>Ga0209340_1000040_pt1 | contig 177179 bp, 173 predicted proteins | sample EPASupsiteSAE323_FD_187266 | JGI IMG/M metagenome (GOLD analysis project Ga0209340, IMG submission 187266) | Bioremediated contaminated groundwater from EPA Superfund site, New Mexico - Sample SAE3-23 (SPAdes) (version 2) | ecosystem: Environmental > Aquatic > Deep subsurface > Groundwater >...
GCCCTTGATTTCATCATCTGATGGTATGGTTCATTCTTGGCCTTCCTTGCCATAATCCCCTCCCTAAAATATTCCCTTCAGAGGAGATTGTAACACAAACTAATATTAATACTTATAGGACACTAAGAAACATTCGGGACTACACAGTTTTTCAGTGGCATAATAATCATTTTAGGTTATGCATCTAGATCACTAAATATTTTTTTGCAAACTTGCAAACGGCAGTCCTCCAAGCATTGGATGTTTTTCCTCCTTAAGAAACGCCCTTCAGAGAATAGCGAAGATCTGCATATCCCGATCTCTTCATAATACTTCTTAATGTTTCTCAAATAACGCCATATATTCCCGCATTTCATCTGATTCGATCACGGGAGCTCAACATTATGGATATCGGTTCAATAAAAATGATCTGGGCTGTGATCAGGCCAGAGACAATTGACAAGATCGTCAAAGCCCTGATGTCAGGAGGTTTTTCTGCGATGACCCGCTTTGATGTCTATGGCCGCGGAAAGCAGATGGGCATTGAAGTTGCCAGCGAGAACTACGATATGCCAAAGACCGTGCTAATGCTTGTCGTAGAGGCTGACAGAGTCTCTGAAGCAGTCAATATCATTGAAGAGCATGCCAGAACGGGATGCATTGGTGATGGCAGGATCTTTGTGGCTCCAATCGAGCAGGCTTATACAATCAGGACTGGAGAGCAGGGGCTATGAGAATGGAAGGAATGCATGATATCATGCGCCTGCTTAAAAACAGAATGGTCTTAAAAATATAAGCAAAAAAAAGGGATGCTCGAGGCGATCTTAGTTTATCGTCCCTGCATCATCTTTTTAATCTGCCGCTGCAAGCTGTCAAGCTCTCCTTTTGAATAGAGATAGTAACCAGCTCCTATAGCTATGAGCAGCACCGCAATCAGGGCAATTAGCCACGTCTTGCTCTTTGGCGTCTCTATATTGATTGTCTTGCTCTGATCGTCCACAGATAATTCGGTCGATCCCGGATTTGTGGGCTTGTAGGTGAAGCTGATAGTGGTGTTCTTGCCAGCCTCTACGCTAGCATTCTTGCTGTCTACTACCGTCCTGTTAGCCTTCAGCTCCAAGAGACGTGTGTCATCTTTGCTTCCGGAATTCTCAACGACAGCCGAGATCTTCATGTCGCTTCCCGCATAGGCTTCCTCTGGGACAATCAGATCGATGACCTTTAAGGATGATGCGATGCTGATCTTCTTCATCGCTGAAGTGGATCCCTTCTTTTCGGCATTCAAGGTGTGATCGCCTGTTAGATTTGCCGAGTAGGTTAAGGTTCCCTGGCTGCTGGTCTTTCCGATGCTCTTATCGTCTAGAGATATTTCAGCTCCATCCACCGGCGTCTGGTTGATGCCCTGAACCACGGTTATCAGGAAGTTCTCGCCCTTGATGACCTCTGCCGGAGCATTGATTGTCAATTTGCTGCTCAAGGTAGCATTTGCCTGCTGGTAAGCCTTGATGCTGGCGGCTTCTGATGCCGTCCTGACTACCAGGTTCGCGTTGGCATTGTTGTAGTCCTTCTTCTTCGCAACAATCCGGTATGTGCCCACTTTTGTGGGAGTGTAGCTCATTGATCCTGCAATGCTGGTGGTTCCTATGGAACTGCCGTTGATCTGGATCTGGACCCCGGCAAGAGGGGTGGTACCGAACCTGGCGCTGATGGTAACTGGAACACCGATCACTGCATCCGGCACGCTGAGATTCATTTCCGTGCCGACACCCTTCTTGGATGCCACAGGAGCCATCAGCCTATCATTACTATCAGCAATGACGAACTTCAGGTTATCCATGATCTCAATGGTCTTGTCCCGTGATAAGCTGAAAGATCCATCATTCTCCATGACTATGCCGTCTGAACTAGCCTCTTTAACCTCCATCTTGCCGTGAACCTCTCCATCCTCAACCGACTCAGGACTATCAGAAACCTGGAAGATGCCGTCTATCGTGGCCAGATCAGACTCGGTGCTTCTAAAGACGCTCTCGATATGAACGGCGACTATTGGCACCTCCTCTGAACCGATGTCCACCTTGTAGAGATAGTTGGAGGATTTGTCACCAGGATCGGCTGAAGGCGTAACTACCTTGCTGTCTACCTCCTCTCCGTCCTTGCCGAGCGCCAGATAGACCTTGTTTCCATTCAGGTCTACTGATTTGATGCGCAGCTCATATCCGTCTTCCAAAGAGAGAGCCGATCCGCTGGCTAAAGTCTGACTATCATCGTTATCAATCAGAACCTTTCTTAGCTGGCTTTCTCCGATGACGCTGAACTCATCTGTGAATTCTGTCTTGTTGTTGTATCCCGCGAAATATTTGTCGGCCATAAAGCCGATGACATCGTATTTGCCCCAGGAATTGAACTCAAAATCAACCGCCTGAGGTTCTGAGGAATAAACCAGGTCTCCCTCTTCGATCTTTTTGCCGTCGGTTATCTTGGCAGTGAGCTTCTCAGTTCCTACATCCTCGTCTATATCGTAATAGAATCCCTCGAAATTATAGACCGTCCAGGTGAACTCTTTCTCCTTTGAGGGATTAATGACTGTGCCTCTAACCTCTTGAGGGCCTATTCTATCAACTATGGGGGCGAAGCGCAGCGTATCATCATCTGCAACTATGAAACCAACATCGCCGAATATATTGACTGTGCTTCCTTTCTTCAGGTTGATGGAATCTTCGTTATTCAATTCCACGCCGTTTTCGTCTACTGACTGGACCTTCATCTTGCCGTACTCATCACCATCTTCCACGGAGGCATAGGTATCCGACAATTGGAAGAGACCGTCAACTGTGACCAGGTCGCTTTCGGTACTGGCAAAAACGCTATCTATATGGACCATGATGATCGGCAGATCCTCTCCAGAGATCTCTATCTTGTATTCGTATGTGGAACTCTTGAGGCTGCCTTCGGGAGAGACTACCTTGCTATCGATCTCCTCTCCGTCCTTGGAGAGTCCAAGATAGACCTTCTCACCATCGATATCGATCTGTTTAATCTGCAGCTCGTATCCTTCTTCCAAAGTGAGCGCCGATCCGCTGGCGAGGGTCTGGCTGTCATCGCTATCAATGAGAACCTGTCTCAACTGGCCCTCATCAAGGAAGCTCTGGCTCTCATCAAGCAAACCATTCTCGTCACCTATGTAACCTGCGAAGTACTTGTCAGCCATGAAGCCGATAACCTGATAATCGCCCCATTCTCCATATTTGAAATCCAGATCCTTCGGATTCGTCTTGTAGACAAGATTATCCGAATCAATGGTCCGGCTAGACCCTCCAAGGTCCACGGTCAGCTTTTCTGTTCCTACATCGTTCTCCATGTCATAGAAGAAGCCAGAGAAGCTCCTGTGATCCCAGGTATATACATCGTCGCTGATTCCCTCTCGCCAGATGCGGTCTACTGGTTTCTCGTCGTCCTCTTCTTCTTCCTCGTCTGCAGTTTTATTTTCTGTTGTTTCATCTTTTGCGCTTTCATCTTCTGCAGTCTTCACTTCTTCTGTGGCATTTTCCGATTCAGTCAATGAGGCATTCTCTTTGTCGTCAGTGGTAGTGGTTAAAGCGGCTAAAGATGCTGATGCAAGAGACGCATTATCAACAGAAGTCGCTGCAACGTCTGCTGCATTTACTGTGACGGTATCTTTTTTCTGATCCGTCTGAGACTCATATGTTGATGCCGCAGCAGTCTCCCTCTCGATCTCGTCAGGAGTTACTGTCTCTTCTTCATCTGCAGTTGTTGTCGTTTCTGCTGAATTTGCAGAATCCAAAGCTGCCTCTGTGCCTGTGGAAGTAATCTGCGTCTCGGTGTTCGCGACCTGTGTCTTTGAATTTGCATCCTCATTCGTGGCTGCGGACGCTTCCGACTTGGCTGATTGCTCGGAAGATCCCAAAGGCTTTAGACCTTTTTTGCTTTTAGCAATCTTTTCAGCAGAGATTGTCTCTTCTTGCGTGCTCTTAGAGAGCAAGCTCTGACTAATTGTCTTGGCTGCACCGTTTACTGAAGCATCGCTTTCTGATGGCGAGCTGCCTGCAATATCGGATGCTTGCGCCAATACACTAATTGGCAGAGCCGCAGCTATTAATAATATAAGCAGACAGACTCCACCGACCCTGACGTGATGCATGAATCTCCTCCAATACACAACTGATATAAGCCATTCCTTTTTAATTGATTTTTGATTTATTCTTATTTTATGCAGCTATGTCAGGCATGCACGCACTTTTCATTTATAAATGTGATTACTAAAGCTGATATGCAGCCAGTATTTTCCCTAAAATCTCCCCTATCAATTCATCTGCTGGCTGAAGGACGGGATCTTCGCAACAGATCTATCCGGATACTACGCCATTGATGTGGCAACTGGAACCTATATCGTCAGTGCCAAGCATTCCGGTTACGTCTTTCCGACGACCTCAGTTCAGGCTACATCCGGTCTGGTGTCAGCAGCAAAGCCTCTTGTTGGAGCTTCTATTGCGCCCTTCACTCCCCCAGCCGGCCTGCAATAGGGCCAGGAAGCCACAGACGATGCCCGCCGCAGACAGAAATGCCTCGATTGGTGCCTGTAATTGCTGGATGCAAAAGATGATAAGGGAGAACAAGCGTCATCTGCTCCGAAATGCCAAACGAGGCCGACGATGCTTAATGTTACCTTTCTCGGAACAGCCGGATCGCTTCCCACGCCTGAGAGAAATCCTTCTGCGGTCCTTGTGAACCGTGAGGGCGAGATGATCCTATTCGATTGCGCAGAAGGAACCCAGAGGCAGATGATGCGAGCAAGGACTGGAATGATGCGCCTGAATTACATCTTTCTCACTCACCTGCATGCCGACCACATTCTTGGCATTCCCGGACTTCTCGAGACAATGGCCTTCCAGGGAAGAGAAAATCCCATAACAATCGCCGGTCCAGTTAATACCATCCGTCTTGTCGAGTGCTTCAAGTCCGTCTGCTACTTCTCGAAAAGCTTTGCTGTACAGGCCATCGAGCTTGAGCCTGGAGATGTGATCAAGATGAAAGGTTTTCATGTGAGGGCCATCTCCACCAACCACAGCGTTCCAAGCCTTGGCTACTCCCTGGAAGAGGACATGCGCCTGGGCCGGTTCAACCGAGAAGCTGCAATCTCGCTTGGCGTCACTCCCGGACCGCTCTTTGGAAGGCTTCAGCATGGCCAGACCATAGAGGTTGACGGCAGAAGGATAGAGCCCCACGAGGTTATGGGAAATCCCCGACCCGGCAGAAAGGTCGTCTACACCGGAGACACACGACCAGCCAAATCGGTTGTGATGGCAAGCGAGGGAGCTGACCTGCTGATTCACGAATGCGCTTTGGCCAATGACATGGTGGAATGGGCCCGAGACACCAAACACAGCACTGCGGCTGAAGCTGCAGAGGTGGCAAGGGACGCCGATGTAGGACAGCTTGTCCTCACGCATATCAGCTCCCGTTACTCTGAGGACACTTCCCAGCTTCTCAAAGAGGCGAAATCCATCTTTGAGAGAACCATAGTCGCAGAGGATCTGATGTCACTGGATATAAAGCTCAAAGATGAATGAACGCGCGGCTTGGACTCCGCTCAAGCACTCTGGTTATCCCCATTCAGCCGTTTTTTTCGCTCGTCCGAAAGTGCCTTCATGAGCTGTTGCGAGATCTCATCATCTCTGCCAATGAGGGAGAGGTCCAGGGATTGCATGGCGCACTCAATCATTTCCTTGCTGTGAGCCAGGTCAACGTCTCTGCATTCTCTGGCAACACCACTCTGGTAGAGGTCATTGATCATATCAGGAGACATGCCGAGAGCGGTGGCTGCAGAGATGGCTCTGCCAAACAGCTCCATTTCGATGTAATACTGCAGGCCGTCACGATAGAGCTTCTCAGAACGGGCATCCTGCCCGGCATTTTTCGCAATCAAAGCAGCCCACAGATAGTCTCCTGCATCGACTAAGACTGCAATGGCCCGGTCGATCATTCCTTTATCTCTGGCCAAAACTACGGCATACTCAATCTCGCCTGCTTTGGCCAGCACCTCTACTCCTTCCTCTGCCAGCTCGTCAGGCAATTCCCTCAGGTTATCTACGAGATATGATACCTTTTCCTCGAATGGCATTCTTTCGAATTCTTCTTTCAACTCAGGTCCCCGCGATCTATGAATCCTGCAATGCAATTAAGGCTTTGGGATGTATTCTCTATGAATAATAATTCTGAAGCAGAATCGAGCTGCCATATTTTTCATAACTGTTATTAAATAATAAACATTTGGATAAAGCAAAATTGTCTGGGTCAGGCAAAGTTTATTGATAATTTTGTGGTTATTTCGAGACCAAATCAAATCCTATCTGCAAAAAGATATATAGTCATACCTACTATTCTAACTTAGACTGCCCTTAGTCTCCAGGATGGTCTACGTTAAGATGATATATGCTAAAAATGAGTATGTAATTTTATTATTTTGTCAAAAATAAATGCTAAAAACGCAGGGGAATGCGAGAATGGAATCAGCTATCCAACTTGAGACGGAGAGTTCGAATAAAAATTATACGGAACAGGATTCTCTCGGAGGCGGATCATGCATTTCATCAACATCTCCTGAAATAGATGCATCTCTAACAAAAAAAATTGGTTCGATCAAGTTCGATTATTTTTTTATGGCTGCATGCATGATTTATGCGGCATATTTGATTGGCTCACATCTCCTGCAAGATAATCCCGGCTATATCATATATTACACTGATTTGGTAGCAGTTGTATTGGATGCCATTGCAGCTTTATGCCTGATTTATGGGGCTCGCGCATCATTAAAGGTAGGCAAAGCAGTCTTTTTAGCCTGGACGATGATGGCATTGGGCCAGATTTGCTTTGTGCTGGGAGACTCCATCTGGAGCTACACAGAGATCATTCAGGAGATTAGCCCTTTTCCGTCTCTGGCCGATATACCAAATCTCCTGGCATTTCCATTTTTTATAATAGGCATCCTCCTCCTTCGCTCAGTAAACATAACCTCTCGCCAGAGATTGACTATGGCTCTGGATACCGGAATCGTGATCATCACATCGATAATCATCTTCTGGTCCTTGATCATAGAGCCCACCATCAAGCAGGTGGCCAAGGCAGACCTTCTGACCATGGCACTATCTATAGCATATCCCGTGCTGGATTTGATTTTGCTTTTCTTTGTAGTAGAACTGCTCTTTCGTAGAGAGCATCTTCCAGCCAGAAAGGCCCTCATATTCCTGATACTTGGTTCCGGGACGTGGATTGTAACTGATGCCATATTCATGAGTCAATCCCTTCAGGTGAGCTACTCTGCAGGTGGAATCGTGGATAGCGGCTGGATTGCGGGTTGCCTTTTCGTAGCTTTAGCAGGAATCGCCCAGGCAGAGGCTGTAAGAAATGGAGCTTTCTCTGCCAACTCTGTCAGTCGTCCAGAAATCTTGAAACGTGTGTGGCCCCTTTACCTGCCTTATTTTTGTGCAGGGGGAGCTTTTGCTATGCTAATCTGGAGCCACAGTCATGTCATGGCTCTGAGCTTTGAAGCTCTCTCCTTCGGGGTTGGGGCCATTATTGGTCTCGTCATCCTCCGGCAGATTCTGGCAATAGACGAGAACGTAAATCTCTTTAAAGAGGCACAAAAAGAGATCTCTGAACGCAAGAGAGCTGAGCAGGAGGTGGTCCGCCTCAACGAACAGCTCGAACATAGGGTCAAGGTCAGGACCTCTCAGCTTGAGGCCGCCAATGCCGACCTATTGGAAGCAAAAGAACGGGCAGAGTCTGCCACAAAGGCGAAATCTAAATTTTTAGCCAATATGAGCCATGAGATCAGAACGCCCATGAATGCAGTCATTGGTATGACCACATTGCTACTCGAAACTGACCTCAAGGTTGAGCAGCGGGATAGTCTGATTACAGTCAAAAATAGCGGCAATGCGCTTTTGGATATCATCAATGACATCCTGGACTATACCAAGATCGATGGAAACAAATTGGATCTGGAGAGATCCAGCTTCAACCTCAGGCTCTGTATCGAGGACGCATTTGATCAAGTCTCCTCTAAAGCCTCGGAGAAAGGCCTGGAGCTGGCCTATCTTGTGGACGGCAATTTCCCTGAGGAGGTTGTCGGGGATGTTACCAGGTTGCGGCAGGTTCTGGTAAACCTTCTTGGAAATGCGGTGAAGTTTACAGAGAAAGGAGAGGTTACCCTTACAGTCGGATCATCGCCCGATCCGGACGGGATGGTGAGGGTTCGCTTTGCCATCAAAGATACAGGCATTGGCATATCGAAGGAAAACCAGGGAAAGTTATTTAATTCATTTACTCAGGTTGACTCATCTACAACCAGGTACTATGGAGGGACGGGACTTGGCCTGGCAATAAGCCGTGGGCTTGTGGAGATGATGGGTGGAGAGATCTCGGTCAAGAGCACTCTAGGAGAGGGGAGCACATTTTCGTTTACAATATTATGTACAGTATCACACTCAAACCATGTTAGCTCACCTGAAGATAATTTCCTGGCAGGCAATAGTGTCCTGGTAGTTCAAGGATGCGAATCGGTGCGAAAGATGCTGGTTTCAGCTCTGGTCTCCTGGAATATGGATGTGACGGAAGCATCTGATGCTAGGCAGGCGATAAAGATTTTAGGAAAGGACAGAACCGACTTTGCCATCATCGATGCATTCCTGCCTGACATGGATGGAGTGACCCTATCCAGACAGATGCAAATCATTGATCATAGTCCATTTATTGTGATGACAAGCCACATCGGCAGCAAGGTTGAACCGGCTCCCTCTATCAATGGGCGGCTCAATAAGCCCATCAAGTTTCTTCAGCTCAAACGCATGCTCACCAGCCTGCTCCAACCTGATGGCCAGCACGTTGAAACTGAGTGCCAGGACGCTGAAAAGGAGAGACACCACTCTCCAGGCAGCCAGATCCGCGAGAATAACTGCCTGTCAATTCTCCTTGCGGAGGACAATCTCATAAACCAGAAGGTTGCACTCTCTATGCTTAGACGCCTGGGATATGATGCGGATGTGGCAAACAACGGCCTGGAGGCCTTGAAAGCTCTTGAGGAAAAACGCTACGATGTAGTTCTCATGGATGTGCAGATGCCGGAGATGGACGGTCTGGAAGCAACACGCCAGATTCGCAAAAGAAAAATCAATACTCATATTCTGGCGTTGACAGCTCATGCTCTGGAGGGAGACAAGGAGCAATGTCTGATTGCCGGGATGAATGATTACATAAGCAAGCCGATCAGCATGGAAGTGCTCCAAAATGCACTTGAGAGCTGCAAGAAGCCACTGGGGGCAGAGGGCTCTTAGATTTTGGATAGCACGGGGTATTGAGGTAGTATCTGGCGATTGCAGAAAGGAGCATCAAATGCCTGCGCCGTTGGTTGAGCAGATCTACAAGAAGACGATTGATCATCTTCGAGAGTGGGGGTATATCAGCCATCTCACCTATCTGTTGTCTGAAGAATGCATCGACGATCGCATGACCCGAATTGATGTCCCATCCATCGGATTGGAGACTGTAGACGCCATTCACTGCGTGCTGGACAAAAACCGGACATTTGCCTTCTTGGAGGCCATAGAAAGATCGGTTCGGCCTGGCGATGTGGTTGTAGAGGCTGGGCTTGGCACAGGAATCATGGCAATCATGGCCGCATCTCTTGGTGCAGATGTCTATGGAATCGAGATAAATAAGAATACGCTGGAGCTATCCAGGAGGCTCTCAAGGATATTTATAAAAGATAAATTATTTGAAGAGGGCAGCCTGAAACTGGTAAAGGGAGATGCAACCACATGGATTGCACCAAAGCAGATGGATCTGATGATCTGCGAGAATATTTATTCGGGAATGTTTTATGAAATGCAGATACAAATTATCAATCATCTGCGCCCATTTCTCAGGCCCTGCGGCCAGGTGATTCCGTATGGAATGTACTCTTATGTCATCCTGGCTCAAACCGAAAATCCTGTTCAAAAGAAGCATGGAGAATTGTTTTCCCCATCATTGGCAGAGGGACGAATATACCGATGGATAGAGCTATCTCGACCAGTTCTATATGACACTATAAATTTTAATCAGCATAACGATCTGAATTGCAGCATTGACTTGAATATTCCTGTCATGAGATCTGGATTGGTCAATTCGTTGCTCATTTACAGTCCAGTTAGAGTTGCCTCAAATATTGTGCTTGATAGGGAAGATATGATATTCATGGGCGAGGATATATTTATTGTAATTGATCCGCCTTTACATTTAAAGAGGGGATCCAATGTGAGGCTGAGGATGAAGTACAATAGAGGAGGCAAGCCAGAAGATGGCAGCTACTCAATCGATTGATGCATGCAAAAAAAATCGTTTGAGGATCGAGCTTGAACTATTTATCCACAACCATCTAAAAATAATTACTAGAAAATACATATTTAAAAATTGTTTGATGGAGATCTGCATTAATCTGCTAGCTTGCATGCATACTATTCACGATATTATCCCAAGATAGATTGCCGACAGCTTAATCTACATTAGATTATATACCATCCAAGAAATTAGATCGTATTCGCAATAGAAGGTTCAAGAGGAATCCGCAAAAACTGTAAATCCCCAGAATGACCAGATAAATCAAGGAGGACTGAGTAGCGATAATTGTCGATGCCATTTAATTAGGTATTTTGTTCTGCAATAAAGCAAATTGACGATGACAGCATGCATCGAATAATAGAAGCCTGCTCCCATCTTGCAGATTTAAAGCAAGAGTGGGCTGGATGGTTCCGTCTTTGACTCAATCGGTCTGCAGAACGTATTTGCAGAAACTCAAAGAGATTAGCCTGCTAAATGCAGCCATTTTAGCTGCTGCTGTGCTTTTTATCTTCCTTGCTATCTGGTACAATCTTAAGGATGATCCATTCGAGAACATGGTCTTCACAGACCTAGCATCAATTTTTATAAATAGCTTGGCTACATTATGTCTGATATACCCGACGGTATTATCCCGAAAGATCAGTAGAAACCTTTACTACAGTTGGTTTTTCCTCTCAGCTTCCTTGTTTTCCTACCTCTTGGGCGATATTTTCTTCACCTACTATGATCTTATTTTAAGGCAAAGCACCTCACCATCTATTGCCGATGTCTTTTATCTCTTATCCTATCCTTTATTCCTGCTAGGAGCGCTCTACATGCCTTCTATAGCCTTCAAGAGCAGCGAAAGAGCCAAGCTGCTCTTGGACACAGGAATCGTGCTGATATCTGCGATCCTGATCTATTGGTCACTCTTCATTGTTCCCATCATAGAGCAAAACCGGAATGCTGGTTTAGAGACAATGCTTCTGGCCGTGGCCTATCCTGTAGGAGATTTGATTCAATTGTTTGCTCTAATTGAGCTGCTCTTCAGCAGGCACAAAAAGCTAGGAATCGATCCATTGTTTTTCCTGGGCCTCTTCTGTGTGGCGGGAATTATCGCAGACGCTATCTACATGAGCCAGTCCATGTCAGAGACCTATGTATCGGGAACGCTCCTGGATTCTGTCTGGATAGTCTCTTCGCTCATGATTTGCCTGGCTGGGATATCTCAGGCCAATGTTCTTAGATCTGGACAATATGTCGAAGAGACGAAGAGTGATCATCACTATGGCGAATTTATGTGGCCTCTTTATCTTCCGTATCTCTGTGCAAGCATTGCATTTATTATGTTGATTTTCAGTTATAATCATCCATTGGCCGTGCCATTTTCCGTCCTTTCTGTCTCCGTAGGAGCAATTATTGGCCTTGTAATAGCTCGTCAGATTCTGGTATTGAGGGAGAATGCCTTTCTTTACAAGGATGCGCAAGATGAGATTGCCGAGAGGAAGGAGATGCAAAGCCAGGTCATTAGGCTTAATGAAGAGCTGGAAAGAAGGGTGACGGAGCGCACTTCAGAGCTGGAAAAGACCAATAAAGATCTGCAAAGACAGATCATTGAGCGTAAGATGGCTGAAGAGGCCCTCAAAGATTCGGAGCGCCGGCTGGCAGATATAATCAACTTTCTTCCTGACGCAACTTTTGTCATAAATAGAGATCGAATAGTAATCGCCTGGAACCAGGCGATAGAGAAGATGACGGGCGTCAAGGCGTCCCAAATCCTTGGGAAGGGCAATTATGAGTATGCATTGCCATTCTACAGACACAGAAGGCCGTTACTTGCTGATTTAGCACTGAACCCAGATCTTGATCTGAAAGGCAAATATGAGAGCCTGAAGAGACAGGAAGACAATACCATAGTTGGAGAATTTTATGTCTCGGATTTTATGGGGAAATCGTCATATTTGCTGGGAAGTGCAGCCGTCCTTTATGACTCAGAAGGAACTGTGTATGGAGCAATCGAGTCCATCAGAGATATCACAAACAGGAAAATGATTGAAGAGGACCTGAAAAACGCTAAAGACAGAGCTGAATCAGCTACAAAGGCCAAATCGAAATTCCTGGCAAATATGAGCCATGAGATTCGCACTCCAATGAATGCTGTAATAGGCATGAGCGACCTTCTCTTGCAGATGGATCTGAAGCTCGAGCAGCGAGATTACCTGGAGATCATCAGAAATAGCGGGAATGCTCTGCTGGCGATAATCAATGATATCCTCGATTATTCCAAGATAGACGGAGACAAACTCGAATTGGCGGCACTTCCATTCGATTTGACCAATTGCATTGAGGTCTCAATGGATCTGGTCTCTGCAAAAGCCGCCAAGAAAGGGCTGGAGATAACCTATTTCCAGGAGAATGATGTGCCAGCAATGCTCATCGGAGATGAGATAAGGCTCCGCCAGATCCTGATCAATCTTCTCGGAAATGCGGTGAAGTTTACTGAGAACGGAGAGGTCACTCTCACAGTGGGATCATCACCCGAGTCGGACGGGAGGGTGAAGCTTTTCTTTGCCATCAAAGATACAGGCATCGGCATTTCTAAGGAAAACCAGGGAAAGCTCTTTCAGTTATTCACTCAGGTTGACACCTCTACCAACAGGTTATATGGAGGAACTGGTCTAGGCCTTGCTATCAGCCGCAGGCTTGTGGAGATGATGGGAGGAGAGATCTCAGTTGAGAGTGTTCCTGGTGAAGGGAGCACATTTTCGTTTACAATTCTATGCAGTGTGCATAAACAGGGCCATGAGTGCCTGCCTGAAGATCAGCTCCTGGCAGGCAAAAGCGTTCTGATCGTTCAAGGAAGCAAATCGGTGAGAAAGATGCTGGCCCGTCCCTTGGTCTCCTGGAGGATGAATGTGACGGAAGCCTCTGATGCAAAGCAAGCCATAGAAATATTGGAAAAATCGGAAAATGACGGCTTTGATTATGCCATTGTTGATGCGCTTTTGCCTGACATGGATGGGGTACTTTTCTCCAAACAGATGCGAACCACAGATCGCATTTCATTTATTTTAATAACAAGCCAGATCGATAGCAACGTTGACCTGGAATCTTTTGCCAATGGCTGGCTTGCCAAGCCAATCAAACCTAGCCAGCTTAAACGCAAGCTCATCAGCCTACTGCAGCCTGAGCATCAGAATGCCGTACCGGAAGGGCATCGCATTTCTGCAAGCAAGATCCGCAAGAACAAAAGTTTGTCTATTCTCCTGGCGGAAGACAATCTCGTAAACCAGAAGGTAGCTCTAATCATGCTCAAGCGACTTAATTATCGCGCGGATGTTGCTGAAAATGGACTGTCTGTCCTCTCCTCTATGGAAAAAAAAGATTATGATGTCATTCTAATGGACATACAGATGCCTGACATGGATGGGCTGGACGCCACGCGTCGCATTCGCGATCTAAAGAACGGAAAGCAGCCCTACATAATTGCCATGACTGCTTATGCCCTTGACGGGGACAGAGAGACGTTTCTCAAAGCTGGAATGAATGATTATCTCAGCAAACCCATTCGGATAGATGAGCTCAAAACTGCGTTAGAGAGAAGTGAAAAGAACCGACGTGCAAGCTGATCATAGATGGTGAATTATCAAATCATCCTTTCTTCATCTCTCTCATTCGTATAGAGCTCTGGCAGGGCGTTCATGTATTCCTTGATCATAATAGGAAATGACCTGGATTCCATGAAGCGAAGGCCTAGCTGCTCTGCCCAGCGCTGAATCCCCAAATCCTGAGATACCACAGCAGCATCCAGCTCCTTAGCCAGGAGCAAGACATCAATGTCCGGGGCGCTGTCCAGAATGCCGTAACGCAGTGCGGCCCTGTACTTTTCTCGAAATTTGCGAACAACGCTGCCCACAGTTTCTCTTTCGATCTCATCTTTCATCCCTCCGAGGTCGCATCCATTCTTGGAGAGGGCGATGCATTTGGAGACCGATTCCCATACAGCTTCCTCAGAGATGTTCATGCCTTTATTGATGCGGCTTCTCATGTAGTCCACATACTCATAGAAGATCTTGGCAGGAACCTTGACCTTGTATCTGTCCGGGGATTTTTTTACGAGCCATGTATCAACCTTTCCCAAAATCCGTGTGTCACAATTATTGTGCCGGGCGAAATCCTTGATCTCATTGTAGACAGATGGATATGGAATGTAGCAGCTGATTCCAAGGTGAAGACGTCCGTCCGCTACGCGATCCAGGATAGCATCCATTCCTTCGCAGATGCTGGTGGCACCCTCGCTCTCCCAGGCCAATGAGTCTGTGAGAGCAGTCGTATCCAGCACGAATCTCTGGCGCAGCATTGGAAGTATAATGAATGAAGAGATATAAGATACCTTCCACATCGTGAATCTAAATCGTGAGCCATAGATCCCTGAAGGCATTTCTTAAAAAGCTATAGCGTTGCAGTGTCGTCTTCTCGTGCACTGATCCGGCCTTTGGGAGATGCTTTTTGAATGGTGGCAGCAGATCCATCAGAACGACAAGGAAAAGCTGTCGATAGGAGCCGGAGTTAGAATCATAACGTGTAAAATTCATAGCATTTGATGAAAGAATAATTCAAAAAAGAATGGCAACAAGCCGGAACCCTATCGCTCCGGCTCCATTTTTTTCGTGAATGCAGCAATCCGTTGATGAATCGATCGATTTAAGAGGTGATCTTGCTCTTTGCTATGTACTTGATGAGGTCTGGGCCGAGCCTTGCTTTCTTCTGTACTTGGCTAGCCAGCTCATCCATCGGAGCGCCGCTATCAACGAGCGTGCGGATCTCTGCGAGAGTTGTATCTTCCACTGTGAAGTACTCGTCCAGATCTTTTCTGTGGCCCCAAACGTCTCCTTCCAGGAGTTCAATGCCCTGCATATCCAAGAATACCTGAATGGCGTTTGACATTGTCTTCCTGTAAGAGGGCGGAACCTGAATCATTCTTAACCTGGGGCATTTCTGCATTAAGCTAAGGAAGTCTACGTTGCTTGCACGAAAGGCAAGGTGAACCATCTTTTCATTAGGGTTGAGATTTGGAATCTCATTTTTTGAACTAACTACTCTCAGTCTCATGTATTCTCCAATTGGATAAAGAATATTTCCTAGTATTAATAGACACTTTAGCTGGACACATGTATACACAACAGTATCCATTGGCCATACACATGTTCATAAAAAAAAGTCCGTAGCGGTTTAATGTACTAAAATAGACATAAATGATAGGTGATTAGAATATTTTCTGGCAAATATCCTGTGCGTATTGCGCGACGGCTGTCCATGATGCCACTCTTGTCTTGATGCCGGTTTTTTTCTGAGTGATTCAGGTGCATCTTGCTCATTTCTTCTCATAACTTCATCCCATAGGCTCTGGAAAAAATAATGCTGATTGCCTCCGAAGTATCGAAGCTAAAAAGCTTGAAACGGTCTGATGAGGCTCAAATCCTCTCTTTCAGGGCGAGCAGAAATAGCTGCATCCTCTCATCCCAGACCCTCTCGGCCTCAAGGCCGCAGATCTCGAATAAAACCGCCTCTACAATCAAATAGACCTCCGCACGATCCCGGATGCACCCTGTAAGGGCATCTCGCCCCCGTCCGAAGCCGGAATGAATATGAAGCTTCGGCCCCTCCTTTGATGGATAAATCGTCGCCATGCCAAAGACCTCCCAGGCACTCTGATAAGCCTCGAAGTTCGGAGTAGGCGGAATCTCAGGCTTCTTCGGACCTGTTACAGCTCGGCCATCGATAAGTGCTCCCAGAAAAAGTGCCATGCAAGACTCAATGTTCTTCAGAGAAAGGAACTTTTTGAGCGACTCAATCAGATCTTCGCCGTGGTCCATTCTAAGCACAAAGACCCGGCCCATGCTTCCCTCGGAATACTGCATGGGCATTCATCATTGCCTTTCGTTTTTATCGTTATTGTTTTGATCTGATCTGTCTGCCAGAAAACCTTTGCATAACTCCATGTCCAGCCATCTGGCTAGTACCTCTGCCAGCTCAAACTGCTGAACGGGTTTGGCAATAAAATCGTTCATTCCAGCCTGTATGCACATGTCTCGATCGCCCTGCATGGCTAGAGCAGTCATGGCAATGATTGGAATTCGTGGGTTCAAAACTCCTGACCCATTCATCCTGATGGTGCGTGTGGCCTCGAATCCATCCATCTCCGGCATCTGGCAGTCCATCAGCACCAGATCGTACGGTATGCTCTGCAGAGCTTTAACTGCTTCCATACCATTGGCCACCATATGCGCCGAAATCCCCATCTTCTTTAGCATGGCCTTGGTCACCTTCTGATTCAGAGGATTGTCCTCGGCCACCAGTATCCGTATCTTTCTTCCAATCATGAAAGAGAGATCCGCTAGAGTCATGCATTGCTTTGCTGATTGCTCTTTCTCGACTTCGCACCGATCGGCCCTGTCAACTGCTGACCTGTCACTTACGTCCTGCTTTTCAAGTACTGCAGTAAACCAGAAGGTCGATCCCTTGCCCTCCTGGCTTATCACACCAATCCGCCCACCCATCAGCTCAGCGAGCTGCCGGGAGATGGCAAGCCCTAGCCCGGTGCCGCCGTACTTGCGTTTGGTGGAGCCATCTGCCTGGGTAAATGGCCTGAACAGAATCTTCTGCCGATCCACTGGGATTCCAATCCCTGTGTCCTTAACTGAGATCCGAAGGGTCGCAGTCCTGTCATCCGCGCATTCTAGCTTTGCTGAGACTGTTATCTTTCCATCATTTGTGAACTTCACGGCATTGGCCCCAAGGTTCACCAGAATCTGCCGCAGTCTTCCCGGATCTCCACGTAGATAAACCGGCACATCATCCTCCACTGAGACAGAAAGCTTCAGCCCCTTTTCGTGAGCGCCAATTGACAGGAGATCTTTAGTATCATCCATGATGGAGCGCAGATCGAAGTCCAGCATTTCCAGATCCATCTTCTTGGCTTCGATCTTAGAGAAGTCCAGTATATCATTTATCAGAGAGAGCAGGCTCTCTCCACAGATCCTTGCTATGTTGGCATATTCTCGCTGTTCATCGTTTAGGCATGTATCTTCCAAGAGCCCAGTCATTCCGATTATGCCGTTTAATGGAGTGCGAATCTCGTGGCTCATATTGGCCAGGAACTGGCTTTTGGCAACGTTGGCAGTCTGGGCCTGCATGGCCAGATCGTTGGCATGGGCAATAGCCCTCTGAAGCTGGCGGTTGGCTTTTTGCAGCGTCTCCTCATCGTGCTTTCGTTTGCTGATGTCCACGGCCACATGGACTATGCCTTGGGTTTGACCTTGTTCATCCTTTACTATAGAGCTTCGAGACAACCATGTCCTGCCATCGGGGGTTGCAAGCTCGCCTTCTTGAATTTGCCCGGTCCCGGCAGATTTAAGGGCTGTGCATCCCTGACATGGCTTATTAATTCCTTGCAAGATCTCATAACAGAATTTGCCTCTTATCTCCTCGACCGACATTCCTAGAGATTTCCTAACGGCATCGTTAACCCATATGATCTTCATGGATGGGGTGAGGTACTCAACGCACACGTGCCGCAGGCCGTTCAAAATCGCTGCTTTCTCTTGCTCAGAGGCTCGCAGGGCATTCTCGGTGCGTTTTCGATCGCTGATATCGAAGATCATTCCCAAAAGGCCGGTTAGCTTTCCATCAGTCTCCTCCATGCGTCGGCCACTGAAAAATCCCCAAAAGTCGTGTCCATCGAATCGTTGGTAGTGCCGCTCCTTAGCGGTGTTATCCATTATATCTTCCATCATTGCCCGCATGATCTCGCAGCTCTCCTGCCGCTCATCAGTATGGACCAGTTTCGGATAATGTGTGCCGATTATCCTCTCAAGCGGGCAGGCAAACAACTCGGCCATGCGACGATTGGCCTGAACGATTCTGCCGCTGGTGTCAACTATGATTATTCCTGCGGAGGATGTATCGAAGATGGTTCTCAAACTCAGCTCGCTCTCTCGCAAAGCTTTTTTTAGCAGGCATTCTTTGTCCTCAAGTGCTCGAGCTAGCTTGGTATTGCTGTAGCCTAGGTTTGATATTAAATTAGCTAATTCAATGCAAAATGCCATGACAGCATTAAGCTTTTCTTCGCTGTATCGCGGTAGCTTATCCAGAGCCTCCAGATATTCCTTCTCATCGAATCCATATTTTTTGGCTTGAAGGCAGAACCTGTCATAGTCCGGATTCTCGTCTTCGAAGAGAAACTGACCGATAAACAGGTTTCCAAGGTGCTTTCCGTCCACTACTATCGGAGTTGCCATATCCCAAATGCCGTTTTTGCATTTATAAAGACGGGACTTATTGGGTTTTGCATTTTCAAATATCTGGGTGTCGCTTTCTATGCATCTGGCGCGAGTCTCCGGATGAATCCTGTGAAACCTAGAGCAAATATCTCTCCAGCCGCTGGAGACCAAGATCTTACCCTTTTTATTAACTATCGCAATTCCAATATTCATTAAACTGGAAAAAGCAACTACTATTGATTTAATGGCCTCGTGATCAAAAATAATGTAAAGCTCTCTATCATCCATTGTAATGGCCATCAGCTCAGACGGAAAACTGATGTTTATTCAGAATATACGTCTTTCGGAAGATCTTTGCATAACATTCTCCCTATGAATTCTATTGCGCTCTTTCATATCTTTGATCATCAAGCGCGCCTCTACATATAATAATCGCATCAGTCAGCCGCAGTAAGCACATTCGCGACGTTTGGCTCTTCTGAGGCGCAAAAGTCAAATTCGATGTGCTGGCATACATAGACATCTGGAGACTTTAATGAATAGAAATGATGTTTCGCCTGGCATCTGGTATTATGGCTTAGCCGTGCTCATAATAGTCATAGGATTTGCGGCGTTTGCCGGATTTATGTACCAGGGCATCTCTAATACCCAAAACGATCTCGTGCAGATGAAGGCTCCCGGCACTGTGAAGCTGAATCTATCCGAAGCCGGGGAGTACACGATCTTCTATGAGAACCGGAGTTTCCTCAACGGCAGCATCTACAACACAAGCGAGGAAGTGCCGAATCTGCATGTTTCACTGAAGGAGATGGCTACAGGCAATGATCTGGCAGTCCATGCCTCAGAAGAGAGACTTACCTACAGCCTGGGAGAAAGAAGCGGGCGATCCATTATGGCCTTCGAGGTCATCCGGCCAGGCATCTATCAAGTAAATGCCTCATATTCTGGAAGTGAAAGGGAGGTGGTCGTTTTAGCTATAGGAAAAGAGATAGCTGAAGGAATGCTTTCATCGATTATATTCTCAATTGCCGCCATGGTATCTTCCATTGCACTTGCAGCCATAATTGTCTATACCACGTACAGGAAGAGGAAGACGGCCTTTTCAAAGATCGAAGAGGAGGAGAGGATGATGATAGGTGGATAAATGGTTGCTTTATCTGACAGATGCATTCTGCATCATCTGACAGCGCTGCCTGCATCAGCCAATCATGCCTCTCTTGCTCTACCAGCTATTGTAGTGAATTCGATCTTCTCTGAACCTCTGTGGCGTTGCTGGGGTCTCTGCCGGAAAGCCCACTGCAACCAGGGCAAAGGGCGTGATATCCTCAGGCAGGCCGAAATGCTTTTGAAAAGCGAGAACCCTATCTTTCAACGGATAGACACCAGCCCAAACTGCTCCAAGCCCCAGGGCATGCGCTGCCAAGAGGACGTTTTCCACAGCGGCTGAGCAGTCCTGCACCCAAAAATCCGGGTATTTCATTAAAGAGCTATCCGCACAGATTAAAATTGCAATTGAAGATTGTCGGCACATCGACGCAGTGGCACAGATTCTGGGTATTGCATCGAGCAGGGCGCGGTCTTCAACTACTATGAACTGCCAGGGTTGCTCGTTTCCAGCAGACGGCGCGAACATTGCAGCCTCTAAAAGCTCTCTGACCATCTCTCTGGAAACGGGCTTATCCAAGAATTTCCGTATGCTGCGTCGAGTTTTAATTGCTTGCAGAGTATCCATAATGATTCCTTCAAATCCTCATAAGCCATATCAACATCAATCTATAAATCAGTGGTGCTTTACATTTGTTATTGGAAATACAATGAAAGAAGAATCATGCTGAAGTCATAAATATTTTCCTTTTTTGGGGAAAAATCTATAACAATCGTTATCGGCTGAGCACTTTTAAAGCTTCGGATAAACTTAAGTAGCATTATGCCAGGATTGGTACCTGATTAACCTTACATTACAGTTAGCTTATGGGGCATGATAGATTTGGCGCCTTTTATAGAGATACGGGATCTGACGGTCCGATTTGGTGATGTTGTAGCTCTTCGCAACATAAATCTGGTCATCGAAGAGGGCGAATCTGTGGGGATTTTAGGCAGAAGCGGCTGCGGCAAGAGCGTGCTCATGCACGTTTTACGTGGGGTGGAGTCATTTCCCGGTCTGACCGGGAGCGTGATCTTCCACGTGGCCAGATGCGATAAATGCCGTCATGTTGAGCTGCCTGGACACGCTGGTGAGAAGTGTCGATGCGGTGGAGGCGAACTCAAACCAGTCCAGGCCGATTTTGCGACTCTGGATATCAATGATCCTCTTCGACGTGATATCGTCAACCGAATTGCCATCATGTTGCAGAGGACATTTGCCCTCTATGGCGACGAGCGCGTTATCACCAACGTCATGCGGGCTGTCGAGGAGAAGGGTGATTCCATGAGCGTTCACCGCGCTGCCGACCTCCTCGATGAAGTCAACCTCTCCCATCGTCTGATGCATGTTGCCAGAGAACTGTCTGGCGGCGAGAAACAGCGAGTGGTCTTGGCTCGGCAGCTCGCCAAGTCGCCCATGATCCTTCTGGCAGACGAGCCCACAGGGACACTCGACCCATCAACGGCAAAGGTTGTGCACGAATCAATAAAACGGGCCGTTCATGATTTCAACATGACCCTGGTCATCACCAGCCACTGGGAAGATGTCATGGTCGAACTGACCGACAGAGCCATATTGCTTGATGGCGGAGAGATTAAGGCCGAGGGCGCTCCAAAGGATATTGCCGCAAAATTCCTGGCCATGGCCGGAACTCTGGGCAAACGCGAGGACGTAGTGGTAGGTGCGCCTATAATCAAGGCAGGCGGCCTGGCAAAGAGGTATATCAGCATCGACCGGGGCGTTGTCAAGGCAGTAGATAACGTCAACTTGGTGATAAACGAGGGAGAGATCTTTGGTCTTGTAGGCGTTTCCGGAGGCGGAAAGACCACATTATCCAAGATGATAAGCGGCATCATCACGCCAACCGGCGGCAGCATATCTGTTCGGGTAGGAGACGAGTGGGTGGACATGACTGTGCTCGGCTCTAATGGTCGCGGCAGGGCTACGAAGTACATAGGCATCCTCCACCAGGAGTACACCCTTTACCCATCCCGAAGCGTCATAGAGAACCTGACTGAGGCCATCGGCCTCTCTCTGCCCTTCGAGCTGGCCGAGAGAAAGGCCATCCACACCCTGGAGACGGTGGGATTTTCTGAAGAGCAGGCTGAAGCTGTTCTGGAAAAGATGCCAGACGAGCTCTCCGAGGGAGAGAGACATCGCGTAGCAATGGCGCAGGTGCTGATAAAGGAGCCTAGAATAGTGATCTTGGATGAGCCCACAGGGACAATGGACGCCATCACCAAGATAGAGGTTACCAGGTCCATCTTAAACGCTCGTCAGGAGCTGGGTGAGACTTTCGTCATAGTCAGCCACGATATGGATTTCGTGAAAAACGTTTGCGACAGGGCTATGCTAATGAGAAACGGACAGGCGATATTCACCGGCATTCCGAGCGAGGTCTTGGCCAAGATCACGGAAGAGGAAGAGAAGGAGATGCTGGGGAGTTAATTTGAGAGTCTTCGTTGATGGCAGAGAGATCGAGCTATCGCCAGGCGCAAAGCTTGCTGATGCCCTGAGCAGATGCAGTGCATTTCCTGCGCCGGGTGCAATAGTCGGTGTGGTCAAAGGCCGCGGGGAAAAGTCGAGCCAGACCAACTCCTATTGGCTGCACACAACCAAGGGCAAGCTGAGGATTGAGCTTTTAGATAACGATCTGCAAAAGATTTGGCATGAGAGCATAGACATGATTTCTGGCTGTGCTGTAAGGTGGGCCTCGGCAGACGGCCTCGCCTTCGGGCCTTTTAGCTCTCAAATCTCTTTTTCTCGTGATGCCAGAGAATATGGCCGTTGGGAGGTTGTTCTTGGTGCAGCTGGATTTGATAGAGAGAACACTCAGATCATCTTTGTAAGAAGGAGGCATACAGCAGCTTATGGTACACCCAAAGACGGTGGGGTTCTTGGGCATATCGTTGGCGGAAAGAACACCTTGGACAGACTTCAGGCTGGCGATAGGATAGAGAGAATCGAGCCCATTGTGGAATGGCAGGACATTACCGAGAAGCAGGCAACCCACGATCTGTCAACGCCGCTGGAAGATGGAATGGAGATCTTCACTAAGGTCGAGGCGCGTCTTTTGGAGGATTCGCCTATCGGAGCCGAGTTCTTCCTTGCCGTGACAAGGGATGGAATCCTCAAGGTCGATTCAGTCTCCAGTTCTTATGTCTCTTCAGATCTGCTAATCAAAGAACCGGTGATCTTCGAGCATCGGGAACCTCGTCTGGAAGGGGCGGTGACTGTAAGGACCAGCGGCAGGGGTCTAGGCAGGATATTTGTTTACAAGCAGGACAGGACCTCGAATCCCAGCCATTCGATAGTAGCCAGGATTACTTCCGGAATGGACATGATCAAGCTGGCAGGTCCTGGCCAGTCGATAACCATCAAGGTGACGCCGGAACGAATCATGCTCATGGGCTCTAGTCTGAAGGACGCAGTCACGCAGATGAAATCCCAGGGCATAGCGACTGAAGTCTCCGGTTATCAGGGCGAGGATGCCGTGGTTGTGAAGCAAGAACCAGCAGAGACTATGGCCATCTTGAAGGGCAACAGCGTTCTCCTTCATTCTGTTCCCTCAGGCCGGCTGGTGGCCGTCAAGCTCTACAGCGATCTGGCACCAAAGACTCTTGATTACTTCAGGCATGTAACTGGCCTCAAAGAGAAGCCTGTAGGTCCTCTGCCAGTCTATTTTGTCTACGAGAACACTCTTCTCTTCAAGCCGGAGATCGATGCTGTAAGCTACAAGGAGCTCTTGCCTGAAAACAAGCCGACTGGCCCGGTTCCTGCTGGATCGATAGCCGTCTCCAACCAGGTATCCAAGAAGATAGGCATGGTGGGGATCAAGACTGCTGAGGATCGGCGATACGGTCCATCTGGAGAGAAATTCGAGGCAACAAATATCATAGGCCGGGTGCTTGAACCTGAGAAGCTGAAGAATGTGGCAGAAGGGGAGACTATTTTCATCAAGGAGGTGCACTGATGCTGGTCACAAAATATGTGATAACGTCCTCAGAGTCAAATATCCTTCCTTCGGATATCGCCATGAAGATCTATGGCTCGAAGTATGATGTAATTGTCAAAGAGACCTGCTTTGGAGTCGTGATTAATGGCGAAGAGGATGTGATCAATGCTCTCGTCAAAGAGATCCGGGCTCTTGATCCTTCCGGCATATTCATAAAAGACCGGGGATTTCCCCCAGGAGACCCCAGGCGCTGCCGCGGTCGCAGAGGTGGGGGTGCCAGGCCCGGATTCTATATGATCGAGTCGGAATCGAAGATCCTGCCCATGATCTCCAGGGCATTGGCCTGGGAGGGCGATATCCCGGCCATTCCAGAGAAGAAGAGACCTCTTCCAATCGGAAGGCTGGAAGAGATAGCAAAAGAGGGTTAATCCTGAGGTAAATCAATGGCAAAAGTTATCGTTTTTCCTCCCACCAGCATGATACTCTCGGACCTTGTGGAGAGGATGGGCCACAAGGCGCTTGTGGTTCCTGAAGCAGTGCGTAACTTGGTTACAGCCAACAACATACAATCACCGCCTTTGAATGTCACACCAGAAGAGCCCAAGAAGGGGCTGCGATATGCGGCTGTGGATGTTCCATCCGGAGTTCGGGGCCGGATGTCCTTGATTGGGCCAATCATCGAGGAGTCAGAAGCCGCGATCATAGTCGAGGACCCTGGGTGGCTGACGGGCTGTGCAGGCTGCTCTCGAACCAACGAGCTGGTGAGGCTCCTGATCAGAACCAAAGGCGTTCCCGTGCTGGATCTATCCTATCCTACAAACGATGCTGAGGCCAAGGTCTTTGTTCAGAAGATCAAGGCATTTCTGGGGGGGTTGAAGTGATTCGCATAGCTCAGCTCTCTTGCGGCTCGGAATACAGCGGAATTCAAAAGGAGATAGAACGAGCTGCGGAGACTGTAGGAGCAAAGCTGGTCTATCCAGAGGTCTCACTAGAAGATATTCTCAATGTCGAGAAAACCTTCGGCGTATCTGTGGCTTCAGGAGACCTCAACCTTGCTATAGCTCGTGCGGTAAGGATCGTCCAGAATCCCGATCTGGCCGATGCAGTAATTGTCATGACGTGCTTCAGATGCGCTGAGGCGGCCATCATCCGCTCGGAGATTCGAAAGTTCATTCACGAGCATTCCAAGATACCGGTTTTGAGCTACTCTTTCACAGAGAGGACCACAGCCGAGACGCTTCTTACCAGGATGGAGGCGCTTGTGACAACAGTCAAGTTCCGGGGTCTTCTTGCGAGAGAAAAGCAGAAGGGCCTCACTGCTGGAATAGACTCCGGGTCCACCACAACCAAATCGGTAGTGATGAGGGACAATTCAGTGATTGGCACCGGTTGGGTTCCAACTACCGAGGTTCTGAAGAGCGCCGAGGACGCCTTCGAAGGTGCCCTGAAGATGGCTGGCGTCGCCAAGGAGGAGATTCAGGCTATTGGCGTGACAGGCTACGGTCGATTTTTGGTGGGCAAGCACATCAATGCCAGGCTGATCCAGGAGGAGATAACCGTAAACTCGAAGGGTGCGGTCTTCCTGGCAGACGCCCAGAAGGGTTCGGCTACGGTTATTGATATCGGCGGAATGGACAACAAGGCCATCTCGGTTCAAGACGGAATTCCCGGCGGATTTACAATGGGCGGAATTTGTGCTGGAGCCTCGGGAAGGTTTCTGGAGCTAACGGCGCGGCGTCTAGGAGTGGATATCACGGAGCTAGGAAAGCTGGCGCTCAAGGGCGACTACCGAAATGTGGCCATGAACAGCTATTGCATAGTCTTTGGCACTCAGAGCTTGGTCAACAGCCTGTCGTTAGGCTCCAAACCAGAAGACGTGGCTATGGCTGCCTGTCATTCGGTTGCCGAGCAGGTCTACGAGCAGCAGCTTCAAGAGGTGGAGGTCAAGGAGCCGGTGATCATGGTTGGCGGAACCTCTCTGATTGAAGGGCTGCCAAAAGCCATGGAAGAGCTTCTTCAGGTCAAGGTTACCGTTCCAAAGCATGCCCAGTACATCGGTGCAGTCGGTGCGGCTTTGCTCGTCTCGGGGCTGCTGGAGGACTGAGATGGACCCAATGGAGGTCTTCAAGATAGAGGTCACGGGCCAGGAGGAGTACGGGGCTAAGAAGTATCGGGAGATCATCATGGACATCCTGCAGGACCTCGGCCTCATCCGGTCCATCGGCAGGCTTTATGTTTATATCGATATCCTAAAGCCTTTTTTTGCCGTTTACGGCCGTCTTCGTTCAGGAATTCCGCCGCTTACTGCCAAGGATGTAGGCGATGTGATGCGGGTGTCTGGTGGCTATCAGATCAAGATCAACGATGAGGAGCATATGGCAGATCTGCTCAGAGTTCTATGGGAGCACTATGGAAGAGAGAGGGTCGAGCAGCCGGCCAGGGATATGCTGATCATTGCCTCTGACACCTCGCCATCCGAAATAGTTGTGGCCGACCTCGAAGCTGAGTTCCTCCAAGACCTGACTGACGCCCTTGTGAGAATCGCCCCGGAGGGCTTTAGAAACAGGAGGAACGAGATGACAAAGGATAGCTTCCTTTTCATAGCCGCCGAGGAGAGCTTGACGCCAGAAATCGTATCAGAGATCAAGGAAAAGATCCGGGAGATGGAGAATGCTTGAGCCTGTGATGTTCACCGGAGGATTGTACAAGCACGACCTGGTCGTGGAGCTGGTAGAAGACCTGGGTGGCTATATCCTGCAAAAGAATGTGACGCAAAGCGAGATCATTCTTTTGATATTGGTTCCATCCGAGGACAAGGCTGCCCTTGAGGATCTGTCAACGGAGCTTAGGGGAGAGCTGATTCGAGCGCCCCTGGCCGGAACGGAGGTGGCGGTAGTCACGCCGACACTTGCCATTCACCATCTGCCACACACGGCCTGCGATATAGCAGAGTACCTGAGAAGGCACGGCTCCAAGACAAATATGATGGGACTGGCCAGAGGCGTAGGCCGAGAGATCGCCCAGATAAATGAGTACGAGACGGCCCTCATAAACGAACACGATGCTGCAGTATTCATCTTTGGCAACTTCCAGGATTGCATCAAGAAGAAGGAGGGCCTTTACCGGAACATAACCGTTCCCGTGGTGGTCACGGGCGGCCCGCAGATCGATTCCAAGGAGCTTCCTTATGCCTTCGAGTATGTGCCATCAATTGGCCGGGTGGCCCACAGAGCAAGGAAGGCCACAGAGATCGGGACTTTAGACAGGATAGTCGAATCCATAGGTCGGGCTCTGGACAAGACCAGGGGATCTATTGCCAAGGATCCTCTTACCACATCGCCTCCTCGCATCATGGATGCCGTCAGGGAGCAGGTTCCTGATATCGAGTTCTCCTATTCGCCTTTGCCAATAGCTCTCAATCTCAACGGTGTGCGCGTCAAGCTGCCCTATCAGACTTACAAGGATGCAGTCAGTGCTGTGAGCTTTGACGAGGGGGTCAAACTTGGAGAGATCGCCACCATCAGGCCATCGCGCATGAAAGACTATATACTTGTGAGCATATTGCCTGCATCTGAGACCGGGTTTGTATTCTAAACCAGGGCTCTTTCAAAACAACTCCAATAACAAGATGTGTTGGCTCAGTTAGGCAGGACGGAGGAAAAATCATCATGAGCTTTGAGGACGAGCTTGATGCCATTTTGGTCAAGGGAAAGGAGAACGCCGCGAAAGATATCCTGAAATCTGTTGAGAACGCCTATGGTGAGGTTCCTTATGTCTTTAATTTCATGCAGGACAATCCCGAGATTCTCATCACTAAGGTGTTGCACAACAATGCAATTCAGAGAAGCTCGGGTCTGGATGCCAGGACCACTGAGCTGATATCCGTTGCCGTGTCAGCAGCAATGAGGTGCAGCCACTGCCTTAAACTGCATATTCGGATAGCTGCCAATATGGGAATTCCTGACGACCAGATTGCTGCCGCCGTATTTCTGGCAGGAAACCTGGCATCTGCAAGCGTGCTGGCCACTGCCACCCGCCACCTGGACGAAGAGCGGGAGATATGTCGGGTCTGCGAGATCGGCAGCGGCGCTTGCGAGATTAACGGGGAGAGCCATGGCTGAGCAGGTTTATATTGTTTTGATTTATAATGGCGCCTAAAGAGAACGATTCTGCCAGGTCATGGGAAGGTGCCGATGGCCATCGCTTCGCTTTGGAGGTCCTGCAACTGCCGCTGCGGCGAAGAATGCTCTGGATCATTGCGAGCGGCATAAATGGCAATGAGGGAATCGAGCGGGAGCTTGCCCTCAGCTCTGCTCTGGCAGAATATCATCTCGCAATGCTTGAGAAGGCCCTGGTGATCGAGAGAACTGATGACGGCTGGAGTGCTACCTCCACAGGTCGGCTCTATCTGGACAAAGTGGAGGCCAGGCGCTGATAGTTCGCATCGTAGCCGTAGGCAGACTGCGAGAGAGATACTGGCAGGACGCTGCGTCCGATTTTGTCAAGAGGCTTCGCCCTTACGCCCGACTGGAGACCGTGGAAGTGGCAGAGGCTCACATCAAGGAACAGGCCTCCCCGGCAGAAGAAAAAAAGGCTATGCAGGAAGAGGGTCGGGCCATTATCGAGCGACTTAAAGGACGCAGCGGCCCGGTAGTAGCTTTAGACAGGCTGGGAAAAAGCCTCGACTCGCCACAGATCGGAGAGTGGCTGAACAGGATGGTTCTCGAGGGACGAACTGAGCTGGCCTTTGTGATCGGTGGCCCGCTCGGCCTTGCTCCGGAGGTCCTGGAGAGGGCCGAGATGTCTCTATCGTTCTCCAAGATGACATTTCCCCATCAGATGATGAGGGTAATTCTTCTTGAGCAGATCTACAGAGGATTTCGGATAATGCATGGCGAGCCGTATCATAAATAGATAAAAGCTTGCCAAAAGGAAGATAGCTATATATACGCATTCTACATTGATAATCATACATGGTAGAAATCAATACATTATATGTTTTTAAAGATATAGCTGCCGCTTCAGACTTCTCAACGAATGATAAGGCCTTTAAGTTTCTTCCTTTTGCATTGGCATCGACCGATGAAGCACCCCCCAAAGAAGATCAAATCTTGGCTTCATATGACAATTTGCCACCGGACATAATTACCTGGCTTTTAGGGGTTGATGAACTTCTGGGCATAGGAGTTGATGTAATAAATTCCAGCCTAGGTGCTATAAGCACAGATTTCGATCCTTTGGACCCTCGCCAAATTGCAACACGAATCATAGTTGAACACAATATTTCATTTATTACATCTGCTGGCAATAATGGACCTAGACTCAATTCTATGCAAGCACTGGCACAAGCCCCTTGGGTGATAGCCGTTGGTGCTACGGATAATAATTGCAGGCTGCTTTCAAGATCAAGCCGCGGTATTCCTGAGGGAGCGCAACCCACGGTGGTCTCATCAGGCGAGGCGGATCACATGGAAGGATTCAAGGATCAACAACCAGGAACAAGTTTTGCTGCACCTAAAGTGGCTCGAGTTTGCATATTTGTCAAAAAAATGCTACAGCTTATATTTCATGATTTGCTCGATATCCAGCGTGGAGAATGGTCGCCAATTCGCAAGCCAATTCGGATGCCTGCCCTGGGGTTTCTTGACACAGGCCTTGATCCCAAATATATACCTCCAATGCCTAATACTGCAAAAATCTTTTATGGAGTTGGAAACACAGTTAGCATTGGTAGAGGCAATCAGGAAAAACTATGGTATACGACGCTGATCTCGATGCTCAAACAACAAAATATCGTTTGTCATGTGGCTAGCACGCCGGATGTCATTAAAAGAGCTCTCTTGCTTATGGCAAAGCAGCTTCCAGATTACAAGCCTTATGAAGTAGGTGCTGGCTTTGTATCGGATGTGGTGGCTGATAGCTTCTTTGCCAGGTTTACACCGTCGCAATTTGTGAGACTTTTCCACGAAAATGGAGACAACCTCAAAGATGAAGCATGGCTTAAATCATTGGATGACGAGCTTGGTCCTCTTTGGAATGATGAAACGATGTCGATTTTTGAGGATCTTTTCAGATATAGCTACGAACTCTATATGATAAAGGTTCAATAGGAGGTTAAATTCTTGCAGGAAGAAATTGCTAAAGAGGAAATGGCTGAGAATGAAAAAGCCAATTCCTTTATAACACTGATTGGAGAAGTAAAAACTGCAGTTCAAAGGGCTCAAGTGGATTTGAATAAGCGTAACCTCACGGTGAGCGAAGTCGAATTGAATCTAAAGACCGTCATGGACAAACACGGAGAGGGTGGCTTTGAGTTTAAAATTGCACCGTTGGATCTTGGATTAGCCGTAAAGGGCAAGATTTCCGACAGCGCCATTCAGACTATTACCCTCAAATTAGTGCCTACACTTCCTGGAATGGAGTTAGAATCTTCGCCTTCAGATGAAATAAACCTGGCTATAAACGCAATCGTTCAGGCTGTGGATGAAGCGCTAAGCACGAAGCCAAGCTTTATTCTTTCAGACGCGACTATTGAATTGAACTTCTCAAGTACAAAAGAAGGCAATGCTGATTTTTCATGCCTCTTGGATGGAGGTGGAAACATAAAAAAGGACTATGCTCAGACTATGAAATTGAGGATTAACGGCAAAGACAAAGCTTGCCGGATTGCCAATGATTGAGGGATTTGAGGTATCCTGACTATCATTAATAAGCCTTTTATCTTGCATAGACAAATATCTCTCTCATGCCATCTCTTTCCATTCATGCCGGCGGCCTGGATCTGAAAAATCCCGTTCTACTGGCAGCAGGCATCCTGGGCACCACAGGAGCCTCTCTCCGTCGGGCAAGTCTGGCGGGGGCCGGAGGCGTGGTCACAAAATCAGTGGGTTCAGTTCCGCGGGAGGGCCACCCCGGTCCAGCCATCGTTCATGTCAAATGCGGACTGTTAAACGCCATGGGCCTGCCGAATCCTTCCTACCGCGATTTCCAGAGCGAGATTGAGACTGCTAGGTCGGCGGGCGTGCCTGTCATAGCCAGCATATTCGGATCCTCTGCTGCGGAGTTCGCTCAAATCGCCCGCGTTTTGAAGGCCGATGCCTTCGAGCTGAACCTTTCATGCCCGCACGCCGAAAAATACGGCAGCGAACTTGGCCGCTATCCCGATCTGGTTGAATCTGTCACCGGAGCCGTCAAGGCTGCCGCAGATGTGCCAGTATGGGTCAAGTTGACTCCAAATACTGCCGACATCCTGGAGCTTGGCCTGGCTGCTCAGCGCGGCGGCGCTGATGCGGTAGTCGCAATCAACACCCTCAAGGCTATGGCAATTGACATCGAGACAGGCTACCCGATTCTGGGCAACCGCTATGGTGGGCTCTCTGGCCAGGCCATCAAACCTGTAGCCGTTCGATGCGTCTATGAGCTTTACGGGCGCCTCGAGATCCCGGTGATTGGCGTTGGCGGAATCTCCTGCTGGGAGGATGCAGTTGAGATGATAATGGCCGGAGCTCTGGCAGTTCAGGTTGGAACGGCGCTTCAGAGTGGATACGGCATCTTCGAGGAGATCACGAACGGCATCCTTCGTTACCTGGAGAGGAAATCGATGACCCTTGAGGATCTGTGCGGTCTGGCCTGGAGGAGACCATAATGAGACCAATTAATTGCATCATAAAAGAGGTTTTATCGGAGGCACCGCTCATCAGGACCTATCGGCTGGACAGAGACCTCAACCCATCACCAGGACAGTATCTGATGCTCTGGATCAGGGGAGTAGACGAGATCCCAATGAGCTTCTCAGGACCGGATACCATAACTGTGCAGTCGGTAGGCACTGCCACCCAGGCCCTCTTCAAACTGGGTGCCGGAAGCGAGGTCGGGATACGCGGCCCTCTCGGAAACGGGTTCACAATGATTGGCAAAAAAATCCTGCTCATTGGCGGAGGAGTCGGAACAGCTCCGCTTGTGTTCCTGGCAGAAGCGGCAAAAAAAGCAGGAATCGGCATAACCTCTTTGCTCGGATTTCGGTCCAGAGATGACATGATCTTCCAGGACAGGTTCGAGGGTCTGGGAGACACAATCATCACCACAGACGATGGCTCATGCGGCATAAAAGGCCGCGCTTCAGCAGGACTGCGGGAGCTGAATTTATATGATTACGATCAGATTTATCTCTGCGGCCCGGAGTTGATGATGAGCGACATTATTTCCAGGACCATGGAGCACGCGACAAAGACCCAGGCCTGCATCAATCGTTACTTTAAATGTGCAGATGGCATCTGCGGATCCTGCTGCCTGGACCCGGATGGATTGAGGGTCTGCGTTGAAGGGCCTGTGATCATGGCCGATCGTCTGAAAGGCAGCGAGTTTGGAAGATACAAAAGAGGCCCTTCAGGGAGCAAGGGTGCTTGTCAGGGTTGAATAAATGATAGTCAGATTCATGCAAGATGGCATAGTCCGAGGAGGATCGTATAGCGTTGAGAACGGCATAATCTCAGGAGGAGAGGTGCTGAAACCTGAGGACGTGACGATACTGTCACCCAGCAAACCGAGTAAGATCGTCTGCGTGGGCCTCAATTACGTCGAGCATGCTCATGAGCTTTCGATGGCGCTTCCGGATGAGCCAATTATCTTCATGAAGCCGCCTTCGTCCGTCCTGGCTCCGGGAGGCCAGATCGTCTATCCCGATTCCAGTCATCAGCTCGACTACGAGGGAGAGCTGGCTGTGGTCATAGCAAGTCGGTGCAAAAATGTGTCTGTAAAGGAAGCAGACAAGTACATCCTGGGCTACACCTGTTTCAATGATGTGACAGCTCGCGACCTTCAGAGAAAGGACGGCCAGTGGACGCGAGCCAAGAGTTTCGATACATTTGCGCCCTTTGGTCCTTTCATAGCAAAGGTCGATCCTTTTGATGTGGACATCAAGACTCGCCTCAACGGGCGGTCGGTCCAGGATTCCAACACCTCGGACCTCATCTTCGATGTGCCAAAGCTTCTGCAATTCATCAGCGGAATCATGACTCTCGAGCCCGGAGACGTGATTGCCACCGGCACGCCTCCCGGAGTCGGATCGATGCAAAAGGGAGATGAGGTCGAGGTGGAGATCGAGGGAATTGGGGTGCTAAAGAATTCCGTTGTATGATCAGGGCTTTGAAATAAGCCTGATCATAATGGATAGAGACGGCTGACAATATCTGCGAAAGATATTTATCTTGAAACTGAAAAAAGAGAGGTTCATTGATATTAATTACTCTGGAAATATGGATTTAAGGGGATTTTATGAAGAGATATTTCATTCTCATGTTTTTTATGATAATAATTATATCCTTCAATCAGGTGGTTTGCGAAACTGCGCTACATGCAAAAATAATTGTAGATCCAGGCGAGAGCATTCAGTCTGCCATAGATAAAGCTAAAAATGGAGATGTGATCTACGTAAAAAGTGGCGTGTACAGGGAGAGCATCAATGTGACCAAACAGGTCAAATTGGTTGGCATGGATCAGCCTGTGATAGATGCTCAGGATGGAGAAAACGCAGTAACCTTGAGCGTGAATGGAACGGTTTTTGATGGATTCAAGACAATTGGTTCTGTAAGCAATGGCATTTTTGTATTATCAAGTCATAATTATATGGCGAATAATACCGTTTCAGATGCTATCGATGCTATCTTTCTAGAAAAATCTCATGGAAATACTATCTGCTTTAATCAGGCCAACGGTGATGGTCTTTTCGGCCAGGGAATCGTTCTCAATTGCTCCAGCGGTAACTTGATTATGGAAAATTCTGCTGTCTGTAACTTGCTAGGCATTGGAATCTATCTTACAGAATCGAGCAATAACACAATTTTTAAAAACAGCGCTCGCAACGGAGGGATTGCGGGATCCGGGATCGTTCTAGCCAACAACTCCAATTATAATCGGTTAATGAAAAACGAGGCAGTTTGCGGCTGGAATGGTATTGGAATCTATTTAATGAATTCCGCACAAAATCTCATCGATGGCAATAACGCCAGCACGACATGCTGGGGCTGGCGCAGTATTTGGACCGTGTATTGGGGAAACGGGATTAACTTGCAGAACTCAGACAAAAATTTGTTAAAAAATAATAGCGTTTCAAATGGCTACTTCGGCATTTACCTCATGTATTCTGACGAAAATGAACTGAGTGGAAATGATGCTGCAAAAAATCTGAATGGCTTTGGACTTATAGAATCCAAAAGAAATAGAATCATAGATAATACCGCCAAAAATAATAGCGAGTATGGACTTGGTTTTTTAGCTTCAAGCGAAGGAAATTCCTTGATGAATAATACTATCCGTGGCAGCAAATATGGAATCTATTTACAGGATTCCAGCCATAACTCAATTTCCTCCAATAACAGTTTTCAGGGAAACAGCATCAACAAAGAATCCCTTCGTTCCGTCAACTCGTGGCAAATTTAATAATTGATTTTTAACCCCTCGTTGTCCACTTTAGTCTCGATCGCGATCTTGAGCCCAAGCGGCTCAATCAGCCTGGCGACATCTTCACGGCTCCGGTTGGTCACTATCGCTATCGATGGGCCGACTGAACTCATGCCTACGAACTGCAGCCCCCTCTCTCGGAGAAAGCTCATGTTCCGATAGATCTCAAATCCGTGGTGCTCGACCTCCGCCCTCTTCGAGCCTCGAAACTCTATCTCCCAGATGATCTCTCCGATCTTTTTCAGGTCTCCTCTCTCCAGAGCCGGGATGAGATCCATGAGCAACAGATAGGCTTTGAGCTCTCGATCCTGATAGTCAAGATTCCTTGCCCGGTTCATGAGCAGGTCGAACTCCGCTCGCCCGGCAGATGAGACGACCGTTGGGGGTATGGTCACAAAGACGTTCATTCCTTCAGCAAAGCTGTGGCGGTAGACGAGAGCCAGTTCGTCGCCTGTTATTGCCATCCCGCCGTAGGTGGCTGCTGCCGGCCCCACGCCGGTCTCAAAGCCGTTGGTGACGCGTCCGTCCTCCGTTTCCTCAACGTAGTTGTGGCCCAGGAGCAGCCGGATCTGCTCGCTTGTCAGTGGCGAGCCGAGAGCTGCGTTCATTGCGTGGCCAAGTGCCAGGAGAACCGATCCCGTGGAGCCCAGGCCTACATGCTTCTTCTCATGGTCTGAGACGACGATCTTGAATCCGCCATCATAGCGCACAGTCTTTTTAAAGACCTCGGCGAAGTGGCGGATGATGGGCTCCCGCGAGTAGTCGATATCCAGGCCGGAGGAGGTGCATTCTACCTTGGCAGAGCAGTAGATCTGCAGGGCAAAACCGACTCCTCCGCCACCAGGTCGGTTGGGCGCAAATCTGTTCATGTCGAGAACAGTGAGATGGATGCGCCCCGGGGCAGTAGCCGTAACAGTTCCTGAGTAGGGCACAAGACTATAGTTCTTTTCAAGTCCAAGCGTACGGATGCATTCTCCCGGGCGAAAAGGCTGGAAATCATACTCGACAAGGTCCAGGTCTCCGCCTCTGATCTTCATCTTGGCCAATTGGCATCTACCTTCCTTGCTTTATCAGGTCCCACATCTTAGGCGGGTCTATCAAAGTAGATGCTCTTTCCTGAGGCCTTGAGGGGCAGGGCATAAGCCACAAGGCATCCCTCCAGCAGATTCAGGGAGAGGGCTGCAACTCCTGCCGAGAACATGATGCGGTTGTCCACATTATGAAGGCTCGCGGTCTTTGCAGCAGAGCCCAGAGCTATGCCGAGATCGGCCATCTTTATGATGCAGTTCGGGCCGGAAAAGAGCTTGTTCGGCTCATTTGATTTGGAGCTATTTTGGGCCTCATGCATCTCTTTACAGGTGGCAAAACCGCATCCTCTGCAGTTGAGACCCACGTTGTCTGCAGACTTGCTGCCTATGAGAAGACATGCTTCGCTCTTTTCAATGTTGCCAGCGTCTCTAAGAAAGAATTTGAGGCCCCGGGCTTCGCCCAGCCGGCGCATCTCCTTTGCCAGCTCCCTGAGATCACCCTCATCCAGCACTCTGATCACTATCGAGTCCTGTCCTCGGCCTTTGGGAGCTGTTCGGGCGGAGAGAGCCATCAGCTCTGCCACGATTTTCACTGCGTCAGATATCATGGAAATATGATGGGCGGATTCGTATTTAAGGAGTGCTTCTTGCATCGAGCGATCTCTGCATCAATGCCAGCAATCCAAGCAGGTCTTCAAGTCATCAAAGCATTAAATCGGGGCTGTCACACTGATCTGTCATCCAGAATTGTGTACTCGTCCAGATCGATTATCTGACCTTTCTGCTTCTCACCACTGGCCGCTGTGCTGCCCGTGGGTCTCTTCTCTCGCCCTCTCATCATGGACAGGAAGATGGCGGCCAGCGCAGAGAGAGCACCTGCACCTGCAAGTCCGCCCTTTTTGGCAAACCTGAGGAGAATCAACTCTGCCAGGCCCTTGAGAAGACTGCCAAAAATGTTGGATCTGCCGCCACCTGCGGCGGCCTTGGTCAGACCGGAGAAAATTGAGGTGACCTTTGAGATCGTCGATGGTCGAAAGGCGAATTTCGCAGATTTAGTGACCGCAATTATAAATGCATTTCTTGCCGCTTTATTGAGCAGAACGGCGCTAATAACTGCTTTTATCAGCTTTGCCAGCATTCCCATCAGACTATATTACCCCAATGCAATGATATATTACTATCTGTCATCGACGGGATAGCTCGCTGGCCAGAGCATCTTCTCGCGGCTTCGTTGTCTGATCATCTCTTCGGCCTCAACGACGCTGATGCCAAAGACCTCTGCCAGGATCTCCTGGGCGGCGTGAAGCTTCATATCTATCAGCTCGTCTGCATTCATGCTCATTCGCGAAGCTTCCTGTGGGACAATGGATATTTTCTTGGCGCTAGCTGAGCTGTCGAGGGCTTTTGTCATATGGGAATTTGCCATGCGAAAATATTCTCTATACAAATTTAAGTAATTAATGGATTTGATGGACTTGACGGGATTCGAACCCGTGGCCTCCGCCTTGCGAAGGCGGCGATCTACCACTGATCTACAAGCCCAAAGAAAGTGGTTTAGAGGAGGCCTACCTCTTCCACCGCAACCGATTCCACGCCAGCTACCTTGCTTACAGCTACTTCAATCTCATCCGGGCTTCTGCCTCCCTTGTCATCCATTATCGTGACGACGATCAGGGCCTTCAGGCCAAAGGCAATGGGCATCTCTTCGATAGCATGAAGCCTTGCAAAGGATGGTATCACCTTCTTTATATCCTCGGCGAGTTTCTTTAAATCAAGGTCGGCGCTCTCAGGCATGACCTTCATTCTTACTGCGGCATCTCCCATCTATTCCACCTCACGGTCCCGAGAAGCCACAGGCTTTGCAGGTATAAACGTTGCTTTGCTTTTTACATTTGTTACATCTGGCAATCACGGTTCCGCAGCTCGGGCAGGGGAATCTGGTCCCGCCCACACCGGTCAGCGCAATACCACATGATATGCATTTCTCTGGCAATTCTTCCTTCATGTTATCTCATTCCTGGTTGATGTATTTCTCTGTATAAACCTTCCCATAGAAGGACTGTTTTTTTTGTCGCAATTTATCTTGATCAGCCTATGATAACTGTGCCCCCCTCTCCTTTCTTCAAGGCATCGGTAAAACGCCTTTCATCAGTGCCATTGAGCACCCAGACCTTCATTTTCCGGAGTGGACCCGAGAGCAGACTAATGGTGCCCTGATCTATGCAGCTTTCGCGACCAAGCAGGCGGCTTGCCGACAGCTTCGAAGCCACGACGCAATCAATGATCACTCCATCAACGTCAGTGGCCTTGATCAGCGGGGCCTTGAGCTGCGCGGCTATGAGGGTTGCCACTGAGTCTGAGGTATAGTCCCAGTTGTGTTCCAGGCCGCGATCATCTCTTCTGAGGGCCTGGTAGGGCAGAAGAACCAGAAGAGCAGGCTCGACCTCTGGGCATGGGCGGCGGATATCGCTTGTGAGGGATGCTCCCGTTCCGTCCGCCAGGAAGTGAGCATACTGTTCCATTGCTAGGACTGCCATCCAGTGCGCGGCCTCGTCGCTCAAGTCTCCACGCGAATAGATTTCACGCACCAGGTCGGCCATGGGACCGCCTCCCGGAACCACAAGGAAGCTGTATCCCTCATCACCCATGGCCAATAGCGACCGGATGAGCGGCTTGGCCTGTGGCATCAGACTTCCTCCCAACTTCAGGACATAAAAGGGCATGAGTAGTAATAATCATTGCATTCTATTAGAGCCTCTTCTTTGGGTCTCATCAGGACGATTCCGCAGCACGATTTCCAAAAAAGCTAGCCAAAGGCCGATTGGATGTAGGGTAGGGAAGGTTCTTCCTATAATCGACCTTTGCCGTATGTCATCTCCGACTTTGGACGTAGATAAGGCTTTTGGTTGTGATGATGGATTTTCAGCAACATGAACGAGACGAGACAGATACGAACCCCCCTTCTGGCTGCGGACGCAGTTATTTTCTCTGCGGAAGGAGTTGTTCTCATCCAAAGAGACAATCCTCCTTTTGCTGGCAGATATGCACTGCCAGGGGGCTTTGTGGAGGTTGGAGAGACTGTTGAGGCTGCAGCCATCAGAGAAGCGCGTGAGGAGACGGGCCTGGACATAGATCTCTTGGGGCTCGTTGGCATCTACTCCGATCCTGCACGTGACCCCCGCGGCCATGTGGTCTCTCTCGCATTTCTCGCTCGTGGTAGTGGCGATCTCTTGGCGGGATCTGACGCCAGAGCTGCCAGGATCTTCTCCCTAAATGACCTGCCGGACCTTGCATTTGACCACAGCAAAATCATAAACGATGCCATAGCTCTCGCTGAGCGCCTTTCCAGAGGCAGAACAGACAATCAAATTAAAGTAGAGTGATAGAAATTAGCCTCTTGACCTGAACTAGGAAGAGATGTTTCATGGAAGAGATCAGAGAGCTCATCGAGAAGTATGCGCTGCAAAACGCTGTGAAGTACAATGCCGCACCCAATGCCGGGGCGGTCATGGGCAAGCTCATGGGAGAGCATCCGGAGCTGCGCTCTCGAGCCAAGGAGGTATCGCCTCTGGTTAAGGAGGTTCTGGCCGGCCTTGAGAAGACCGGCATCGCCCAGTGGCAGGAGAGGCTCGTGGCCATTGCTCCCGAACTCCTGGCCGAGCTCTCGGAAAAGAAGGAGCCTCTAAAAGGCTTGCCGGCACTTGAGGGAACTGAGAACGGCGTGGTCATGCGTTTTGCTCCGAATCCCAATGGCCCGCCGACGTTAGGCAGCGCGCGGGGCATCATAGTCAACTCCGAGTATGTAAAAAAGTACGGAGGCAAGTTTATCATTCGTTTCGATGACACAGACCCGGTCAAGAAGCGGCCCATGCCTGAGGCCTACGGATGGTATCTGGAGGACTGCGCGTGGCTGGCAGCCAAGCCCGACCTGGTCATAACCGCCAGCGAGCGTGTGGATCTGTACTATCCCATAGCTGAAGAGCTAATCAAACGCGGCGGCGCTTATGTCTGCGGCTGTGCCCAGGCGACCTTCAAGGAGCACAAAGACAAGGGGATTGAGTGCGAGCACCGGGCACAGTCTGTCGAGCAGAACCTGGCTCTCTGGAGGAAGATGCTAGATGGAACTCTGGCTGAAGGCGAGGCTGTTCTTCGGGTCAAGACAGACATGCACCACAAGGATCCTGCCATACGCGATTGGCCGGCGTTCAGGATTGTCACTGCCTTGCATCCGCTCGTTGGAACGAAGTACCGGGTCTGGCCGCTCCTAGACTTTGAGTCTGCTGTAGAAGATCACCTGCTCGGAACAACTCACATAATTCGCGGTAAGGATCTGGCGGACAGCGGAAGCCGTCAGAGGTATCTTTACGATTATCTGGGGTGGAAGTACCCAAAGGTCATTCACTGGGGCAGGATCAAGATTCATCAGTTTGGCTCATTCTCGACGAGCAAGCTAAGAAAGGCCATTGAGGCCGGGGAGTACAGCGGCTGGGACGATCCGCGTGTGCCCACAGTGCGGGCCATTCGTGGCCGCGGCATTCGAGCCGAGGCCTTGCGGAAGTTCATGATAGACCTGGGAGTGGGCGAGACAGATATCTCGATCAGCATGGACTCGATTTATGCCGAGAACAGGAAGATCATAGACCCGGAGGCCAACCGTCGCTTCTTCGTCTGGGACCCTGTAGCCCTGGTGATTGAGGGAGACGTTCCGGCTCTGGCTCATGCGCCTCTTCACCCGGCCATTGATCGGGGCGAGAGAGAGATTCCTGCCGGGAACAGGTTATTCATCTGCAAGAGCGACCTGGAGGGTCTCAAGGTAGGCGACAACATCCGCCTAAAGGATCTGTGTAACATCGAAATCACGAGCCTTGAGCCGGCCAGGGCACGCTTTGCTGGCAAGGACGTAGAGAAGAGGATCAAGATCATTCATTGGGCTCCTGCAGACGGGCCAAAGGTGCGGGTTCTCAAGCCGGACGGAGTGGACGAGGGGCTTGGCGAAGCTGGAATTGCTGAGGAGCTGGGAAAAGTTGTGCAGTTCGAGCGCTACGGATTCGTGCAGGTCAATTCCTTAGGTGAGCCTATAGTGGCATGTTTTGCGCACAAGTAAATACATCCGAAGAACATGCCCAAAAATGTTGAAGTGACTACGCCAATGATCAGAATTGCCCTCAGAATTGATGACGGACGCATCATTGCAATTGAGGATTTGCCGAGGTTGCTGCGCAGCATTCGATAGCAAATGGTGATTTTTTTGGTAATGGTTATATAGGGAGGTATTTGTATATTATCTTGCAGCTGCGGTTGGCGTTTTGGGCGTTGCCGGACTGCTGGCTCCAATGTTGATAGCATTCTGGTTGATATGGCCGGACGCCGAATTGCGAGATGATCTCAAAAGGAGAATTATTGGCCTAAAAGGCGCCAGGCCGATTTACATATTTCTCACATGTTTTCTAATGCTTGCCAGCATTCTTCTGGCCCAGGCGATCTCCCTGCTGTTCGGCTACAGCGCTGATCAGTTCAATCTTTCGGGCATGTCATCGTTTTCAGTCGGAATCTTCCCTGGGTGGTTCCTGCTCTTTCTAGCACCCATGGTGGAGGAACTGGCCTGGCACTCCTATGGCACTGATTCTCTGAGACAACGGATGAACCTGCTAAAAATAAGGCAATCTATGCATAAGAATGCTTCTCATTTCCGCGGTGAGGTTTGTTGTAGCAGATTGAATATCTCCATTGTAATTCAGATTCAATCACACTTGTTATGGAAAAGTTAATAACTAATTAGCTATCTCATCTGCATTAATATTATCAATATTGCCTGGGACTCCAATTATGTCTCCTAATAGATTGTCGATGAATGAGTTGACTGATATGGTTGTCCAGATGTGGCCTTTGTTAGGTCGTCCCATTGATGGAGTTTTTCTCTGGCATTCTGCATGCTGGGTTAATTTCACACAAAATGATATTTCTTGGAGGAATTAGAATTCAAACGATATCCGAATATGCAAAGAGATTCGTTGCAGGCACAGCAATTGCTTGCCTGTGCATAGCGCTCTTCTGCTCGGTCTGTCTTGCCGAGTCAGATTCCCCTCAGGCCAAATCCCCGGAGATCGTGGACACTATCCACCTCAGCGGCGGAGATTCGGGATACCCGACGCCCTTCATGCACTATCCGAGGGGCCCCGGAATCTACAAGATGAACCTCATATTTGACAGCCTGATCGAAAAGGATGATAAGGGCCTCATACCCTGGCTGGCTGAAAGCTGGGATATCAGCTCTGACAGCAAAGAATACACCTTCCACCTGAGAGATGATGTTAAATGGATGGATGGAGAGCCTTTTACAGCTAATGATGTAAAATTCACCATCGATTATGAAAAAGAGCATCCGCCTGCATACTCTTATGACCTCTCATCGGTCTCTGAAATCGATGTCCTCGATGATCATACAATCAAATTCACTCTTGTTCAACCCATTGCTCCATTCTTGGATGAAGTCTCGTCTGTGAAAATAATCCCTGAACACATTTATGAGAGCGAATCTGATCCGAACAAATTCGATTCTCCTGAAGCCGTCACTGGCACCGGACCCTACGAGCTCGCAGAGTACAGCAAAGAGCATGGCACATACAAGTTCACCGCCAATGAGGACTTCTGGGGGCCCAAACAGAGGGTCAAGAACATCGAGTTCATACCCGTAAGCGATGCTACCGTGGCCTTCCAACAAAAAGAGATCGACTTCGTTGGCCTCTCTGCAGATCTGGTTGACATGTTCAAGAGCGACCCTGAGGTCTATGTCTTCCAGCAGCCAGCCATCTGGGGCTATGAGCTGTCATTCAACATGAACAAGAGCCCGATTCTCAATGACAAGGCCATCAGGCAGGCCTTTGCCTATGCAATTGATAGACAGGAGCTTGTGGACAAGATCGGAAGAGGTGCAGGCAAGCCCGGTAGCATGGGAATTCTGCCTCAGGATCACATATGGTACAACGAGAACGTCCCCAAGTACGAGCATGATGCCGAAAAGGCCAAAGAGCTGCTGGCCGATGCCGGCTGGACCGACTCTGATGGCGACGGCATCATGGACAAAGATGGTCAGAAGCTTTCTTTCAATGTGATACTGGCCAGCGAACAGGCACGAATCGGCGAGCTGATTAAGGAACGCCTCAAGGAGGCTGGCATTGATGTCACCCTTCAGGCCATCGAGAGCAAATCCCGTGACTCAAAGCTTGCTAACGGTGACTTTGAGATAGGCATCAACGGCTACGGTGGATGGGGCTCTGACGCCGACTACCTGAGAACCAAGTTCTGCGGAGCAGCCTTTGGAATAGTGGGCGCAAGTCACGGACGACCTCTCATCGGATACCAGAACGACAAGGTGGACGAGCTTTGCATGGCTCAGTTGAGCGAGACTGACACAGAGAAGAGAAAGGAGATCATCTACGAGCTTCAAGAGGTCCTGGCAGAAGAGGTCCCAAGCATTCCTCTATACTACACTGCCAGCTACAATGCATATCGTCCTGCCGTCTACGATGGATGGATGAACATGTTCGACCACCACGAGATGACCCACAGCAAGCTCTCCTACCTCGATCGAAGTGAGATTAGGAACTGATGCTGCATGGACAACGATAATTTGGACTGCAATAATTCTGCATGTCTGGCGGAGCTGTGGAAAAGCTTGACTCAGAAGAGAGGACGCGGCCCCCAGTCCGCTCTCTTCTGGGACAAAAGAGCCGAAAGCTTCGCCCGCAATGTCAGGGGCGATAGACGGGAAAAGAGGACCGCAGAAATCTTCGACATGATCAAGAGCACAGGCCTCTCGCTTGAAGGTGCAGAGGTCCTGGACATAGGCTCCGGCCCAGGAACCCTGGCCATACCACTGGCCAAAATGGGAGCAAAGGTCACAGCTTTGGACATATCAGCAGAGATGATGAAGGGACTTCTGAAAAGGGCTGATGAAGAGGGCGTCGCTATGTCTCAAATCATTCTCTCCGCCTGGAGCGATATCGACATCGATGCCCAGGGCTTCAGGGGCCGTTATGACCTCGTATTGGCCTCCATGACTCCTGGCATAAACGGACCGGAAACCTTCGACAAGATGATGCAGGCATCTAAAAATGTCTGTTATTACAGCAACTTCGTCTCCAGGAAATGGGACGCTTCATACTACGAGCTGCATCAGATGCTCTTTAATGAGAGTTACGGGGAGGCCGTAAGCAATGGCTTTCAGCTTCCTTTCATGTATCTGTACAGCCTGGGCTATCGTCCAATCCTGAAGATTTCGAAGAATACCTGGGCGAGCGATGAACCAGTGGATTGTATGGCCGATACGGTATCCGGATTCTTCAGCGGCAAGAAGGACATAAATGACGATATGAAGAACCGCATGAAAAAATACTTTGAAGAGAAGGCAGAAAACGGCATGTACCACTCTTCAACTGAGAGCGTCACCGGCATGATGGTCTGGAAGATCGCCCAAAAATGAGGCTTACGGAATGAGGCATAAGGACAGAAAGAACATGCTGCTGCAATATGCAACAGCCCTCTTTCTCATTCTTATCCTGAATTTTTTCCTGCCCAGGATGATGCCAGGCGATCCCTTTCTCATTCTATCTGCAGACCAGGAAAACGAGGTCATATCCGTTCTCACAGAAGAGCAGAGGCAGTATTTCATCGGCTATTATGGCCTTGATAGACCGGTCTATGAGCAGTTCATCAATTACATTTGCTCTGTAGCCAGGGGGGACCTCGGTGAGAGCATTTACTACAAGGTCCCGGTAATTGAGGCCATTTGGACGCGTCTGCCCTGGACGGCACTGATTGTGATTGGGGCCACCATCATCAGCACAGTCTTGGGCGTTCTTCTCGGCCTGTTCTCTGCCCGACACAGGGAAAAGGCGACCGATAAGCTTCTTATCATGGGCCTTATCAGCTTTGCTGAGATTCCTTCATTTTTATTGGGCCTCATCATCCTTCTAGCATTCTCAGTCAAGCTGAAGATCTTTCCTTTGGCGGGGGCAATAACGCCCTTCGCTCATTATTCGAGCATCTTCGATACGGTCTGGGATATCGGCTATCATGCGATTCTGCCCATTTTTACCCTCGCCCTCACGCAGTTGACGGGCATATTCCTTCTCACCAGAAACACTCTGATCACTGTTATGACAAAGGATTACATCAGAACAGCCAGAGCCAAGGGAATTGGAGATACGCTGGTCTGGCACAGACATGCTCTGCGTAATGCCCTCTTGCCTGTGGTGACCCGCGTAGGTTTTCAGATCGGCATGCTCATGGGCGGTGCTGTCCTGGTCGAGAATGTTTTCTCTTATCCGGGAGTAGGTGGTCTTCTCCGAAGCTCAGTGATAGCCAGGGACTATCCGCTCATCCAGGGAATTATGCTCATCATGGCTGTCTGCATCTTGACTGCAAATTATCTCGTAGATATCATTTACGAACGCCTGGATCCGAGAACTGCGTCGTTCGAGGCAGCATGAGTTGCGAACCCGTCCTGAGGAAAAGAGATGCTGCAATCTGGGCCTCAATCAAAGCCTCAATTAACCTGGCTGCAAAAGAAGCTGCGAAGTATGCATATTTCATTGCCGATTCGACAAAAAAAGCCGAGGACCTGATCGGCAGATTCACAGACGCTGGAAAGATGGGTGTAGCAGGACTTATTATCATCATCCTTATGGCCGTATTCGCTCCTTTCATCACCTTTTATGGGCCATCCGCCATCTCCGGAGACTCTCTTGAGCCGCCTGGCAGAGATCATATCCTGGGTACCGATGAGCTTGGCATGGACATATGGTCTCAGATCTGCTATGGGGCCAGGATGAGCCTTGTCATCGGACTTGCTGTGGCATTGATTGCGGGTCTTGGTGGAGGAATCCTGGGGCTAATGGCCGGGTATCTGGGTGGGAACTGGGACAAAGCATTGCTCCGGACGATAGATATCATCATGGCTCTGCCCAATTTTCCTCTGCTAATAGTAATAGCGGCATTTCTCAATCCGAGCATCATAAACGTCATTCTCGTCCTGGTCTTCCTCAGCTGGGCAAAGCCCGCGAGGGTAGTGAGGTCCCAGGCCCTTTCCATGAAGAAGCAGAATTACATAATATCCGCCAGGCTTCAGGGGGCCAGTCCCGCTTACATCATAAAGAGGCATATCCTGCCTGAAGCGCTTCCAGTCATATTTGTCAGCATTCTAAATATATCATCACATGCTATTGTGGCTGAGTCGGGTCTCGCATTTCTTGGGTTGGGGGATCCTACATCGAAGAGCTGGGGGATGATGCTTCATTATGCAACCAGCTTCAAATCGATTTATTTTACTCCCTACTGGCAGTGGTGGCTGATGCCTCCATTGATTGCGTTGGTCGCTCTACTGCTATGCCTGGCCTTCATAGGAAGAGACATGGAGCGACTGGTTGACCCGAGGCTCAAATCCGGGAGATGATCCTGATGTCGTTTTTTGAGATCAAAGACCTTTGCATTGAGTACCAGATGGACGGACGCCCGGTTCGTGCGGTGGATGGCATAAGCCTCAGCTTGGAGAAGGGAGACCTTTTGGGCGTAGCCGGCGAGTCGGGAAGCGGCAAGACCACAATTGCTCTAAGCATAATGGGACTTCTAGGAGAGAATGCGAAGACCTCGGGATCGATAATTTTTGGTGGCCGAGATCTGCTCTCAATGTCGGAGCGAGAGAGAAATGAAGTCCGGTGGAAGAGAATAGCCTTGGTCTTTCAAAACAGCCTTGAGGTCTTAAATCCGGTCATCAAGCTAGAAGATCAGGTTGGCGAGCCCATGATCGTCCATCTGGGTATGAAAGAGGCTGAAGCCAGGGATAGATGCCGTGAGCTGTTTGAGATCGTAGGGCTTGACCCGGTCTGGCTTGATGCTTATCCACACCAGCTCTCCGGCGGGATGAGACAGAGGGCCCTCATTGCTATGGCTTTATCCTGCAGTCCGGATATTCTGATACTCGATGAGGTGACGAGTGCTCTGGACGCCTTCACCAAGATGGAGATTCGAGATCTGCTCATAAAGCTTCAGAAGGAGACGGGCAGCAGCATGATTCTCATATCTCATGATATCACTTTTCTCTCAGCGGTTACAAACAGGCTGATAGTTCTGTATGCCGGAATGATCATGGAGCGCGGAGATACTGCCGACATGATAGACTATCCAATGCACCCCTACACAAGAGGCCTATTCAATTCCACTCCGGGCATATTCATCTATAGAGACATGTGGGGAATACCAGGAGAGGCACCTACAGGACATGTCACAGGTTGCCCGTTTTACAGTCGTTGTACCCAGAAGATCGATCTCTGCCGAAAGATCTCACCTGAACTGAAGATGACTGATGAAAAGAGCGGCTGGAGAGAGGTGGCATGTCATCTTGGCGGCATATCCACGCTTTTGCGGGCTTCTGGAATCAGTTACAGTTACCGGTTGCCTGGCGGAAAGACGCTTTATGCAGTCAAAGATGCCTGCATCAGCGTCCGGGAGAGCGAGGTGCTGGCTGTGATAGGTCAGACTGGGTCCGGGAAGTCTACTCTGGCTCATCTGCTGGCCGGCGTCATGGGGTCGGTTGCAGGCGAGATCATATTCAAGGGAAACCGCATGAATGGAAGGCAATTCGGATCTGAGTACGGCGGAATACAGATCGTCTTTCAAGATCCAATCAGCTCAACAAGCTCCAGGTTCACTGTGCTTGATGCTGTTAAAGAGCCTCTGGACATAAATCACCTGGAGTCTGAGATCGAGAAGATCAATCTCGTGAAAAGCGCCCTCCAGTCCGTTGGACTCTCATCTTCCGACGATTTCCTGAAAAGACACTGTTCAAGTCTCAGCGGAGGACAGAGGCAGAGAGTGGCAATAGCCAGAGCGCTGGTCATGAGGCCCAAGCTTCTCATTGCAGATGAGATCACTTCTGCCCTCGATGTATCGACTGCGGCAAATGTGCTTCGCTTGCTCAAGGGCCTGCAAAACTCCGAGGGTTTTGCAATGATCTACATCACTCACGATCTCATGATTGCTCTTAAAGTGGCTGACCGAATTGCGGTCATGGATGAGGGAAAAATCATCGAGACTGCAAATGCCCACGAGGTGATGCTCTATCCGAAAGAGGAGGCTACGAAAAGGCTGGTGGGGGCGAGGCTAAAGGAGAGCGGGCACAAAGGCACAAAGGCATAAAAGCTCTGAATCCATTATCCCTGCCCATAGAAAACTACCATGATCCTCAGGCATGGATCATGCCCAAAGGATGAAAAACGCGGAAGGCCATAGGCAATGCCGATATGGGCAGTGAAGGCTGAGTCGCTATGTGGGGCCATGACCCCGCCAGAAAAGTCCTTTGTATCCTCTACCACCTACTTATGAAGCGCGAGGATTATCAAGAGCCGGAAGTTAAGAAGGCTAAACCAAAAATACCCAGTTGCATCTCGCCTGCAAGCTTGATGGATATCGATGAGATGATTAGGATCATTAGCAAGGCAGGATACCTGGTGGAAAGAGATTTGAAGGATGGATGCGGATGACTGCTCCATCCTGTTTTCTCGATGTTTTTCATGTGAAAGCTAAAATTTATAAATTTAGTGGCAGCATTTGTGCGGATGCTTGTGATCAGCATCGTGAATATGCTCGTGAACGTGATTCTTGCCATCATGCTCGTGGGCATGTTCATGTTTATCATCAGTATGACAACACATTTCTCTTTCACCTCCTGCAGAATTTCTTTAGCCTATTTTACCAGCACATTCTATAAGGTCCTTCAACTATAAAACAGTTTTCTTTCAAGAATTATAGTATTATGTGGTGAGAACTCATTAGCATTTACATTATTGTAACATATAAAGATATTATACATAATCATTCGCCATGATGACTTTTATAAAGAATAAGGGGTATTACTAACAGCCGAATTATGCAGTCTATCTGCCTATTTAACCATTTTCGGCCCATCTCACCTGCATTGGATCTTGCATAATGATCTGCCAAATAGCCCAGACAGATTATGCACCATTTACTTTTTTTAGCGCTCATCAGAGCAATCTTTGCTCGCACATCGTAAATATAATCATAGAAACAGACCCTCCAATGCAGGATATTTTTGTTGAATTCAATCAAAAACGAGCTATTTTTCTTCCAATTGCATTAAAATTAAAAGCAGAAAAATTGGTAGCAATCTTTAATATGACAAGCACAAATTAGACTGCCAATGCCTCTGCTCGACATAGTCAACCTCAGAACTCATTTTCCCTCACCGGACGGCATGGTAAAAGCCGTGGACGCGATAGACCTGCAAATCGAAAACAGAGAACGATTAGGCCTGATAGGCGAGACTGGTTGCGGCAAAACTGTTCTAGCGATGTCCATAATTCGCATTTTGGTTCCTTCAACTAGAGTACATGGCAGGATAATGTATAAAGGAATGGATCTGCTTTCACTTAAGGATGAAGAGATGAGGTTACTGCGAGGCCGCGAGATCTCAATGATACTGCAAAATCCTACCATGTCTCTCAATCCAGTGCTGAAGGTGGGAGACCAGATCGCGGAGGTCATTATGTATCACAGGGGACTGGACAAGAAGCTCGCGAGGTCTACAGCCGTGGAGATGCTGACCGCAGCCATGATAGACTATCCGGCCCAGAGGGCGAACCAGTATCCTCATGAGCTTTCAGGAGGCATGAAGGAGAGGGTCATGATCGCTATGGGTTTGGCCAGCCAGCCTTCTTTTATCATCGCCGATGAGCCCACAAAAGGCCTGGACGCCAGCACCAAGGCGGAGATCGTCCGGCTCATAGGAGATATGACCCGAGGTCGATCCATGCTAATGATAACTCACGACCTGGCGGCAGCTGGTGAGATTTGTGACAGAATCGCTGTCATGTATGCGGGGGAGATTTTAGAGGAGGCATCTGCTGAGACCATTCTGAGCGATCCTCATCATCCTTACACCCAGGGGTTCATAGCCTCCCTGCCAAGTCGAGGGCTCCATCCCATTCCAGGGTCCAGCCCCTCTCTCATAGATCCTCCTCATGGCTGCCGCTTCCATCCTCGCTGTCCGAGAGCAATGGAGATGTGCAGGAGAGAGCATCCGCAGATGATCAAATTGGAGAACGGACATTTGTCGAGGTGTTTCTTGTGCGCTTGATCGAGGTCTCTTTATTAAGCAAATACTACTCATCAGGATTGGTGAAAAAGCAATATACCAAAGCGGTTGATGGCGTTTCCTTTCATATCGATCGAGGCGAAACCCTTGGGCTTGTTGGAGGAAGCGGCTGCGGAAAGACGACCTTGGGCCGCTTGCTCCTCAGGCTGATAGAGCCCACATCTGGACGCATACTCTTCGACGGCATAGACATAACCAGACTGAGTCGATGCGAGATGATACAACAGAGGTCCAGAATGCAGATGATCTTTCAGGATCCTGAGTCCTCACTCAACCCCAGAATGAAGATCGGCGAAAGCATAGCAGAGCCTTATCGTTTGGGAATGAAAGGAGGGATGAACAGAGATGAGATCGATGATCGGGTCAAGGAACTGGTGGATATCGTCGGCCTGAATGCGGAACACGTCAACCGCTATCCCTACCAGCTCAGCGGAGGACAGAACCAGAGAGTGGTCCTGGCCAGAATATTGGCAGTAAACCCGGAGTTCATCGTGGCAGATGAGCCCACAGCTTCACTCGATGTATCCGTGCAGGCCCAGATCCTCCGGCTGATTATGGATCTCAGGAACGAATTCGGCCTGACAATGCTCTTCATATCTCACGATATGGAAGTGATCAGGCACATGAGCGACCGGGTCGCAGTGATGGATCGGGGAAGGATCAGTCACTTCATGGATCCGGGATCTAAGAATATCTGCTGATTGCCATAGATAGCAGCACTACAATTAAGACAAGAAGTATCAGCATATCGCTTTGGCTTAATGCACTCATGCCGATGTCTGATATGTCGATGTCTGATTGGCCGGATTCCCCGATCCCGTCTTTCACATCATTTCTGATCTCATTTAAATCAGGAGACATGTTGATTATTGGCTTTTCCGCCTCTACTTTGATCTCCTGGGAACGCGTGTTGGTGTAGTATTCGTCGCCCCTCACATCTCTATAGCGTATGAGTGTGGGTGGAAGGCTAATGGTTCCTGGTTTTGGGAATCGAAGTTGGTATTCTGATGAACGGGTCTCATTGAGAGTGAGACGAAACGATCCATTGGTCTCGCCTCTAACGACCAGAGCCCCCTGCGGCATGGGATCTTCCCAGATCACTGCTGCCTTCTTGTTCCCGACATTAACGAATTCCATAGAAACTGTAACCGCATCTCCTGGCTTGATCTTGGTGGGGCGGATGCTTCTCGTGGCCTTGATTAGCGGTCCATAGACGTCTATCACAGGCATCTCAGAGTGGACCGTGTAGCTCTTGTCTTGCCAGGTATAACTGGCCTGGGCAGCTGGGAGGCTCAGGCCCGCACCTGTCTTTTTGGCCTCGATTCGATAGCTTTCAATTCTCGTCTCACCTGGAGACAATCTGATCTTCCAGCTCAGCGATGAATTGGCCTGAAAGTCGGATCCGGTCGAATCGGTGATTTTTAAATCAAGAGTCCTGTTTCCAGAGTTTCTCATAGAATTAATAATATAAAACTTCTGGGGACAATCCTGCACCTCTTCTACCCTCTTGTGAAACTGGAGTGGACCGGATATGCGACATATTGCGCCGCCGAGAGATTCGCAGGCCACACCCTCCGGATCGGTATATTCGGCACGAACTCGGATTGACAGGTCGGTGGGTTCGGGCAGGTATGGAGCCTTCAGGTTTATCTGGATGGGATCGATCTCCGAGGTGCTCTTCTTCTCGTCCCAGGCCTTTCCCGCAGGAACCTTTGGTATTCTGTATCTGGCGTTTAGATACGGCGGGACCGAGTCCAGGATTATCTTCAGATTCTCGGCTTCAACTATTCCCTTGTTTTCGACATTCAATTTCAGCCTCATCTCGTCGCCTCCCTGGAATTCGTCTCTATCTCCGGATAGGATTAAGGATAGTTCGGCAGTAGCAGGGAGCTGGACTCTTATCCTGGCAGAAGGCTCATCCTCAATCTCACCGCGGGTGATCTGCTCGACAGTCACCTTTATGGAATCGTTTTCTATGAACCACTCTCCTGATTGCATCGCCTTGTGATCAATGGTGTTGTTGTTCTCTTGCAGATCGAGCAGGACCTTGGATGGTCCGGCCTCATCTAAAGAAAAATCGGTCAAGACAACCGTGTAGTTTCCTATGATAAGAGCCTCATCCCATTGAAGCTCTCCCTGTATTCCCTCATTCCAGATGACTGCCTGGCCAGCCGAGACCATTATCAGCAATATAAACAGAGATCTGATCATGCTAATGCCTTAAAATGAGGTACACCGCAACGATTACTAAAATTGCATAGAGGTAAATCTTATCGCTATCGCCAAGCGTGCTTGCCGAGCTGGGCCGGGTTTCGCGTTCCTGGACGGAATCCGTATTCCTTGAGCTGAAGGATTTCGTCTCGGCCTTGGTTATGCTGCTAGTGGATTGTCCAATTGTGATGTTTTCCGAAGAGTTGTTAGATGCAGTGTTGTCGATTTCGGTCGTCTTGGTCGTCAGATAGGTCTCTTTCTTCGTAGTCGAGCTTCTTGTTGATGAGTAGCTCGGTTTTTCCGAGGGCACAGCGCTTTTCGCTGCCTCAAAGGAGACGCCTTTCGGAGCATAGAAGACCACTACATCATCTTTGGAGACTGTTATCTTCCGGGTCTTCTCATATTCTATCCTGGTCTCAGTATCCTGCCACCTCACCGATAAGTTGTGCGCGCCCTCCTCTAGCTTGATGGTTCCCAGATCCGTTGTGCTGTCTTTGTTTACCTCCTTGCTCTTCTCGAAACTGCCGTCGACATAGAGAAATGCCTCAAGTGAGTTCTCATTCTCGTTGGTCAGCTTCACGGATATGTCGAACTTCTCCAGGGCATCATGAAGGGTTGTGTAGAGGTTGACAGAGGCCTCCTCTTCTATGCTCTTCTGTTCATCTATCTCGAATGATCTCTTGACATCCTCGTCCCACCACGTTATCTTGAAGCTATGAGGTCCTTTCGAGAGTGGGTATGTATCGATCTTGGTCTCAGAATCAGACGAGAGCTCTTTGCTCTCCTCTAAATCATCGTCTATGAACAAGGATACCTTCAGACGCTCGTTGTCATTATTGGTTATGTAGACATGCGTATCATAAACGCTCTCTTCAATGGCCGTTTCATCCTGGGAACTTTTATTCATGGAACTTTCATTCAGGGAAGTCTCATCCTGAGTGGAATTGTTCTCGGATGATGAGCTTGACATGGTCAGGTTGTCTTCCCCTGAATATATATGCGCCAGAAATATGAGCATCAGAACTATCAGCAATGTATGCTTGATGGCTGCAATTATCTCTCTTCTTCTGAGAAAGGGGCTGTACCACATATTACCATTATAGTAACGACGGTCCTTAAATAGCATATGGTTTATTCTAGTAGCAATAAGTGTTATTACAATTTTGAATTTACATTAAAATTCATAAATTATTGTAAGCCTAACGAAAGGATTATCTAATGGGATGACGCACGAAATGATATCGAGGATGAGATCGTGACAGATATAGCCATCCAGATTCTGGTATTGGAGGGCGTGCCCGTTTTGGCATTTGTGTATTACCTGCTGCACAAGAAGCAAATGTTCCTTTTGGAGAAGGGAAAGGAAGAAAAAGATGATAGAAAATTGAGGTCCGAACGCAGGATCATCAACGGCGTCTTCTTGATGCTCGCAGGGTCCGCCATGATCATGGCGCCTGGTGCTGCCACATTGGCCGGCATCGAGGCTCAACTCTCCTTCGAGCTTCTCCTGGCAAGCCTGGTAGTTCTCTGTGCGGGAATGGCGATGTTGATCGGAGAAGGTCTGATCAGATACAGAGCCTTCCATTCAAAGGACAGGGATCCTCTGGCCGAACTCAAATGAGAGCTTTTTTTGCCTTTTTCACCCGGAAATCGATGACCACATTGTGTCTTCTTGGGGCATAGCTTCTCACTATTCCCTTGTAGAGCGGCTCCCACTCAGCGCCTGCCTCTTGCGCAGCCTTTTCTATCAGGGCCAGGTCTCCGTAAAGATCATCCTCAGAGGCTATGCAGTAGTAATGGACGAAGCCTCCCGGCCTCGCGGCCCGAATGGCTGGGAGAAGAAATGATGATGCAGTGTGGGGCAGGTTCATGATCACATGGTCCACCCGGCTCTCATAGCGTCCAGCAATTTGAAGAGAATCACCCTCAATGATCTCGATATTTGCAATTTTGTTTAAGCGGACGTTCTCTCTCAGGCACTTCACAGCCACTGGATTCTTGTCTATGGCTGTGACTGATGCACCCTTCTTGGCCAAAAGCAATGAATACGGCCCCACACCCGCGAACATATCCAGGACGACATCACCAGGTTTTACGAGCCTGGATACGCGTAGCCTCTCTGTCCCCAGGCGCGGGGTAAAATAAGCACCTTCCAGGTCCACCAGGTAGCGCAGGCCATGCTCTCTATGGATTGTAGTGGTACGAGCTTCTCCTGCAACATGCCGGAATCGGCGAGTGCGATACTCTCCTTCCACATCGGATATGGGAGCTAAAACGGTCTTTATGCTCTTGCATGTTGCCATGAGGGCAGCAGCCACGCGCCCTTCGTCGCCTTCATCCACCAGGGCAATGTCTCCCACAACCTCAAAACTTGGACTGTATCCCAGTATGTCCTCAGGGACAGGAGCGCGTACTTCTGCAGGAAAATCGATCATCACCGGTTCGATATCTGCTTTTTTCTTAAGCTCAACCTCTTCAGACTCGTCCATCCCCAAGATCGGCAGGTAGACATGGGATTCATCTGAGCAGATCTTGCGGTTGCGGTCGAAATGGCCCATTTCCACCAGGGCTTTCCTCACCTTCTCCCCATCTTTTCTGCAGACCTTCCAACCGAGTGTTTTTTCAGGCATCCAGGATAGCTTTAGGGTGCTTTCTATTAATATGTCTGCTGCATTCATTCCATCATGCTAAAACGGAAGTCGGGCAGCAAGACAATAACTGCATCCGAGATCTCTCAATATGTCTATTGCCCGGTCTCCTGGTACCTGAAGCGATCGGGTGAAGTGCCGTATTCGGCTGGCCTGAAGAGAGGACTGAGGGAGCACGAAAAAGCAGGTGGCAGGTTAGTTGTTCTTGAGAAGCGAGAAGCTGCAGCCGGGTTCTTCCGGAGGCTCGGATATCTCTTTGGACTGGCTGCTGTTTTGCTTTTAGGGTGGCTTTTATGGACTCATTTTTAGGGTTATTTATTCTTTTATTGGCATTGGCCGCGGCATTTCGGCTCATCTCCAAAAGAGCTGCATCATCAGCAAGATCCATGCGCCAGGCCTACGGAATTCCTGATGGAAAGGTGATTTACTCAGACCTTGATCGTCCGGCCAAGGCACTTCGTTCCAGGTCCCTTGACATCAGCGGCAAGCCGGACTACATAGTTAAAGGAAAAGGCAACAGCCTCATTCCAGTGGAGATCAAAAGCGGTCGAGCCAAAGAGCCTTACGTGGGTCACATCCTTCAACTGGCTGCATACTGCCAATTGGTCGAAGAGAACTACAGGAGGCCGGTGCCCTACGGCATAATTGTTTATTCCGATGGCATACAACACAGAATCAATTTCAATCGGGCCCTGCGCCGTGATTTGGAGAGAACTGTTGAGGAAATGAGAGGATCTCTGAAGCATGATTGTCCCAAAAGGAATCATGACCACAAACAAAAGTGTCTGCATTGCTCATTTAGAGACAGTTGTAGGAGCAGCATGACATGATCGTACCTCCATTCGGAGCGGAAATATTAAACATTTCAACGCGAAAGGATTTGAGCGAGAGGGGATTTTCATGAGCCGATGGTTGGCCTTGTTAATTGTCTTGATTTTGGTGCCTGATGCATTGGGCCTGCCCGATGAGGCCGTCGGGCGAGTTGTAAGCGTCATCAGTGGCGACTCACTGGGCATAGAGATGTTTTTGGCAGATTCGAGGACAAATGCAATCGACAGCATCAAGCTTGCGGATATAGAGGTCCCATCGACAGTGACTCCTGCGGGAAAAGATGCTCAGAAGTATGCGTTCTCGTTGCTCAAGAATCAGACTGTCTATCTGGACATAGAGGATAACGCGAAAAGAGCGCGTAACGATTGGAGCCAGTTGATCTGTGTTGTTTATCTCATGGACTCGGACTTCAGGCCCGTCTGGCCGCCGGTGAACAGGATCATGGTAGACGTCGGCCATGCCGTTATCAAAGATGATCCAAATAACGAATTTAACTCGTCTGACTGGTGGCAGGGTCCTCCAAACTACCTATCAAGTGAGACGAGACAACAATTCCTGGATATGCTGAAAGAGGCGTCTTCATCCGAACAGGCGGTGACATCACCATCTTCAGGGACTGTAGGGGGAATAACTCCGATAGACTCCACAAAGGTGAGCGTCCTTGGAAGAGACCACAAATCTGGCGTAACGAGCATTGGATACCGGAAATGATTGCCGATGAAATTTAGGATCGTCTTGAAGACTCTGGGTCTTCTGTCCATCTTGATGGGACTGCTCATGGTTATCCCCGGGATGGTCTCGGCCATTTACAAAGAGCCTATGGGAGTTGTGGCATTTGGCGTATCTTCGTTATTCGCGGTCATTTTGGGCTTAGCCTTGAATCATGCCGGAGAGGGCTCGAATATGAGCCACAGAGAAGCTTTTGCCACAGTCTCATTAAGCTGGCTTCTTGCTGCCGTTCTGGGAGCACTTCCTTACATGCTTTTAGGATTGAGCCCGGTGGATGCCATCTTTGAGTCCATGTCCGGATTTACGACTGCAGGAGCCACCATTCTTAGCGAATTCAATTCCCAGGGTTACTGGATCATAAACCACGACCTGGTGCAGGGAAGCCTCGCCTATGCATTGGCTGATTGGGCTGCATCCCATCTGCTTAGTGGCCTATCATCATGCATGATTGACCTTCACTGCGGACTGACCCTGGATCTCAAGGATATGCTTACCGTCAAGGGGACATATTTTGGACTGCTCTTCTGGAGGTCATTCTCCCAGCTTCTTGGGGGTCTCGGCATTGTGCTGCTGTTCATTGCCATACTCCCAAATCTCGGTGTTGCCGGAAGAGAGCTCTATTCTGTTGAAGGATTGGGGCTGACAAAGGAGGCGTTGACGCCAAAAGTGAAGAGCACTGCCAAAGCCTTATGGGGAATTTACCTTGGCCTGGCAGCCTTTGAGTCACTTTTGCTTGTAGTTGCCGGCATTCCGCTCTATGACTCCCTTTGTACTTCATTTGCCAGCGTTGCCACGGGCGGTTTTTCTCCCGTCGCCTACAGCATAGCCTACTACAACAATTTGTTTGTGGAGGTCATAGTCTCTATATTCCTCCTTTTGGGAGGCACGAATTTTCTCATCTACTACCAGATCATGATAAAAAAAGATTTAAAGATATTATTCAAAGATCCTGAATTCCGGTTTTACCTCATGATTATGAGCATATCGGTTATCATGCTGATCATCTGGGGCAAGATACCCGGAGGCATTTTGAAAGAGCTGCGTTCCGCCGTCTTCCAGGTCATATCTACCATTACCACTACAGGTTTCGTGAACAACTTCGATTATGATGCATGGTCGCTCGCAGCAAAGATTACGCTGATATTGTTAATGCTGATTGGCGGCTGCATCGGCTCGACTGGTGGTGGAATCAAGGTGGGACGGGTTATGATAGTCCTGAAATACACTTATAACGAGCTGATCCGAAGCATCCATCCCAAAGCAGTAATGGTGGTGAGACTTGGCAACAAGACCGTGAAAGAGAGTACTATAAAGTCGGTGCTGCTGTTTGTGCAGCTTTACATCCTGATCATAGTATGCGCAACGCTCGGTTTTGCCATAACCGAATCTGGCAATCCCCAGTTCAGTGCCCTGTCAGCCATCTCTGCAGCAGCGAGCTGCCTTAGCGTTGTTGGTCCGGGCTTTGGTGTGGTGGCGCTGGACTTTTCCGGTGTATCCATGTCTGGGCGTGCTCTGGGGACTCTCTGTATGTACCTCGGACGCCTTGAGATACTTCCAGTGATACTGATGTTCCTGCCGGAGACGTGGAAGAAATAGGTCGAAGTCAGAGAAGATGCGCTCCGGGAAAACTAGAAGTAAAATGTCCGCAAAACTCAATTACAATATGACACAGAGATGGATCGAGTGTTGGGATGCAGCCCCAGATCTGTATATGCTGCTGAAAGAGAGCAAAACGCTAGAGAGTGCTCGCAATAAGGTAGCACGTTACATAGAAGCTAGAGAATGGACATATTCTTGCGACGTAGGGGAGATTGAGACCTGGGATTATGTCCTGTTTAAAGAATCTATACGTACGCTAAAAAATATCATTTCCCCTAGAAATGAGCGAATCTCAGGTACATCCTCCCTGGAGAATCTGTGGAATGCCGCAGTGAATGGCGATGCACAGGTCAGCGATGATTTTGTGGCAGAATTTGTCCATCTCTTTAAGGCCCTGAAATTGAAGGCAGACGTCTATCCATCTCGGCTCATGGAAGGAATAGACATACCGAAGTTCGAGGACTACGATGGTAGAGCTGCCGGCCTGATACGCTCTGACTATCTCGACCAGATGGGAAAACGCATGGACGGATACCTGTCAAAATATCGGTCAGGTCTCGATGCTCAGATTATGGCCAGACGAAATGAGAATAAAAAACGGATCTTAGATGTGCTGGATTCTACAGACGATGATTGGTCTGACTGGCATTGGCAATTCCGGAAGGTATTCAAAGATATCGAGGGCCTGGATACAATTAAAAGAATAATCAGATTGGATCCCCGTCATGAAGACTCCATAAAGCTGGCCCTGGAAAACCATGTGCCATTTGGCGTCACGCCTCATTATCTGCACCTTATGGATCCGGAACCATGTGATCTGGACTATGCGGTCAGAAGACAGGTCTTCCCTCCCATGAGCTACGTGCAGAATATGATCACACATAGAAAGGATAAAAAGTGGGCTTTTGATTTCATGAGGGAGAGAGACACTTCGCCCATAGACCTCGTCACTCGCCGTTATCCCAGGGTAGCGATAATTAAGCCCTATGAATCATGCCCCCAGATTTGCGTCTACTGCCAGCGAAATTGGGAGATATCCTCACCCCTTATGGCCTCGGCGTTGGCAACTATGGAAAAGATCGACGCTGCCCTGCAGTGGTTCTCAGAACACGAGGAGATGATGGATGTCTTGCTTACGGGCGGCGACCCACTGGTGATGGATGACTCTCTGATCGATAAGATCCTGGGCAAGTTTTCCGAGATGGCTCACATCAAGAACATCAGGATAGCAACCAGAACCCTGGCTACTGTACCCCAGAGGATCACCGAGGAGCTGTGCGAGATCATGGCTCATTATCAAGAGCTCGGAATGAGGAACCTTTGCATTGTCACTCACTTTATGCATCCATATGAAGTGATACCTGAAACGATAGAGGCAATAAAAAGGATCAAGAGGACCGGAATTGAGGTTTACAACCAGCAGGTATTCACATTTGCCAATAGTCGAAAGTTCGAGACATCTGCACTCAGAATCGTTCTCAAGCAGATCGGAGTAGACCCCTATTACACATTCAATATGAAGGGCAAGACGGAAATAGAAGACTACTCGGTGCCCATAGCGCGCATACTGCAGGAGCGAAAGGAAGAGGCGCGGCTGCTTCCCGGAATATTCCGTACCGACGAGCCGGTTTTTAATGTTCCGGGCCTGGGCAAAGACCATCTGCGGGCCTGGCAAAACCATGAGCTGATCGCAATAACATCTGAAGGGAGAAGGGTGTACTCATTCCTTCCCTGGGAGAAAAATATAGCCCAGGTAAAACCCTATATCTATACGGACGTTTCCATCTACAGGTATTTACAGAGGCTAAATGAAAGAGGGGAAGATGTTGAGGACTACAAAAGCATATGGTATTACTACTAGCCTGTCAGCCAATCGACAAGTGTTTGTATGCCCTCTAATGTCTCCCCGCATTGAGACTGAATGAACTCCTCCGGCAGATCATTGTGCAATGCAATTGTCTCGCCGGCTGCCAGAGACTTTGCCCCTGCAAAATTTATGTACGATATCCTGGCTGTCAGCTCTTCATAGGGCCTCTCAAACACCAAACCGGGAAGCATGGCAACTCCAGTCTCCTGCAGCAGGCGTTCGCAGAATGTCGGGCTGTCTTTTATATTCTTTCTGGCCAGCCCCTCGGCAAAAGGCGAAAAATCTGGAAACATGTAAAAAGCGCCCTCCGGTGCATGTATCCTCACGCCCGCATCTGCGAGCATCCTGTAGCATTTTTGTCCAAGGGTAGACAGGATCCGCCTGGCCTGCCACAGATAGCGCTCGATGGCCATAGATCCCCGAAAAGCCTCAACAGCAGCATATTGGATGGGGGCGCTGACTGATGTGTATGTCTCGCTGGCAACCGAGGCCATGGCCTCCATCAGCCATTCCTGGCTCCTTGGGAAGGTGAATGTTCCAAGTCTCCAGCCTCCAGCCCCGCACCACTTGGATAGCCCGGAGCTTATTATGGTGCCTTCCGGGTAGAAGCGAGCGACTGAAACGTGGTCGCCCTTGTGATGAATTTGGCCATAGATCTCATCCGATAGGAGAATCAGCTCGTAATCTCGGGCAACCTTTGCAATCTCCTTGAGTTCATTTGATGTATAGGTAAGTCCATCGGGGTTTCCAGGATAATTGAGGACCAGCAATCTTGGACGATACAGGTCCTGTTCACCTTCGAGAAGCTGAGAAAGGCGATCCGCGCGGATATGCCATTTATCTTCAAATGAAGTATGAAGCAATCTCACTCGTTTTCCCAGGATCTGAGCTTGAGGCACATAGGAAACCCAGCATGGTGTGGGAACTATGATCTCTCCATAAAAGACCAGTTGCAGGAGGAACATGAGTTCCTTTGAGCCAGGACCCACCAAAACGCAATCTGGATTCGCCTCAACCAGATCCTTCTGCTGGTGAAACCCGGCCACCGCTTCTCTAAGGGATGGTAGGCCTTTGACAGGCAGGTATTCCTTCTCATGAGCATGTAATCGCAGAGCTTCAACAACAGGGGCCGGCACGGGAAACGGGGATTGGCCTAATCCAAAGTTGTAAATCTTTTTCCCCTGGCTCTGCAATAGCTTTATTCTCTCGTTGATGGCCAATGTTGGTGACTCGCCCAAGCCGCGAACATTTATATTCAAACTGACATGTTTTTGCAGGGTCATCTTAGGATCTCCATGAACACAAGGTTGTTTTTCTTCAGTTCGTCATTCATATAGGTGGTCATTTTTTGGACAATGGATGCTGACTAATTTTTGTCCAGACATGGGGACCGGCGAACTGTCATCCGTAAAAAATTGGACAGACCTGCTTCCGATCAGCATTAGCGGGATGGAATTAGCTTCATTAAATGGCTTTGATGGATCATATTTGTAATTTTCTGTGAATTCGTTTATCACAAGAGACGCTCCAGAATTGAACCTTCCATCTATGTAGGCAAAGGTCAGCAGGGCTGGAAAAAGGAGGCGTCCTCGCAGATGCATCGGTGCAGTTGCTTCTATCCCCCTGAATCCTGAGACCTCCGTGCGAATTTGATAGACATTTTTTCGTCCAAATACATCCATAAAACGTATAGCAGCAAGAGAATTTATCGTATCGTCGGATGTTATTGCTAAGAGGTGCCCCAGATCAGAAATGTCGATCTCATCCAAGATAGATTCGGAGATTATGCTGCCATGATACGTTGGCAATCCCTCATCATAGGCTTTAGAGATTTCTGTGTAGTTTGTATCGACCAAAAGAACTGGAAATCCATGGCTCTCAAGAACTGATGCTATATTTCTCGCCCAGGGATGGGCTCCTGCAATCAAGAATCCTTTTTGGCTTCTCGAAGCAAGCTGCAACGACATGGCAAGCGGTCCAGCAGTTAAACTGTAGATCGTCACAGTTGCAGCAACTACGAAAAAAGTGATCGGCGCAAGCACCTCTGCATGAGGAATTCCCTGATCGGACAAAAAAAAGCCGGATATCGAAGATACTGCAGCAGCCACAATTCCTCGCGGAGCCATCCAGGCAATGAAGACCTTCTCCTGCCAGCTCAGGCTGGAATTGTGCGTTGAAAGGAGAACCGCAACAGGCCGAGCTACGAATATCAAAGATCCGAGGAATAATACGGATTTCGTATCAATGTACTTGAGATAGTCCAATTGCATCCCCGATACCAGTACAATAAAAAGAATTGAGATCAGTAGCGTGCGCAGATTCTCTTTGAACTCGACTATGGGTTTAATGGCGATCTTCTTCTGGTTGGCCAGGACCACGCCCATCAGGGTTACTGCTAACAACCCGGATTCTTCTTTGAATAATTCCGATGCTGTGAAGATCAGTGCCACAAACATAAGTGATAACACTTCCAGCAACCTATCTGGAGCCCAATAGTTTCTTATTATTTTTATTAGCATGAAAGCGCCTAAAAATCCAAAACAGCATCCTATGAATATCGTTGACATGAACCACAATGCAGCAGTCAGAGCAGCTTCTTGGGGGCCAGATGCGAGTATGCCTTCCAGGACAATTATCGCAAGTATGGCTCCGATTGGATCATTCATTATTCCTTCCCATTTGACGATGGTGCCAATTCTTCCCAAAGGTCGGACGTATAAAAGCAGAGGTATTATGACTGTAGGGCCGGTTACTACTAAGATAGAACCCAGAAGCACAGATAAAAGCGGCTCCAGCCCAAGGATGAAATATGCTGCGCATGAGGCTATGATCCATGTTGCAAGGACTCCGACTGTCAGAAGGTTTCTAACGATGCTTCCCGTTCCCGTCAGGTCTGCAACTTTCAGGCTCAATCCTCCCTCAAAAAGGATCAATGCCAAAGAGATGCTTATGAATGGCGAATAGAGCTGCCCAAACAACAGGTCAGGATGCAAAAAACCTGTTACAGGACCCGCAATAAAACCAAAAAGCATAAGTAAAAGGATTGACGGCAGCTTCAAACGCCAGGCAAGCCATTGAGCGGTGATCCCAAGGACAATAATACTGCTCAGCTCTATTAGAGGAGTTGGGTTCATGCAACCTTAAGCACATTCTGGTGATAATAGTATAAATAAGCATTTAGAGGCTGCACAAAATCCATGACAAATCATAATTAACATTCGTTTTAAAAAAAAGATTTCAGTACTGTCGGGCCATGTAGGTCCTGCCAGTACTCTTCTTGCCGCAGACCGCACAGGCCGCCTCAGAGAAGCTCTGGTACTGTGGCTCGCCCAGCATGTTTGCACCCACCCGGTCCTCCAGTTGGTGACCACAGTCAACCTCACCGCACCAGGGAACGAGGGCCACGCCAGCCTCTGTCTGGGTGCGGGCTTCCTCGATGCTTCCAATCTCTTTGACCTTTCCTTCATTGAACTTTTTGGCTCTCTCATAGAGCACAGACTGAAGCTCCTTTGCTTCCTGATTTATCGCCTCGACCAGGCCATCCATCGGCACAGTCTTCTTGGCTCCATCGCGACGGGCTAAGGTGACAACTCCCTTCTCGATATCCCTGGGTCCAACCTCAAGTCGGATGGGCACGCCCTTCATCTCCCATTTGTAGAACTTGGCTCCGGGCCGCTCATCACTGGTATCAAGCTTTGCTCTCATGCGGGCCGCTACGAGCTTCTCCTCTAGCTCCCGGCAGACTACCAGGACCTTCTCTTTGTCGCCCAGAAGAATCGGCACAATCACAACCTGGACTGGGGCCACCTCCCATGGTAAGATGAGGCCTTTCTCGTCGCCGTGCACTGATAGGAGAGCTGCTATGCAGCGCTCGGATATGCCGTAGCAGGTCTGAGAGACCAGCTTCTGCTCGCCGTTCTCGGCCTCGTATGTGATCTCGTAGGTCTTGGCGAAGGTCGAGCCCAGGTGGTGGGCAGTGCCAACCTGAAGCGTCTTGCCGTCAGGCATGATCACGTCAATGGCCGTGGTGTAATCCGCGCCCGGGAACTTGTCCCAGCTTGGGCGTCGGCTCACCAGAAATGGCAGGGCCAGGCGGCGGTAGAACTCCGAGTATCTCTTGATGGCCACCTCAACCTGCTCTGCTGCTTCCTCCCAGGTGGCATGAACTGTGTGGGCCTCCTTGAAGGATGTGATCTCTCGCAGCCGAATGAGGGGTCTCGTGTGCTTGGTCTCATATCGGAATGTGTTGACTATCTGGTAAATGCGAAGCGGCAGGTCAGCATGAGACCTGATCCAGAGCTTGAACATCGGATAGATGGCAGTCTCGCTTGTGGGACGCAGCGCTAAGTTGACCTCCAATGGAGCAGTTCCGCCGCGAGTTACCCAGTAGACCTCGTCTTCGAAGCCCTTGATATGCTGGGCTTCTTTCATGAACTCATTTTCCGGGATCAAAAGGGGAAACTGGGTCTCCTGATGGTCGGGATCAAGAAGCTCCCTGATGATGGAATAGACGTTCTTTCTTATGCCAAAACCGAAGGGGAACCAGACGCACATTCCCTTGACAGGATAGCGGTTATCTATGATCTCTGCAGTCATGAGCAGCTCGTGATACCATTCGCTGAAGTTGCTCTTGGCAGGCAGCTTGGCCTGCTTGCTATCCTTTGCATTTGATTTTGTCTTGGAATCAGTCATGTGACCACCGATATAACGAATGGAGTGATAAATGTTTCAATGGCCGCGGCCAAGAAGAGCAGAGGCGCCACCCAGCGAACCAGGAAATGAAATGCAGTCCTGATCTCGTCTGAGAGGTTGACCTCTTTCTGGGCCAATGTTAGGGCCAGAGAATGGCCCAGCCGAAAGCCGATGGCAATGCTGACCAGTACCACAGGCAGCTCAATTATGCCGTGGGGCAGGATGCCGGCCAGCAGGAATGAAATGCCTGCCTTTTGAACTGCCTCGTAGCCGACTATTCCGAGGATCAGGCCGTTGCTGGAGACGACCACAAATGGAATGATCCCGAGGCCTAAGCCCAGAAGCATTGCCATGGCTGAGGTAAAGAGGTTCTTTGCAAATATTATCAGCATGATTATGACGGGAGGCTGCTCCATGATCCATCTCAGCATCTCCAGCTCGCGTGTCCACTGGGACGCCAGCTCTGGATCGATGATCGCAACTTTGCAGCCCAGAGCCGTCGTCAGAGCAAATATGAAGACGGAGATGAATATGAATATGCGAATGGACCACAGATAGCCCAGATCTTCCTTAATTGACAAAGCAAATCTCCCAATCATCCTCGCCCGGCCTTTATTTAAGGCTAGCGCGGTCTGATGAAGGTGAGCAAAATGAAAAATGCGGTCTCGGCCAGAGTCGAGAATGCGGCGGGAATGCTCGCCGCCGGCCCGAAGAGCAGGAGCGAGACTGCAGCCGCCAGCCCCATGTTCTTGAAAGAGCCAAGAAGCGTATATGATATGGTCCTGCTCCTGCTTTGGCCAGTGGCGAGAGCTGCGCCGTATATTATCAGTCCTATGAGAAAGGTGCGCGCCAGAGATATTTCGGCCACGATCGCGGTCCCATGCCAGAGCGCAGCATGATTGAGGCCTATCACCGTGTAGGTGACGAAGAAGAATCCCAGGCTGCTGATGAAGATGATCGAGATGCAGATGGCGAGCAATTCAGGCCGAATTTCATGGAAGTCATGGAGAAGGTCATCATGAGCATGAGGGCCGGGTTGATGAACGCTGACGCATCCTGGGCTGCTCCGGGGAGAGCCAGGCCGAGGATAACTGCAGCTATGAGAACGAATGATGAGTTCTTGACGAGCTTCGCCTGTCCAAGAAGCCTTGACCATGCCTTCAAAAGAAAAACCAAGATCCCTCCCGGCTTGCCTTAAATCGCCAATCGAGCTTTCCAGAGGAAGTAGACGCCAAAGCAGACTAAAAAGATGCCGCAGACTCCCAGGATTCTCCTGTAGCTCTTCTCTGAGAGGATGCTCCGTCCCCGGTCCAGGCTGCTTGATACCAGGGTGTACCATCCGAAGTCCGCACCCCAGTGGCCGACCATGAAGGCAGCAGCCATGATGAGCCCTGATTCGAGGCCGGAGAGAACGAGGCTGCAGCCAACAGACAGCCACCAGATCCAGAAGTATGGGTTGGCAGCGCTTGTTACTGCTCCGGCCAGGAGAGCACCGCCTGTCACAGTTGCCTGCGGTGCCTTTAATGTCGCGGTCTTGCTGTCTTTTGCGGTCATTATTCCAAAGATGATCAGCGCCAGGCCGCCGATAATGGAGATCGTCCGGGAATGCTGCTGCATGACTGAAGCGAGGCCGGCGACGATGAATAAGAACACCAGGATCTCGACGAGAGCGTGACCTGCTGCGATCTTTGGGCCTGCTGTCCAGCCGTCTTTGAGCGAGGAGTTGACAGCAGCAACCAGTGTCGGACCTGGAGCGAGAGCGCCAGTGAGGCCGATTGCAAAGGCAACTGCCAGGGTCTCCAGGATCTCGTACATCTCATTCACTTGGATTATTAAAAACAGAGAAATGGACAGGTCGGGATTTGAACCCGAGGCCTCTACCATGCCAAGGTAGCGATCTTCCAGCTGATCTACCTGCCCAACAGCAGTGAAGGTAAGTGCTACCCCATTTAAAGATGTCGGTAGGAGGACGATGGTGGAGATGTCTTAACTGCCATTTATGTTTCTGAACAACACACCGTCCAGATCCTAAAAAGTTATATCTACCAACGAAGAATGGTGGAAGTCATCATGAGACACTGGGCACTGATATCACTCTTGATCCTGCTGTTTGCAGAATGGGTCGCCGGAGCGAGCGCGACTGTCTATCTTTACAGCGGCAATGATTCCTACGGCCAGGGATTGAGCTATCCAGGCTACGCGACCCCCCTCTCGTTCTACTCTTTTGCAGCCAGCAACAGCACGACACCAGTGTCACCGGTCCTGCTCAGGGCCACCATCTTCCGGCCAGAGTTCGAGGCTCAGCTGCACCCGAACGGCTCAGTCGAAAACGGCTCAGCTTATTCCCATCCCATCCTGCCCCTCTGGGAGCAGTACACATTCTTCTTGCCGCTTTCAGGCATCAGCGACTGGCTTTTCGGCAGTTACGACGGCCCGACGCCTTCTGTTAAAAATTTCATGAAGGACGGCGATGCTGCATCCTCTGCAAACTACGAGACCTCATCTGTTAGAATGTTTGCGCTGAAGGACAGCTACTATCCGGGAATTGAGGCGCACGATGATCAGACCCGCATGGGTCTCAACCATTTCATGGATAGTGACGAGCCGCCAGGAAGGCCGCTATTATAAGAGCCTGGCTAAAAGGGTTTCTTGCTGTTGGCACAAAGAAATAGTTATGTCTGATCTCTCTTGCAGTCCAGGCCACACAATTCAGCGAAGCGCCGCCTAAAGAGATCGGCAAAACGGCTACTGCAAATAGTTCTCAATAGCAGTCAGCTTCTCAACATCGTTCTTGCTGATGCTTGACTCCACCACAACCTTCTCCTGAACCTCGATAGGCGCCCGGCTCCTTAAGGCAAGGGCCAGGCAATCGCTGGGCCGGGCATCTATCTCGCTCTGTTTGTTCTCGCCCTTGATTGTGAGACGGGCGTAGTATATGCCTGAATCCAGGTCGTCTATCAGAACATTAGTGATGCTGGCCGAGAGAAACTCCAGAACGGAGACGAAAAGATCATGGGTCATGGGGCGGGGCGACAGCTCCCCGGAGAGTGCATGATGAATGGATATGGCCTCGGACAGCCCCACAAAAATGGGCACAATTCTCGATTTCTCGTCCTCAAGTAGAACCACGGGAGCCGGAGAGTTTCCCTCCGACTCCGCTATGAACACTCCCTTGACCCTCACGGGAACTGGGGCTTCCATATCAACGCCTTCTGCACTCATCTTATAAATCCCCGGCGATCAAATTTGATCAATGCCGATCCGGACACAAATTCCCTCGATATCCCAGTCCTTGACAAGCCGACCTGTCAACTTCAGGCCCAGGCCCAACTGGAAGTCACTAGCCCGAACCTCTCCTGCTATGTGATCCTTCTTCGAGATAGCAAGGTCGAGAATGGGCTTGCTCTCGATATCGACCATCGCCCGGATCTGGTCCTCTACCCGGAGATCCAGCTCTTTTCTCATGTCCTGAATCCTGCGAATAATCTCACGGGCGTACCCTTCTGCCTCCAGCTCGGGATTGAGGGTGATGTCCACGTAGACGTAACCCTTTGAAAACTCGGCTGCAGGAAGGTTTTCGGGCGGCAGCTCCTTGATCTGGACCATTTCTGCCGTGATCCTGTAATCCTTTCCGGCGTGAGTTACCGTCGCTTCACCACTATCCAGTTGCTTTTTGACCTCTAAGGGATCAGCCTCGGCTATGGCCTGTACCACTGACTTGGCCTCGCCCTTGTAGACAGGGCCGATCTTCTTATGAACGGGAGACAGCTCGAGATCCATTCTCGGCTTCTCTCCCGGAGAGAGGACTGTGATCTTTTTAGCGTTCGTCTGGCCCCGGAGAACGCTGTCAAGTCTGTCCAGGTCTACGTTATCCTTGGCCGGAGCTATCACTATCTCGGAGACAGGCCAGCGAAGCTTCCTGCCACCCTTCTGCCGGGCGTTGGAGGCTGCCATTGAAACCTCTCGGACTAGTGCCATGCTCGCTTCGAGCCGCTTGTCTATTCTTGCCTCGTCTGCTGACGGCCACTCGCACATGTGGACCGATGCAGGAGCGCCGGCGTCGAGACCCTTCACGAGATTGCCGTAAATGGCCTCTGAGAGGAAAGGCGTGAACGGAGCCATGAGCTTGCAGAGTTTGACCATCACCTCATAGATGGTGGCGTAGGCAGCAAGCTTGTCTGGATCGTCCTGCTCAATCCAGGTTCGGGGCCTGACCAACTGGATGTACCAGCGAGAGAGGTCCTCCAAGATGAAGTCCGAAATGGACCGGACGATTCTGTGCAACTGGTAGCTCTCCATCTCGCGGGTGACGTCACCCACAAGGCTGTTGACGCGAGAGAGGATCCAGCGATCCTCAGGACGCAGGCTCTTCTCGTACTTGCTGAGGAGTGCCTTCTCGGCATCGAAATTGTCCAGGACCATGTAAGGCAGGGCAAAGCGATAGGCATTCCAGAAGATGTTGAGCATCCTCGATGTGTTCTCGACTGCATCCCAGGAGAAATGCAGGTCCTCCCAGGGGGCATTGGCTCCCAAAACGTAGAACCGCAGGATATCAGCACCAAACTTCTGGACTACCTCTTCAGGCTGGACGATGTTTCCTATGCTCTTAGACATCTTTCGGCCCTGATCGTCCAGGGTAAAACCGTGCATGAGCACGCTCTTGTAGGGCGCTTTTCCGAAGGAGACCATTGATGCACCAAGCTGAGAGTAGAACCAGCCCCTCGTCTGGTCGTGCCCCTCGGTGATGAAATCGGCAGGCCACCATTCATTGAAATCCTTCACTTGGCTTGGGAAATGAAGAGTTGCCCAGGAGGCCACTGCGCTATCAAACCAGACATCAAAGACATCCGGCGAGCGTTTCATCTTTCCGCCGCATGGGCAGTCAAGGAGAACTGCATCAACATCCGGCCTGTGCAGATCTGTGAGCTTTCTGCCTGCTCTCGCCTCGAGCTCGGCAGCCGTGCCGATTACCTCCATGTGCTTGCAGTCAGGGCAGGTCCAGATCGGCAAGGGAATTCCCCAGTACCTCTGCCTGGATATACACCAGTCCCGGGCGTTGTTGATCCAGTCTGAGAACCTTGATGAGCCAGCCCACTCAGGATACCATGTCACGCGGGCGACCTCGTCAAGCATCTTATCCCGCAGGTCGGATATGCGCAAAAACCACTGGCTTGTAGCTATGAAGATTATAGGAGTCTTGCATCGCCAGCAGTGGCCGTAGCGGTGAGCCAGACGACCTGATGCCAGCAGCCGTCCCTTCTCCTCCAGATCTGCTATGACCACGCCGTCTGCTTCTTTGACATATTCGCCCCGGTACTTCTCTCCAGCCTCTTCAGTGTACCGACCGTCTTCGCCAACAGGGCAGAAGATCTCTAGATGATGATTAAGCCCAAGCTCGTAGTCTTCAAGACCGTGCCCTGGCGCGATGTGCACGCATCCGGTGTTCTCGGCTGTCACGAAGTCTGCGGCATAAACGCCGTGAACTATCTCCTTTTGTCTCGGAACCATGTCGCCGAGAGGATGGCTGTACTTCAGCTCCTGCATATCGTTGGCCGATAGCACTCCGAGCAGCTCATAGTCCTGGTATCGACCGATCTTGAGCACAGACTCGACAAGATCAGAGGCCATGATGAGAATCTCGGCCCGTCCATCCTTGACGGCCCGAACCTTCGAGTACTGGAAGGTGGGGTTCACGGCCACTGCAACGTTTGCAGGAATGGTCCAGGGTGTGGTGGTCCAGATGACGATGAATGTGTTCTCCTCGCCGATTACGGGGAACTTGACGTAAATTGAGTAGTCTGTCTCATCCCAGTACTCGACCTCGGAATCGGCGATGGCAGTCTGACAGCGTGGGCACCAGTTGACGACACGCAGGCCTCTTTCGAGGAGTTTATTCTCATGAGCCTTCTTGAGAGTCCACCAGGCAGCCTCAAGATACTCGTTCTTGAGGGTCATGTAGGGGTCGTCCCAGTCCAGCCAGGCTCCCAGGATCTTGAACTGGGCTGTCATGTCGTCCTTCTGGCGGAGCGCAAATTCCTTGCACCTCTGTATGAACTTGTCTACGCCGTAGGTCTCGATATCCTTCTTGTTTCTAAAGCCGAAGGACTCCTCAACCTTGACCTCGATTGGCAGCCCATGCATATCCCAGCCAGCCCGGTCCTTGACCTCAAAGCAATTCATGGACTTGTAGCGCAGCACAGAGTCCTTGATCACCTTGTTCCAGGCGGTGCCGAGATGGATGCGACCTGTGGTGTAGGGCGGGCCGTCGACAAAGAAGAACTTCTTTCCTCCGAGCCTCATTTCCCGCACTTTTCGATAGGTTTGTGCCTCATCCCACATCAGTCTGATCCGGTTCTCCAGATCTTGCGCATTGTACTGTCCCGTCACCTCGGTGATCACTTAGAGTTCCTCCGAAAAACGATTTTCCACCTATGATACATCTATATTTAGCCTTTGTGACCTTCCGCTTAAACGCAACCGCGAACCATAAGGCTGCATCCCCGAAGACTGCCCTGATGCATGTTCAATTCAGCCAGAAAACCAATTGCCAGATGAGACCCTCATTCATTTTTAGCGTTCATGAGAAACCTTTCCCCGTGGCAGACTGCACAAGTATACATCCATAATTGAATGTAGATGGTCCTGCAATGACCGTCGATCAGATTTCCATCAGCAGATTCTCGATAATCACAAGGATCTCCCCCAAGGCACTGCGCTACTACGATCAAAAGGGGCTTCTGGTTCCAGCAGCAAAAGACAACCTGACTGGATACAGGTACTATACCTCTGATCAGCTAGCCACGGGAGTGAAGATCAAGACTCTATCACTCCTGGAGTTTGACATTGATGCAATTGCCGATTATCTGGAGGCTGAATGGCAAGGGGATGATGCCAGAATTGAGTCTCTGCTGAAAGGACAGCTGACGGGCATCCAGAGAAAAATATCGAGGCTGCAAAGAATCGAGACATTGCTTCAAGAGAGATCTGAGGAGATAATGAAGATGGCACTGATAAATCCCGTGATCAAAGAAGTTCCTGCTTTGAGGGTGCTTTCCAAGAGGGAGAAGGGGAGCATAGCTGAGACGATACACAGGCTGACAGAGGAGTTAATGGCCACCGCCCACAGCCCGGAAAACCAGAGGAATAAGGTTAGAGTTGCCGGTCCATTCATAACCATTTACTACGGTGAGCAGTTCGATATGGCCAATGTCGATGTTGAGGTTGCAATACCAATCGCAGGACCTGTTGAAGTAAGCGATCCGAAAATCGAGGTGAAGAGATTGCCTGAAGCGAGAGTGCTATCTGCAGTGCATAAAGGCAGTCACGAGCTTCTTTGCATCACCTATAAAGAGATGTTCGACTGCATGACAAGAGAAGAATTAGAATTTCAACCGCCTGCAAGAGAGCTTTTCCTTAACAACCCTCATGAGACACCTGAAGAGGAGCTGATGACCGAGATCCAGCTTCCTGTGAAAGCCTAAAATCTGCTCACTTCGGGAAAGGGCTAAATCTCTGTAGCCCCTGCAAGGCTATGGAGCAATATTGATTTAAGGACTGCCTGAAAGCTTTTGGAGGAGGGGTCATCTATCAAAGAAGAGATCTGGATCGAGAAGTACCGGCCCGATAGGCTGGACGACATTGTGGGCCAGGATGAGATCATCCGCCGTCTCAAGTCTTATGTGAAGACGAGAAACCTGCCGCACCTTCTGTTCTCAGGGCCGCCGGGCGTGGGCAAGACGGCTGCCTCCATCTCCATTGTCAAGGAGATCTTCGGAGACAATTGGAGAAACAATTTCATAGAGCTGAATGCCAGCGACGAACGGGGCATAGATATCATTCGCCACAAGGTAAAAGACTTCGCACGAATGGCGCCTTTGGGGGAAGCCGATTTCAAGGTAATATTTCTCGATGAGGCTGACGCCCTGACCAACGATGCCCAGAGTGCTCTCCGCCGAACCATGGAACGCTACTCGGCCACTACAAGGTTCGTCCTCTCCTGTAACTACTCTTCAAAGATCATTGAGCCCATCCAATCCCGTTGTGCGGTCTACAGGTTCAAGCCGCTGTCAGCGCAGGCTGTCACCAAAAGGATCAAGTTCATAGCCGAATCTGAAAAGCTGATAGTCTCAGACGGTGGTTTGTCTGCAATCGAATACGTAGCAGCAGGCGACATGAGAAAGGCCATAAATTCCCTGCAGGCTGCTGCGCTTTTAGGCGACCAGGTGGACGAGGAGACTATCTACCAGATCACTTCAACTGCCAAGCCAGAAGAGATTCGAAACTTTATAAAGACCGCTCTTTCTGGCGACTTTGTGGGCGCACGAGCACTGCTCGACGACCTGCTTCTCTCCAAAGGCCTCTCGGGCCAGGATGTGGTGGTTCAGATCCACAGGGCAATGCTGGACCTGGAAATCCCGGATAAAGAAAAAGTGAGGCTGATCGATCGCATTGGTGAGATCGATTTCAGGATGACTGAAGGGGCAAACGAGAGAATTCAACTGGAAGCCCTTCTGGCTTACTTTGCTTTGAGCGCTTCCTAACTTTTAAAAAATATTATCCTTTTTTTGAGACATAATCGCTGCCATTGATTTCGATATATGCAGTTATCGACTCACGTACATTTCATAGCTACTTTATGTCGATGATCATCGATTAGTCATAACTTTATTCATGCATAGGAGCGTAAATTAAGGAAGATTTATATAGATAGTATTACTGTATAAGCTATAAATTGTTATAAAGTATGAAATTGGTGATATAATGTCTCGAATAGGATTGAATCCCAGAAGAGCTAAAATGTCATTGGCGGCAATTTTTATCGCTTTGATTCTCTTCGGGTGCAGTAATGCTCTGGCAGATGGCACAGATCAGACTCTTGTGGTTGGCGAACCATGGAAGATGGATGGAATCGATCCTGCGCTAAAAAGCTATAACCTCAACAACTTCCTGGTCGCGGAGGGATTGACGGCTATAAGTCCTGACTTTAAAATCATTCCTTGTATTGCGGATTCGTGGGAGACTGTGGGTACAGATACCTGGCGCTTCCATTTGAACAACAATGCGAAATTTCACGACGGCTCCACGCTAACTGCGGACGATGTCAAATATGCTTTAGACAGAAGCATGGAAATGAACCCTGATGTGGTTGTTAGCCTCAATATTAAGGAGATTAATGTGGTGGATAGCCTGACAGTTGATATTACGACGAACACTCCTGATGCCTCGTTGCCTGCGAGAATGGCTTATGGCAGGGCCGGCATTTATAAGAATAATGAACAAAGCGACGGCAGCATATCCACGCCGATATGCACAGGCCCCTTCAAGTTTGTAAGCTATGATCAGGCATCCGATACACTGGTGACTGCCAAGAACGAAGACTATCGCGATGGTGCTCCATTGCTGGACGAAGTGACTGTGAAGTTCGGAATAAGCGATGCAAACAGTCGGGAAATGGCCATTGAAAAGGGCGAGCTTGACTTCACAACAGAACCACCAATGGGTTCCACCGAGAGGCTTCAGGCTAACGCTGATTTGAACGTCACAATACACAAGCTATGTCAGGGCTATAAGCTGAAGTTCGGCAGTGTCGCCAAAGCTCCATATGATGATGTAATGGTAAGACAGGCGATTGCATATGCAATTGACCGCAAGAGCATAGTAGATGACATTCTCCTGGGCAGGGGAGGTGTCTCGGATGGAAATGCATTGACACCTGGTCTTGAATGGAGGAACAACGACATCAAAGGCTATTCCTATGATACAGAAAAGGCAAAAGAGCTACTGGAAACGGCTGGCTGGAAGGACACAGACGGGGACGGGATAGTCGACAAGGACGGCAAGCCCTTTAAGATCACTCTGTATACCTGGCCGGAGCGCCCGGCATTGCCTCTGATAGAGCAGGCAGTGCAATCGGAGCTGAAGGAAATTGGCATCGAAGCTGAGGTGAGGGTTATCGATAATTCCGTCATCAAAGAGCATTCCGGCGAATGGGGAATGATCTGGGTAAGCGGTGGAGACACCTGCATGATGATACCAGACCCAAGCTACTATCTGGAAAAACAATTCCTCAGCACTGACTCAACGAATGACTATGGCTACAAGAACTCCGAGGTTGATGAGCTTCTATTAAAGGCCAGAAGCACATTTGACCAGGACGAGCGATACGACCTTTATAAGCAAGTTCAAGAGATCGTCTACGACAATGATTGTGCCCAGGTGCCCATTGCGTATCACTATCTGTGTGTCGTGATGAAAAAGGATGTAAAGGGCTATATCCCGAATCCTGCGCATCATGATTACTGCTTGAGCACAGGCATGTACAGGGAATAAGTCAAAGACCGGTCAACGAACTAGCCGGCATTGCCAAAACTGCATGCCGGTTAATATTTTATTTCGAGGTTCTTCAATGCTGTTTGCTTATTCAACGCTATTTAAGTTTTTAAGGAGGCTATGCATATTCTGCCTTGTATTGGTTGCATCGTCGACGCTGGTATTTATCACGCTCCATTCGCTTCCGGGCGAAAGAGCCGAGGTCATGGCCAGGTATATCTTTCTTGGCAACGTCGAGATCAGTCCCTCAAATGAGGAAATACAACTGATCAAGCAGAAATTCGATCTTGATAAATCTCTGCTCTCACAGTATCGCGATTGGGTCACAGGCATCCTTCACGGCGACTTAGGAAGGTCTTACAAAAGCAATAGGCCCGTCCTTGAAGAGATAACACTGCGCCTTCCAGCGACGTTTACTCTTGCATCTGTCAGCGTACTAATATCATTGCTGATCGGTATTCCTCTCGGTTTGTTAGCTGCCATCAGGCAAAATTCCATTTTAGATTATATATGCAGTACTGGTGCCATATTTGGAATATCAATTCCGAATTTCTGGCTTGCTTTGATGCTCATATTGACCTTTTCCATTACACTCGATATAACTCCCGTTATCGGCTATAGTGGAGCCAGCCACCTGATTCTTCCTGCAATCACACTTGGCACTTCCAGCGCTGCCGTTCTCATGAGGCTAACCAGGTCAAGCCTGCTGGAGGTAATGAGGCAGGATTACATCAGAACGGCAAAGGGAAAGGGACTGGCAAGCAGGGACATACTGATTACGCATTCTTTGAAAAATGCATTGATTCCCATCATCACCATGATCGGTCTTGAATTTGGGCATTTGCTTGGCGGAACCGTTATTATCGAGACCATATTTGCCTGGCCAGGAATCGGAAGACTGCTGATAGATTCCATTTCGGCAAGAGACATCCCGGTCATTCAAGGATGTGTCCTTTTTATAACGATCATGTATATGTTGTTGAACTTCATTGTCGATTCTCTTTACCCGATGGTTGATCCAAGGATAGGGGGCAGCCAGTTTGCCTAAATCACGAAATGTCAATGAATTTATAAAAAACAAGGCATCAGTTGCCGGTCTGATCATCATACTGATTCTGTCCATGGCGGCCATATTTGCAGACTTCATCTCACCATACAGCACGGATACGATCGCTTTAAAGGAAAAGCTCATGCCGCCGTCCTTCGAGCATCTCATGGGCACTGATCAACTGGGAAGAGACGTGCTTAGCAGGGTGATTTATGGGACTCGCACAACCTTCGAACTCAGCATAATGGTAGTAGCCTTTACGGCAACGTTCGGCGTTTTGGTTGGCATAATCTCAGGATTTTATCGTGGCATCATCGATGAGATTCTGATGCGTCTGATAGACGTTCTACTGGCTTTTCCGAGCATTATACTTGCATTAGTTGTTGTCGGCGCTCTGGGTCCTGGAATATTCAATACCGTTTTGGCAGTCTCGCTGGTAGGATGGCTTTATTATGCCAGAGTTGCCAGAGCATCTACACTCTCCATAAGGGAAACGGAGTATGTAGAAGGTGCAAGAGCCATTGGATGCACGGACTCCTATATTTGTCTGCACTATATTCTGCCAAATTGTCTTCCGCCAATCATCGTGCTCATAACTCTCAACCTCGGCTCGGTTATACTGACAATCGCAGCTCTCGGTTATCTTGGCATGGGTGCACAGCCACCTACACCTGAGTGGGGAACGATGCTAAATGAAGGCAAGGAGTATCTGAGAGATTGCCCCTGGCTTTCGGTATTTCCTGGATTGATGATTATGATCGCGGTGCTCGCTTTCAACTTCATCGGGGATGGCCTTCGAGATGCTATTGATCCCAGGCAGATGGTGATCAAATGAGCCTTCTATCCATTGAACATCTGGAAAGCCAATTCGTAACCGAGGACGGTCTCGTGAAAGCGGTAGACAATGTCGACCTGGAGATCGACAGGAGTGAGACGCTGGGTCTTGTGGGTGAGTCAGGATGCGGCAAGACCGTGCTTGCTCTTTCCATTCTCAAATTGCTTTCGGAGAACACTAAGATAAATGGCAAGATCGTATACAAAGGAAAAGACCTTTTGAAGCTAAACGATGCCGATCTTCAAGCCATTCGCGGAAAAGAGATCGCGCACATCTTTCAAAATCCTTTGAACTCTTTGAATCCGGTGCTTTCGGTTGGCTTCCAGATATGCGAGCCATTTATGCTGCACCAGAACGCAAGAAAGGCTCAGGCTCTTCGCGAGGCTGTGAAGATGCTTAATCTCGTAGGGATACCGTTACCTTCAGAAAGGGCGAAAGAATACCCGCACGAGTTTAGCGGTGGAATGAGACAGAGGGTGATGATAGCGATGGGCCTCGCCTGCAGGCCGTCTTTAATTATCGCCGACGAGCCGACGAGAGGCCTTGATCCAACGATTCAAGCCCAAGTCGTAGAGCTCATGAAAGAGCTGATAGAGACTTCAGGGGCGTCCATGCTATTGATCACTCATGACCTTTCGCTTGCGGCAGAGCTATGTGATAAAATTGCAGTCATGTACTCAGGCGAGATCTTGGAGTATGCTGATACAAAGGAGTTTTTTAAAAAGCCCGCTCATCCCTACTCAGTCGGCTTTCTGGAGTCTCTTCCCTCTAGGAGCATGAAGCCCATTAGGGGAACCAGCTTGTCACTCATAAACCCGCCTCGTGGATGCAGGTTCTGTCCTCGATGCGATCAATCAACGAAAAAATGCAAAGACATCCATCCAGAGCTAAAAAAGGTAAAGGACGGCCAGTTTGCGAGGTGCCATCTTTATGCTTGAAATAACTGGGCTGAAAAAGACATTCACAACAGGTTTTATCAATAAACGATCAGCAAAAGCTGTGGATGGCATTGATTTCTGCATCAATGATCATGAAATGTTTGGACTCGTGGGAGAGTCAGGATGCGGCAAGACGACGGTCGGAAGGCTGATATTGAGACTGATTGAACCTACGGACGGACAGATCATCTTCAACGGCATCGACCTACTGAAGCTGGACAAGAAGGCATTGCGAAATATCAGGCCCCAATTGCAGATAATCTTTCAGGACCCCGAGTCGTCACTTCATCCAAGGATGCGTATTGGAGATATCATAGCTGAGCCATTAAAACTGTATGATCTTGTTTCTAAAGAAGGGCGTAATGTTAAGGTTATGGAGCTCATAGATAAGGTGGGATTGAACCCCGAACACATCAACCGCTATCCTCACGAGTTGAGCGGAGGACAGAGCCAGCGTGCAATGCTGGCGAGAGTTCTTGCTCTGGCACCGAGGTTGATCATAGCAGATGAGCCCACGTCATCCCTCGATGTTAGTGTTCAGGCCCAAATCCTATCCTTGCTGAAAGACGCCCAGAAAGAGTATGGCTTTTCATGCCTGTTCATATCCCATGACCTTAATATCATTCGCAATATGACCCAACGCATGGGCGTAATGTACTTGGGAAAGTTGGTCGAGATTGGATTCACGGCAGACATCTTCAAGAACGCTCTGCATCCCTACACAATGGCGCTCTTATCTGCAATACCTCTGGCAGATCTTCTTGCAAAAAGGAAAAGAATCATCCTGAAGGAGGAGATGCCAAATCGCATGGAATTGCCGACAGGCTGCAGATTTCGCACCCGGTGCAACTTCAAGGATAAGATTTGTGAAACTTCAGCTCCCGCAATGGTCAATGTCGGAAACGGCCATCAAGTTGCATGCCATTTCCCGCAGAAAGCATAAATTAAATATCAATCACCGCGCCAGCTGCGCTCAATTGCCGCCTTAAGCTCTTCCATTCGGACAGGCTTTGAGACATAATCGTTCATGCCCGCCCCCAGGCATATCTCTCGGTCGCCTTTCATTGCGTGGGCGGTCATGGCTATGATGTAGGGCTGGCGGCCCGGGGTGCTGCGAATGCGCCTCGTGGCTTCAAGGCCATCCATCTCCGGCATCTGCACGTCCATCAGGACAACGTCGTATGGATGGTTTTTCAGTGCTTCCATGGCCTCTTGTCCGTTGGCTGCAATCTCTGCCTTGTAGCCCAGGCGCTCGAGCATTCGAATGGCTACCTTCTGATTGATGAGGTTATCCTCCGCCAGCAATATGGAGAGATGCCTATCCCGTTTGTAGTCTTCTCTGAAAGATGTCTTTTGCAGTGCATCCTGCTTATCTGCCAGCTTGGTGATCAGAGATGACTCAGCCTGAACTGTGAAATAGAAGGTCGATCCCTTTCCAGGCTCGCTCTCGGCCCAGATTCGTCCCCCCATCAGCTCGGCCAGATTCTTGCTTATGACGAGACCTAGACCAGTGCCTCCGTACTTCCTGGTGGTCGAGGCATCAACCTGGCTGAATGACTGAAAGAGGCGGCTCATCCGATCTTTGCTGATACCGATGCCAGTATCCCTGACTGCAAACAGGATCTCATGTTTTCCGTTCTGCGGGCGGATGGAGGGTTGAGACGACACATGAACAGAGATCTCGCCCGTTTCAGTGAATTTTATGGCGTTGCCGAGCAGGTTGACAAGAATCTGCTTGAGTCGGATCGGGTCTCCCAAGAGCCGGTCCGGCACATCTCTTTCAATCTCAAACGAGAGATTTAGCCTCTTTCTTGCCGCTGCCTGAGATACCATGTTCAGGGATGCTTCGAGACATTTGCTTAGATCAAATGGCTCGCAATCGATATCGAGCATTCCTCCCTCGATCTTGGAGAAGTCCAGGATATCGCTTATCACTGCTAAAAGCGAGTCTCCGCTGCTGCGGATGGTCTCAATGTAGTCCCTCTGCTCTGGATCGATATTGGTGTTGAGCAAGAGTCCTGTGAGTCCGATTACAGCATTCATGGGCGTGCGAATCTCGTGGCTCATGTTAGCGAGGAACTCCGATTTTGCCCTGGTGGCCGATTCAGCATGCTCTTTTGCAATAAGAAGATCCTGCTCCACCTTTTTTCTTTCTGTCAGGTCAACGGATACGCCAACAAACCCCATTCGCTGGCCATTCTGATCCTTGAGAACGCTAAACGCGAAAAAGGCCATGAACTGGCAGCCGTCCTTTCTTCTAACAGGCAGCTCTATCTCGCGATATCCATAGCAGATGATGTCCTCGATTATCTTTTCTATGAGGCCGCATTTATCTTCCGGCACAACCGTCTCGGTTATGCTCTTGCCCACCACCTCCTCCGCCGTCCATTGGTAGAGCACTTCGGAGAACCGGTTCCAGTAGATTATCCTGCCACTCAGATCTGTAGCGATAATCCCGTTTCTGACCTGGTCCAGGAGAGACGCCTGGAATATCACCTGCCTTTGCGCCCTCTTTCTCTCAGTTATGTCCTGGCCCTGGGCAATGGTGGCAATAACAATCTTGCCCTCTTCATCGTAGATTGTGGCAGAGTTCCAGAGAACGGTTCTGACCTCGCCGTCTTTTCTCAAAATGGGAATCTCTACAGCATCCCAGTGCTCTCCGTAGAGGGTTTTTTCGATGTAAGCTAGAGACGTATCTCTGCTGGTCTCTGGAAATAAAATGTCCGGATGGCTTCCCAAGACATCCTCTGCCCTATGGCCAGTGAGCCTCTCAAAGGCATGATTGAACCTTGTGATCTTGAACGACGAATCCCAGACGATCATGGGTGCATTGGAATGGTCCAAGAGGCTCTCGAGGTAATCGCGTGTCTCTCTTAAGTCCTGTACAGCTTTTTTCAGCTTTTCTGATGACAGTTTGTTCTCAGTCAGATCATTGCCAATGCAAAGGACCTCGATGATGTCCCCCTGATCGTTTTGGACGGGCCTGTGAGTCCAGGCGATCCAGACGATTTCGCCGTTGCATCGTCTGTTCCGCATGACATTGGTTGAATAGCTATCCGGATCCAGTTTGCCTTTAATTAGATTCTTCTCCAAGAAGCTGCTTGCGTTATCTTCATCAGGCATGATGGTCTCGGCGACATTATGTCCGAGAATATCCTCTTTGGCATAGCCGAAGAACTGCAGCCCAAATCTGTTAATGAACCTGATACAACCTTGTATATCAACCCGAATGATTATGCTGCTCGAGCTCTCCACAAGTTCTCGATACTTCTCCTCGCTCTCTTTCAAGGCAGCCTGGGCCTGCCATCTGTCTATTGATCCGCCGATGGCTCCTGCAATCGTCATAAGAACAGAGACCTCGCTCCATGTCCAGATCCGTTCAGTTCTTCGGTCGTCAAAGCCGATGAACCCCCAGAATCCTTCCTTTGTGAAGATGGGAACTATGAGATAGGAGAGCACGCCAAGGCCATTAAGAATCTTTCTTGCCTGCTCTGGTTGATCTCTTGCCAATCCCTTAATTGGCATGCCTTTAGCAAGGGTATCGTACCAGGGAACCGGATCGCTGTAGGAGATATCCTGAAGAGGAATTGGTCCTTCTTCATGCCTTTCGACATCAATTTTCCAGTCGTGGCTCAGTTTGCAGCGATGCTGTCCGTTTTCTGTATCATAATTCTTGAATATGTAAACCCGGTCGACATTAGTTGAGCATCCCAAGATCTCGATTGCCTGGCTGATGGCAAGGTCATTTTCTTCGGTCATCAAGAGCTGGTTTGAAGCCAGCGCTTCACCTGCTAAAATTCTGTCTCCTTTCCTGAGATCACACCCCTCGACCTCGTCCGGCAAACTCTTAAGGACGGCCAAATAAACATCTGGCAGACCTTCGTCCTTCAAAGAGGACAGGGAATACAGAATGGCTCTCGATCCGATCTCCATCCTTCCTGTGGTTGCACTCAGATCGAATCGGATTAGGTCATCTTGCAGTCCGGTAAGCCTCCTGGCTGTAGAGTTCATGAACAGGATTCGGCCCGACTTCTCGCAGAGGCAGACTGCCTGGTCCAGGGCATTAAGGGCAGACCGATACAGATTCATTTTATTCGTGTCATCACCTCGCCAGGACCGCTCGGACTGGAGAGGCTTCCGCATCGTCAATCCTTAATGGAAGGCATGTTAGAAGGTATCTGCCGGGGGGAACTGATGCAAGATCCAGGCCTTCCAGGATTATCACATCGTTATCGAGAAGCATGTGGTGCACTGGCAGAGAGTCGTCTTCAAATCGATCTACAGAGATGTAGTCGATTCCCACCAGTGCCAGGCGGCGAGCGACAAAGAGGCGGGCGGCCTGCAAAGAGAGGCTGACATATTCCTTTGAGAAGGCTGCCTGATGCATGAGCCTCTTTTGGGAGTTGGACGTCTTAACGAGAAGGGCCTCACCTATTCTGTTCCGACAGTCTGGCAAGCTGGAGGGCTGAACCGGGCCATCATCCGATACCGATACGACCTCTGCGGAGATTAAAAAACGATCCGAAGAATAGCTGTCCTGGCTCTTGCCACCCTTTTTCACGTGAGCTGGGAAATCCAGATGGGTGCCTGCATGGGAGCTGAGCGACAGTGCTGACAGGCTGTAGTCATCGGCATCTTCAAGGCTTGCCATCCAATCTTGATGGAACTTTCTGTCACCAGGGTAATCAGGCGCCCTGTTTAAATGAGCAGTTATATCGTAAACTTCATGGAAGTTCCATACACAGTCAAGATCGGTTTTAGATGTAAACGACATTAAGCTGTACCTTCTTTTAAGAATGCTAACTCGTTGCATTGATAGTATTTAAAATGGACTTGAACCGCAAAGGCTTTCAATCTCCTCGCAGCATTTTTCCTCATGAAGAATCTGGGTGCTCTTGACCGGATGATCAGAGTGATCATGGCAGAGGCATGCCTTCTTGCAGCGATCTTTTGGGTGGGAGAAGATCTGAAGCTTCCGCTTTACCTGGCATCTGCAGTTATATTGATTCCAGCAATAATGGGAAGCTGCGGCCTGTATGAGCTTCTCGGATGGAACAGCTGCGAGATAATCAAGCGCAATGACAGGAGCGTCAAGACGACCTTTGTTGTGGCGGCGATCTTGCTGGCAGTGGTTGGCGGCTTTGCCAGCGCTTTCATCACCAAGAGCATCTTCATCGATGACCTGGAACGCGTAAACGAGTCCCTTGAGATCGCATTAAATTCCACAAACGACCTCAGTGAGAATGCTTCAATGCATGTGGAAACGCTTGAGACGACGTTTGCGGATTTCATGGACAAGTACTCTAGATATAAGCCACCTACTGTCAAGCTAGACGGAAATTTCACATCTCAGGAAAGAGAACTCGCTGAGGCGATATCCTCATCGAAGAAAAATATCTCAAATGGGAACCTCTCCTCCGGTCACGAAGATCTAACAAAAGCAGAGCCAATCATCCGGGCAATGATTAAAAGACAAGGATTGCCCTAAAAGTCATTGAGACAGTTTAAGATGAGAAAACATCCATTCCGCAGGTTTAAATAAAGATTACGATAAGGATGGCATGAGACGGTTCAAATGCGATAGAGGTCGGAAAACGTTAACATGATTACTATGAGAATCGGAGATAATATCCAATCGATTCCATCCAGCCGAGATCTGATGGTTTGGATAATTCTGTTCATAGCCCTGACAGCGGCAGTGGCAATAACGTCTGCCAGCTCTTCAAGTACGGACATCGATTACAGTCATAACGTGGTCGGCACCGGAACGGTAATGACTGACTTCAAGATGGGGGGTGAAGAGAGCACCATTGCCACAGGAAGGGTGCGAGGAAGCGGAGAGGTCATGAACAAATACATATTCGTCAGCAATAACTCAGAGAACATCTCCATAGAAGACCAGTTCCTTTTTACAAAACTGCCTGCGGTCCATGAGATCACTGTGGGCGACTATCCTCAGATGACGAGGAGCCCCATCAGCTTCCGCTTGCTAGGAACAAGCTGGGCTGCAAGGATTAACCTCTCAATGCAAAATGATAGTAGTTGAGAATCAGATTCGCTCTGCGGCAAAGGTTTATTATTCATTCCATCAGACTGCAATAGATATGCAGGACCTCCAGGAGAACGCCGGAAAGTTTTTAGAGATTTGTGAATTGTGCAAAAGTCCCGCCCAGGAGATTTTAAAGAAGAGGGATCTTCTAGTCGTTTCTCATGTTGACGCGGATGGACTTACCTCTGCGGCCATAGTCTGCACAGCCTTACAGAGACGCGGACTGGAATACCAGCCAATGTTCTTCAGGCAGCTTGATGAGACAGCCATTGCTGAGATTGCTGACCGCAATGCTGATCTGGTCATATTCACCGATCTGGGCAGCGGAATGATCCAGAAGATCTGCGATCGCGGCCTCGTTGCTGTCGTGGCCGATCATCACAAGCCTGATGCCAGTGAGGCTCAGCCGTTAGCTCACATCAACCCCCACCTGGTTGGTGCAGATGGAGCAACGCAGCTATCTGGGAGCGGAACATCATTTCTCCTGTCCAGAGCGCTCGCGCTAACACCGGGCGCTAACGACGATCTGGCAGTCCTTGCAGTTGTCGGAGCTGTTGGCGATCTGCAGGACATGGCGCGGGGTCAGTTGGTCGGCATCAACCGACATATCCTTGAGATCGGATCTAATGCAGGAGCCCTTTCCTTTGGCCGGGACATCAAGCTCTTCGGCAGACAGACTCGACCTGTTTTCAAGATGCTGGAGTATTCCCAGGACCCGTACATTCCTGGGCTCTCTGGAAATGAAGATGCTTGCATCGCCTTTCTCAAAGAGGTAGGCATCCGGCTTGGTGGAGAGCGCTGGCGAAGATGGATAGACCTCAACCAGGAGGAGAGGTCCAGCCTGGTTACTGCCGTCGTCAGAAAAGGTCTGCGAAACGGGTTGTCCAATGTCAAGCTCGAGCGGCTCATCGGTGAGGTTTATGTCCTTCTGGCCGAGCAGGAGGGAACTGAGCTGCGGGATGCAAGCGAGTACTCGACGCTTCTCAATGCCACAGCTCGATACGGTCATGCCGACGTTGGCCTCTCGGTCTGCATGGGTGACCGGGACCGAGGCTTCTCTGAGGCACAGCGGCTTCTCGGCCAGCACCGTCAGAATCTGGTCAACGGCCTCAAGCTCGTAGCAGAAAAGGGCATCACGCCTCTGAAGAGCATCCAGTACTTTGATTCTGGAGACGCGATACTTGATACAATCGTCGGAATCGTGGCAGGCATGAGCTTTCAGATGGCAGACCGCTCCATGCCCATTCTGGCCTTAGCCAGGACCGAGCAGGGCGAGGTTAAGGTCTCGGCGCGGGGCACACAGGATCTTGTCAGGTCAGGGCTGGATCTGGCCGAGGCCATGTCCTCATCGGCGCGCGCCCTGGGAGGCGTCGGCGGCGGGCACAACGTTGCCGCCGGGGCGACTATTCCTCAGGATGCCAAGCAGGCGTTTTTAGAGCTGGTTGACCGGGCAGTGGAAAAGCAGCTATCCAAGGAATAATTGGCTAGCTTCTTCATAGAATCGGAACCTGTTCTGCCAGAATTCGGTCTTTGAGACGGGGGGCAGCGATTTATAAAATCAGTTCGACCAAAGACTGGGGTACCTGCTGTATACAGATTTGAATATCATAATCTTAATATTCCATTTCATATCAACATTATCTCTACGGTATCTCCGTCCTTCAGCCCAAGATCCCGCAGCTTTGCGGGCGCTATGATCTCTATGATCTCCGGAGGATAGCGGCTCTTCACAGGCCGGATAACTGCAGCCTGTATGCCGCCTAATTTGATGCGGTAGCATTTGCACTTTCCAAAGCTCTTGCCCTCCTCTGAAAAGCCCTCGATCTCAATCGGCTGCACTTCGGTTGGAAAGGGTTCATCCAGCAGTACGTTCAGGGTTCCTGGGAAGGGGACAAATCCGAGGCGCTCTTTGAACTGGCAACGGTAGCCCTCACGAGATAGGAAGTACTGGGCTTGACCGAGGCCCGAGGAGACTTTTCCGCGCATGGATTTCTACCTGCTTGTTCCGATTGATTCTGGAATTTTGTTATACGGTTTGCCGTTATAAAATATCTCTATCGGAGATCTTAATCTTGTGGTCCAAGAGCAGTCGACCGGTTGGGCCTGAGGGCCAGGTGAGGCTGCACCTGAGAAGGGTAGACGCGACTTCTCTTACTCTTAACTTGTAGGATCGCGAAGGACGGAGCGAGAAGTACCCATCCTTCAGGATGCGGTAGTTCAGTTCATTTTTTCATTCATTTCTGTCCAGTCGGCATTTGTGCAGCTGCTCTTCGCCGTGAGCCACAAGAGACTCGTGTTCTTCCTTTTGAAAAGCAGAAAGCCGCTTCGTGAGCAGCTCGTAGTCGACCTGATGACCGTCGAACTCCGGCCCATCCACGCAGGCCAACCTGGTCTCTCCGCCAACGTCTACCCTGCAACTGCCACACATGCCAGTGCCGTCGACCATGATGGGGTCCAGGCTTACTATGGTCTTGATATTGCGGTGCCTTGTGATCTCGCTGACCAGCTTCATCATGATCACCGGACCAATGGCCAGCACCAGGTCAGGATTCTCTCTTTCCAGGACTTCCTTCAAGACCTCCGTCACAAGTGCCTTTCTTCCGAGCGATCCGTCATTTGTGCAGATCAAAAACTCATCTGAGACTGTTCCTATCTCCTCTCTGAGAATTGCCAGCTCTGCAGTGCGCGCTCCAATTATGCTGATCACGCGGTTTCCGAGGCTCTTGAACTTCCTGGCAACAGGATAGAGAACTGCCATGCCTGTTCCGCCTCCAACGCAGACAACCAGGCCAACCTTCTTGGCTTCACTGGGTTTTCCGAGAGGGCCGGCCAAGCTCAGGTAGGAGTCTCCGACCTGCATCGACTTGAACAGAGCAGTAGACCTGCCAACTACATGATAAATGATGGTAATCGTCCCTTTCTCAGGATTGATATCTGACAAGGTCATCGGGATACGCTCACCCTTCTCGTTGGCCATGAGAATCACGAACTGCCCGGGCTCAGCAACGCGAGCAATCCTGGTAGCCTCGATCTCATTGAGGACTATCTCTCCTCCTGCCATCTCCATTCGCCGGACTATTTTATACATGCGCGCCTCAACAAAATAATGTGCTGTTCTGATTAAAGAACCTGACGTAACAGGAATTTTTGAGAAAAGATGGGACAAGCGGTTTATGCGTGGCAGGCTAAAGCTCTAGTTGATGGGCCAGAAAGTATTCCATTATTAATACGAAACATTGAAATACTATGAAAAAATCAGATTAATATGCAATTAAAAGGTCATACCATAATATAATAATCATGTATTATGATAATCAAATATGATAATGCTGCAAATAAAAGCAAATCATCATTTTGCAGCTATTTCCATTGGCCGATCAATTGCGAGGTGATTATGATGAAGTCCGATTACATTCGATGGATGGCTGTAATCTTATGCGCATCCCTGTCAATCTTTCCGTCATTTGGCGATAGTTTCACACTCCAGATTTATGGAAATGCAAACCTCGACGATGTAATAGATGAAAGCGATATAACCTATATTCAAGACATAATAAAGGGTGATAAATCTTCAACAATTTTTGCCGATGTCAATCGCGACGGAAAGGTCGATCAGGCAGATGCAGATTTGACTGAAAAGATCATCAAGGATGAGGAAGAAACGATAACGCTCATCGATTCTGCTAATAGAACTGTATCAGTCGAATATCCGATAAAAGATATGGTCTCGCTGAGCGAGAATTCAGCAGAATTTATCAAAATTTTGGGTGCAGAAGACAGGCTCACCGGCATTGTGCAAAATGTAGCAGATAAGACTGTGTTCTTCCCAGACATATGCAGTCTCCCAGTAGTTAAATCCGGATCGACCACCGACTACGAAAAAGTCCTGTCAATGCATCCAAAGGTTGCGTTTTCATATGAATACAATGCCAATGAGGATGCCAAGAAGCTTGAGCCTCATACAACTGTCATAGGCCTAGCATTTTATAAGCCGAAGACCATGGCACAGGAGACAGCAGAACTTGGTTATTTGCTGGGAAAAGAGGATGAAGCATATGAGTTCATTGACTTTTATGAAAGCTATCTGAAGGACATTGCAGAAAAGGAAGATACGATTCCTGATAACGAAAAAGCCAGGGTGTACTTTGAGCGAAATGATTTCGTGACCGCCGGCAACGGCTCAGGAACAAATGAAATGTGCCTGATGGCCGGAGGAAAGAACATTGCCGAGAGCCTTGGAACATCATCAAGTCCCACTGTGGACCAGGAATGGGTAATCAAAGAGAATCCAGATGTGATGATTAAAATCGTCAACCATGGAAACAAGTATATGGGATATGAGAAAGACAACGATACAAGTCTTGTTGAGCTAAGAGAGTCTCTTTTGAATCGCACGGGTGCACTGAACATAAATGCGGTAAAGAATGACAGGGTATTCATAATGTCAGACAGCATTATGACAAAGGCATCTTACTTCGTGGGCATTGCCTATTTCGCCAAGATATTCTATCCCGATCTCTTTATGGATCTGGACCCTGAAAAAGTGCATCAGGAATATTTAACCAGATTCCAGCGCCTCGACTACAACCTGCAGGAACATGGGATATTTGTGTACCCAGAGCCTGCCTAGCGGTCATTTGCTCCTTTTTTATCTTTTTTGCAGAATGGATAGAGACCCGTGCAGTACTTCTCAGGATGATTGAAAAATTCCTTCTGTGGGTTGAGAACGAAGGTCTCCTTCATTTGCAGTTCGGAGGAAGTGCCGCTTGATCGGCCATTTCATCTAGTTTGATCTCTCGCAATGAAATTCTCAGTTAGAAAAAAGAGCGAATAATGCAGTTTTTATGCAACTGATGATTTATTAATCCTATTCAATGTTATCAAAGCCAAAAGACTTATTAATAAATACCATTTACTAATCCATGTATATCAGATATAATGTTATTACGAGGAAGATAAAATGCACGAGGATAAGCTGTCTTTGATGGTTCAGGGCCATGAAATCTGGCTTGAGATGAAAGGGATGGAGAATGGATCCGCCAAACTGTCCCTGATGTACGGCCACAATATGCGCCCTGACGGTGCAGTGGATATTAAAAGGCTCCTAGCAAATGTCTTTGACAAAGACGGCGGCAAAGTGGATGCTGAACTGAAATCTGATCAAAATGTCAGTTCCCTGGAGTTTAAAGCTCAAAAAGACGGGTTCTACACGGCCTTTGTGGACATGGGCGTAACCATCTGGTCCAAGAACAACGAAGGCTACAAAGAGGGCCCTAAGTTCAAGTACAAGGATGTGACCTATGCCGGAGCCTTCCATCAGATGGCAAAGTACATCGTGGCAGCGGGAGATACAGGCGAATACAATAGCCACCCACTTCATGGAATACTTGAGATCGTTCCCAGAGAGCCGAACTGCGTTGTGGGCAGCGACGCCCTGTTCACCGTAATGTACGAGGACAAGCCCCTGGTTGGCGTTGAGGTCAAGGCGGTCTCTAAAAAGGAAGGAAAGGAAATGGCTCTTATCAAGACGGACAGGTCCGGATCAGTCAGAATCCCGATTACCGCCGCTGGCGAGTGGATGTTCTTGGCACGTCACACGGACAACACCAAGAAGGTTAACGACGAGTTCGACGAGTCCGTCTTCATCAACACTCTGGTCATGGTGGCCAAATGAAACGCATCATCTTTACAGGCAAAGGAGGTGTAGGCAAAACCACAATTCTTTCGACCCTTGTCAGGCTCCTGGCCCGAGACGGATATAGAGTCCTGGCCATAGACTGCGACCCAAGCATGAACCTGGCCATGTCTTTGGGGATACCAATCTCCGAGGTCGTTTCCCTGGCAGGTGACAGAACCCAGCTTCAGGAGAGGCTGGGCTCAAGCTTGATGGATGACGATGATCACGACGATCACGGCACAGAGCACACAATTGAGGATCTTGACAAGTTCATACTTCATGCTGCCGATGGAGTTAAGCTGATTGTGATGGGCACCATTCCCTACGGCGGCGCAGGTTGCCTGTGCGGCCCCATATCTCTGGTCAAGCTGCTCGTCAACTACCTGGCATCAGGCCCCAAGGAGAACGACTTCATATTTGTGGACTCCCAGGCAGGAGTGGAGATATTCGGCAGAGGCCTGGCCTCGGAGTTCGACATGTCTTTTGTCATCACCGAGCCCACTCCAAAGTCTCTTGAGGTTGCAAAGCACGGACTCAAGTTAGCCCACGATCTGGGCGTAAAAAAACAGATTGCTGTAGTGAACAAGATTGAGGTTGAAGAGGACCTTTCATCGGCCATGGGATATCTCAATGGAAATGCCGACCTGGTTTTATCTGTGGGCTTTGACAGGGCGGTAGTATCTGCAGACAAGAAGGGTGCTCTGCTGCTCGACAGCGCTCCGGATGCACCTTCTCTCAAGGACATTCTCAAGATAAAGAAATGCATGCTGGGTGAAGCCTGATGTGCGAATTCACGGTTTATCTCCTTGAAGACGGATCGACTGAGCGTCGAATGGTCACCAAGAACATTCTGGCAGCCAAGAGAAAAGAGGGCCGAGTATTGCTGATGGATGCCTTCGGAGACGTCACACCTGTGGACAATGCCACAATCGAGGAAGTCAATACCCTCTCTCAGGAGATGATTCTCAAAAAAATAGGATAAAATCTGCACGAACGAATTGCCTGGCTGTAATGGTTCCGGCTGTAATGCTTGCAGAGTACTGCCTGTGAGCAGCCTCGAATCCATTACCAAATTTTGTAACCGATGTACCTCACTGCATATACGAGCCCAATCAGGATCACCGCAACTCCGAAAATCTTAGTTACCCATTTTCCTGCCAAGATATACTTCTCACCGATCTTTCCTCCCACAGCCCTCGAAAATGTAGCTATGGGAATCACCGGCACTCCGTGGCCTACGCCGAAGACGAAAAGCATCAGGCCGCCGGCCAGAGGGGTGACATCTTGAGATATGAGCCAGACTAGAACTGGAAAGACCAAAGAGACTGCACAGGGGGCCCAGCCCAGGGCAAAGAAGACGCCGAGAACAAAAGCTCCTATAAAAGCCGAGTACTGAAAGAGGCATATAGAAAAATGGACCAGTTGCTCCATGATTCTCTTTTTTTTCGGCTCAGATTCTCCGGATACTCCTCCTGATACCCCTCCGGATAGAGCCTCTGAGTGCTTCAGGCCCAAAGAGAGACGGGAGCGCAACGGCTCGATGATCTCGCTGATGGGCTTGAGTATATTTACACCAAGAAAGATCATCAACATTCCGGCAGCCAGATCGAAGAAACGAGCCTGGCGGATGAACACTCCTGCATCGGACAGGAAGAGCCCCACCACGAAGAAGACTGCTGCCATTCCGAATGTGAAGGCCACTCCGATCAGAAATCCATCCTTTGAGGCCGATGTGGACTTTCTCAGGTACTCTTCCTTTCTCCTGGCGGTCATCACATAGGAGAACATTGCCAGGAGCAGGGCTACGGAGCATGGAGAAAGGGATGTAACCATTCCCAGCACAAACATGCCCAGGTAACCGGCTTTTTGGCCGGACACGGCCTCTTTTAATTCAAAAGCAATGCCATTCTCTTGCAGGCTGCTGTAGAGAGTCTCAGCACTCTTTATGCCATCGATCTCTCCTTTGCCCAGTTGATAGACATGATAGAGTCCTGATACCATGCCGTCTCTGTCGATGAGCACGAGGGTTGGGTTGGCAAAGCCTCCCTCAAGGGTGGTGTAGTCGATGTACTTGCCTGTGATGGGATAGGGTTCATAGTCCTCTATCCAGGGCCATGTCACATTGATGCCCCACCATTGCCTGGCAAGGGTTGGTCCGTCTTTGGAATAGGGATTCTTGCGGACGTTAAGGGTTATGATTTTTGTGCCGGGATGTTTTCCCGCCAGAATTGACAGCTCGCTCATCTGGTTTCGCAGAGCCTTCTCGCACTCTCTGCAGAGAGGATTTTCGATATTGGTGATATGCAAGAGGACTGGCGCTCCCTGGCAGTCGCCAAGGATGATCTCATTTCCATCAAGATCATTCGCCCGAAAATCCGGTGCCTCTGTCCCCTCGGCCTGGCCGGGAACCGAGCTGAGAGGTATTGCGCAAATCAGAACAAAAATAGCAAATAAAGGTGCGACAGATCCCGGCTTCATGGCATCCATTCTGAAGAGAACTCATCGTATTGGGTTAATGCGTCCTCAACATAATTCTTAATCCAGGCATCGCCGGTGATCTCCTCGGAGCTGTGCCAGACGGGCACGACCTCGCCCTCTGAATCAGTGGCCAAAGACACGATAACTGTCAGCGGAACATACATGGTGCCGCCGTTTGGGTCATATGCCTGCAGGGCTTCTTCAGCTCTGGAGTCGGTGCCCTCTGCACCTATCTCGAAGAATGTGATCTCGCTGCCGAATTCTCCGGTAATGTTTTGCACTGCATTGGTTTGAGGCTGGCAATAATCGCACGACTTATGCACATAGATCAGCACAGGCTTCTCTCGCAGGGCATCCATCACCCAGGAAGGATGATTGACATCTTCGCCGGCTCCTGTGGACTGGTCAGGATATGTCGTCCACCAGTCATCGTTTCCGGATCCGACAGGGTATTCGGATCCGAGAGCATTAATGCCTGAAGCCAGAAGAATCAAGGCGATCAGAAATGAGGCAAATTTTATCTTTTTGATTTCCATGATAGGCTCTCCTTAATGATTAATTCGGTATCCACACAAATTTCTTGCATTTCTTGCAGGCCGACATATCTACATTATTGGATATAAGTCTTTCGACATTATGACCTTGAAAGCCTGACATTTAAAAATTATTGCCGTTTAGATCACTTCTATTATAGAATTGTTAATTTTCATTTGACTGCAGCTCAATTACGAATTAACAAAAATTATATTTAATTAAAGACAAATGACGGACATAAATAAATGATCATGACGGCAAATTTTATATATCGAAATAGCTGGATATGAGCATTATGATTAATTATATCTGCATTGACACAAAGACAACGATGGTTCGGTGACGGACTAATTCTGAAGGATTGAAAATGAGCAGTGCAAAGTGCGAGATATGCAAAAAAGAGGCAAAATCCCTATTCATAGTAACCCATAAAGATCGAGGGCGAATAAGGATCTGCGAGACGTGTCTTGCGCATGAAGCCGATAAAGACAAACTGATGGCTCACAAGAGCTGCTGTTGCTGCTGAGGTGTGGTATTCTATGGCAGAAGTATCCGATGAGGCCGTCGATAGGATGGCACGACTGATCGGGGACACGGAGCGGGCCGAATGCAAGGTCAATAAGCTGCGCCTCATGACGCACAAGCTTGATGAGAATCAGATCAAAGCTGAAGCTGAGATCTTCAAAGCAATGTCCGATCCCTGCCGCCTCAAGATCCTATCTCTACTGCGGGAGGGAGAGCTTTGCGTCTGTGAGATAATGGTTGCTGTTGATCGGCCCCAATCCAGCACGTCTCACCATCTGTCTATCCTCAAGGATGCCGGTCTCATTAGAGAGAGAAAAGACGGAAGGTGGTCCAGATACCGGCTCTCGGAGGGCGCTGTGATCGAGATGCTCAATCTCGTTAAGCTCATGAAGGAGACAAAACATGGTTAAATTTTAGTATGTGTTTAGCTGGCTAGCCTTGTCGCAAGCATTTGGAGGCAATCTAATCCTCTTTGACCCCAAGTTGCCAGTGCCGTCATGATTCGCTCATGAATCGAGGTACCTTTATTATTTCGCAGAGTTCCCAGGATTTTTCTCAAAACGACCTGAGGTCTCAAAGCCCTTTCGGCTCTATTATTAGTTGGTTCCACGCCAGGATTGACTATAAACGTGAATCAGTAATCAAACCCATTACTGATTTTGCCGATGAATTTCTGGACTTTCTCTGCAAAGTACTCTTTGTTGATCCAATGCAGGAGCGTTTCTCGCGCTGAGTGCCATAGACTTGATCTGACTTCTGGTGGAGGATCTTTCTCCAAAGCACAGGTCATTGATTCATAAAGTTCTTTGAGCACGTTATGTAAAGGAATCGCTTCCCCAAACTTCTCTGAGATATCTTTTGATTCTCGAAGCAGATGCGCCCAGCATCGCTGCAGCCGTTTTGTAAATCTAGCATAGGGTTTCCACCCGTCGCATACGATTATGCCATTGAACCTTCGGGTCAATACTTCCAACAGAACTTTCATGCCTCGGCTCTTTCGTATTACGAAAAATGTCTCTGATGGTGTGGTAAATGTCCAGATCCAATATTTTTCTCCCTGGACATGGATTCCCGTTTCATCCGCGTATACGATTGGAGCACCTCGAATCTTGTTCAAGATTTCATCGTATTCCGATTGAACCGCTTCAGCAGCGCGACGGGTTAAATCGAATATTGTAGCAGGACTTATTTTCAACCCATGCATTCTGTTCAGTGCACTTTGGATTTTTCTGTGAGGTAGCCGATCCTCATACTTTAAAAGCGTTGTCTGCGCAATTGTGTTGTTTCCGAATTTGCCTTCATTTGGGCAACTTGTATCGTTCGCAACAACTTCTTTCTGGCAGATGGGACATCTATAATGGGCTATCTTGTATTCAGTGACCATGACTGGCTGTGGTTCGGGAATTTCCTCGATAATCTTCGACTCGATTCGAAAAGGAGTGCCAAGCTCTGCACCGCAATCGGGACATCTATCAAGAGCAACCTCCACTTGACTATCTGGTGTAGCAAGAGGTCTTGTCACGCCTTTATGCCCGTATCTTTTGGCCAGGCTTTCCCTTATTGCTCACATCCTTTTTAGGGTTGAGGCCACGCTTCAAACTTGGTGGAGTATGTGCATTATCATATTGAGATAACCGGGCTTCAAGCTCAGCAATTTTAGCTCTGAGCAACTCATTCTCTCGCTTTAATTGCTCAATTTGATCCAAGAGCTGCCCAATAATGTCTCCTTCGTTCATACTCTCAATAGAACAATATTATCTTTATATTACTTAATTTTTCTGGTGTCAAAATAATATTTAATGGGGTGGAATTCTAAGAGATTGGATTAGAGCTAAACACGTACGATTCTAGTATTGATATCCAGAATCGTCGTGGTTAGGCATGGTGACTAATTCTTTCGGAGGTCAGGCTCGTTAAGCATCTTCATGCACATGGAATCGAAAAAGAGCATGAGCACTACCTTCATCAGGACGATAATCGACAGAAATGAGAGAAGCGCTCAGCAGAACTGCGAAAAATATTTGGGAAAAATCATATTGAGGAAATGCGAACGGATAGGACGCATTGCAGTTCTTTTTGCAGAAATTAGTTTGTGAAATATATCTGCATTTCTCCTAGAAAATTGTCCTTTCTATCGACGATGGAGACCAGTTCTCCATTTTCAACTCCTGGGTCGGATTCGACGACCTGCCGGGAGAAAAGGCGTCCACCCCTGGCAATGAATGGGACTGCGGCATCTTTAATCACTACTCTCCTCAAAGAGGATCTTTGGGATATTTCGTTCGCTGACATGAATACTCACTCTCATGGAGGTACACTCCATAAAAACATATAGTCTTAAAAAGTAATAAATCTTTTGGTTAACTTCATAATCGGACAAGGAGTGGCATATAGAAATAATCTGGGTGTGAACTACTCTTACGCCCTGAAGGATGGGGATTTCCTGCTCCGGTCTTCGCGATCCTGCAACCTGATATTGCTGGGCGAATTCAAGTAATAGTTTCAAAGTAAATATAATTTTATAAACTAATACAAATTTTCTTAAATTATTATCAAGATGATACATATAGATATTATCCTTAATGACATTGTATATAATAATAAATTTTATATTATTTATTATTTGTAATTTTTAAGTATTGATAGACAACCAAAAGCTTTTTTGTTATGTATTTCCATACTTTAATGCTGCAATGAGCGAAACGCAGATAATGGCAAGGGATAATGCAAAAAGTGGTACTGTCCCATCTTTGCGCTTTGCAGTCATACTTGCTGCCGGAATCATTATTGTCTATTTAGCCGTGACCGTTTTTGTAATAGATAACGATGCGCGCAATGTCATTACTGATATAATTTCAATTGCAGGCAGCCTGCTCGCTGCCGCCAGCATGTTTCTAGTAGCGCGACATTCTCGGGGAAGGTCTAAAAATGCATGGATGCTCCTGGCTGTATCCCTCATCGTCAATGCACTTGGAGAGATCTCCTGGACGGTAATCGAGGTCATCTTCCATGAAGATCCGTTTCCTTCCATCGCCGACATAGGCTATCTGGCTTTCTATCCGCTCTTTGCGGCAGGCGTCTTTCTTATGCCGGAGGTGCCTCTCCCCCGTCGAGAAAAGCAAAAGATCCTTCTTGATGTCGCAATAGTTGCAATATCTTCAGTATTGTTGTTCTGGGTGTTTCTCATAGCACCCATTGTGATTTCTGCAGATGCAGTCACTCTGAGATTAGTTGTCTCGATTGCCTATCCTATCATGGACCTTATTCTTTTTCTGGCCCTGATGGAGCTGCTCTTTCGGAAGCTTGACTCAATTGAGCGTTATCCTGCCCTTATTTTGGCTCTGGGCATGTTTTTCTTTGTGATCAATGATGCCTTATTTACAATTGAAACCGAGAAGGGAACCTTTGTTTCAGGAGGCATTCTCGATGTGGGATGGTTGATCACATATATGCTCATAGTCATTGCTGGAGTGATTCAGCTCAATTCAAAGCAGCTCAATTCAGTGTCTATTGATCCTCCAAAGCCCTCAACATCCGTGGCTTTGGAGCAAGAGAAATGGATTAATTTCTTGCCATGCCTTGGAATCGGAGGTGCATTTTTTCTTCTCATCTGGAGCCATAGATACTCTTATTTGATCAATTACTCTACAGTGGCGGCATCCGTCGGACTGATCGTCGTGCTGATGTTCATACGTCAGAAGATGACCTTCGATGAACGAAATCAATTGCTAAAGACCACGCTTTTGGAGATCGATGAGCGCAGGCAAGCTGAATGCGCACTTCTGGAGTCCGAGGGCCGGCTGGCCGATATCATAGACTTTCTTCCCGATGCAACGTTTGTCATTGACAAAGATGGCAAGGTGATTGCCTGGAACCGTGCTATTGAGAAGATGACGGGAGTCAAGGCAGAGCAGATGATCGGAAAAGGCGGCTATGAGTACGCAATGGCCTTTTATGGCGATAAGAGGCCTCTACTCATAGATGCGACAATCGGCACCAATCAAGATCTCGGTCAAACATACGATAATGTGAAAAGGCAACCGGACGGTTCTTTGATAGCAGAAACATATATCGCCCAGCTCAATGATAAGATGGCTTACCTCCTGTGCAGCGCCTCTGCCTTTTTTGACTCGGAAGGCAGATATTGGGGGGCTATAGAATCAATTCGGGATATAACAGACCGAAAGCATGCAGAGGTGGAGCTGCAAAAGTCCAAGGAGGAGGCGGAATTTGCCACACGCGCCAAATCCGAGTTCCTGGCCAATATGAGCCATGAGATTCGTACTCCCATGAATGCGGTCATTGGATTGACGGGGCTGCTCTTAGACGAGAATCTAACTGGAAAGCAGAGGGAGTACGTTGAGATAATTCAAAACAGTGGTGACACCCTTCTGTCCGTAATAAACAACATCCTTGATCTCACAAAGATCGAGGCCAATATGGTTGAGCTGGAGTGCCAGCCGATCGAGATACAAAACTGCATTGAGGCATGCATGGATATCGTGGCAGCATCGGCTGCGGAGAAGGGACTGGAGATAACATGCTCCATACAGGATGGCATTCCAGACCAGTTTTTGGCGGATCCTACGAGGCTCAACCAGATCCTGATTAACTTGATGCATAACGCGGTGAAGTTCACCACGAAGGGTTGGGTATCTGTCTCTGTATCTGGCACAAAGCTGGATAATGATTATTACGAACTGCATTTCACTGTGAAGGATACTGGAATTGGCATCTCGAAAGAGAAGATCGGGCTGCTCTTCCAGTCCTTCAGCCAGATTGATGCCTCGATCGCCCGAAGGTACGGCGGTACTGGTCTTGGTCTGGCGATATGCAAGAAGCTGGTAGAGAAGATGGGCGGGCGGATATGGGTTGAAAGCGAGGTCGATCGAGGTTCAGTATTTCATTTCGTGATTCCGGCAAAGTCGGTAGTCTCGGATTCCAAAGATATTTCAAGTTCGAGATCTCTACCTGATGGAAATGGGCATGGACATCTTGACCGGGACCTGTCCATTCTGCTGGCCGAGGATAACGCCGTAAACCAGATAGTAACCAAGAAGATGCTCAACAAACTCGGCTGCCGGGCAGATGTGGCAGCCAATGGCATAGAGGTCCTGCAGGCTCTGGAAAGGCAGCATTACGATGTGGTCTTCATGGATATCCAGATGCCGGAGATGGACGGCCTGGAGACTACGAGGGCTATCCGGAAGAGGTGGAAGGGCGGCCCCAAGATCATAGCCATGACAGCATCTGCCCTGAAGGGTGATAGAGAAATGTGTCTGGCGGCAGGAATGGACGGCTACATAAGCAAGCCCACCAGGATGAAGGCATTGAGAGCTGCACTGATGGCCTGCAGCAAAGAGCAATGATGGCGGTTTCTACAGGAGGATCTTTACCAGGAAAGCCGTAAAAATCCAAAAGGATGGGGGCATCTTGGAGGAAGAGTGCATCCCGGATCGTTCTTTATCTTGCAAGAGCGAGAGCGCATTTTCGGATGGCTTGTTGGCTGAGGCCGTCGATCCACTCCAGGTGGTGGCTGGTAAGGCCAGCCGACGCATTCAACCGCAAAGATAATGGCCCTTTGTTGTGCTATAAAAACGAAATGAGACGATATCAGGGAGATCTGAGATGCCAATCAGGCTACGCATAGCCACATTTAACCTCATGAACCTGGATGACCGAGGCGACCGCCTGCCGAGCTTAGAGGAGCGCATACCTGTTTTGCGGCCCCAACTGGTCCGTCTTGATGCAGATATCCTGTGCCTTCAGGAGATCTGCGGCCAAAGAGGGCGTGGCAGAAAAGTCCGAATGGATGCGATGAACCAGCTCCTGAAAGGCACGCCTTATGAGGGTTACAAGAGAGTTCTCACCATAGATCCCGATACAAAGGAGCCCTTCGACCATCACAATCTTGTCATCCTCAGCCGTTACGATATCGTCAGTCACGACCAGTTTCTGCACGAGTATGCCCCAGCTCCGCGCTACAAGAAGGTCACTGCTCTTCCTGAAGAGGCCGAGGCGCGAGAGATCTCCTGGGAGAGGCCTATCCTGATTGCAAGGGTGAAGCTGCCCAACAACATGGTAGTGGATGTGATCAACCTGCACCTCAAAAGCCGCAGGCCCACCAATATTCAGGGACATAAGCTAACCGACAGGGCCTGGAAGACTGCATCGGGCTGGGCGGAGGGGGTTTTCATCTCTTCCATGAAACGCATTGGCCAGGCACTGGAGACGAGGATCCTCATCGACCATCTCTTCGATTCAGACCCCTGTGCTCTCATAGCCGTTTGCGGGGACTTCAATGAGGAGTTTGATGAGGTATCAATCGAGGCCATCAGGGGCGACGTCGAGAACACCGGCAACATAGATCTGGCCATGCGGGTTCTCGTTCCAACTGAGAGGAACATCCCTGAGCCGGCCCGCTACTCGCTTCTTCATAATGGCCGGGGAAAGATGCTCGATCACATCTTGGTATCCAGGACGATGCTCGCCTACTTCAAGGGCTCTGAGGTGCATAACGAGCTGTTGCATGACGAGTCCATAGTCTTCGCTACCAGGATCTTCTATCCTGAGTCAGACCACGCCCCGGTGATCGCCCACTTCGAGCTGCCTGATACCAAGATCAAATGGCCCACTGAGGCGGAGGACGATGGGGGATATGGGTGCATCAAGAGTGGGAAGGGAAAGTGCCAGTGAATGCGTCCCATGCGCGAATAGAAATCCTCCCCAATCCGTTGTAAACTTTTTTTGGGTTGCCAATTGAAGATGCTTGATCATGCATTGCTTTGCGTCCTAAATTTATATTTCAATTTTTATAAATTGGCTTTTCCGGAACAAGATAAATTGTCCAGAATACCAGGGCTGTGACAGCTGCCTTGACAACTATGTTTGTCCAAAACATCTGCTGCAGCCCCTCCATTCCAACTACCCCAGCGAAGGCGATGACCGGAAAGAGCAGGCTATCAATCGGGATGGAGACAGAATTGGAGACAAACACTCGCGTCCACTGCGGCCACTTATCTCTGTCGCCTCTGGTCCAGAGCTGGTAAACCTTTGTGTCGATCAGCTCGGCGATGAGCGCAGTAAGAATGGACGCTAATGTGATTCTCATTTGAAGAGAGAATAGAAAACTCCAGGCAGTCTGGCCTCCAGCTGTCGCCCAATCCGTTTGGGCAGGTAGTAGCACGACAAGCTGAAAATAGAGAGCCGCCATAAGATTGATTGCCGCCGCCAGCCAGATTGTGGTGATTGCAGACCTCTGGCCGAGCTGCTTGTGGATCAGGTCTCGCCAGGTGAATGTGAGGGAGTAGATGAATCCGGCGTCCATGACCAGGTCTCCGAGGTATGTTACCTTGGTGGCAGCGATGTTGCCTGCGAGCGAGAAGAAGATGTATAGCCCGCTAAGTATTATTCCCGCCTGGACTCTATCAATTCCTAATCGTCGGATATTGATCATTCCGACTCCGAATTGTTCTCTCTAGCAGGCACGTTTTCACTTCAGTATTTTGCATTTATTTGAGCCATTTCTCTTTCAGTTGCAGAAAGCTTCCAGACCTAATGCTATCCCGGATCTCTTCCATAAACCTGAGCATGAAATGAAGGTTATGCAGCGTCGCCAGACGGAAGTAAGACAGCTCCCGGGTGACATAAAGATGGCGAAGGTAGGCACGGGAGTATGTGTGACAGGTCGGACAGGTGCAGTTTGGATCAATTGGCAGGCGGTCTTCCTTAAATTTAGCAGATTTTATGTTTATTCGGAACTTGTTATCTTGAGATCCGCCTGCTTCTGGGCTCAGCAAGAGGCTTCCCCGCCTGGCTATCCTCGTAGGAGTGACGCAGTCAAAGGTATCGATTCCGCGGGAGACGCATTCTAGCAGGTCATCTATATCGCCTATACCAAGCAGATGGCGCGGTCTGGAGTCGTCTAGCCTCTGAACAGTCCAGTCAAGGACCTGATGCATGTCTTGCTTGCTGTTTCCAAGAGACCCGCCAATTGCTATACCATCAAATGGCTGAGATGAGATGGCCTCGGTGCTCTCTCTCCTGAGGTCCTCAAACCAGCCACCCTGGATTATGCCGTAGAGAGCTTGATTCTGATTGTGGTATCGAATGGACTCCTCCGCCCAAACATGAGTCCGCAGCATTGCTTTTCTGGTGTAATCGTAGTCATTTAGAGGCGAGGTGCACTCGTCAAAGGCCATGATGATGTCTGAATCGAGATTGGACTGGATCTTCATGGACTTTTCAGAGTTCAAGAAATGCCAGGCTCCGTCGGTCTGGGACTTGAAGGATATGCCCTCATCGCTGATGCGCGTCAGGTTCTCTTTTTTCACTGGCTTTGGTCTGGTCTTTTCATGTCCTCTGTATCCATAGCCTCTTGAGCAGCCTTGAGTCACCTCTTCCGTCACCTCGATTCCGTCTGACGGCTCTTCCTCTGATAGCAGAATTTGGTTTTGGGGGCATTTATTTGACAGCTCCTGGGGAAAAATGTTTCCGATTTTGCTGATGTTGTGCTCTCTGGCAAAGCCCAAAGAGAAGGCTTGAAAGCCTCCGGAATCTGTGAAAATAGGTCTGTCAAATCCCATAAACCTGTGCAGTCCGCCCATCCGTGCAATGAGATCGTCTCCTGGCTCAAGGTGAAGGTGATATGTGTTTGCAAGAGAGCACTGCACACCAAGGGCGATGAGGTCATCAGAGCCCAGAGCCCTCACGCTGGCCAGAGTTGCCACAGGAACCAGGTATGGCGTCTTTATGTCACCATGCCTGGTTCGGATCAATCCAAGCCTTGCATTCGTCTCTTTATCTTGCTTTAGGATCTCAAATGATATGGCGCTCATCTTCGTTTGCCCTTACAAATCTCTTTTTTGCGTTTATGCATTCGCCTTATGAAAATTGCTTTCAGTCTGATATCTGAGTTTGCATCTTTCTGGCTGGAACCTTACAGGCCAGCAGGCAAAAAAAGCTTTTGGATAGCAGATCCAAATGACCTGCATGAAAAGCGCAGGTATTCTCTTGTTTCGAGTCCGGGAAGATAAGATCGAGATGCTTCTGACCCACCCTGGCGGACCGTTTTGGTCTGGCAAGGATGAGGGCGCCTGGTCCATACCAAAAGGGATGCTTGAAAAGGATGAGGAGCCACTTGAGGCCGCAAAAAGGGAGCTGTTCGAGGAGACAGGCATCAACGCGGATGGAGAGTTCATCGACCTTGGCTCAATCAGATTGCCGAGCAGGAAGATCGTTTTCATCTGGGCCATAAGGTCTGACTGGGATGCAAAAAAGATCACAAGCAAAGAATTCAGTCTTGAATGGCCAAAGGGATCGGGAATTCTGCGGGAATTTCCAGAGATCGACAGAGCTGAATGGTTCGATGCAAAGACCGCCAGGAAGAAGATTCAGAAGGGTCAAGCCGAATTTATTGATCGCCTTATAAAAATTGATGAGCCGGTGGGCAGGCTCAGCTCAGGGCCTTCCTAAGAGCTACCACCAGATCCGGCTGAATGGCACTTCTCCTGTCTCCGCCGCAGACTATCCCCCGCACTCCTATGATGTCTGGCTGCAGCCTGCTGAGAAGCTCAAGATGCGGAAAGTCGATGCTTCCGGCAATGGCAACCTCAAGGCCAGCAGCATGACCGAGATCGATGAATTCACGCAGATCCTTCTCGCTCATGAAATCAAATGTAGGCCTTCTGTCTTTGACTGCAGTGTCCACCATGACTACGTCTGCGCCAGCTCTGGCGGCTGCAGCAGGCAAGAGAAAGGGCGAGATGCAGCCCGCACGAGAAAAATCGGAATATCCCGATGCAACTACTTTCTTGTTGCCATCAAAATCCTTGACTGCTCGCACAATGCCTGCCATCATCTCCTCCGCCTGATCCGGGGTCTTTACGCCAAGCAGCCCTGCCTTGATGTACTCTGCACCGGACACGGCAGCTCCCAAAGCCGCAAGGCTCGCAGTGCCAGGCTTGAACTCCAGGTCGCCGATAGTTGCGGATACAGGTACCTTCCCACGCGCCAGCTCGGCTATGGCCCTGATTGTCCAGGGAAAGTTCGCGCCGAGTGACCCTTCTTTGGGATTCTTGATATCCAAAATGTCTGCGCCGCCTGCGAGAGCGGCCTGTGCTTCAACGATATTCATGGGGCTAACCAATAATCTCATATTCATCCAATCCCGAAAGGACCAACCGTGCGGTGCATCTTCGTCCTCGATATACTTAATGGTGCTGTTGTCCATGCCGTCCGCGGAGAGAGGAGCCGTTATGAGCCCATAGCTTCCTTCTCCCGGATTGTCTCTACATCTGAGCCGCTCTCAGTGCTTTCAGCCATCCGGCCCAAGGAGGTTTACATCGCGGATTTGAGCCTGCTGACAGGCCAAGGGAATAACCTTCAAGTCATAAATGAGATATCCAAGACGATTGAGACCTTTGCAGATACCGGCATCTCCAGCATCAGCGACTTGGATCTTCTATCTGAGTTTGTAATCCCGGTCCTGGGCACAGAGACCGCATCACTCTCGCTAATTGAGGTCGCGGCAGGAAAAGGCCGCAAGATAGTGGTGAGCATTGATATGAGGATGAGACGGGTTATGTCCCACGATCCCTGCCTGTCAGGACAGGCGCCGATAGATATCCTGCAGAGGCTGAATCGTCTGGATCTGGAAGAGGTCATACTCTTAGAGCTGGATCGCGTGGGCACATCTGCGGGACTAGATCTTGCGTTTTTAAAAGAGGCTCAAAGGGCCTCCAGGCATCCGCTAATTCTTGGTGGCGGCGTGAAGGATGAAAGAGATCTCGCTTTATTGGAGAAGATCGGTTTTTCCGGAGCGCTCGTGGCCACCGCGATTCATAACGGGAGAATTCCTGTGGCGGCTGTGCAGTAAGCCGCCTTTTCAGGTCGCGATGATGTCCGCATCTTCTTTCTCCTCTCAAGATCGCTTCCTTCCTGCTGCCAGAAAGCCCGTGTAAGAGCAGAAGAAAGCTCCTCTGATGTCGTCCTCCCTGAATTCACCGAACCGCTGTGCCTCAAATATTTTTGTGGCAGAACCACCAATCTTCGCAGACCATTTCATCGCAGGTCTTCCTGGTGGCTGCGGTCTTCTCGTCGGCAGGAGGAGGAATGATGACCTGATCGCCGATAAGCTCGTTGTTGGGCCAGTTGGCAGGAGCTGCTACCTTGTGCTTGTCTGTGGTCTGCAGAGCCTTGATCACCCTCAGGATCTCATCCATGTTCCTGCCCACTTCCTGGGGGTAGAAGAGAATCAGACGGATGGTGCCCTTTGGATCGACTACAAAGACCGCTCGCACCGTGTTGGTGCCTTTTCCGGGATGAATCATGCCCATCTTCTGAGCAATCTTACCCTGATCATCGGCAATGATTGGGAAGGTGATCTCAACATTCAGTTTTTCCTTGATCCACTGAGTCCACATCATGTGGGAGAATACCTGGTCGATGGACAGGCCGATGAGTTCGCAGTTAAGCTCCTTAAATTCGCTCCGCCTCTTTTCAAAGGCTACAAACTCAGTTGTGCAAACTGGTGTGAAGTCTCCTGGATGGCTGAATAAGACGAACCACTTTCCGTTGAAGGCATCAGGCAATGTCATCATACCATGAGTGGTCTTGACCTCCATTCTCGGCATCATGTCTCCGATTAAGGGAAAGCTGCCCTCGCATCCAGACATTTGATGCATCATTTCCGCGTGTTTCATTCCCATATGTTTTTCCATAGGCATTTGCATCTGGCACATTTTTTAATCCTCAGTCCCTGATATTGTTCTACTCTACTAGGATGGCATACTAATTAAAGGTTACTATTATTAGGTTAACAATTATGATCCTGTGCAAAGGATTTAAAAAGATAAATTGAGACAATATTAAAAGAAGACGGAGCCGCAGCATGAGGAGAGGTAATTTCCATTTTGAGCTGAGAAGAAAGCTATTTCACCTCTTTTTCGGCCTATCTCTGATATTCATTTTGATTCATTCAGGCAGAGGCAATCTCATAATATTTTTGAGCCTCTTTCTGGCCGCTGGCAGCATAGCGATAGTCCTGATGAAGCATGGCAGGAGGATTCCACTCGCAGGCTGGTTTGAGGTGAAGTTCGAGAGGGAGGACGTGAGGTTTCCCGGCTATGGGGCATTCTGGTTCGTAGTAGGAGCGCTTCTAATAGCCCTCTCATTGAGCGAGGCCAATGAGATCTCCGCGGCATTAATGGTCATGGCAGCAGGCGACTCAGCAGCAACCATCTTCGGAGTCAAGGGCAGCCATCCCCTTCCTCACAACCGGCTTAAGACCGCCGAGGGATCGGCTGCATTTTTTATATTTTCTCTCTCATCCTGCATCTTTATTGGCTGGCAGGGAGCAGCTCTCGCCCTGCTCGGAGCCGTCGTGGAGAGTCTGGCTACGCCAGTGGACGACAATCTCATGGTACCAGTTGCTATGATATTGTTCTTTTTGTTAATATAATGACCTACATATATACTATTCAAACTAGCTCATCGATATGTCTCATCTCCGTGACATCTGTCAGGTCGCTGATAGACTCATGATCGGCTTTTATCCCCATCTCCTGGGCAGAAGCCACCAGATTTGTGCCTCCGACAAGCGCAATTCCCACATGATCTCTCTCCACAAATACGCCCAGCACATCCATATTCGGCTCGCCCAACTCCAGGACGCCGGCAAACTCTGCTCCGGCCAAAAGGTCAAGCACCTCCTCAATCTTCTCCCTTGCAAGCATTGGAGCCTCCAAAAGATTTCCCAAAATCCGGCCATTTCCCGTGCGCATCATTGCAGCGATGTCTGTCAGCCCCTGGGCAGTCAAAACATCAATTGGATCGATGGTCGTAGCCCAGTACATCAGCATATCCGTGAACCTCGTAGGCTCCCGGCCAATCACCTCGACAAGACCGCCTCCTTTGGGGCGCACGGGAATGCCATTCTTCAGCAAAACGCCGCTGATGGTCAGGCTGCAGGCGGTCTTGATCTTTGCTGATTTTCCATCTTCGATGATCTTGATCAGTGGTGAGACGGATAAGCCTGCCGCAATAGCATCATAAAAAACAGAGAGCATCTCATGCAGGTTTTCTTTTTTAACCAGAGTGGTATTTGTGATTATCTTTCCCTTCATCTGCACTGGATCAAAGCTCACCTGATGCATGAGGTTTTCAATCCGGGACAGAGTAAAGACCAGAGGCTGAGAGGATTTCACGCAAATTAATCTGCTCCGGCATTTATTAGCTTTTCACTTGGATGGAGCATCAACCTCAACAGGATCCGCTCGATGAGTCGATTGATATCCTGGCGATATACGCAGTAATGGGGACAAATAGCCCGAATTGACCCGCAATATGCCAGCATTTCAATACTTTCCGAGCAGCTTTGCCAGCGTTCCATGCATTGTATGAATGCTGAGGCCATGACCGAGATACATCATGGGACATCTGCCGGCGATGAATGGCATTTGCGATTTGACGCAGATCTCTTTTACCTCTGGAGTCTCAGTCCTCCAATGTATCCAGCATTTCTTGATTCCTTTCTCTTTGAGGCCTTGAATTGTCTCAGAGGGATTGATTTTTGTCAGCCCAATAACGGCATGTTCAGCGTCGGTTGGGATCTCTGAGACTTTTCTGAATGCGGACTTGTCAGGCTCTTCAGACATATCAACCACATAGACCTTCTTGCCTCTGCGAATCAATTCCTCTATGGTGAGCTTCATTGCAGGCTTGGTTTTATCTGTAATAACTACGAAACAATTGCCGTTCCAGAATGCTTCTTGCTCTAACATGTTCTCCATATTTTGCATGCCATTGTCTTATAGCATTTATGCTAATTGAGTTGGAATGCACCCCATAATACGCCCATCTTTCAGCGTGTACATCTTTTGCGGCTGCGTCGCAACTCCCGTAAACTCCGCGGAGTTAGCGAGATCACCCTGAAGACCGGGGACTTCCCTCTCCGCCTTTCGCCATCCCGCAAGTTAAAATGGGAATAAAGCATCAATATGCGAGGAGGTAATTTGCTGTGAAAAGAATCTATATGGATCATTCTGCGACCACCCCGGTTGCACCGGAGGTGCTGCAAGCAATGTTGCCCTATTTTTCCGAACGTTTTGGAAACGGCTCAAGCCTTCACAGCTTCGGCCTGGAGGCGAGAGAGGCAATTGAAGACGCAAGGGAAAAAGTTGCAGGCCTTATCAATGCAGAACCATCAGAGATCTACTTTACCAGCGGCGGCACGGAATCGGATAACCTTGCATTGAAGGGCATTGCTCTGAAGAATAGAAAAAAGGGGCGTCACATAATAACATCCTCTTTTGAGCATCCGGCCATCCTTGAAGTATGTAAGGCCCTCACCAAAATGGACTGTGATGTGACTTACCTTCCCGTCACCAGAGAAGGCCTTGTAGAGCCTGAGGCAGTAAAAGAGGCAATCCGACCTGACACCATTCTAATCTCAATCATGCATGCCAACAACGAGATAGGCACAATAGAGCCTCTGCAGGAGATAGGTCAGATCGCAAAAGAAAAAGGAATCTACTTTCATTCCGACGGCGTTCAGTCTGTGGGCAAGGTACCAGTAGACGTGAAGGCTTTGGGTCTTGATGCCCTCTCTCTATCCGGGCACAAGCTCTACGGCCCAAAGGGAATAGGGGCTCTATTTGTCCGGAAAGGCGTCAAGATTGAGAGCATAATGCAGGGCGGAGGACATGAACAGGGCCTGAGATCCGGCACAGAGAATGTTCCCGGCATCGTCGGTCTGGGAAGAGCTGCCGATCTGGCAAAAGAAACCATGATAGATGAAGCCAAGAGGCTCACGGCTCTAAGAGACAGTCTTGAGGAGATGGTGCTCGGCAGGATAGACGAGTCCTGGCTCAATGGACATCCGACCAAGAGACTGCCCTCTAACCTCAACTTCGGATTCAGGTACATAGAAGGCGAGTCGCTCATACTCCTTCTGGATGCCAAAGGCATAGCTGCATCCACTGGATCGGCATGCTCGTCCAAGAAGCTAGCCGCCAGCCACGTTCTCATGGCAATCGGTCTCAAACCAGAAGAGTGTCACGGCTCTTTGCGCATCACACTTGGAAGAAGCAATACGAAGGAAGACATCGATTTTGTCAGCCAATCCATTGAAGAGTCGGTATCCCGCCTCAGGAAGATGTCGGCTTTGGGCCCGAGGTAAAAGTCAACTCCACTCACACCATGAAGGGCGGGGCTTCCCTGCTGCTTCTTCGTTTTTAGGTCGTCATAGCCTTCTTGCATCAGATTCGCAATGCAGAGGTTCGGATCTCATCGGACAGGTTCGGGGTGTCCTTCTGCTTAGATGAGGTGACATTTTCCCACCAAAAAGGTTCCCGGAGAAGCTGCTCAACGCATTCGAGAGCTATACAGATCTTCCATCGGATACGAGGTTTAGTGTTCCGGATTCTCAGATGGAGCAGGCTTCGCCTTCATGGTCATCCTCTCCTTTAGCCTCATCCGGCTTTATCTTTCCGATCTTGACCCAGTAGTCCTGGATGGCAGCGTGCAGAGCATCGGCCCCAAGGTTTGAGCAGTGTATCTTCTGGGGTGGCAGTCCATCCAGCTCATCTGCTACATCATTGCGAGTTATCTTCATGGCCTCATCCAATGGCTTGCCCTTGGCCATCTCCGTTACCATGCTGGATACTGCTATAGCCGACCCGCAGCCAAAGGTTCTGAACTTTATATCATTTATCTTTTCGTCCTTGACCTTGATGAATATCTCCATGAGGTCCCCACAGACCGGATTGCCGACTTTTCCGTAGCCGTCTGCATCTTCTATCAAGCCCACATTCCTGGGGTTCATGAAATGATCCATAACCTTCTTTGAGTAACCTATCTGTGCCATAATATCTTCACCCTTTGCGACTGCATCGAGACTCCCGCAAAGTCCGCGGAGTTGGCGGGATCACCCCAAAGGATGTGGACTTCCCGCTCCGTCCTCTCCGTTCCTGCAAGCTAAACCAAGATCTTGATCGCCTCGTCTGCAGTCTTGCCCTTGTTGACGATGGCAGCAATTGCCTGGGTCATCTTCACTGGATCCTTATGCTGGAAGACATTCCTGCCTATGGCAACGCCCCGTGCCCCCGCCTCCAGGGCTCCCTCTATCATCTGCAAAAACTCCATGTCCGTCTCAGTCTTGGGCCCACCGGCGATGACCACCGGCACTGGACAGCCCTCGACGACCCGACGGAAGGAATCGGGGTCTCCCGTATAGTTGGTCTTGATGATGTCTGCTCCCAGCTCCGCTCCAGCACGGGCGGCGTGAGCTACGACTTCAACATCATTTGGATTGGTGATGCCCTTACCGCGGGGGTACATCATGGCCACGAGCGGCATGCCCCAGAAGTCACAGCGCTCACTCACACAGCCCAGAATGCTTAGCTGATCTGACTCGGTCTCCGAGCCGATGTTAATGTGAACCGACACTGCATCGGCCCCCATCTTCAGGCACTCCTCAACCAAGCAGACCTGCACCTTGTTGTTGGGATCAGGGCCAAGAGAGGTCGAAGCACTCATGTGCACCATCAGACCAACATCTCTGCCGTAGCCGCGGTGGCCGTGTCGTACCATTCCTTTCTGCTGGAGAACTGCATTGGCTCCTCCCTTTGCAACCTTGTTCACCATCTCCGGCAGGTCAACCAGTCCCTTGATGGGGCCCACAGATATGCCGTGGTCCAGGGGAATGATCACTGTGTTTCCGCTGTCTCTGTCCATGATCCTTTCCATTCGAACTCTCTTGCCAATCTCACTCAAATCGTATCATCCCACGAATGCTAACATGTAGCATGCTAACACATATCATATTTAAGGGTTTCGATAGTCGATGGACTATATGGAATCCCGTACGTTTGACTCATGGTATGTATTTAGCTGGCTAGCCTTGTCGTCAGCATTTGGGAGTAGTTGACTCAGTCTTAGACGTTTTTTCCGACTCAATCATGCCTACAAGCTTCTCCAGCACATTCTCTACACCCTGACCGGTCTCTGTAGACATCTCAAGTACTGTGCCGTCGGACTCGAATCTCAGAATATCGGCCTTGTTGGCCGCGATTAACATGGGCAGCTTTATCCAGTTCTTGATATCCTCTGCTAAAGATAGCTGGGAACAGAGAGGATAGCCGCAGTGCTCGCTCGGATCAATGATATAGAGAACCACGCCCTGAAGGTGGCTGAGAGCCGCGACGGTCTGCCGCTCAATATCATTTCTCTCATCCATTGGCCTGTCAAGCAAACCCGGGGTGTCCACAACCTGATATTTCTGCTCTCCACGGAGGAAGTGGCCCACAAATATCCCCCGCGTTGTGAACGGATAACTGGCAATCTCAGGCTTGGCTCCTGTGATCTGCACAATGAAGCTGGACTTGCCCACATTTGGATAGCCAGCGATGAGAATGGTGGGAACAGCCGGATCAATGGTCGGCATCTTTCTCAGAAGGTTTCTGGCCTCATTCAAGAAAAGCAGATCCTTCTCGATGGACCTCATGACTGAAGAGAACCTTCCGAAGGCTGCTTTTCGGACCGGAGTGCTGTCCAGGCCGCGAGAGTGCTTGATCTTTCCAACTGACTCGCGGGTGATATCCCTTATCTGAGATGAGGCCCAGCGCAATCGAGAAAGGCTGATGCGGATGCGATCCACGCCCGCAATTATATCTGCCATCTCTCGGTAAAACGGCGGCAGATTCTCAAATGAAGGGAATTTTCTAATCAGATTGCTGAGGTTGTCTGAGAGGATATTTCCTGCATTTTGCACCATGGACTCGTTATCTTCGGCACGGGTGGCACGCCGAAAGGACTTATTTAAAAGCTCCTGAGAAGTGGGAACGGTTGGAAGCTGCTCGAACATTAACTACAGGTTACCGGCATAAGGAGATAAACCTTTAGGAGGAGCCGGAAATAGACATTTATAAATGGTTTTCGGAAGGCTTAAATAGCAGTTCTGTATCTATATAGATGAGGTGGCCTCTTGAAGAGACTAGGCATCGCTCTTCATGTAGTACAGAATAAATTGATTGTTCAAAGCGAACAGGTTGTTGGAAACGAGACCAGTATCCCCAGAACGAATTCCTGGGTTGTGGATCAGAAGAGGACCAGAGTCGGAAAAGTTTTAGATATATTCGGCCCCATTAATAATCCGTACATCATAGTTCGACCAAATAGAGATGTAGATGCCGCTGCCCATGTCGGAAAGAAGTTGTATGTCGACGAGGCGCCGGGGAGAGATGGCAAGTGGAAGAGATTGAGAAGCTGAGAGAGATAGAGAGGGCAGAGCCGGAGAAGCTGAAGGAGAGGACCCGGCTCAAGCGCGAGAAAGAAAAGGTAGACGAGTTCGAGAAGTTCACTGTAGAGTGTCCAGAGTGCGGCAGCCACACACTTGTGCGCGACTACGAACGAGCTGAATTGGTCTGTTCTGATTGCGGGCTTGTCATCGATGAGAATTTCATCGATCAGGGACCGGAATGGAGGGCCTTCGACCATGACCAGCGCATGAAGCGTTCCAGAGTAGGTGCGCCCATGACCTACACCATCCACGACAAGGGCCTCTCCACGATGATCGATTGGAGAAACAGGGACTCCTACGGCAAGACCATCTCATCCAAGAACCGGGCCCAACTGTACCGTCTGAGGAAATGGCAGAGGCGCATTCGGGTCAGCAACGCCACAGAGAGAAACCTGGCGTTTGCGCTCTCCGAGCTGGACAGGATGGCATCAGCCCTCGGCCTATCTCGGAACGTGCGGGAGACTGCGGCAGTAGTCTACAGGAAAGCTGTGGACAAGAACCTCATTCGAGGGCGAAGCATTGAGGGTGTAGCCGCAGCGGCTTTGTATGCCGCATGCCGGCAGTGCAATGTGCCTCGCACATTGGACGAGATTGCAGAGGTGTCCAGGGTATCCAGAAAGGAGATTGGCAGGACCTACCGCTTTGTCTCCCGAGAGCTCGCGCTTAAACTCATGCCGACGAGCCCCATCGACTACATTCCACGCTTCTGCTCCGGCCTGAATTTAAAGGGCGAGGTGCAGGCCAAGGGAATCGAGATTTTGAGGCAGGCTGCTGAAAAGGAGCTGACCTCAGGACGCGGCCCCACTGGTGTCGCTGCTGCTGCAATTTACATTGCCTCGATTCTCTGCGGAGACAGAAGGACGCAGCGCGAGGTGGCGGATGTGGCGGGAGTGACCGAGGTCACAATCAGGAACCGCTACAAAGAGCTGGCAGAAGAGCTTGATATAGAGATAATCCTGTGAACGGGTTATCTCCGGCTATTCTTTTAGGACATATAGTTTTTTATGGGATATAATCAATGTGTAGTCCCGAATGTTTCTTAGTGTCCTATAAGTATTAATATTAGTTTGTGTTGTAATCACCTCCGAAGGGAATATTTTAGGAAGGGGATTATGGCAAGGAAGGCTAAGGATGAACCATACCATCAGATGATGAAATCAAGGGCTTCAACTCTTTTCTGCCCATATGAAGACTGCATCGATCACAAAAATAAAGCAAATAGAAATATTATATTCGTTAGAAGATATGGAACAGGAGACACACAGAACCTGTTCAAGTGCACTACATGTAAGAGAACATTTTCGGAGAGAAGAGGGACTCCATTGTTTGAGTGCCATTTGCCGGATGAGAAGGTTTATCAAATCTTGAAATGCTTGAGTGAAGGAAACGGAATTCGCGCAACGTCACGCATTGTCGGTGTAAGTAAAGATACAGTTGGATCGATAATAAATCGTATTGGAGATCACATGGAGGATGTTGCTGCGACTCTTATGACTGATTATCATCTTGAGGAATGCCAATTGGATGAATTATGTGGATATATTTTTAAAAAGAAAAGAATTTAACAGAACTTGAGTGTTTGTTGAAGGAGTATGGGAATGCCTGGATCATGATCGCATTTGATCCTGTTAGCAAAGTTGTAATAACATTCGTTGTTGGAAAAAGAAACCAGAAAAGGGATAAAGCAAATCGAAGTTCCTCCCGGACGTAAGGCTCCTAAACGTCTGCCTCTTCCAGATTTAATTTATACCAGAGTCGTCAAGACAAGGGCAGGCCGCAGGGTTGTTGGAGTCGATACGGAAGTCGTTTTTGGAGAAAAGGATGCAGAGGACACCCATGATGGCGGCAGGAATCACAGACCATGTATGGACTCTTTCAGAGCTGATCAATTTCAGAGTATAATGGAAAAATATTTAATAATTCTAGGACACTAAGCAAAAAATAGGGATTGAATAGCGAGAAGCTGGTTTCTTCTGGCCACTAGCTATCAATCACTGTTCTGCGAAAAGGCTTCGCACATACCAAGGCACATCTTGAGGGCAGTTCCAGTTTTATTTGAACTGTAGCAGCTATCCTCGCAAGAATTGGACTTAATAACTCCTGCCTCAAATCTTGCGTAATTCTTTGTTATCTTAACTGGTTTTGCTTGCTTTGGTAGCTTCATAACAATTTCCTCCTCAGTTCTGGTTTCGAGCTACATTAGAGAAGCTTGCATGCGCCCTGGCAAATAGTCTTTCCTATAACGCTTGGTATCAGATTACAGGCAGTTGGGCAAAGCTCACTAGCTCCTGAGCATGCAGTTTTGCAAATATTCTTTGCTGTATCGTTTGGTATTAGATTGCAAAGAGTTTGGCAAATGGCGGACTGACCAACTCCTGCATTAATTGTTGCAGAATTCTTTCTTCTCATAACTGGTTTTGTTTGCTTTGGTAACTTCATAACAATTTCCTCCAAATTTTTTTTCTCGTTCGTTTCCCGTAACGGAAGTTCTTCTGTCATGGTATATCAAGTGATTTTATACAATATTTCCTTTCTTTATCATCACCATCCTCGTCATCGTGATAATGACTGTAAACTTTTGGGTGCTGCCCCAAGAAATGAACGCCTGAGGCTTAGCCCAACCAAAGGATATCTTCCTAATAGGTATACCAGCTTCGTACCTTACCAACGGTGACAGGCACCACGTCACTTACATCGATGGTAAAGCGAAATGTAAGTCTGGCAACGGTAAGACGTTCCATGGGATTGAAGAACGTCAGCTTCACATCCCAGCAATCCGAATCAGGTCGGCAGATAGGACTGCGCTCTACCTCAATGCGATCCAACATCAATTTTTGTTTACTTGCCTCTTCAAAAACTATTCTTGCCTGGAATGCATTTGTCCCTGCAAAGTTCATAGCACGCTCCGATGAGGCTCGGCCCAGATTCATGAACTCGTAATACAAACGCTCCAAGAAGTTGATGAGGTCATCATTCAACGACGCAAACAGTTCCATTGCTTTCTTATCCTCGCTCTTGGGTGCCGGGCCTACCACTGAATTTATAAAATCTTTTATATTCCAGCTGTACATTCCTCGTAATTCAGGGTTAATGACTGGCACGACCTGTCCGGAAAGAAGGCGTATTTGTCCTGCCAAAGCTCCGGGAATAGACACTTTTTCTACCAGATATTCTATTTCTTGGTTACGAGTATTTGGCTCGGCAACGTTAGCAGAAGGAACTGGTGTAATTTGCTCCCTCAGAAATTCGCGCAGCCTCTCGTATGCTCTGGGGGAAAAAGTACCTGCAGGGCGGATCGCATAAACAGTGGTGCCCTCAATATCGAGAGTCCAGATCATAGACTGGGCATATTCGGGATGCTTATCTAGGTGCTTCAGCAATTGGATAGGGTCGTCTGGATTAGGGAATTGATTCTCTTTCGTCTCCATGCTCTGAATAAAGGCATCTCTACGAGCCTCTGTCCCAAAGTCAAAACCTATCTTGCCAAGGGCGTATACCAGCTCTCCTGGCTCCGGCGCTTGCGAGGGTCGAACCTCGTTGAGCATTACAGATGGCGCCTTTTCAATATTTGGGTGTGCCTCTATAGATTCCGCAGCCTGGACCGCAGAAGGAGCCATCTGGGCCAGGACATCTGAACAGCCACAAGTGTTCTCCACGGATCCAATTGTTTTATTCTCTTCTCTCTGTTCTATTGCACAATCACTTATTTCATTTGCAGTTTCAACCATTTTCTCTTCCTCCTTGTTTTGATTCATCATTTCTGTTTCACACATTTTCGCTGTCGATACAGCATTTTCCAGGGCAATCAATGCTCCCTGAGAAGGTTTCTTTAGAGGTTCTTTCGACTGACCGGAATCGATTGTTGAAAACTCAGCACTCTGCAAGCTCTGCTTTGAAGAATCGTTGCTATCGATTTCTTGCTCATATTTTTTCGTAATATGATCTAATGCACCAGCAACATTAAGACTTCCTGCAAGATAACGACGACAATCTAAGCCTCTGGAAGTCTGGCAGGAGTGAGCGCTCTGGAGAATTGCCTCGCGGACAAAATTAGGATCCGGATTGTCCCCTCTTTTCTTCTGGATGCTCAGAAGCAATGCAGCGATGCCAGAGACGATCGATGCAGCAAAGCTTGTGCCACTTTTGGTGGCGACACCGCCGCCAGGCACTGCTACCATTATTTTTTCGCCAGCTGCGAGAATGCCGTTAGTTTGATATGCATCCCCCCAGTTGCTAAATTTGAGCGGTAGCTTCTGAGCATCCATTGCCCCTACAGCCAGAGTTGAAGGTATGGAGGCGGGCACATGTAGGCATTGGCAACCGTCATTCCCAGCAGCAGCAACGATGAGAACTCCATTCTCGGCGCAAAGGCGCACGGCGCTTGCAAGCAGCGGATGGGGTTTGCCGGTGGGTTCAATTTCTCCCCCGCTGATGTTGATAACATTTGCACCATATTCAAGGGATTGCGTGATGGCATGTGCGAGATCAATCTGTGAACAGGAGGCCGGTGAACCTTCTGAGCCATCCGAAAAAACAGGCACAATTAACCCGCGACAGCCAGGGGAAATGCCGCGTATTGGGGTGCAATGTTGACCAAAAATTATGCTGGCAACATTGGTGCCATGCTGGGATGAATATGTGTTATTGGCATCTCTTGAAATAAGTGTCTCTAAACGGGTAAGATCAGCTCCCTCAAAACATGGATGTGACAGATCAACTTGCCCGTCTAGGATCGCCACCGTAATCTCTGATTCGCCAGTGGATTCTTGCCAGATGCCTCTTAATTCTGGCAAATAGCTGCTTATGTCAACTGCATCTGTCATCTACTTCACCATGTCCATTTATTAATGTTTTTACTCCAATACTAGTTGGTCTAAGCGGGTTCCATCAGATTTCTGGAGATTTTATCGTTGCCGATATGGTACTGAATCGCTGGGCTGCGGCCTCATCTCAAGAAGCCTGTCGCCTGCAATACATGCATCCTTTTCTTTGACGTGCCTTCGTCCTCAATATCAGTCATTTTCCCGGTTCGTGCCATTTCTGGCACATAACTGTGGTTGTCTTCATTGCTATTTTAAATTTTTTTACATGACGCATATCTTTTCACTTTTAAAAAATGTCATTAAGACGGAAATATAAGGAACAATTGTCAGTAATCAATACCCAGACACTCGGCTTTTAATTTTTGGGCCTTTCCAAGGGCATCTTCATATGTCATCACTTCCGTGCTGCCCAAGCAGACGTTCCTGATTTTCGAGTTCATTCTCCAGGATACATACCAATATGAATAGACCTTTGTTTTTCGTTTTCCAGCAGGTCTCTTCACTCTAACTTCGTAAATTTTTAGATTCTCTACACGTGCCTTGGCATTCAGTTCTCTGGCTAAATTTATCTTTTCATGGCTTATTTGTTCTAATATATTTATCATATTATCGATGTTAGTTCCCATTGTTTTCAATCTCGCAGCCATATTGTTGAGAACATTGGCCTCGTCTTTCAAATTGCGTACTTGATTATGCATATCAATTTAATATGTATTTCTGTTTAAATATATGTTGATACAGATAGTTAATAACTCTGCGAAATTATTTAGCTGAATCTGTCAAAAGGGATTTAATTAAGGGTTTTTGACTTAACAATGCGAAATGGTAAGCCTTAATGATTTAATTACCGATTTTAGTTCCAGTGGATTATGTGTAATTGAAAAAAATTTACGGCATTTTAAATATCATGTTTATTAAAAATTAGTATTTATTAATTTTTTCAGTTGATCAATGCGTCAAGCCGCATTGGACTGAACCAATCATTATGGACGAAGAATTAAAAAATGCCAACTCATGAATGGATACAGCACGAAGAAGACGGGACGGCGTTAGGATCAAGACTTCAAGATATCTGCATTAATTTAGCTTGAGGTTAGCAAGCTCGATTGAAGCAATTGAACTAAGAATCTATCTTGAGATATTGGACATACTTAATGATCGAGCAGCATGCTGGAACTTGTAGCAAATGGGAAAGCAATATATACATAATCAAATACATACATAAGTTAGAGAGTTTGCCTGATCAAAGGAGTGCAGCATGGACTGAAACGAAAGTCCCGCCGGACAATCAACACCTTTAAGAAAACCGATCGCTAAGGATGGGGCGAGTTGACGAATATGAGTGGCCAAAGCATCCTGCAAGAATGCAGCCGATCAATGGTTATGATGCGAGCGGAGGCGTTCATTGTACATTAAAGAGGTCGAGCTCAAGAACTTCAAGTCATTTGGCAAGAGCGTGCGGGTCCCTCTCAAGAACGATTTTGTGACGGTCACAGGCCCTAACGGCTCAGGCAAATCCAATATAGTTGATGCCCTTCTCTTCGCCCTGTGCTTATCAAGCTCGCGCGCCATGAGGGCGGAGAGGCTGCCTGACCTCATCTACCGGGGAGAGAAAGGAAAGAATCCGGATTTTGCTCAGGTTACTGTCAAGCTGGACAATACCAGCCGACTCTTTCCCTTGGATCTGGATACCATCGAGGTCTCAAGAAAAATCAAGGTCAACCACGACAAATATGCCTCTTCTTATTACTTTAATGGAAAGTCCTGTGGACAGGCTGAGCTTTTGGACCTGCTAGCCAAGGCCGGGATAACACCAGAGAGTTACAACATCGTAATGCAGGGCGATGTAACACGCATCATCGAGATGACCCCCGGAGACCGAAGAAAGATCATAGACGAGATTGCGGGTGTCTCCGAGTTTGATGAGAAGAAGAAGAAGGCAATGGATGAGTTAGATGTGGTGCGTGAGCGCATTGGCCGGGTGGACGTGATAATCGAGGAGGTGGCAGCCCAGCTCGACCGGCTCAAGGCGGAGAGAGATAAAGCCCTATCCTACCAGGCGCATCGTGATGAGCTTTCGAGGCAGGAGGCGTTCCTGCTCTTGGCCAGGCTCAAGGAGGCTATGACCGAGCTGGCTTGCCTTGACGAGGAGGTCGGCTCACTGGACGCCAAGAGCCAGACGCTATTGGATAGATCTGAAGGCAAGAAAGCTGAGCTGGATGAGCTGAATTCTAAGCTTCAGTCAATCAGCCAGGAGATCAATCACAAGGGCGAAGACGAACAGATATCCGTTAAGAGGAAGATCGAGGAGCTGAAGGGCGAGAACGCTCGGGAGATGGCCAGAATCGAGATGACAGTGAAGGCCATCTCCGACATCGAAGGGCAGCAGAAAAGCTGCTTTAAACAGACTGAAACCACATCAGAAGAGATAGGATCTTTGGCGGAAAAGATCCGAGACGCGAGCCTCAGAGGAGCAAGCCTGCGGGGCGAACTCGAAGATCAGTTGAGTCTCCAGGAGGATGCCAGGTCAAGTCTGGCCCAGGCGGATGCCAAATTCTCAGAGCTACGAGACGATCTGGCCGCTGCCAGGCTGAGCAGAGAGGATGCAAAGTCGAAGCTGGGCGACCTCGTTCGAGAGAGGGACCGAATACTTGACGCAACCAGACGAGGCGGCCTGGAGAGAGAAGAGCTGTCCGCCGCAATCAAAGAGGCTCTGGACTCGCTGGCTGGCATCGATCATGATGGAGAGCTATTGAAGTCGGAGCTAGCATCTCTGAACAGTCGGGCAATGCACATGGAGCGGGACAAAGACGACCTGGAGAGCGCCCGTCTGCGGCTCCGCCGGGAGGTTTCCGAGGCTGAGAGAGAGCTGCAGAGGCTTCAGAGCGAGTTTGCCAAGAGCGACGGGCGGATGAGGGCTGCTGAGGAGAAGGCTGGATACAGTCGGGCTGTGGAAGCTGTCAGGTCAGCCATGAAGAGGCAGATGCTCTCTGGGCTATTTGGAACAATTGCGGAGCTTGGAAACGTCACAGGTCGCTACTCGGCAGCGCTGGAGGTAGCAGCTGGAGCACGTCTGCAGAGCATCGTGGCTGCAAACGAGATGGACGCCTCTTCTGCCATCGAGTACCTGAAGAGGTCGCAAATTGGCAGGGCTACCTTTTTGCCTTTGAACAAGCTGGAACGGGGAAGGCTTCCATCTAAGCCGAACCATGCTGGTGTAGTGGATTTTGCACTTAACCTTGTGGACTTCGACTCCAAGTTCTTGCCTGCGTTCTGGTATGTTTTCAGGGATACGCTCGTGATGGAGAGCCTGTCGTCCGCCAGGCCGCTCATGGGCCGATACCGCATGGTCACGCTTGAAGGTGATCTGGTTGAGAAGTCCGGTGCCATGACCGGCGGTCACTACCGCTCCAAGATGAGGTTTGCCGCTGAAGAGAAGTCCAGGCTCATGGAGCTATCAGAGAAGATCGTGGAGGCAGAGGCAGAACGAAGCAGCCGGCTTGACAAGCAGGATCAGATCGAGGAGCAGATCTCAAAACTCGCGAGAGAGGTTGAGGAGCTTAACAGGGAGATCTCAAAGAAGACCTTCCAGATGGATGAGATGGGATCATCCCGCCCTCGCCTTGAGAAGGCCATCAAAGAGAAACGAGAGCGTCTCCTGGCAATGGAGGTCGAGTCTCTGGGGTACAAGGAAGATCTCGGGCGTCTTGAGGGAGAGATAGCAGCCTCTGAAGAGGTCATATCTGCAGTTCAGGAGCAGATCGACAGGCTTGAAGGCGAGCTGAAGGGCTCAGAGATACCGGAGCTTAACAGGAAGGCGGATGCAGCCAGTCTCGAGATCAAGCGACTGCAAGAAAGACTCGCAGGAATTGATGCAGAGATCCTCAAGGACAAGATTCGTGAGGAGGGGCTGAAGGAGAAGCTCGCTGAGCTATCTGCCAAGAGAGGGTCACTGGATGCTGAGAAAGCAGAGAATTTAGCCAAAAAAGAGGCTTCAGCCGCATTAATTGTGACTCTCAAAGAAGAGCTAGCCGCCGCCCAGGCACGGGAGGCGGAGATTGAGGGTGAGCTGCACGGGCTGAAGGGCGAGAGAGTTCAATTCGTCGAGAAAGCTCTGGCCATTCAAAGAGAGATAGACCAGGCTCTGAGGGAGATGGACAGAATCGATGCCAGGAAGAATGCGACAGTCTCGTCGAGGGATGTCATCGGGAGCCGGGTGAATGAGTTGCGGACCCAGATAGAGGGCTCCGGTGTGGACTCGACTCAGGAGCCGCCAAATAGCGAGACCGTGGCTGAGATGATCAAGGCCCTGACGCAGGCCATGAGGGATCTTGAGCCCGTCAACATGCTCGCAATTCAGGAGTATGATCTGGTCAAGACAAGGCATGACATCCTGGTCCAGAGGAGGGGCACCCTCTCAGGCGAGCGCGAGGCGATCATCGACAAGCTGGAGAAGTACGATCAGATGAAGAAGGAGGCCTTCATGGCCAGCTTCACCGAGATCAACAAGAATTTCAAGCTGATATTCCAGGAGCTTTCCAGAGGCGACGGTGACCTTGTTCTTGAGAATCCTGAGGATCCGCTCACAGCAGGCATGACAATCAAGGCCAGGCCTGCAGGGAAACCCTTCCATCGCCTGGAGGCCATGTCAGGCGGGGAGAAGAGCCTGACGGCGTTGTCGTTTATATTCTCCATTCAAATGTACAGGCCAGCTCCATTCTATGCAATGGACGAGATAGACATGTTCCTGGACGGGGCCAACGTTGAGAGGGTTGCCAAGCTGATCAAGAAGATTGCAGCCAGGGCTCAGTTCATTGTAGTCTCTCTTAGAAAGCCCATGATTCTCCAGTCCAAGTACACCCTGGGCGTGACCATGCAGGAGGACAACATCACTACGGTGACCGGCATCTGCACAACAAGTTGAGGCGAAGACGATGGACGATGAGTTCGAGTTCGGGGAGCCGGCTGAGGTTTTGGTCGAGCTTGCCAAGAGGGGAGAGATTGATCCCTGGGATATCGACATAGCTGTTGCCACCGAGAAGTTCCTGCAATACATCGATTCCCTTGAGAAGAGGGATCTGAGGATTCCCGCCCGAACCCTGCTTTACGCCAGCATTCTTCTGAGACTCAAGTCCGACACAATGGAAGAGCAGAAGGAGGAAGAGCCCGAGCCGGAGGTCGAAGAGATTGAGGCTGAGGCCGAGGAGATCGAAGACCACCTCCCCAGGCCGCCTGTAAGAAGGCACACCAAGCGGCCAGTCACTCTTGACGAGCTGATCTTGGAGCTGAAAAAGGCGGAGATGGTGGGCAGAAGGAAGGCCATGAGGGAGAAATGGCCTGAGGCTGAGGAGAAGGTTCTCGATCTGTCTCATGATGAGGGAATCGAGGACCGGATCCTGGCGCTTGGGCCCATTCTCGATGACATGTTCATGGACAAGCCGACCATCACCTTCCGGGACATAAACAGCAAAAACAGCAAGACTGAGGACGGAGTCACCAATTATGTCTCACTGCTCTTCATGGCCCAGAGAAAGCAGGTGTGGCTGGAGCAAGAGGAGATCTTTGGGGAGCTGTTTGTGAGAAGGCATGGGTAGGAATTTTCAGAGGCAATCTAATGGCTATTCCGGATTTCCAGACAATAATGTTGCCGTTGCTCAAAATAACGGGGGATGGGGAAAAGCATAGACATGGCGATGTATCTGCTGTCCTGGCAGCTCAATTCAATCTTACTGAAGCTGAAATAAACGAATTGCTTCCCAGCGGAAGACAGGCCCGGTTCATTAACCGTGTTGCATGGGCCAGAGCCTACCTGAAGAAAGCCGGTCTTATCGAGAATACCAGCAGAGGAATTTTTCATATTACAGAACAGGGTATGGCCCTCCTCAAGATCAATCCCCCGAAGATTGACATCAAGCTTTTGATGAAATATCCGGGTATCCAACAGTGGCATAATAAATCTCCGCGCTCACCGGGCGATGAATGCAAAAATCCTGAAGAGGGCAATGGTGCAGATGCCAAGTCTCAGACGCCGTTAGAAGCTTTAGTGGCCAGCTATCAGGAAATTGGCAGAAAACTATCTGATGATCTCATCGAGCAAATTATGAAATGCTCGCCAAGGTTTTTTGAAGAATTGGTTATCGATTTACTCCAGAAAATGGGGTATGGTGGCTCTGCAATCGATGCCGGCCAAGTCACAGGCCGAAGCGGTGATGAGGGAATCGATGGGATAATCAAGCAGGACAAACTCGGACTCGATATAGTTTACGTCCAGGCGAAGAGATGGAGTAATACGGTTAGCGCCCAGGAAGTGCGCGCTTTTGCAGGGAGTCTGGGCGGCCAAAAAGCACAAAAAGGCATTATGATTACGACATCTCAGTTCACGCCTGCGGCCTGGGATTTTGTAGAAAAATCCGATCGGAAGATTGTTCTCATTGATGGGGAACGCCTTGCTCAATTGATGATCGAGCACGACATAGGTGTCACGAAGGTGCAAGATTATACCGTAAAAAGGGTGGACCATGATTACTTTGATTATGAGCAATAGAAATATTTAATTGATCAGTGCCATCTTTCCAAAAGCCAGTAAACCCCATCAACTGCTTCCTGCGCCACATTTTCAAGCCTGCCCGGCGTTGAGGGCGGCCCGGTTCTTCTCATACGTGACGCCCCCAAATGAAGGATAACACAGATGCCATTTCTCAGGTTAGAGATGAGGCAAAGGGCTTAAGGGAAGACCCCCAACCAGGACAAGAATTGAGCATAAGGCAGGTACAGGCCGATATCAGAGCAATCAAAGAACGGTTATGCATGATATGAGTCGATCACCGTCATCAAGAAGCTGGGAAAGATAGATATGTGACTTCCTCCCATGTCCCTGAAGGAGATGGGTCTTCTCTACCCCCTTTACCCCAACGTTATAAAAGCTGTCAGAGGCATCTCACCGTCTCCTGAGCACTATTCTGTCTCCTGATTGAACTCTCTTAAGCATCTCCAGCCCATCAGTCACCTTACCGATATGGTTTACAGCCGAATATGGCTGGGTCTTGCCAAAGAAGATGCAAAATGCAGGCCCAGGCGACCAGTAGCAGACGTCGCCCGCGACTGAAGACGGCGAAGGATTCTCGTTTTCCATCTGCAGGATAACATCGAAATAGACCTCCTCACCCCAGAGGTTCGCAGTGCCCTCGATCGGCAGAGAGTCGAAGAAAGATTCTCTTATTTTTGGATTTCTATCATCCAGCTTTGCCAATGCTTTGCCCTTTCCCAAGATCTCGATCTCGATCATTCTCATGCGTTTATCCATCCTACTACGATTACTTTCTCCCCGCGCGGGCGGATCCATCCCCTTCTCTTGCCTCTCCAAGCCATATCATGCTCTGGCGGGGCGGCAACTATCTCATTTCCTTCTATCTCCTCAAGAGCCTGATATGCAATCTGTCGGAATAATTTATTCCAAGTTGGATGGCCTGATCCCATGTGTCCCTTGCTCCCAACATCTCCTGATCTGTGCCATAGGCCATTATCCAGACCCGACTTTTGTCGAGGGTGCAAAGATGAGGCTCCAGGAGCTTGGGAGTCCAGCACCAGGGAGCTTTGCCCATCACAAATTTGAGGTGCACGTTCTCCTTGCTGGCCCAAAAGTCGATGTGAAAATCCGATCCCCTCTTGGGACTTATCACCGCATATTTAATCTGCTTTAAGGTCTCCTCTGCTATGAGATTGGTTCCATTGCTCTCAATGTGAATCTCCTTGCCGAGGCCATGCAAAAGAGAAATCAATTCCATGAGATCCCTCATCTGCATGGTAGGCTCTCCTCCCGTGATGACCACACGATTGCATCGAATTCTCATTAGAACGTCCGGAAGAGACATCTGCCAGGACGACTTTTGATCTGTATCGCATCCTTTGCATTGGAGATTGCATCCGCCAAACCTCACAAAGGTGGCTGGTCGTCCCATCGCCGGGCCCTCACCCTGTATGGAGTCAAATATCTCAATCAGGCGCATTTAAAGCTCATATCAATTCTTCAAAGATAAATGCTCAACGGATGTTCAACCAAAAATTATATACATCATAAATGGTCACTATTTAATATTATATTTAGGAGAATTGAATGAAGTTGGCATGGGTTGTGAGCGAGATGAGAATTGGAATCGAGGTCGATCAGAAGAAATTGCGCTATGACCTGCGTTGGCATCCCGAAAGGTACTTTTTCATCCTGCTGGCAGATGGTCGTGCCTCTCTGTGCATTCGAACCTGCGATGCAACTGGAGAGGACGTCCAAATGCACATTATCGATGGATTATCCTTAAGCGACGACGGAAGCCTTTATTCGATATTCGCATACCTCATTGATGACGCCATGAGCAAGAGAAACAACCAAAAGAGAGGAGTCATCCAAATGGGCGAATTTCCGCTCACCTCCAATCTAATCCAGACGATCTCGAAAATGCCAGATTTAGTTGATTGGATAATGAACACGATCATCACTAAGAAGAGAAATTTGGTCATCAATTATGCCAATACTTAAAGTTTATATTCCATAAGAGATGATGAAAACAGTAGATCGAGGAATAAATGGAGCAGCTTATTGATGATCGTTAAAGATTTGGAAAATTGCAGATTTTTCCATGCCATGGACAGGACATGCCTAGCGGAGCTTCTTCACCCAGAGAGAGATGATGTGCAACTTCCGTATAGCATCGCTCACGCGCTTCTGCCAGCGGGCGCTGCCTCCTTGCCCCACCGTCTGAAAACCTCCTCTGAGGTGTACCTCATCCTAGAGGGTGAGGGATTGATGCACATAGACTCAGAGGTTAAAGTGGTTCGGCCCGGCCAGGCCATACTGATTCCACCGGGATCTTCACAGCACTTGAAGAACACGGGAGAGAGCGATTTAAAATTCATCTGCATAGTAAATCCATTCTGGCGTGCTGAAGACGAGGAGATTGTCACTATCATGGAGACTGATAAGGTCATTAGAGCTGAAAACCAAAGAAAATGAGATGAAAACCGATGAAATCCATGACGCTAAAAGAGGCAGGGCAGCTTATCTTTTGCATTGCAGTCTGCCAGGGAGCTGGAATTGCGGGCTCAGTCTTTACAGCCAGCTCGTCTTCCACGTGGTATCAGACGCTTAACAAGCCCTGGTTCAATCCACCGGGATCTGTATTCTTCCCCGTATGGATAGTGCTTTTCGCCTTGATGGGCATCTCTCTATTCTTGATCTGGCGAGATGGGCAGGAGAGCCCAACCTACAGAGATGCCCTGGCGGCATTTGCCGCTCAGCTTCTGGTTAACGTGCTCTGGTCCTACGCATTCTTCGGCCTGCAATCTCCACTGGCAGGAACTCTCGTCATCGTGCTGCTATGGCTTCTCATATTGCAGACGATTGTCACATTCTGGTCGATCAAGCGTGACGCTGCCCTGCTTCTGGTTCCCTATATTCTCTGGGTGAGCTTTGCCGGTTTTCTCAATTACACAATCTGGAGGCTCAATATTTGAACTCCGAACGATTCAAATATAGGCCAAGAACAAATAAGAGAAAATGATGCAGAAAATAAACCCTGGAAAGAGTCCATTGCCATTATTGTCCGTCGTGCTCTTGCTCGCAGCCACAGTCATTTCGGTCATGGCCTTTCCTGACACATTTTCCTGGGATTCTATGCAGAACAACGAGAACAAAGATTGCGTTTCAACCAATGGGTCGTCCTCCGGTTCATGCAACAATTCGTCTATAGCTCTGTCCAGCCAGCAGGAGATCAACGGCTCTCCTGTGGAGCTATCGGTTGGAAGCGGCTATTATGCAGCTCATCCCATTGCAGTAAGTCTGGGATCCGGCAGCAGGACAGTAATCGCAAATGGCAACTCTGTCACATCCATGAGTCACGAGGTGAGCTTCGCCGAGGAGGTCTCAGGCAATTCAGGTTACTCCGCCAGCGCCTCCAGCCGCCAGGGCCCCTTTGGAAGCACCAGATCTGCCTCAACTGCCATGCAGATCGATGAGACTGTCACCAGCGGCAGAGTCAATATCGGCGTCCTTGTTGGAGATGACGGTCCTGGTCGGATCAACCATGGTGGAGTGGACCCAATGACCAGCGCCTGGAAAAATCCGGCCATCGAGATCGAGGAGGAATACGTTGGAACGTATCATATCTCTAAGAATTTCTCCCTGAACAACAGCCAGTCCCTAAAAAGGACTATGAATGGCGGGTTTTATTGCTGCGATCAAGATTATCTCATCCGTCCCTCAAATCTGGCTTTCCTGAGCGCGGATGATGTATTCAATAGCTCAGCTATGAAATCCATGCATTATAGCAATACGACAAAATTGATATAATATGATAATGGATATAATGCCGAAATTATCATTCCAAAAATTCATAATGCCTGTAGCCCTGATGGTCGATCCTGGTGAGGGCAAACTCCTTCTCGGGCCTCAAAAGGCTCTCTTTCATCATCCCCTCATGAAGCTTCTCGTAATCATAGAGCGTTATCCTTCTTCTTTCATCAAGCCTCTCCATCAGGCCCGGCCTGGGCAAGGTTTCGATCCCCGGCAGGACAATGGCCGAGAAGAAGAGAGCCGAGCAGCCGCTGCCATAGGCTGCAAATCCTAGCCTCTCTCTGCTTCGCAGTCTTCCCAATTCCATCAGGCTTGCCAGTCCAAGGTAAATCGATCCTGTGTAGATGTTTCCGATCTTTCTGGAGAAAGTCGCAGCATCTCCGACCTTAGCGGAATAAGCTTGCAGGAACTGCGACGACCTCGCAAAGCTCCTGGCATAGGCGGCCTCTTTGGCCTGATGCTCTGCCGGATCTCTGCAATTTCCAGCATCAGGCTCAGGTCCTATCTCTTCCTCGATCTTCTTCTTCTGGCTGCCTTTGCTTTTCATCCAGTCATGCCGGAAAACTGCCGCTGAAGCGTATTCGACCATCCTTGGATAGGGGATGTGAAAGAGTTGATGGTCTATAAAATCCGTGACGCATTGGCCTGTTCCAGGGACTATTATTGCCTTTCGGGCCGCTTTCAATGCAAATGAATCAAAGGCGCCGATCACTGCATCGAGATAACACTGGTTGCTGTGTTTTCCATTCACAACTGCAGTCTTGCAGCCCATGGGCCGGAAGAAGTCGTTCTCGTCCCTGGTAAATGAACCATAGATCTGCTCCAGAGCTAAAAGTCGGGGTTCTCTCTTAAGGAGCAGGGCAACGCTTCCTGCTCCCTGGGTGTACTCTCCGGGCGAAGCAAGAGGATACTTGGCCACATCCGAGGCTATGACCACGCCCACCTTTTCCTCATCTTCACCGTCCAGCCAGTAGCTGAGGTTCTCAAGTGCGAATGTAGCGCCGATGCAGGCCGCCTTGAACTCGACGGTGCTGCACTTCTGAAATGAGCCCCTGCCGTAGACCTTCTCTAGCATCCCAATGACATAGGTCCCAATGGCCTTGGCCTCGTCTGCAGATGACTCAGTTCCCACATAGATCTTACCGATCTCCTCTGGTCGAAGCCTGGAGCGCTTCATCAGGTTGAGAAGTGACATGGCAGCCATCGTAGCTGCGTCCTCATGAGCATCGGGAATGGCCATCTGTTCGACGCCGATGCCTTTAACCAGCTTGTCGGGATCTATGCCTCTTTTCTGGGAGAACTCTCCTGTCAGGGGCAGAACAAGCCTGGGCACATAAACGGAGATATCATCGATTCCAACGGCCTGTTCTCTTCCTTCCGGCTTACCTTCAATGCTTCTGCTCATGATCGGCTTCTCCTTCTTGCCGATCATGGCAGGCCGAATATTATTTCAGGTTTTTGCTGAACATTTTTACTTAGGAAATTATATCAATGAGAAACGCCAATCGTTAACTGGCATTACATGGGTGATAGGACTATGACAGACGGAGACGTGTATAAAATAATTGAGCTTGTTGGAACATCCAAAACGAGCTGGGAAGAGGCTGTCAAAACCGTAGTTGATCGGGCCACCAAGAGCCTGAGGGACCTTCGCATAGCGGAGGTAAAGGAACTGGACGTCCGACTTGAGAACGGAAAGATCGCAGAGTACAGGGCCAAGGTTCGTCTCTCCTTCAAGTACGAGGGTGAAGACTAGACTTGATCTTTTGCTATCTTATATTTTATTTTTTTTCAGGCACGAGCTTGATCTCATAGAGCCTGGGCCAGAGTTTTCCTGTTATAAAGAGCCTGTTATCTCTGTCATCATAGGCTATGCCGTTTGGCACATCTACCTTTTTTCCTCCTGTCTCGTTCTTCTTCAGGATTCCAGCTAAATTGATTCTGCCCAATACATTTCCGGTATCTGGAGATATTATCGCTATCCAGTATGTAGGCCAGACATTGGCATAGATCTTTCCATTGATATACTCCAGCTCATTTAGGCTTCCAAGAGGCGAGCCGTTGGATGTAACCGCTATCTTTCCTGTCTCAGCAAAGCTCTCCGGATCTAGAATATGAAGGACGTTGCTGCCATCGCTCATGATCAGGCTATGATTGTCAGAGGTTATCCCCCAGCCCTCGCTGGAATAGTTAAAGTTGCCGATTTTTTCCAGATTCACCCTGTCGTAGACCAGCCCCAATCCGGACTGCCAGGTTAGCTGAACGATTCGGTCCTTCCAAAGGGCTACACCCTCCCCGAACAGGCTCTTATTCAGATCGGTCTTTTGCAGGACTCTGCCTGTCTCCAGCTCTACCCGGCGCAGGCTCGATCCTCCGTACAGACCTGTTCCCTCCAGGAAGAGGCCGTCTCCTTCATAGACCAGCCCCTGAGTGAATGCCTGGCTGTCATGAGGATAGGACTTGACGATTTCATAGACGAATGTCGGGACACCTCCGGATAAGACTGAATAGAAGCTGCTTTCGGCTGCAGTGCTGAGGATGGCTGCCTGGAGAAGAACCACTGGAATTACCAGGAAAAGGAGTCCGATTGGTCTTGTTTTTTTTGCATGTGGTTTTATAATCTTCAGCATGGAATCAATGGTGTCCATTGTTCATGGTCTTTAAAGAATTTTTCGCCATTGATACAGGAGGAACTGAGGATTGTTTTCGCATGGATCACGTGCTTGATTGGGAATAGGAGGAAGGCAAAAGTCTTGATGTAGGAGGAAGAACAGATGCGCTATCGACTCTTGCCGACTAGGTTATAAGCGTTCGCCGATATTTAAATATTTCGATCAGGCGGAATTTTTCATTGATAGCGATATCCTCTTCCTCTGCAAATCAACATCCATAACCCTGACCATCACTTTTTGTCTGGCCTTGACCACATCAGTTGGATCTTTCACAAAACCATCCTTTAGTTGGCTGATGTGCACAAGTCCATCTTGATGAACTCCAATGTCCACGAACGCCCCAAAGGCAGTGACATTCGTCACAATGCCAGGAAGCTTCATGTCTGGCTTGAGATCCTCTATCTTTTCAATTCCTGGAGCGAAGCTGAACTCTTCGAACTCCCGGCGCGGATCTCTGGCGGGCCTTGACAGCTCTGTCATGATGTCCTTGATCGTGGCCTCCCCGGCCTTCTCGCTCAAATACCTCTTCGGATCCAATCTTGCCAGGAGACCTTCGTTTCTCATCAGCTCTCGGACGCTCACTCCCAGGTCCGCTGCCATCCGCTCGACAATCGAGTAGCTCTCTGGATGAACGGCGGTTCCGTCAAGGGGATGATCGCCATCGCTAATTCGCAGGAATCCCGCTGCCTGCTCGAAGGCCTTAGGACCCAGTCGAGGCACTTTGAGAAGATCTTGACGTGATCGGAACCTTCCGTGCTCATTTCTGTAGCAGACTGTTGCTTGGGCCAGCTTTGGGCCCAGACCTGATACATAGGCTAACAGCTCTCTGCTTGCTGCATTGAGATCGACTCCCACCAGATTCACACAGGAGGTGACGACATCGTCGAGAGCACGTCGCAGTGCCGACTGGTCCACATCATGTTGATACTGTCCGACTCCGATGGCCTTGGGCTCGATCTTGACCAGCTCTGCAAGAGGATCCATGAGCCTCCGTCCTATGGAGACCGCGCCTCTCACTGTGGCGTCTTTATCTGGAAACTCCTGTCTTGCGACCTCAGATGTGGAATAGACCGAGGCTCCCGACTCGTTGACCATGACGACCGGAGCTACAAGCCTGAGGCATCTCAAGAAGGCTTCAGTCTCTCTGCCTGCAGTGCCGTTGCCAACTGCTATCACCTCAATCCCATGTCTCCTGCAGATCTCCTCGACCTTTGAGGAGGCCTCATCTCTTCTTCTAGGAGTATCATGAGGATAGATCAGGCAACTCTCCTTTAGCCTGCCGAGGCTGTCGAGCACCGCCAGCTTGCAGCCAGTGCGAAAGCCGGGGTCTACAGCCAGGATGCATTTGCCTCCCAGCGGCGGCTCCAGAAGAACTGAACGCAGGTTCTCGGAAAAGACCTCAATGGCTCTCTCCTCAGCCCGGGCTCGCGAGGCAGCTATTGCCTCATTTTCCATGGATGGGGCGAGCAGGCGACTGTATCCATCCTCCGCCGCCAGCATAACCTGCTCGGATGCGGGCTCGTCCCCTTTTATGAACTGCTCCTCAAGAACCGCAAGGCCTTCTTCCTCTAAAGGAGCCAGATGAATGCTGAGGACGCCCTCTCGCGCACCACGGAGCATTGCCAAAAGCCTATGCGGACTGACCTTTGAGATGGGCTCTGACCAGTCAAGATAATCTCGATACTTCCCGGATTCATCTTCTGGTGATCCTTTTGCTGCCTGGGATCTGAGTAATCCTTGAGTTTGATATATGATCCTCATCTTCGCCCGGGCATCTGCATCCTCGCTCATCCACTCAGCCATGATGTCCCTGGCGCCGGCCAATGCTTCCAAGGGAGAATCTAGATCCTTGGCAGGATCGACAAAGGCTTTAGCTTCCTCTTCGGGGTCCAGGCCGGATTTAGCCTGAGCGAATATCATCTTTGCCAGGGGCTCCAGGCCGCGTTCTCTCGCTACGCTGGCCCTGGTCTTTCTCTTAGGCCGAAACGGAAGATAGATGTCCTCCATCTGTGCAAGGCTCTCGGCAGCCTGAAGCTTCTTAAGAAGATCCTCAGTGAGAAGACCCCTCTTCGCGAGCGATGAGACTATGGTCCGTCTTCTATCATCCATCTGTCGAAAGCGTATGACAAGATCACGAATCCTGGCAATAGCCACCTCATCCAGATTTCCTGTGGCCTCTTTTCGGTATCTTGCGATGAAAGGCACAGTCGCGCCGCTGTCAAGAAGCTGAACAACCGCGTTAACCTCTCTCTCGCCAAGGGACAGCTCTATTGCTGCTTTCTTGACTTGAGCTTGAGAATTGAAATCAACGTGAGACGTAGACATAAAGAAACCTAAAAAATATCAAATCAGGCAGGCATTTCAGCCTGCTGATCTCAGATACAGATGATGATTTATATGATGGATTAATGGAATTTACTGCTTAGATACCTTGTCAGCCTTGGGGCCTTTCTCGCCCTCAACTACATCGAAGCTGACCTTATCGCCCTCGGTGATTGTGACATCGGGCAAGAGGCCAGTTGCATGAACAAAATAATCCTTTCCGTCGTCGCCTGCAATGAATCCAAATCTCTTGGTTCTGTTAAAGAATTTTACTGTTCCGGTTACCATTCTGATTCCTCAGTTTGAGTACCTACACATTAGACGTCTATTTAAATGTAATGGGTGCCAGGCCTCAGAGCGACGCAGCCAGTCCGTCCACTCGCCATTTCTCCACCTCCATTCGCGAGTCCATTAGCCGCCTTTCTGGAAGGGATGAGCCGAGGCATTCAGGCCAGCCTGGCAATGATCCTAGCTGCTCTGTCGGCTGCTATGCAGCCTTTTTTGCATTTTCCGCAGCGGTTGCATTTTGTCTCGTCGACAGCTATGGTATCCACAATCGATATGGCACCTCGCGGACAGTTCTTTTCGCAGATCTTGCATCTCGTGCACATCTGAACCCGCAGAATGATTGTGCAGACCTCATGCAGCAGAGCTTCTGCATCCTCTTTTCCTGCTACGATCATGATATGCCCGTTGGCAAAGACCGTCACCCGTCCCTTTTCCGTCTTAACGACTGCGGCTCCCAGGTCCTCTGCATATTTCATGTCGCCCAGGAGGCTTAGGGCTCCTGCAACAGATGCGAAGGGATGGTTCTGTGGCGCGGACAGCGTCGCTTCTATGGAGTACTGCAGGCCGCAGGGTGATCTGCCAGATACCGCCTGGAGAGCTACCTCGTCTTTACCGGCAGCCGGAGTTGCAAGGCCGATTCCGTGCTCTCGGGCAAGCTCCATGATCTTTGGCGGATGCCTCTTCCAGCGCCAGAAACCCCAATCAACGTATCTCCTGTCCAGCCGACACCTCTCAGCCCACTCTCGAAGAAACGTGGTCCAACGCTCGTAAAGCTCTGGGTGGGTGGCCTTAATTCCGGCAAACTCGGACTGAAGCGCAGCCGGACACAGCCAGCAGCCAATGCGCTCGAAGTCCTGTTCGTACAGTGGATTGGGCGCTATCTTATTCCAGAAGATGTAGAGCATAACCTCCAGTGCCCGCCACTCTCGAATCGGCGCGAGAGTGGTTTGGCTTGGGACGTAGGGATTTCTCTCCACGAACCTGATGAGAGCGCGGTTAAATGACTCGTAGATGCGCCGCCCGTCAATGGTCACGCATCCCTTCGGATAATGCTCTTTGAGAAATGTGGTCATGGGGCCAAGCTTATTTGTCTTGCAGCACCAGCGAAAATCCTTGGCAGGCGGTCCGAAGGTCTTCGCCTGCTCGAAAAATCCAGACTCTGCCGAGATCTCTTGCAGGCGAAGCTTCCGGGTACAGGCAAGATCCCTCACATAATCCACTGTCTCTGGAAACTCCAGGCCGGTATTGATGAAGAGAACCTCCGGACGGCTGATGACCTTTTCAGCCAGAAGCAGGCAGGCCAGACTATCTTTTCCTCCGCTGAAGGAGACATTGATGGGCAGCCTGTTCTTTGACAGATAGCTCTTGATCTCTGTCAGAGCCGCCCTCTCAAGAGCCTTGAGCTGCGCTCTGTTGGCTCTGACAATATCCTGGATGTATGGATGCCTCGCGTTGTCGGGAAAATCCTCCTTGGTCACATCCTTGATGCGAATGGACTGCGATCCATCAGCTCTCTTGCGGACAACGCCGACTCCCGCGAATTTGCCGATCTTGAGGACTATGTTGTCTCCTTCCAGAAGAGACGTGGGCCGGCTGATGATCCTTTTTTCTGACAGCCATTTGCCCTTGATATGGCCTTTTAAAATAGCATCGTCGCAGACGACCAACCCCTTTTTTGCCCTGCTGGCAAGAAGGGCAGCGCCAGAGGGCTCCAGGTCCAGATTAAAGCTGCCTGCTGCAACATCAAACCATAGTGTCGCTATGTGGCGGCCATCCAAAATGACCTGATCGCGACGGTCGAGTCCCGCGATCTTATTGAGCAGGATGATCTTGCCTTCGATAAAATCCGCGCGCCCATATTTTTCGACAAAGAGGTGAGTGAGTTGCTCTCTTGCTCTCTCTGAGCAGAAGCGGACGTCGCCAGGCGGGGCGAGATCGATCTTTCGACCAGAGAGGCCGCATGTAGAGCATTTATCCGATATGAGTGGAAGGTTGCAGCTTTCACACCAGAATAGCTCGCTTTTGCCGGGAGTGAAGGTCCTGCTGGATTTTGGCATGTTTTTTTGAGAGCATTTCTGGTATATTTAAGTGTTTTAAATTACCGGATTAGAATATCGAAAGAGTTAAATAGTACTATGATTACATTGTTATTATTAATATTATGTAAGAACAAAGCCAAAACAGTAAACGGCTCCGGGTTTTTTCTGCTACCCTTGCCATCCCCTCGCCCTGAGCCGTTTCATTCCCTCTGTTTTTAAAACTGGGGCCACTGTGGCAGATTGATATCTGTGTACCAGTATGTGCCATACCAGGCATCGACGCCAAGATGCATGTCATCCCATGGTCGAGTCTCCTCCTGGTATTCGCAACTCTGCTCTGCGCAGCAATTCACGTCAGGACAGATATTCGCAGGGCATACCACGGTATTCATCACAGGCGGCGAGATGATAGTGTTATTCGCCCGGCTTCCAATGATCTCCAGTTCCACCTTTTCCGGCCCGACTGTTGTGATCAGGGTATTATCAGTCTTGCTTCCAACGATATCCACGACCACAGATCCGGGCTCACCAAATGCGATAGCGCTGCAAGATGAAAACATCAGCGCAATAGTCAGCATAATAGATAGCTTCAACTTCATTCCCCTCCAGTGATATTTGTAATAAATCCATGTATATTCAAATCAAGCATCTCCGATTCTTAAGCCAAACATTTTAACTTAGTTTTTTATATATACTAAAAGTAGAAAAATCTTTCGGGACAATAGGATATTATTTTTAAAGATTTCGTTAGAAAAAATAATTAAAAGATATTCAAACTATTAAAAAACTAAGCGTATGTCTTTCCCTTTCCGAGGGTGACTGTACCGGGTACTGTGCTCAAATATCCGTTATCTTCTCTGATGAACTGCCTGTTGTACCTGGTGGGAATATAAGAACTCCAGGGATAGCATAGCGGCCTCTTAAAGTCGTCCCAGGGAGTCTCATAGAGCTTTTCCTCGCCGCAGGGACCGCATTCCATCTTGTCATCAACGATTTCAACATCATCATTTGGACTGATGATCCGGATGTTGCTGGTTGTGCTGCCCACTATGTCTATGCCGATATCTGATCCATCTGGTGCAATGATGGTGGTGTTGTTGGCCTGACCTCCTAAAACATCCAGGCTGGTCTTTTGCCCGCCTACGTCACCCTCTGCTGCAGATGCCCATAAAAGAAGCAAGCTGATAATAACAATTCGCCCTCTCAATCCTTTCGCCCCCTTTTATAATTAAGTCTATTAAAATGTCCTGGGAGTAGAAAAACCTTTTGTTAGTGGGATACAATTTTAACCTCATCAGGCAAAACCAGAGGCTCATGAAACTGATTTATGTGGCCGGCAAAGGCGGCGTGGGTAAGAGCGTCTGCTCTGCCGCTACCGGCATATGGACATCGAGTCATGGCAAAGAGACCTTGGTCTTCTCCATGGACCCGGCCCATTCCCTATCGGATATCTTTGACATCAACCTCGGAAGCCAGCCCGAGATGATTCGCGATCATCTGTATGCCTATGAGCCTGACTTGATTGAGGAATCTCAGAGCTTCTTTCGGAGATACAAGAACATCCTGAATGCCCTCTTCGGCCTATTCGAGGTAGAAGTGAAGCCGAAGGACTTTGGAATCATGCCTGGAGTCTCTGAACTCATCTTCATGGATAAATTAAATGAGATATATGTTGAAGGGAAGTATGACTGCGTGGTCATTGACTCGGCTCCAACTGCAATGGTCCTGCCACTTCTGCAGTTGCCCTCCATCACAACGGGATTCATCACCAGAGTGCTGGGCATGAGAAACCGGTGGATGGGAGTTCTCGACCTTCTGGAGCCTGGCTTTGGAGATCGCATTCTCTCCGAGGTGCGGTCCATGCGCCAGAAAGCCGAGACCATGAGAAACGTCCTCGTCGATCCGGAAAAGTCCAGCATCACTGTTGTCACAATCCCTGAGAAAGCTGCCGTAGAGGAGAGCCGGCGGCTGATTGAGACAGTAGAGTCGCATGGAGTTGTCGTCTCCGCTATTGTCATCAACCATGTGATAGCCGATTGCGATTGTCGATTCTGCCGGGAGAAGAAAGCATCTCAAAGCTCTTATATCGATGATCTGATGAACCGTTACCAGGAAAAGGAGATAATTGTTCTGCCGGATTACGGAGCAGAGGTGAAGGGTGACAGCCTAACTCGGGTGGCGGAGGATCTCCACAGAAATCGACGGCAATATAGATAGTAATATAGATGGAAATCTGATAGTGACAGTGGCAAAAAGCATCACCAAATTGATATATTTGGGATTAGAAGATCTCTGATGAGGAAAAGACCATGTTCAAGAGAGTGCTCGTTCCAACAGACTTCTCAAGTTATGCCCACAAGATGCAGGAGTGCGTGGCCGCAATTCCAGGCATAGAGGAGATTGTGCTTCTCAATGTCCTGGAAGCCGATAATCCCATGACCCTGGAAAAAAGGGGATGGAGTTACGAATCAATGATCGATGAAGCCCGGACCAGGTTGGAGGAGCAGGCTGACCACCTGGTCCATCAGTTGGAGATGGGGCGCACCATCAAGACTCTACTTAAGGTAATTGTGGAGCCGATGAGCGGTGCGGACGGGGTCAATCTGAAGAGGATAAAGCCCGGACCTGGACTGGAGCTGGTAGATGGGGGAAGCGTGGGCAATGTCATAATCAAGGCCGCAGCCGACGTGGATGCGTCTCTCATCTGCATGGGGGCCCAGGGCAAGGGGCTTGTGGAGGGCATGCTTTTAGGGTCAGTTTCGACCGAGGTGCTCAGGAAGGGCGAGACTGATCTGCTCATCATCCGTCACAAGATCATGGACGAAAAGAGGGCGGGTGGCCGGGATAATCCTTGCAGGGACATTTTCTCCAAAGTGATGCTCACAACCGACTTTTCCGAGGCAGGACAAGAGGCGGTATCAGCATCAAAAGAGATGCCGGGCGTCAAAGAGATCCTGCTCGTGAATGTCATCGGAAGCGATGAGGAATTCAATGAAGCCGGAAAGAGAGTCAACCAGCTCGACGAAGAGATGGCAAATTCGGAGAGAAAGGTCACCATGCATGTTCTCAAGGGCCGACCTGCTGATGAAATCCTGGCTCTGGCCAAGAGGCAAGAGGTCTCACTGATTGCTATGGGCTCTCAGGGCAAGAGCTGGAGCCAGCAGATTCGAGTTGGGAGCACTACATTTGATGTAGTCCGCAGGGCGGAGTGCCCGGTTCTGGTAATCCGGCCAAAGAAGAGGTAATGCTTCAGATCAGACATAAATTGTTCTTTGTGTCTTTGTGGTAATCCGTAGCATGGTGATCGCCACAAAGTCATAAATATACAAAGTATTCATGACTCATTGTGTTCCCCCATAGGAACTGGAGAGGGAACTCGATAGGCATCCTTGGCGCATCACGGCGCCATCCAGTGCGCGGGGCAAAAACAAATTGCGTACCGGCCAATGGATTGGGCGCAGGGCAGGATTGTCCCGCGGGATATGCGGATAAATGGATGGATTAAGGGATGATGGATAGAAAAATGAGTACCGGCGTTTGCTCTTCGCATCAGGCCTTTAGCTTTTCGTACGCAAGCCTTATAAGCAAGTATCAATGCATTGAGTATATCCCAAGTGCAGCGGGGTAGGGTAGTCAGGATATCCCGACGGGCTCATAACCCGTAGATCAGTAGTTCAAATCTACTCCCCGCTATAAACTCACACAAACTCGTTTTTCGCAGGATATCTTAATTTTAAGCGAATACCCCGCAGCTTGCCGTGGGGTGCTCAGTCGCAATTTGACTCAATGTCGGCAACATCAATATACCAATCATATTTTGGCCGTCTCCGGCTTTGCACGTAAAGGGCTGATTTAGCCCTACTTTACGTGCAGCCATCAGACTTTGCGTGCAGGAACTCAGGTTGTATCCCATTTTCGTACATCTCATGGATTACTACGGTTAAGTTGTACGCAATAATTTTAGCAAGTAATTCATTGACCTGGGCAACAGGATTCTTGGACTTCAGAGTCTCGCCAAATTTGCGTTTGATGGCTGCATTGGTCGCCTCGATATTGCTCCTCTTATGGTAATGCTCCATGAACTCATCACGATTAAGCTGGAAGTAGTGGTACATCTTCTTCCAGATAGCAGAACCGCCAGCCCTTCCCGTCGTACTCTTCTTGAACGGGATATAGGGCTTTCCACCAACGTTTTCAATCGTCTGGAGATTAAGTCGTGAAGAATACGCCAGATCAGCAGAGACTTCATTGATGGTAAATCCCTCAGCAGTCTTCTTGATCAATGGACCAAATTGCGGTGAATCGCTGCTATAAGCATCAGTGATGGCAACCGCCGCTACTACATTGGTCTTGACACCTGCGCAAAGGTGAGCTTTGACCCATTGATGCTCTTTCTTCTGCCCATGCTTCGCCCCATTGTAGGCGCTGAAGCAAGTGGTCCTAAATCCAGTTGAATCGACGGCAAAGTCAACCTCGATTCCAGCTACGGGCAAAGCAGAGAGAGTTACCAGCTTTTGCAAGATCTCTGTTGTCTCTGGTTTGTTGAAGAATGCAGAGGGTGCATTGAAGTATGGTGCGTGGCTGATTTGCCCCCTTTCGGTCGCGTTCTGGAAGAGGCTATGAGCGCGGCGGCTGGATAATTGAGAATAGACCTTCTGGATGGAGCAGAAGAGCGTTTCCTGAAGGGATAGGCGCGGTCTTCCTTTTGTCTGCTCAGGTTCTGGAATTGCCTTTACCAGGTCTTTCAGTAGTTCATCGAACAGCTTGACCTCTGCCTTTTGTGCTGCATTGTAGGCATCCCAGGCTTGCTTATAGGTCAGGTGGACCTTTTCAGTAACCGTGCCTTGCGGCGTGTCCTTCTCGATTTCAAGATAGTAGCGTGTTGCCTGTATGTGCTTGCACTTTCCGCCGCGATAGACAAAATCGGGACATGTGCAAGTCATACCATTGGGGGTCGCTATAACTTCATATGTACCGTTTCCTGATTGAGATTTTACTTTGAAAGAGTGATCATTGACCTTCTTGACATTACCTTGATCTGCTAGTGATTTCCCACGCTGTTCACGAAGTGTTAAACCGTCTTTGGGAAGCTCGCTCTGTGCCATGCATATTACCTCATTAGTTACCTATTTAGAGGCTATGATATATAAAGCTATGCAGCGAGAGGCGCAAGTGATCTGAGATAGATTATAGATAAAAAATTCGGTAGATATTTCGGTAACCTTATATAGTATTGAGAGCAAACAACATTACATGTCACGCGGTCAGACCACGAGCTTGACCAAAGCTAATAAGACCAGCGAATCCCTGCGCACGACCGTGCCATCAAGCGTAATCAAGCAGTTTGATTTGAGAGAGGGGGATAAACTTAGGTGGCTGTTTGAGACTAATAATAAGAGAGAGATTTTCGTTAAAATTGAGCCGATAAGAAGAGAATCCACTGAAAAAGATGAGATGGGGGAATTATGAAAATCGGCCCCAATACACTAGAATGGAACTTAGGATTACATTCGGCGCGCGCGTGGCTTAATACTATAATGGAGGCACACTTAAGTACTTATCAAGGTCATGCAATTAGCCTTACATGCGGCGGGAGGACATAATTGAATTGTACTTTATCACGCCTCTTGAAAACGTGGTATCAATCTATCAAAACGGACTACTTTCCAATAAATTAGCTAGTAATATTCAACATAAATCGGTGGCATGGGATAAGATGCAGGAGCGGCGCGATTTGAAATCTGTTTCGGAGGGGCGACCACTCCATGGATATGTCAACCTTTACATCTGTGCTAGAAATCCGATGTTGTATAGAATACGTAGTAATAAAAACATATGCGTCCTAAAGATAGATGCCAATGTCTTAGATTTGCCTGGAACTATGATAGCCGATAAAAATGCAGCGAGAGAGTTTGCCCGTTTTTACCCCTCGCCGGGTGGATTGCAATATGTTGATTATGAGAAAGTGTTCGCGGAAAGGTGGACACATCCAGACCCGATTGAAGAATATGATCACAAAGGAATTAAATGTGCGGAGGTACTCGTGCCTGATCGAGTTGATCCCAGATACATCGAAAACATCTATGTCGCTGATGCTGAAACCTCTGATAAACTGACCGATGAATTGAATAAAGCACGTTTGGATAAAAGAGTCATAATAGATGGACACCTATTCTTTAGGAGGTGCTAAACCCATGGGCAGCAATGTGAAGATCATCATTGGGGATATCTTCCAGTCGAGGGCTCAAACATTAGTTAATACTGTAAATTGCGTCGGAGTTATGGGCAAAGGTCTGGCGTTAGAGTTTAAAAAGCGGCATCCTGGCATGTATAAAGATTACCTACGACGCTGCGATAGAGAACAGGTAAGACTTGGAGTGCCTTATTTATTCCAAGGGTTAGAGCTGCCTTGGATTCTCAATTTCCCCACAAAAGATCATTGGCGTTCAGTTTCGCGACTTGATGATATAGTTGTGGGGCTTGATTACCTAAATGCCCATTACAAGCAATGGGGCATAACCTCAATCGCGGTTCCATCACTTGGGTGCCAGCAAGGTCAATTAGAATGGCGGGCAGTCATACCTACCTTATTTAAATATCTAAGCCGATTAGATATCCCGGTCGAACTTTATGGCCCCGTAGGCTTGTCCGTAGAAGAATTGATGGCAGTCGTAGAAGAGGATAGGAAAGTCACTTCAAAAATAGGCAAAGTGACTTCCGATAGGCTCAAACCCGCATGGGTTGCTTTAGCTGCCATAATAGATAAGATTGAAAATGAACCTTACCATTACCCCATAGGGCGCATGAAATTCCAGAAGATCGCATATTTTGCTACCATGTTTGGATTGCCAACGGGACTGGATTACGAGCGTGGTAGTTATGGTCCATTTTCGGATGAATTGAAAAGCGGAGCATTGACTCGTTTAATAAACAATGGTGTTTTGCGTGAAGAGCGTTCGAGCGAGATGTTTGTTCTCAAGACAGGATCTACTTATAGTGATATCAAAAAATTTTACAAACATGACCTAGAAGAATGGCAACCACATTTGAATAAAATAGCGGATTTGTTCCTCAGAATAAGAACCGCCCGCCAAGCTGAAATTGTCGCTGCGGTTCATTTTGTAGCAAATGAACTTAGAGAGCAAAAATCCGGCATTCCAACAGAAAAGGACGTTTTGGATGCAGTCATGGAATGGAAACATAGACGCAGGCCCCCGTTGGATGTCAACGAAGTTGCTTTAGCAATTCGTAACCTTGCGGCACTTGGGTGGATCGATGTGAGGGCAAGTTATAATTTGCCTATCGACGACGAAGAGTCGCCGATCGCCCCAACCTCTTAATCCTTACAAGTTTATTTTCTAAAGTAGGATTGAATCGTTTATAATATAATAGGATCAATTCACTATAACCATATGTCACTTTACGTGCAAGCTCAATACTTTTCGTGCAGAACGACTTTTACGTGCAAAGCCGCCGTCTCCGAAGGATTTAAATATCAAAAATATCACTAACTAAAGGTTAGTAATATCACGTGAACAAGAGGACTGACTAAAAAATTACTTAAGCTTTACATGAGGATACATATTGGAGGATCTCAATGTCTGGAGAAATCACGCTTAAAGTTATTGAAGCACGCCCGACCGATGTCGGACGAGGCATTGCTCGTATAGACCCAGCCGTTTTCAGCGAGATGGGCTGGCAGGCAGGCGATGTGGTCAGCATTCAGGGAAAGAAGAAGACTGCAGCATTGCTCTGGCCGGGCTATCCCGAAGACATGGGAACCGGCGTGGTCCGCCTGGACGGCAACACGCGCCGAAATGCAGGTGCGAGCATAGACGACAAGGTGCCTGTCAAGATCATAACAGCATCTACCGCTGAGTCGGTGGTCTTTGCTCCGACTGTGCCTCTGCGCATCACCGGAGCGGAAGCCTATCTTCAAAGGTACATGGAAGGGCGGGTAATCACAAGAGGTGACATCATTGAGATCGCCGTCATGGGCAGAAAAATAGAGCTGATGGCAACTCGTGTTGCACCCTCAAAAGATGCGGCAGTGATCGGGGACAAGACCAGGATAGAGGTCTCAGAAAAGCCGGCCAAAGAAGAGAAAGCTGGCCCCCGCGTGACATACGAGGATATCGGCGGCCTCTCAGCAGAGATCAAGAAGGTGCGGGAGATGATAGAGCTGCCAATGAAGCACCCGGAGCTGTTCGAGAGACTTGGGGTTGAGGCTCCTAAAGGAGTGCTGCTCTATGGCCCGCCAGGCACTGGAAAGACCCTGCTCGCCAAGGCCCTTGCCTCTGAGACCAACGCCCACTTCGAGACCCTATCCGGCCCGGAGATCATGTCCAAGTACTACGGCGAGTCAGAGGAGAAGCTGAGAAGCCTCTTCAAGACTGCAGAGGATCAGGCGCCGTCCATCATCCTCATCGATGAAATCGATTCCATCGCACCCAAGAGGGAGGAGGTAACCGGCGAGGTTGAGCGGCGGGTTGTCGCCCAGATGCTGGCCCTGATGGACGGCATGGAGTCACGCGGAAAGGTAGTGGTCATTGGTGCAACCAACCGTCCCGACTCCCTGGACCCGGCCCTCCGGCGTCCGGGCAGGTTCGACAGGGAGATTGAAATCGGAGTGCCCAACAGGCAGTCTCGCCTGGAGGTTCTGCAGATCCATACCCGCGGCATGCCGCTCTCGAAAGACGTCAACCAGGAGAAGCTGGCTGATGTGACTCATGGCTTCGTTGGAGCTGATCTGGCAGCTCTCGCTCGTGAGGCTGGCATGAGATCACTGCGGCGGATACTCCCGGAGCTTGACCTTGAGGTCGAGTCCATTCCAGCAGATATCCTGAACAAGATCGAGGTCAACAACGATGACTTCCTGGAGGCGCTCCGGGAGATGGAGCCGTCTGCCATGCGTGAGGTCATGGTCGAGTCGCCCAATGTGCATTGGGTGGACATCGGCGGTCTCTCTGATGTCAAGCAGCAGCTAGTCGAGTCTGTGGAGTGGCCTCTCACCTATGCCAAGCTCTTCGCTCACATGGATGCCAAGGCCCCCAAGGGCATACTGCTCTACGGGCCGCCCGGTACCGGCAAGACAATGCTGGCCAAAGCAGTGGCCACAGAGAGCCAGGCCAACTTCATCAGCATCAAGGGCCCGGAGTTCCTGAGCAAGTGGGTTGGTGAGTCTGAAAAAGCAGTCCGGGAGACATTCAGGAAAGCCCGTCAGGCTGCGCCATCGGTGATCTTCCTGGATGAGATCGATTCCATCGCCCCTGCAAGAGGTGGGTCTACGAGCGACTCGCACGTTACCGAGCGGGTGATCTCCCAGATACTGACGGAGCTAGATGGTCTCGAATCCCTGAACAGCGTCATGGTCATCGCTGCGACAAACAGGCCGGACATCATCGATTCGGCGTTGCTCCGGCCAGGGCGCTTTGACAGGCTGATCGAGATTGGGCTTCCTGATGAGCTGGCCCGCCAGGAGATCCTGAAGATCCACACGGCCAAAAAGCCTCTGGCAGATGATGTCAAGATCGAGGAGCTGGCCAAGAGAACTGATCAGTACTCCGGAGCAGATCTTGGGGCACTCGTCGGCGAAGCCGTGATGCTGGCCATCAGGGAGTGCGTTCTCGCAGGAAAGGGCAAGGAAGAGGCACAGGTCTGCGAGTACAAGCTGGAGGCCAAGCACTTCGAAGAAGCCCTCAAGAAGGTCAAGCCGACGGCTTCAGAGATGGAGATCTACAAGAGGTTTGCGGGAGCCAAGGCGGCTTAGTTGCGGCCGGATTTTTCCCGGCCCTTTGCTCTTTTTGATATCGATGCTCAGATTCATGCATGTATCTCGTGCATCTCTTGCGCAAATTTATTAAGAAGAAAACGTGCGGCTGCCGGGATTCGAACCCGGGTTACAGGCTTGGGAAGCCTATGTCATAACCACTGGACCACAGCCGCTCTCTCGAAATTATAATCTTAATACGATTTCGGCAGTAGATAGCGATATCGTGCCATCTTCAATTCATTGCCTTTTAAGCCGATGCAGCTTCTCGTATTTAAATGTTTTAGCCACCTGGATGCAAATCCGATAAACGGCCCGGCAGAAGCTTTATGATATCCGGGCTCATATCATCGCCAGGGGACAGATAAATTGCTTATTCGAGATTGCAGTCAGGGCAAAAGCCTTCTGGCAAGGCTTGACAATGGTGCCGAGATCATAGGCCAGATAACCGATATCGCCAGAACGAAAAAAATAGAAGCTGCCACCTTTTATGCCATCGGCGCCCTCTCCAGGGCAGACCTCGGCTACTATGATCAGAAGGCCCATGAGTACCGGGTGACTCCTGTAGAAGTTCCTGTTGAGATTGCCTCCTGCTCTGGCAACATCTCGCTTCTTGATGGCCAGCCATTCGTGCATGCCCATGCAGTTCTTGCCGATGGCCAGAGCCGTACCTGGGCCGGTCACCTCGTCCGGGGAAGCATATTTGCCGCCGAGATTTATCTCCAGGAGCTGCCTGGACCGCGGCTCTGCCGAACGCCTGACTCAGTGACAGGCCTCAACCTCTGGACTTTGGAGTGAATTGTGAATACCTCTGAGTACTTCGAGACTTTGCAGCAGGGCCTCAAAAACGCCATGGATATCGCCGGGACGGCCCGAAGTCGGGGATTGGACCCCACCCGTGAAGTAGAGGTGCCGCTAGCCGTGGACCTTGCTGAAAGAGTCGAGAAGCTTATCGGCATACCAGGCATTGCAGTCAGAATCCGTGAGATGGAAAAGGAGGGCAAGAGCCGGGAGGAGTCTGCACTTGCGATCGGCATCGATTTTGCAGAAGGCCGTCTCGGAAAAGGCGCGTCCAAGATCGAGTCAGTGGAAAACGCCATCCGCACCTCCGTAGCCATTTTGACTGAGGGAGTCGTGGCAGCTCCAATAGAGGGAATAGCCAGAGTGGATCTCGGCAAAAACGATGACGGTACCGATTACCTCAAGGTTTATTACGCCGGGCCCATTCGTTCTGCAGGCGGCACAGCCCAGGCCCTCTCCGTTCTCGTGGCCGATTACGTGAGAAGGGCTGTAGGCATCGCCCCCTGGAAGCCAAGGCCTGAGGAGGTAGAACGCTATGTCGAGGAGATCGGCGTCTACAAGCGCGTGGCAGGCCTGCAGTACTCTCCCTCGGACGATGAGATCAGGACAATCGTTAGAAACTGTCCGATCTGCATAGACGGCGAACCCACAGAGGAAGAAGAGGTCTCGGGCTACAGGGATCTCCCGCGAATCGAGACCAATCGTGTTCGAGGAGGCATAGCTCTGGTCTCCGCTGAAGGCATCGCCCTCAAGAGGCCCAAACTCAAGAAGCATGTCAGCAAACTTGGCATTTCCGGCTGGGAGTGGCTCGACTCTCTGGCCAGCGGCAAGAAGGATAGCGGAGACTCGACTCCCAAGTTCCTCCGTGACCTCATAGCAGGACGGCCTGTGTTCTCTCATCCGTCAAGGCCAGGCGGCTTCAGGCTGCGTTACGGTCGGGCAAGAAACACTGGACTCGCAGCAGCAGGCATCAATCCTGCCAGCATGCTTCTTCTCGGCGAGTTCATGGCCGCCGGGACCCAGATCAAGGTCGAGCAGCCCGGAAAGGCGGCGGCAGTGGCTCCCGTCAGCTCCATCGAAGGTCCGACTGTGAGGCTTCTCAACGGCGACGTTGTGCGTTTTGATTCTGATAAGGATATACTGGATTGGATGCCGATCAGTTGCAAGGACCCCAGGACCATCCAGGCGGCTCTCAAGGCTCATGTTTCCAAAATATTGGACTTGGGCGAGATTCTGATCAGCTTTGGCGAGTTTCTTGAGAACAACCGACCTTTAGCCCAGGCATCCTTTGTCTTTGAGTGGTGGGCAGAGGAGCTCTTGAAGGCTGGTGGCGATCCTCTTGGAAAGGAGAGGATCGGAGCAGAGGAAGCCGTTGCGCTGTCCAGGAAATACGGCGTGCCCTTGCATCCTGCTCATACCTACCTATGGCATGATCTTCTTCTATCTGATTATGAGCGCCTGGCCTCTCTTGCCTTGGCTGAGGGCCGTTTTGAATCCGGAAAGCTGATCTTGCCATTGCCTGCTAAGGATGCCCTGGAAACCATCCTGGTGCTGCATAAGGTGAGAGGCGGATTGATAGTAATCGATGACCCGCTTGCCCTCCTGCTCTGCTTAGGACTGGAGCCGGATGGCGAGCGTTTAAAAAAGTCTCCCATTGCCAATGCGTGCGAAAAAACCGAGAGCGAAGACAAAAAAGCGGACTCTAACCAGGTAGAGGGCGAAAAGAAGGAAGCCTTCGCCCTTGATGCTGTCAACAGGTTCTCTGGCCTCGTGGTCCGGGCCCGCGCTCCATCCAGGATCGGCGCTCGCATGGGCAGGCCCGAGAAGTCGGACATAAGGCTGATGCGCCCGCCGCCCAATGTTCTCTTTCCTGCAGGCGAAGAAGGCGGAAAGTCCCGGTCAATCCAGGAGGCGGCAAGGCATGACACCAGCAACACCACAGGCATCATCAATGTGGAGATCGAGCGGAGGGTCTGCAAGGATTGCGGGCGGGAGGGTTTTCTCTTTCGCTGCGGATGCGGCGGATTTACAGAGAAGAAGAGAGTCTGTCCAGATTGTGGAGTCGCCGCCCCTGAGAAGTGCCCCAAATGCGGCAAAGAGACCACTGCAGCCTCAAAGATGCAGATTGACGTCAAGAAGCTGTATCATCAGGCGCTGGCGAATCTGGGCGAGCGCGAGCCGGATGTCTTGAAGGGCGTTCTCGGCCTATCCTCCCGTGACAAGACCCCTGAGCCTCTGGAGAAGGGAATACTGCGTGCCAAGCACGGGGTGAATATCTTCAAGGACGGAACCGTCAGGTATGACCTCACAGATCTGCCTCTCACGCATTTCCGGCCAGACGAGATAGGCACGAGCCCTGAGAGGCTACAAGAGCTTGGATATGCTGTGGACATGCATGGCCAGCCCCTCAGGTCACCGAATCAGGTCTGCGAGCTGAGGGTTCAGGACATAATCCTGGCAAAGGATGCAGGAGAATATCTGCTCAAAGTAGCCCTGTTCATGGATGAACTTCTTGTCAAGTTCTACGGGCTTGAGCCTTACTACAATGCATCAACTCCAGCAGATCTTATTGGCACCCTCATGGTTGGTCTCGCCCCTCATACATCTGCAGGAGTGCTCTGCAGGCTCATCGGCTACAGTCCTGCCTCCGCGGGATTTGGCCATCCATTCTTTCATGCCGCCAAACGCCGCAACTGCGACGGAGATGAGGACTGCGTGATGCTTCTTATGGATGCGCTGATCAACTTCTCCATGTCTTACCTTCCTGCCAAGCGAGGCGGAAAGATGGATGCCTGTCTGGTCATGACGACAATCTTGAACCCTGCAGAGGTGGACAAGGAAGCTCATAACCTGGATTTGACGCCCGTCTACCCTCTGGAGTTCTACATGGCTACCCTCAAAAACGCCAACCCCAAGGATCTGGAGGCCAAGTTCGATCTGGTCTCGAAGAGGCTAGGCAGCGACGGACAGTACGAGGGTTTCAACTTCAGCCATGCCACGACCGACATCGCAGCCGGGCCCAAGAACAGTGCCTACAAGACCCTCGAGACTATGATCGATAAGATGGATGCTCAACTGGAGCTGGCTCGCATGATCCGGGCAGTGGACGAGCAGGATGTGGCCGAGCGGGTCATCAACTCTCACTTTCTGCCTGACCTCATCGGAAATCTTCATGCATTCTCCAAGCAGAAGGTCCGATGCGTCAAATGCGGTGCCAAGTACCGACGGCCTCCTTTGAAGGAGACCTGTCCCAAATGCGGCGGCAGAATGATTCTCACCGTGCATGAGGGCAGCGTTCGGAAATATCTCGAAGTCTCCATAAAGGTAGCTGAGGAATACGGCGTGAGCAGCTATACAAAGCAAAGGCTGCAGCTCTTGAAGATCGAGATCAACTCTCTCTTCAAGAACGATAAAGCGAAGCAGACCGGCCTCGCGGATTTTATGTAGGGCTGAGGCCGAAGCTTGATCTGAATCTAAAAATTTAAATATCAAATGGATTAAATTACAGAAGAAATGAGCCAATGAAGGGGATGACAGTTGATGTTGTTTGGAAGGGGGATAGTTCATTTGTTGCTGGCGGCTGTGCTCGGGCTCGCCGGGAGCCTGCCTGGCAATGCACAGAGCGATTTGACTTACATTCCTGCTTGCCAGGATGTCTACATCAGCATGGGCACGAATAATGTGACGGTCTTCAATCAAACAGATGTGCTTCTTTGTGCGGTCAACGTGGCTGGGGGAAACGGAACTGAGAATGTGAGCTATCCTGGTTGCCCTGTGGTTCAGTTTGATATCTCAGGCTGCAACATCACAGACGACGATGCAGTTGTATTGCTCCTAAAGGCGCAGTCCATTCTGGCAGGGAGCGATCCCGTGATGGTTGCGTTGATGTCTATTGGCTCGGATTGGAATGAGGGCTCGGACTTCACCACATTTCTGGTCAACATCCTCCCAGCCTGGAACATCATTAAAGGCAAGGATGCAACGGCTATGAGCAGCAGCACTGATGGCGATGCGGTCTTCGCCTTCGATGTATCCAAAAAGATCAAGGACGCAAAGGCCAAGGGAAATAGCATATCCTTCCTCCTGGAGGCCATCAGCAACGAGAGCGCGGAGATCTCCTTTGGCTCCCGAGAGGGCGAAGTGGGCCCCTGTCTGGTTATCATGCCCTATCCGAAAGCTCAGTTATCTGATAGATCTGATCTGAATTCTACATCGAATTCTTCATTGATTTTTGATCAAATATCGGATATTCCGGCAGATGGGGGCAGGATAATTGCTTAAAATATTAATTATTTAATTTGTTGTAATCATATCATATTTCGGAAAAACTAAACAAATATTGCTCATATGTTTTCCTGATACCCATCAGCAAAAAAGCTTTATACTATTTTCGGCAAGAATTAGTTTCGTTGAACTGATTTGGCCGGTTTGATCTGATAAAAATTTGAATGTGGTTTGATCTGAAAATGAGACTTGTTATCGTATCAAATCGTCTTCCTGTGACCGTTGTTGAAGAGGATGGCGTGCTTCAATTCAAAGATAGTGTGGGCGGGTTAGCTACTGGTCTCTCTTCCTTTGTCAACTCGTTTCGAAATTATCCTGATGAAAACGTGGATTATATCTGGGTGGGATGGCCGGGCGTAAACCTCCAGGGAAAGAAACGACAGGATGTAACTTGCCGATTGGAAAGTGATTTTTCTTGTCATCCAGTATTCCTTCCAGCACAGCTAATCGACAGGTTTTATCACGGTCTATGCAATAAAACTATTTGGCCGCTATTTCATTATTTTCCATCAATGACATCCTATGATGAGGAGCTGTGGAGAGTCTATAAGCAGGTCAATGAAATCTTTTGCGAATCGATTTCTGAGGTATTATCCCCAGGCGACGTGCTCTGGATCCACGATTACCATTTCATGTTGCTGCCTGGAATGATCCGGAGCAAATTTCCTGATCTGCCCATCGGATTCTTTTTGCATATACCATTCCCGTCCTTCGAACTATTTCGCATCCTGCCCAATGAATGGAGAACAGAAATCCTAGAGGGGCTCTTGGGCTCCAATCTCATTGGCTTTCATACCTATGATTACACCTTGCATTTTCTCAGATGCGTTCTTCGGATACTTGGAATTGAAAGCGATATCGGTCAATTATTCTTCAAAGGCCGATCGATAAAGGTGGAGACCTTTCCGATGGGCGTGAACTTTAAAAAGTTTCATGATTCAAGCTCCAATCCCGAAGTACATAAGGAGATAGATGCGTTAAGGGGTGCGTTAAATGGCACGAAAGCAATTCTCTCTGTTGATCGTCTGGATTACACAAAGGGGATAGCCAAGAGGCTGGCAGGATATGAAGAATTTCTTAAAAGATATTCCAACTGGCATGGCAAAGTCGTCTTGATCCTGGTCGTCGTTCCCTCTAGAATCAAAGTGGAGCATTATCAGCAGATGAAGACGCAAATAGATGAAAAGGTCGGAGAGATCAACGGAATATACGGACGCATCAATTGGACCCCTATCCTCTATTCGTACCGATATTTGCCCGAATCTCAGCTTCTTGCTTTGTATAATTTTTGTGATGTGGCCCTGATTACGCCCTTAAGAGACGGCATGAACCTTGTGGCCAAAGAGTATTTGTCCTCCAAATCCGATAACAAGGGCGTCCTCATTCTCAGCGAGATGGCAGGAGCGGCAAAAGAAACTCCTGAAGCTATTATCATCAATCCAAACTATGCAAACGAGATTGTTGATGCTCTTAAAACGGCTCTGGAGATGCCTGAAGAAGAGCAGATCCGTCGTAACCAACGAATGCAGGTCAGACTGAAGAGCTATGATGTGGATCATTGGGCGAAGGATTTTATCCAATCCATAAATTCTGCAATTGAAGATCAAAGGTCTCTGAAGATCAAGCTCTTGGAGGACGAGAAAAAGAGAAGGATTATTGAAGACTTTAAGAGAGCCGAACGACGGCTAATCCTCTCCGATTATGATGGAACCCTCGTGCCTTTTGCAGAGCTTCCCCACCTGGCAAAACCGGATAGGAGATTAAATGACCTGCTGGAAAAGCTCAGCATGGATGAAAAGAACGATTTTGTCCTGATAAGCGGTCGCAGCAAAGACACCTTGCAGGAATGGTTTGGTGGCCTAAATATAGGTATGGTGGCTGAGCATGGGGCCTGGATCAAGAAAAAGGATGGCAAATGGAAGAATCCCAAACGCCTGAAGAGAGACTGGATGGATAAGATTCAGGCCATTTTAGAGGTATATTCCAATAGAATTCCCGGATCTTTCGTGGAAGTAAAGAGGTTCTCATTGGTCTGGCATTTCCGAATGGCTGATCCTGAGATTGCTTCTATTAAAGCCAAAGAGTTGGTTGATGTTCTGGTAAACTTTACGGCCAATATCGATGTTCAGATTCTTCCAGGCAATAAGGTAATTGAAGTGCGAAACGCCGGAATCAACAAAGGGGATGCGAGTCATCATTGGATGGCTAAAGGCAAATATGATTTCATTATGGCACTTGGAGATGATCTGACCGATGAGGATCTATTTCGATCTATGCCTGAATCGGCTTATTCAATAAAAGTAGGACCTGACAAGTCCCGGGCCCGATTTATTATTATGAACCATAATGATGTAATAGATTTGCTGGAGGATATGCTTGTATGATTGAAGGATTTCGATTCCATACTCAGTACCATCTTCTTGAATTGCTCGGGCTGACTGCAAGGAACCCGGAAAATATGCTCTCCTGCATAAAAAAAGTTCCTGCATCCAGTATTTACTATCATACCCATCACTTCTTGTTGCGGCATAATTACCTGTCTCCAGAGCCACCTAGCGATTTTGCCTTCTGGCTGATGGATACATTGCACCTTCAGAGCCTGGGAGAGGAGTTCTTGGGTATTGATACCATAAGCTACTGCAATTTAGAAGATCTCCGGGCAGCTTTTATCGATATCTTAGAAAATTATCTTTCAAAGGGTGGCGAAAATCCAAACTGTGTTCCAGGTTTTGAATTTCATTTTTTAGCCTGCCAGACACTGGTTCTGCCTCTGCCATATACCGCACATAATTTGAAGGAATTCGCAGAATTGCTGCGCAAAGTTAGCATCCGGTCTTTGTATTTTCATATGTTTGAGGCCCACATGAGATTAGGTGTTCCTGATAACGACTTTTCTCAATGGATGGCAGGAATCGGTGAAGAGCAGCTCGCTCGCGATATATCTAAATTGGACCCTTACAACATAAGCCTTGAAAATTTAAGAAGAAAGATAATTAGGATGGTTGAGGATCGTGTCAAGAATTAACGATTACAGAACCATCGTTGGAGACGACGAGGTGGATGAGCTATACATTCTGGCAGACCGGCTCAAGGGCAAATCTGTTAAAAATATCAACTCTACTGCAGTGGGCGGGGGAGTTGCCGAGATACTGTCAAGAATGATCCCATTGCTTAGAGATCTGGGTGTTGATGCCAGCTGGGATGTGATCAAGGGCAATGAAAGGTTTTTCGCAATAACAAAGAACATTCATAATGCCTTGCACGGCTTGAGCGTGCATATACCTCAGGATGATCTGGATTATTTCCTGGAGGTAAACCGCCAGAACTGTGAGTCATTGGACCTATCCGGGGACATAGTGTTCGTCCATGATCCCCAGCCAATCGGACTGGTAGAACAAAGAGAGCATAAGGATAACAAATGGATATGGCGGTGCCATATCGATCTTTCGGATCCACAGGAAGCGACGATAAATTTCCTGAGAGATTATATTAATAAATATGATGTTGCCGTTTTTTCGGCTCCGAGGTTTGGCAGAAGCGATCTCGCCCTCAAACAGATCCTTATATCACCATCTATTGATCCGTTGAGCGAAAAAAATAAAGAGCTGCCTCAGAAAACCATTGATTCCATAGTGGATGGCTATGGTCTGGACAGGGATAGACCCATTGTAACTCAGGTTTCCAGATTCGATTACCTCAAGGATCCAATGGGTGTCATTGAGGTCTATAAAAGGGTCAAGATTCACATCGACTGTCAATTGGTGTTGGCTGGCGGTGGTGCTACCGATGATCCGGAAGGGCCTAGAATCCTGGATCAAATCAAATCTGTCGCAGAATCCGATCCGGATGTCCATGTCATATACCTGCCCCCTTCCAGCGATATAGAGATCAATGCACTGCAAAGAGCCTCTACGGTCATACTGCAAAAGTCTCTTCGAGAGGGATTTGGGTTGACAGTGTCCGAAGCCCTCTGGAAGGCAAAGCCCGTAATAGCCTCGGCAGTTGGCGGCATTCCTCTCCAGATCGCGCATAAGCATTCCGGAATCCTTGCCTACTCTATAGTGGGAACTGCCCATTATCTCACGGAGTTATTGAGTGAGCCTGAATATGCCATCAGACTTGGAGCCAATGGAAGAGAACACATAAAGAACAACTTCCTCATAACGAGACATATCAAGGATTACCTTAGCTTATTCATATCATTATATCACAAAGGCTATCTAAATTATCTTTAAATATGGAGCTGGACAACAATGCCATTACTTTTTCTGGAGAACGAAATCCTGTGGTCCCTAGCAGTTTTCTTTGCCGGGCTGGTTTTAACTTTTGTAGTGACACATTACGCAAATGACATCTTAACAAAATTTTTCCGCAGAATGGCCTTTTCCCAGCCAAAGTTTCTTACAACCACTACCATAATAAAGCGTCTGATCATCCTTTTAATTGCTCTAGTGGGCGTGATGGCAGCAACTTTTACGGCGTTTCCAGGATCTTTGGGCATCTTTACCTCTTTATTTGTAGCTGCTGGGTTTGCATCCATTGTCGTCGGTCTGGCTGCCCAGTCCAGTCTTTCCAATGTGATATCTGGAATTCTCAACTCAGTCTCACAGCCCTTTCGAATCTCTGATGCCATAATGTTTCGAGATGAGTACTGTTATGTTGAAGACATGAGGTTGATTCATACTATCATGAGGACCTGGGATAACCGGCGTCTTGTAGTGCCAAATTCCATATTGCAAAACGAGGTCATTATAAATTACTCCATGGATGATCCGTCTATTCTGGTGCCCATCAATGTCCAGGTGAGCTACGAATCGGATCTATCCGAAGCCATGCGGATTATGGTCGATGCTGCAAAGAGTCACCCCAATTGTCTGCAGGAGGCAGGCATTCCCAATGCAGTGGTCATGGAGCTTCAGGACTCGGGGGTACTGTTGCGTCTGCTTACCAAAGCAATGGATCAGTCTACTGCTTTTAGCATGTCCCGAGATCTCCTATTTTCGATAAAAGAGATGTTTGATGCAAATGGAATTGAGATTCCTTATCCCAAGAGGCAGCTGGTTCTGGGAAAGGAGCTCGAGGACAAGATATTCAACATCGAATGCAAGAATTCTCGTCCTTCCATGAATTGAAGTAATTGAAGTCGTCATAGAAAAGGGATTTTTGCCGCAAACTTTTTTATATTTTATGAAAGTTATGGTTTTTTCGCTCTGCTCGTCCACAAGAGAAAAATAGTCTTGATGACGGATGTGGATTTGATGGACTTCTTCACCCATGCTCTCCTGCCCTATCTTCTGGGAAGCTCTTTAAATATCGGAAAAAAACGCCTGGCTGCGCTGGTGCTGGGCGGGATGGCTCCCGACCTGGACGTATTCATCTCCTGGATCAGCAGCGTCTATCCGACTCCGCTTCTTCTGGTTCACCGAGGAATGACGCATAGTTTTTTCTTCGGATTCTTCTTCGGGCTGCTGGTTTTATATCTGGCAGCACTCCCACGGGTCAGGGGCATTTTGGGCCGTTTCATCAAGTACGATATCGACCTCTCACTTGGAATGGTCGCCTTTGTCTATGCTGGCGTTCTCATGCACCTTCTGGTGGACTTCACCACCACCAGAGGCGTTCCGCTATTTTATCCGCTGCAATCCATGCGTTATTCGGCGGACATCTTCTTTCAGATTGAGCCGATGGTGTTGGCTGCCAGCCTGCTGGTCCTGGCGGCGCTGGTGCGCGATAGGTCCCTCGTCCGGTTCAACAAAAATCTGTTCGTTGTATTCATGGTCTTCATGCTTCTGGTGGGAGGGATTCGATTTGAGGGTAAACAGTCTGCTCTTTCCAACTTCTCCTGTGAGAGTGCAAGGGCCTATCCCGAGTCAGGCCTCTTTTCCTGGGCAGTTTTGGAGAACGAAACCGACCAGTACCTGGTTTATGAGTACGATTATCTCGATGGAAATGTCTCTTTCGTGTCGGTTTTTCCCCGGTTAACTGTGGCATCGAAACGCCAAGAGGCTGAGAAGGCGATAGCTCTCGCAGATAATTTGTTCTGGGTCAGGATCTTTCTCTGGCGGGCCTATGCTGTGGCTGTAAACGCCACTTCTAAGGAGAATGGTTCCTGGGATATTGAGTACTATGATCCGGTGGTCAGGGTAGAGACGCATGATTCCACAAGCCTTCTGAGGCTGCCTTCGAGGAACTACGGCGCGGTGAGGGTGACTGTGAAGGATGGAGTGGCAAGGATGGTGGAGTAAATGGCGTCCCTAGGCAGCAAGCTTGAGGCATAGGGCTTTTTGATATTTGTTGGAGAGCAATTAGGAGGGAGGCAAAAGTCAACTGGTGTAGGAGGGAGAAAAGAGGCCATCGACTTTTGCCAATATACTATACGTCAATTGCCGATATTTAAGGCTTTCGGCCCAAAAAAATACCCGAACAAAAGAATGACCAAAAATGCCACATCAAGTCTCAGGCGGATCAGCACTGATCCACAGCGTCCCAGTAAGGAGAGCCTATCACCGTAGTGAAGGCCTGACCCTGCCCGAAGCTCGACATTGTGCCTGGCTAAAAAGGCGGCATCTGCACTGGATTCTTGCACAGTGTCCATGTTGCCGGAACCCGTTATCATGGGGCCAGTGCTCGCTCTTTTAGCCCTCGGCTACGTCACTTCATGCGCCCGACCGTGTATTGGCGCGAAACCCTCGGGCAAATTACTGCGTCGGTTAAGGCGCGCAACTTTAAGATCTTGCCCTCGTAATTGGTCTCACAGGCTCGCTAAATCCAAATGCATTGCCTCGACGGCATGCATCTCCTGTACCAGGGGATCGAGATGCTTTGGCCCTAGAAGCCAGCAGCGTGCTGCCCCACTGAGGTGCAAACACATTTCCCTTGTCATCGGATGCGTTAAGCCCACGGCACGCCCGCCACCCGTCATGGCATGAAGCGGCAAACTACCTATATAATCGTTATAGATATTTATAGTTTGCGGTCGGACTCTACAGTCGAACTCCATAGGCTACTCCAGGTGCGTTCACCCGTAAATTCTCCGGGCAAGACCCCAGATCCTTTACAAAAGCTGCAGAATTTGTTTCAAATTCGAATTTTTTATGATATTTCCTTTTAGCTATTCAAAGACTAGAAGTATCTCCTTCTCCTATCCCATTTTTATGCTTGCCAAACGATCGACCGAGAAATCCGCCATAGTCTCATGGACAGGCGGAAAGGATGGCTGCTATTCTTGCTACAGGGCAATGAATGACGGCTACAAAATCACCTATCTTCTGCACTTCAAAAACCTGATGAAGACCGGCTCACATGAACTCGATTCTGCTATCATTGAGGCTCAATCCAAGGCCACTGGGATTCCTCTTCTTCATCGTGACTCGCGCTCCTATGAGACGGAGTTCAAGAAGGCGGCCCTTGAGCTGCGGGCGCAGGGCGTGAAGTTCGATGCCGCAGTTTTCGGCCACATCGAGACACACAGGCCACTTGTCGAGAGAATCTGCAGGGATCTCGGCGTCAATTTGATTCTGCCCATCTGGAAACAGAGCTCTGAGAAGACCATCAACGAAATCCTCAATGCAGGATTCGAGGTCATCCTGGTCAGCGTCAGAGACGGCCTTTTGGGCCGGGAGTGGCTGGGCAGAAGGATTGATGATAAATTCCTGGTTGACCTGAGGCTGGCCAATAGCTCAGTTGATCCTTGCGGCGAGAACGGCGAGTTTCACACTCTGGTCCTCAACGGCCCCATCTTCAAGAAGAGGATAGAGATCAGAGGAACTGATCCTGTTCACAAGGATGGATACTGGTTCCTCAATATCACCGACTTTGCCTTAGTTGATAGATAAAAATTAAATTATCTGGCAAAAATTATTTTTTTTTTGGCTCAAACCTGCCAGATATCCCTCGGCATTTGAGTGAGGCTCACAGCTCCGTTTGGCGTTATCAGGAAGGTGTCTTCAATTCCGAGAACGCCTTTGTTCGGATAGATGATCTTGGGTTCAATGGCAATTGTCATGTTGAGCTGCAGCTCGTGCTCCAGTGGTCCAATCACCGGGTACTCGTCCAGCTCAAGGCCAACTCCATGGCCCACGAAGCCGCATTTGGAGCCAACAGGTCCTCCAAGATAATCCTGGTAGCCGAGCTTGGCTCCTGTTGCCTCGGATAGATCGAAGAGCTCCTTTCCAGTCTTTCCGGAGGTCATATTTTCGGCCACAGTCTCCTCGATAACCGATGCTGCCTGATAGGCGTCTTGCATCTGCTGGTCCAGTCGGCCCAAGGAGAAGATCCGGGTGGCGTCAGCGATGTAGCCATTGTAGATCCCCACGCTGTCTACGAATATGGGCTCGTTTCTTTTTATCTTTCCAAATCCTGCTCCCTGGGGAAATATCAATGAGGTTCCCTTGCCACCAGTGGGCGAGGCAAGAAAGCTGGGGAATGCCGCCTGGGGCCCAGACATGACATGACCCAGAGGCACAATGCTGTTGAACCGCCGAAAGCGCAGCGAACCCTGATGGCCCATTGAGCGCATTACTGACTCTAGCCTGCAGATGAGGTCTACCTCAGTCATGCCTTCCTCAATAAAATCGGGAACCGAGGAGAAGCCGGCCTCCAGAATGCGGGCCGCCTCTCTTATGAGCCCCAGCTCGAACTCTGACTTGACGGAGCGGATGTGCCTGATCTTCTCAGCCACATCCACAAAGCTCGCCTCCTCCAGAGCTTTATTAACCTTGAAATAAAAACTGGCGGGCAGGACGTCCATCTCCAGGCCGACTGTAGCCTTTTTTGGGACTCCCAGGTCTGACATCAGGTTTCTCATATTCTTGAGAGGCCGGACCTCCAGGGGCGACTCCTCTATTGCTCTTTCCAGGCTCCTCTTCATCATCACAACCGGTTCGCCATCTCTTGGAATGTAGACCAGACCGTCCTGGGCGGTGCCTGAGAAGTAGCAGATGTCTACGGCATGAAAGAGCAAAGCTCCATCCATCTCGCCCATCTGCGACTGCAATGTCTTAATCCTGCTATCAATCTCTAACCTGGGGGTAAGAACATATTCCATTCAATCTGCCTCTGATTTACCTTCATTCATCGGGTTGAAACGGGTCTCTCGGATGTCATCATCCTTTATAGACCCACCCATCCTAGAACCCCTGTCATCTTCAGGCCGATATAGACCATCAGCATTACAAAGATGTATTTTAGCTTCTCAGCCGGCAGCCGGTGAGCTGCTTTTACCCCCAACTGAGCCGAAAAGATGCTCGCTGTTGCAAGCAAGGCAAATTGCAGCATATCGATATAGCCTATGCAGTACTTTGGAAGCCCAGTAACTCCCATTCCGTTAATGACATAGGCTATGACTCCTCCCAATGCGTTAAAAGCAATGGCCACCGATGAAGTGCCTATGGCCTGAAATATGCCAAAGCCCATAGCTATGACCATTGCCGGGACCAGAATCACTCCGCCGCCTATGCCCGTGAGCCCTGATATGACGCCAACAGCCAGCCCCCAGATAGCATACTGCCAGATATTTTCCTCGGATCCGTCACCTGGTTTATGCCTCGGCAACAGGTCCGAGGCGAAGAGCATCCTGAATGCTGCGATCATTATCACGAATCCGAAAACCGTGCGGAGCAGCTCTCCTGGAGCATGAGCGGCAATTGTTCCTCCTAAAAAGCCGCCCATCATTCCGAACAGGCCAATGATAATCCCTGCTCGCCAGAGGATAACTCCGCGGCAGCTGTGCCCCCTGCACCCGGAGATGGCTGTGGGAAGAACCACTGCCAGAGAGGTTCCAAAGGCAACACGGGTTGCGAGCGTCGGATCGATTCCCTGTAGGGTCAGAGCCCAGATCTGCACCGGCACCATGAGAAATCCGCCGCCTATTCCTAAAAGGCCACAGGAGAACCCGACAACTAGGCCTGTGATCAGAAGCGCCAGAACATAGACGAGCAGAGACTCTGATATCAATGTCGTTTAAGGCGTCTTGATTATGCCGATCTTTCGGTGCATGGTCGCAATTTCATCTGCCAGCCGATTAAGAGCCAGAAGGTCTGCCTCCTTTGGTCGGCCTCTGGCCACAACCGGATCGAGGAACTGAAGCTTCAGGTTTGGCAGAGCCTCTGTGATCTGCTCAAGCATCTTGCCGCCCCAGCCAAAAGAACCAATGATGGAGGCGAACTTTGTCTTGGGTCTCAGGGCATTGGCCAGAATTGCGGCATATAGGGCGAGGGGATGAGCCCCTGCTAAAATGGCTGGAGTGCCTATGATTACCGTGGCCGCGTCGACAAGAGACTCAGCCAGCTCTCCTGCATCGTAGTCGGTGAGATCGAATCTCCTTACATCCACTCCTCGGGAGATGAGGGCTTCGACGAAATGATCTGCCATGATGCGAGTTGATCCGTGCATGGAAACATAAGCCAGAACAACCTGGTTTTTAACTCCATCTGAGGCCCAGTCGCCATAGGCATCAAGAATAAATCGGGGCCTGTCATAAAGCGGCCCGTGGCTTGGGGCGATGATCTCCACCGTCATATCTCGAATCCTGGTCAGGTGCCGGTTGATGCTGGTGCGAAATGGCATCATGATCTCTGCATAATATCTCTTGGCCGAGCGGTAGACTGCTGGCTCATCCACGGCAAACAGATCGCTTGTGGCCAGGTGAGACCCCAGAAAATCGCAGGTAAAGAGAATGCGATCCTCAGCCAGATATGTGAATATCGTATCCGGCCAATGAACCCACGGAGCATGAATGAACTGCAGGCTTCGGTTGCCTAGAGCAATCTTCTCGCCGTCTTTGACCTCCTGCACTCTGTCTTTGCTGACAAGATCAAACTGCTCCAGCAGGTTCAGGCATTTTGGAGAGCCTAGCACACGGGCAGATGGAAAGGCCTCAAGCAGCTTCTTGAGACCGCCGGAATGATCCTGCTCGGCATGCTGGGCGATGATGTAGTCGATCTTCTCAATGTTTAAAGATCTGAGGTTATCAAGCAGGACCTCTATCTTGGTTTCATCCACTGCGTCGATGAGTGCCGTCCTCTCGCTGCCTAAGACCAGATAGGAGTTGTAGCTCGTGCCCTCTGGCAGGGGGATCAGGGCATCAAAGAGCCTGCGGTCCCAGTCTATTGCTCCAACCCAGAAGATTCCTGGTTTTATCTCTCTTGTGAGGCTCATGATATCATCCTTTTCGCGATCATCTCATCTCTTTGAAGTCATCCTTGCTGGCCCCGCATTGCGGGCAGCTCCAGCTTGAAGGTAGATCTGGAAACGGTGTTCCCGGAGCAATTCCTGCATCCGCATCCCCTATATCTGGATCGTAAATATATCCGCAAATGGTGCACTGATATTTTGTAGACATGAAAACTACCTCTGCAATTCTCCTTTCTTATCTGTCTCGAAGGTATTTAGCTCATCGCATTCCGGCCACCAATAAAAGGTCCCGCTATTGCAGCCGGACACCCAAAAGCTAAATAATAATGATACTCAACTTCCCGGTGCGATTCGAGGTATATAAATGGCTGGCATCGGATCTAAGAAAATGGCAGGCAGCAGACCTGGCAAAGAAGGCAAATTCAAATGCAAGATCTGCCGCATGATCTTCGACTCGAAGGAAGAGTTAAAACTGCACTTGTTGGAGGATCATAACGATAATTAGGCCGATATCATAATTTACATGGCATCACTTAATTGAAGATGACTGGGGCATGTCGGTATTGACGATATTTTTTTTGCCGCCATGTTTCACTCTTTCTCGCGCAGGCCTGCAACTTTCTTTCGGACCTTACTGCCAAACAATTTATACTAATAGATCATTTTAGATAGTAAAGATTTTAACTGTGAGGTTGGAATATGAAACACCTGCTGCTTGTGGCGACAGCAAGTCTATTGTTGTTGATGTCGTTGTCAACCTGTACAGCAAGCTTGGCTCAGTTCTCCGGGGATTGGACAAATGTTGATACCAATACTGGTGGAATAACCAAGCTAAACATAGCAGTCTCCGGCAACACTGCTGATGTGCATGCTTGGGGCAAATGCCATCCCACTGATTGCGACTGGGGTGCGACTAACGCTTTTGTCTTCGGTCCAGATGTATCTTCGGATCTGGTGAGCCAGGTTCAGGCACTTATGGCCGTCTATGATTCCGGATTCTCAGTGACCACACTCTTCATCAAGCCCCAGGGCAATCGGCTTGTCGTTCAGTCGTTCACTGCGTTTACGGACAATAGCCAAAGGACCAATTATGCCTCTAGCTATGTATTCCAGAAAAGCTCATCGATCACTGCTACTGGAATCATTGCAGAGGTCAAACCCCTCCAGCAGTTCGCTAGAATGGAGGTCCTTCCCCTAAAGAGTGGGATCTCAAATGATTGATTTATCAGTTCAAGAGGTTAGGATATGAGATTATTATGTTCCTGTCTGGCAGCATTGCTTCTGCTGTTGATAACGGCAACCTGCGGCTCGGCCAGCATCGATCAGTTTGCGGGATCATGGAATAATGTCGATTCGAATACCGGCGGAATCACAAAGATCGAAATTGCAGCATCTGGCACCTCTTCCCAGGTACATGTCTGGGGAAGATGTCATCCATCAGACTGCGATTGGGGGGCCGTGAAAGCTCAGGCCTTTGCTTCAAGCGTATCCTCAGATCTTTCTGGTGCCGATACGCTGATTGCTGTCTTTGATAGTGGATTTTCCAAAACCACGCTCGTAATAAAACTCTCCGGCAATACATTGATAGTCGATTCTTACGATCGCTTCACGGACGGCAGTGGCAGAAGCAATTACCTGGCCAGCTACAAATTCCAGAAGTCTCCGGCGCAGAGCGAACCGATTCCAGGTGCAACGCCTCCCGGTGCAGTAATTCCTGACGAGACAGTACCCGGCAGCGTGCCTTCTGTGCTGGATCTGACCGGCATCTGGAACTGCGATGACGGAGGCATTTATTATGTCCGTCAACTGGGCGCGATGGTCTGGTGGTTTGGCGAGAATGATCCAAACTCTCCTGGCTGGTCCAATGTCATGCGTGGCACCATCAGCGGCAGCATGATCAATGCAGACTGGACCGATGTTCCCAAGGGAAGCGTCATGCAGTATGGCAATCTGGTGTTACAGATCGAGTCCAATAACCGCCTTGTGGCTATTTCCAAAACAGGAGGCTTCGGCGGATCGGTCTGGACCAGATAAAAAGATAGGGGAAGAGGGCTTTCGTCCCTCTCTTTCTCCTTTTTTAGCCGCATCTCTCTGGCTCAGCCGAATAGGGGCGGTTCTCCCTGAGGCACCACTGCATCTGTCGCATAAGGTCCTTTATCCCTTCTTCCTCTGCGTCTGTCTCATTGAGCTTTTGGACCATGACCTCAGCTAGGCTTCCCTCTTCGATTCTCCTGGCGATAAGAGGCATGTATCGCAACTCTTCGGCAGTGGCATTCTTCTCTGCCGCGGCAAGAAGCCTCTGCAACTCTGGTCTCATGCCTGAAACGCCCCGGTGCATGGCTTCCTCCAGCATGGCCAGAAGGCTGCTCTCATCATCCTCCAAGGCGAGATCTGAACGCAAGAGCGCCAGGAGAAACGCTGAGAAGGCCATGTCCGAATGCAGGCACTCCTGTTCGTCTATGGCTTTTATCTCAAGACAGCTTCTGGTAAATCTCACAATAACGCCTCGGGAGTTGACCCACTCCCGGCAGAGGATCTCAGCTCCGCATTTCTTAAGCTCTGAGTAGATCTGCCTGTTTATCTTCACATAATCGTCAGGGCTGTTCAGCCTTTCAGGCAGAATGCCATGACAGATCTCGGGAATGGCCGCCTGGTTCTTTCTGTAGTAGACCAGCCGGTTGTCCATGAAAGAGGTGAGCTTTCCTTCGACCAGAGGCGAAGAGGCAGATACTGCCACCAGATAGGGCAAAAGAGACCGAATCCTGTTGAACATGGCCACTAGCTCATCCTTTCCTTGGTAGGGAATGTTGACCTGCAGAGCCTGGATGTTCAGCCAGCCATGTTGCTTGATGTTAAAAAGCCTGTCGTAAACCCTGTAGTACTCCTGCTCATCATGATCCCAGTAGGTCGTCTCATCCAGTTTCAAAAGCGGATGCATTCCTAGACCCATGAAGCCATACTCGTAGTTGGTGGCCCGGTAAAGTTCCAAAAGGCCGCGGTAGAGGTTGTCTTCCAGATAGCTGAGGCTTCCTGGCCGCTGCGGTATCAGCTCGATGGCATGCTTTTGCAGCTCTTTGGAGACCAGAATTCCACCAAAGGATACCTCGTGCTCCACAGCTCCATGAATCCTCTCGATGATTCTGTCGGAGATGGCCAGAGGCCGGCAATTTCTGTCGTTAATGGAGTACTCGTGCTCCGTTCCTATTGCCTTTAACATGACCTGATTCATCTCTTCTTGGGCAGAGTTATCTCAGCCACCAGATCAGTCTCCGGTTCCTCGATCTTCAGGATCTCCGCCATCTCGGCTTCTGGAATGCTGTCCACAAGATGCATGATCCTCTCAACCGATGTCTCAAAGAGGCCGTCGTAAGCCTGGCGGTTGGCCTTGAGGAACCGGACCATCGGACAGATGCTCTCTCTCTTCAGGAATATCTGCAGCACGTCGTCCACTATGTCAAAGGTAAAGGGTCCGGCCACACAGGTCTCTGGCTTGATGGAATGAATGCTGCACTTTCCGTCCTGAAAAAGCACACAAAAGCCATCCTGCTTCAGGCAGAGCCTCTTGTATCCGACGAACTCAACTGCATCCATAGAAACGCCGTTCTCTCGCAGGATATCTATTCTCTCCTGGCTCAATGGGGGCCTGGCCTCAAAACAGCAGCCTCCCTGCAGATGGCATTCGCTACAGGCATGGCTTAAAGCTTCACACAGATCTTCTCGCATTAAAATATCATCTCTCTGAGAAATCTATCTTGTAGGAGTAGGCCTCGTTTTCAGCCAGAGCTGGAGGGTTACTGATCCCGGCAGCGGCTCCGAGACCATACTCTCCCTCGAAGCCCTGCGATCCAAGAACCTTATGTGAAAGCTCATCTGCGTAGCCATCGACGTCTCCCGTCATCAGATAAGAGATGATCTTCTGGAACATATCTGGGTAATGGGCATCCTCACCGCCTTCCAATGATGGGTTGTCGTTAACCTCGATGACGTAGAGCTTTCCGTTGCTCTCTTTGATGTCCACTCCATACAATCCCTTTCCAATGGCGTTGCCTGCCTGACGTCCCAACTCGATAATCCCGACAGGAACCTGCTCAGCCGGCACGCTCTCGACATCACAGTAGACGATGTGCCCATTCACCGATGCCTGAATCTTGAAGGTCTCGGAAGGAATGATGTATCGGCAGGCGTAGAGCAGTTCTCCGTTGATGACTCCTACCCTCCAATCAAACCTGCTCTCGATGTACTCCTGCACCACAATCCAGTCAGAGAGCTTGAAGAACCTCTTGGCGATCTTTTGTAGCTCATCAACATTTGAGACCTTCTCAACGCGGGCTGAGAATGATGTCGAGGGCTCCTTAAGTACCAGTGGGGTGCCCAGCTCCTCGAAGAGGTCTTCGGCAAGGCCTTCATCCAGCTCTTTCTTCTTCAGAAATTTGGTTCTGGGCATGGAGACGTTATTCTTCATGAGGTGCATGTACATGTTGATCTTGTCTGCGCAGATCTGAATAGAGCCTGGGTCGTCTATCACTGGTACTCCATACATTTGCGCAATCCTTGACGCCACGTATGTGATGTTCATGGGGTCGGTGTTGGCGCGAATGAATAGAGCATCCAGTTTTGGGATCTTTTTCATATCAACTGGGAAGATGAACTCAGCCGTATGTCCCATGCTCTCAGCCGCGTCCCGGCATTTAACCACTGCTGTGAGCTGCTCAGAGCTGCTTAACGTCTGTCTGTTTACAAATATGCCTAGTTTACTCAAAGCGTTTCACCCTCTTGTCCAGAAGGTTTTGCAACATTTCCGTTTCGTCGTTTGATAATTGTGAATACTTCACAGGTGCTAAGGATGAGAGCCTGCAACCAGACTCGTCTTTCACAAGCACGATTTCCACTAACGGCAGCCTGAAGACTTCATAGATCCTCTCTGCCAGGATCTTGGCCTGACTGCAGCAGTTTATGGTCTTGCCAAAGATGGATACGCATTTTGTGACCTTTGAGGTATCGTTGATCTTCTGGTAGCAGAAGGAATACCTGCCGCGGTTGGTTACATGCTTGATGACCCTCTTCGCCTCTTCGATGTCGGACACCAGAAAATGGTCGGATGGCGTGGAGAAGTAGTTCAAGCCGTATACTATCGCTGGCAACGAGACGTAAACATTGGATATAATCCATTCGCATACGGGGATTCCTGCCAGCTTTGCCTTCTCCAGACAGATTGGAACGATATAAGCGTCCAGTACATCGCTGCTGCTTGGAGTGGTCTTGATGCCATCGTTCTCGTTCTTGACTATGGTGTAGTACGGCTCGGTCTTGTAAAAATAACTCTCATTAACAATATATTGGGAGTCATCTTCTTTTAAGGTGTACATTATGTCTTTTTTAGGAATATGATCTCTACGTTTATTCATTAAAACATCACCGCATTGCATGCGTGTGAGAAAATAGACCTGCTTATGTGAGTAAATCCGCGCTCTTCCAGGTCGTGTCGGGGCGCGATGCTTGATAATTTTGCATAGGAGCACCTACGGTATTTATTCAGACTACGGTGCCTTTCTGGATCGGATGCCATTTCATTCTCAGAAATTTGGATCTCCTCATGGCTCCATACCTGGCAGGTAGTATTTAGCGTTATCGACATGACGGTCAGGCTTTCATGGCATTTGCCGTCCAATGCCGTTATCATCTCATGCCAAACCATTATTGTTCTCATCTTAGGAGGCGGGTTTTCGCGAATATGGGGCAGCAATAGCCAACTCTCACTTTTTATTATCAATCATTTGCATCATCATCTCTGGGCTAGTGGCTGCAAGGCTGCATGATTGGCTGGTGCAGACGTAAGCTCTTGTCCTTCCGGAAGCATCTTCCAGATTCTTTGTGAAAGGCGCTAAATCTCTGATCTCATCTCCGCATGCCAGGATGACGGAATTGCTCGGAAGAAATCGTGACCTTAAGGCCCGAAGCATCTCAATTGTGCCCGTATCCTCAGGGCATCCAACGATTGTTATCTCGCTTGCAGGTCCAAGTGCATAATCAAGAGAAGAGAGCATCATGGTGTGGCCTAATGGCTCTCTTTTGATTGCCGAATAGGATGATCTGGCTAGCTGCCAGGCCTTATCACCCAATTCTGCATTTCCTGATATATGCATGAGTCTCAGAAGGTTTAGCATTGCAACAGAGCTTCCTGATGGGATAGCTCCATCGTAAAGCTCCTTCTGGCGGAGGGGCAGAGCCTGCAGATCATCAGCATTGAAGAAGAAGCCGCCATTATCTTCATCCCAGAAATGCTGAATCATGACCCAATTTAGATGAAGGGCTGCCTTGAGATACTTGGCATCAAAGACCGTCTCGTAAATCTCGATCAATCCCCAGACAAAGAATGCGTAATCATCCAGGATGCCGGCGATGCCTGCCTCGCCTCGGTAGCGGTGCAAGAGCCTGCCTTCATCAGTCTGCATCTCCTTTAAGATGAAATCCGCTGCATTCATTGCGGCTTTAGCATACTTCGGCTCATCCAGAGTCTGAGATGCTTTGCATAGTGCAGCTATCATAAGGCCGTTGCCGTCTGTAAGTATCTTGTCATCCTTCATGGGACGCGTCCTATTCTCTCTTGCGGCAAAGAGCTTGCTTCTTATCCCCTCCAGCATACCGTCTCTGCTGCTGTCTTTGTCTTTTTCTATTGTTTGAGTAACAGACGCCGAAAAAGCATGGGGCCTCTCTCGTATGATATTTTTGCCATTCTCGAAATTTCCGCTTTCATAAATATCAAAGAGCCTGATCATGTGCCTGAACTCCTCCTCGTCCAGAATCTCCTTCAGCTCTTCAGCACTCCAGATGTAGTATTTGCCCTCCTCTCCATCGCTGTCGGCGTCTTCAGCTGTGAAGAACCCTCCATCTTCTGAGGTCATGACTCGCTGTACATACTCAATGATCTCTTGTGCAGTCTTGGCGTACTCCTTCTTTCCGGTAGCCTGATAGGCTTCGGTGTAGGCCGTGGTCAACAGAGCCTGGTCATAGAGCATCTTTTCAAAATGGGGAACAAGCCATTCTTTGTCTGTCGAATATCTATGAAATCCGAATCCGACGTGATCGTAGATTCCGCTTCTGCGCATAGCTTGAAGCGTTTTTTCAACCATCTTTAGAGCGAATTCTTCGTGAGTACGATGCCAATAACGGAGCAAGAAGAGAAGATTGCTGGGGCTGGGGAACTTGGGTGCAGTTCCAAAGCCGCCGTTCTCATTATCATAAATGGAAGACAGAGCAGCGTAACCCCTTTCCAAAAGCATTGAAACCGGGACTTCTTCGCCAGCATCCTGGGCTTTCGTCTGGTCCGGTTCCATCCGCCTCAAATGGTCAAAGATCCTGTTTGCATGGTCCAGCAACTCATCTCGGTTATTCTCCCATAGCTCTTTGATCCTGGGGATGATCTCCATCATTCCAGCCTGGCCGAAGCGGCCAGTCTTCGGGATATAGGTAGCAGCGAAGAACGGCTTCTTCTCAGGGGTCATGATGATTGTCAGAGGCCAGCCGCCTCTGCCTGTCATGGCCTGGGCCGCCTTCATGTACATCTGATCTATGTCTGGCCTCTCCTCCCTGTCAACCTTGATGCAGATGAATGTCTGGTTCAGGATGTCGGCGACGGCCTGGTCCTCAAATGACTCATGGGCCATGACATGGCACCAGTGGCAGGTCGAGTAGCCAACAGATAGAAAGATGGGTTTGTCCTCCCTCAAGGCAGCCTGAAAGGCAACTTCCTCCCAAGCAAACCAGTGCACCGGGTTGTTGGCATGCTGCAGCAGGTAGGGGCTTTTTTCAAAGCTGAGGCGGTTTGATTTGAGAGACTCGTTTCCTGTTTCCATGTCTAATAACCTTATCAGCTTTTTATTCTTATTTCCTGTGGCCGAATCCTCAGATTCTCTGCTAAATTGGCGCGCACTTTAGCCTCTTTTTCTTTGTGCAATCGTCTAAAGCCTGTGACAGCTTCGCGAATTATTAAATTTATCTTTATGAAGTAAATTTTTAATACAATTATCAATACATTTATTATGACTATTACAACTCTCTAGAATATCTAGATGATATATCTGCTCAATTGCTTTCGATATGTTTATATCTCTTCAAAGCAAATTCTTTGATGGTTCAATCAAAATAAGGGGTGAATCAAAATGAAGGGAGTAGTAATAGCCACAGCTTTAGTTCTACTGGTTTGCTGCGGTGTTGCACTGGCTAACCCACCACTGGTTCCGCCAGTACAGTACGAGCAATTTTGTGAAGCGCAAAAGGTGTCAGGAAGCGGCATTGTCGATGTCAGTACCTCTATTGTCGACAAGAAGCTAGCTCTTGAGTACTTCAATAACATGGCTGGAGACGGCGATTTTGAGCTTGATCAGGAGCATGCTTACTCGCAGAATTCTGACAAGCTGCTGAGAAATATTTCCTCGGTCAATGGAGGCGACAAGACTGCACTCAATCTCTATGAGGCCACCAAGCTCACCTACGCCAGCGACAGCACGCCTCTGAGCGGTGCAAAGTTCCTGCACTCCAAGGAGTTCTACGGCGGAATAGGCGCAAAGGTCCAGGAGGCTTTCTCTGTTTACGAGATGGAGAAGGATCAGACTGCATTCTTTGTCTCAACCACTCCGTACAACCCTCAGGAGCCGACAACGCCTATCAATCAGGACTACCTGCAGCTCTTGAAGATATACTATCCAGAGGAATATTCCCAGTACATGGCCGAGTCCAAGCACACCATAACTCCTGAGGAGCTAATCAATAAGCTCAAGGATGCTGGAAGGGATACTGACCGGGTTTCTGAGCTGATGGGCAACAATGCGGCCCACGTCATCGGCATGGACACCAAGAACTCCTTCAACGGAACATGGGGAACCGATGCCACCTGGCACAAGATATTCTACAAGGACATCAAGGCCCACGAGCTATTCTCCGGAACCTTCGAGGCCGAGAAGCTCATCAAGTTCCATGAGAATCCTGTTCCAGAGAATGAGCATCCTCCATGCGAGGGCATAGACTGCTAAGTGATTGGGAGTCTGTCTCTTTTTTTTGTAGCGTGATCCTGTTTTCTCGATTGATTCTCTTGATTGGTTTTCCGGAATCGTTCGAATGGTGTCGCTTTTAATAAGGCTGATTGTGGTAAACGCAAATGCTCATGAGAAAAGGATAAAGGAAATCCGTAAGCCGGATCTCCCGAATTTTGCAGATCTATTTACATTGGGCCCAGTGGCAATACAACCTTCTTGTAGACCTCGTTCAGCACCTGTGCCAGGGCAGCATAAATCGCAGAAAATCCGCAGATGATCCCCTCATATCCTGCAAGAGTTCCTATTGCAGCGCTTCCCAGATAGTCCCGGGCGGCAAGCAGGAAGAACAGGATGGTGAGCGACAGGAAGACGAACTGCAGGGCGCGGTTGATCTTCAGCGTACCCAGGAACATGAAGAATGTGAACAATCCCCACATGAAGAAGTAAGCTGCAAAGGCTGGCTTAGAGGTCGCGCCGGCAAGCTCAAGGCTTGGCAGGAACAACAGGGCTACGAGCGATAGCCAGAAGAGGCCGTAGGAAGTGAAGGCAGTGGTTCCAAAGGTGTTGTTTTTCTTCCATTCCATTATTCCTGCAATGATCTGGGCGAGGCCGCCGTAGAATATTCCCATGGCCAAAATCATGGAGTTTAGTTCGTAGTATCCAGCATTATGGAAATTCAGCAGCACGGTAGTCAATCCGAATCCAAGAAGTCCTAATGGTGCAGGATTGGCGGTAGTGTCTTTGATGATCAGAGTTTCTATGGTTTGCTTCCTCACATCTTGCATTGTTTGATTTCCCTCCTAAATTCCAGATTGGCCTTTCTTAATATTAAATTGTTACCCTTAAAATATAAACTAATAATAATGTTAAATGTGGTGCAATTTTCTAAATGCAAAATCTTTTTGTAATGTAAAAATATGATAATGATTGAAAAACAGCTCATGCTGGCTAATCGCCTGAATGTGAGCGATCTCACATCAAGCTTTAATTAGCTTTTCGCTTGTCTTTCATAAAACTTGTGACCCATAGAGGCCGAATCATTCGCGGCGCTAATTCTCCAGATGGGGCTGGCAATAGGTCATCTCCGATTCATGCCATTGCTCCCGCATTCCAGGGTGCAGGCGGAATGAGATTACTTGGTGCTGCTGCTCTTCTTAATCTTCACTAGTGCCGCAGCTAATGGACATATGCCATATGAAATTTTATTCTCCTGGATTTTCTTCTTGCTGGGTCCTAAATCAAGCAGTATTAACTTATACAATTCAAGTGCATTAATATTTTAAGATCCTACTGATAACTATAATAAATATTAGTGCATTGTAAATAGCTTTTTTCTCCAAGCTTGTCTTGAAAAAAGAACGGATCTGCACCTTGGAAAATGTGGCAAAATCCTCCCGCAATGGAATAGTTGTCTCCCTATTTTCCAATCCGATTACAAAGCAATGGTATCTCTTCTTTTCATAAGAAATTCTTGCAAAGTTATACAGCAAAATTTATATATGATTAGCAATAAGTACTAATTGGGTCCGGGAATTCTCAAACGATTTTAAGTCATCCATCCCCTCAAGATGAACTAAAACCCGGATCCATCCCTTAATATTATGCCATCCACCTTCTTTAAATTCTATTGTCCCCAGATACTATGATTATGACTATTATCGAGGTTGAAACCAGAAAAAGTTTGGATGTAGTTGACATCACCGACCGCGTAATCGAGGCTCTTAGAGAGTGCGAGATAGATGCCGGAATCTGCCTGGTTTATTCGCTTCATACTACCACCGGACTGGCAATAAATGAAGCAGACGGTCCATTGATCCGCGATATTCTGAATCTTTTGGAGAAGATAGCTCCTGAAGGTGCAGGCTATCAGCATGATCGGGGCGATGGCAATGCTCATGCTCATTTGCGTGCCATGATTTTAGGAAATAGTGTGATGATACCAGTTGAGGAAGGAAGGTTGGTCATGGGGATCTGGCAGAGGATTCTTTTCTTCGAATTGGATGGCCCAAGAGAGAGGAGAATACTTGTTAGGGGGATATCAGGCCAGTTAACTGATCGCTAAAAATTGACAATCGGGGGAAAAAGCCCCACAAGCTATGCTTTTTTATTTAAATATGGCCGTTCCAGTTGTCGAGGCCAGCTCTTTGAAGGCCACCATGAGCTCCTTTGTGATCGGTCCAGGCTTGCCGGTTCCAATTACTCTGCCATCGACTTTTGTGACTGGCGCGACCTCTGCGGCAGTCCCGGTGACAAAGACCTCATCTGCTGTGTAGAGGTCGAACAGGCCCATCTCTCTCTCCTGAATGCTGTGGCCGCGAGTCTCTGCAGCCTCAATGACAGCTTCTCTGGTTATGCCCTTGAGATTGTTAATGGTATAGGGCGTGTAAACTTTTCCGTTTTTGACCACAAATATATTGTCTCCGCTGCCTTCAGAAACCAGTCCCCTCGAGTCAAGGATGATGGCCTCATTGCCGCCTTTGATATTAGCCTCAATCTTTGCAAGTATGTTGTTCAGATAATTTAGGCTCTTGATGTTGGGTGGCAGGCTGTCCGGAGCATTTCTGCGAACGGCAACGCTGACTGCTGTAAGTCCGATCTCGTAGAGGTTGCCATACATTGCTCCCCATTCAATGGCAATGATTGCAACTGTTGCCTTTTCACATTTGTTGGGATCAAGGCCCAGGTCTCCGTAGCCCCTGCTGACAATCGGCCTGATGTAGGCATCGCGCAGATTGTTCTTCCTCAGAGTCTCCAGGATGGCCTCGCACATCTCCTCCTGGCTCATGGGTATCTTGAGCATAATGGCTTGAGCCGAGTCAAAGAGCCTTCTAACATGGTCTTCCAGCCGGAAAACGCGACCATCATAGGCCCTTATTCCTTCAAAGACACCATCTCCATAGAGAAATCCGTGATCGAAGACCGAGACTGTAGCCTGTTCCTCCGGAACAAACTTTCCATTAAGATAAATCTGGTTCATAAGGCATCTCAATGTCCGATAATTGCCAAGGATAAATGAGTTTTGATCATTCGTCGGCTTCATTGCAGGCGTCTCATGTTTGAACTTATGTAGTCGATGGGTTTATTAGTAAAGAAATGATGGGTGGTGCCTACTCTTTACGGGGATTGGAGCTTATGGCAAGACTTGGTTTCGTCGTCTCGGAGTTCAATAGGGACATCACCTATCAGATGGAGCTTTTGGGCAGGGAGCATGCCCAGTTCCTGGGGGCGGATGTCGCGGCAGTCGTTTATGTTCCTGGAGTCTATGACATGCCTCTTGTTGTGAAGAAGCTTCTTCGTCGCGAGGACATCGATGCAGTCGTGACTATTGGTTGCGTGATTCAGGGAGAGACCGCTCATGATGAGGTCGTTGTCTCTCAGGCGGCTCGAAAGCTGATGGATCTGTCCCTCGAGTTTGACAAACCGGTTACCCTTGGCATCACAGGACCCAAGATGTCCCGACTCGATGCTCACAGGCGCGTGGACTATTCCAAGCGGGCCGTCGAGGCGGCGGTCAAGCTCCTGCAGAGATTGGGTGGTGTCTGAGGTATGGTATCATCGCGAATGGCCTCCATTCACGAATCAACCACCATGAAGATCTCGGCTATGGCAAAGAAACTTGCTTCTGAGGGTCTTGATATCATCGATATGGGTGTGGGTGAGCCGGATTTCGATACTCCTAAGCATATCGTCGAGGCTGGATGCAGCTCAATACGAAACGGCCAGACTCACTACTCTCCTGCGGTAGGAATTCCTGAGTTGCGAGCGGCTGTAGCCGAGAAGCTTCGCCGGGACAATTCCCTTAATGTTAAAGCTGATGACGTCACCATAACACCGGGCGCCAAAATGGCTGTATTTGCCGCTATCCAGGCGTTATTGCAGGAGGATGATGAGTGCGTTCTCATAGGTCCCTCCTGGGTGAGCTACGAGCCCTGTGTGGCCTTTGCCGGTGCATCTGTATCCTGGGCAAATGTGAACGATCGCTTTTTGCCCCAGGATCTGGCAGGTGCGATAAACTCTAAGACAAAGCTCATTCTTGTAAACTCTCCCTCCAATCCAACTGGATCCGTTTTTGGTAGAAAGGTTCTTGAGGAGATTCGCGATTTAGCAGTGGATCATAATCTTTTTGTCATATCAGACGAGATTTACGAGAAGATCATTTACGATAACAAGCACATCAGCATAGGCTCTATGCCTGGAATGGGGGAGAGGACAGTGACCATTAATGGCTTTTCAAAGGCCTATGCCATGACCGGATGGCGTCTTGGGTATCTTACCGGGCCCAAGGATATCATGAAATGGGTTAACAGGCTATTATCTCACTCTGTATCCCAGGCAACCACCTTTGTGCAACATGCAGGAGTTGCGGCTATTCGGGGGCCTCAGGCAGAGGTCGCATCAATGGTGGCTGAATTCCGGGTGCGGCGGAATCTGTTGGTGGAAGGCCTCAGAAATATGGGGATACCATGTAGCATGCCGGGCGGTGCCTTTTATGTCTTCCCAGATGTATCTCAGTACGGCGGCGGTGATGCATTTACCAGCAGGCTTCTCAAAGATGCTCTTATTGCTGCAACGCCTGGATCCGCCTTTGGCCCTGGTGGAGGCAATTATATCCGGCTCTCCTATGCCACATCTCAAAATCGAATTAAACAGGCTCTCCAACGGATTGAAACGATGCTGCGATAGTCCTCGGAATTCATTATATCTTCATTTTTAGTGGAAAATTGCAGATATGATGAAATTAATGCTTGCGCAATCTATTTCTGGTATGAGTGAAGTAAGCCGTTGATTGAATACTGGAGTCCGATGATTATGAATGGGGTTTATGCATTAGGGAGAGGGTGCTTGATTTTTTTTATTGTGTTTTTCGTTCTATCTTTGCCTTCTCTATCCACGCCCGGATTGAATCTGACTAAAAGCTGCAATTTGTGGTATGGTTATTTAGGTGACACCATAGTTTATAGCTTTAATCTTGAGAATAATGGAACTGAGGATCTTAGCGATATATCACTCTTTGATGATCATCTTGGCGATATTGCGCTATTGAGTAGAACTCTTGGAGCTGGTGAAAGCAGTAATGTTAGCGTTTCCTACAAGATTGCAGAGGCTGATGTTGGTGAAGGTTCTATTTTAAACACTGCAAGGGCGTCGGCTAAATGCGAGGGTGTTGATGTATTCTCCAATAATGCCAGTTATGAGGTAGCTGTTGGCTTTCAAAGCGTCGAGCATAGCTCGCGGATTGATGCAATTCTCAATAATTCTTCTAATTGATCGCAATGACGGGGTCCTAATTTTTAGGATTGCCTGATATTATCTTCTGTGATTGGATCCAGGATTGGCATCTATGCGTCGATTCCATGATAATTTTTCCTTTATATCTGCAGCTAGAATATATGATCTTTTGAATTTATTGCCGCGAAATTTATGTTTTTATACATAATCTATTATCATTAAATTATTGCATAGTCATCCCCTTATTTAACATCAGGAACAATATTCCGAATACTTTATGTACTAGAAATCAACAATCTCGTTGAAGGTAGGAGAGGAATTATGGGATTTTTATCTAAATGGTCGGCCATATTCAAGCCAATAATGGATAGATCTAACTGCATAATAAATGATTTCAATAGGCATGCGAGATGTTTATCCTGGTTATTTATTGTCAGTATTATATTATTACTCTATATAAATGCTGCAATGGCCTTGACTTTAGACAAGGGTGCAAGTGTTTCAAGCGCTTATTTCGGAGATTCTGTTGATTATACGTATGATTTAACGAATGTTAATGATGGCGATCTGTCTAATATCGTAATCTATGATGATAGATTGGGGATGATTTCTTTTGGACCTCTCGCTAACAACGCGGTCGGCTCAAAGGTTGTCAATCATATAATAAATGAGTCTGATATGATTTATGCCCAAAGTCATTCTGGGGTATTGGCAAATCATGCGTATGCTGTGGGCGATAAATCTGGGGGCGGGCAAGTAACGTCCAATTCAGCGGGTCCAGTTGAAATAGATGTAGGATTTGATGGAAAATTAGATGTACGAGTTATTCCTTCGTCTCCTCCACGTCCCATTGGTCAAAATATGTCTTTTAATATTGTAGTAACAAACACCAATGGCTGCACTATACATGATGTAAATGTTACCGATTATATATATCACCAGACAGGGATCCAAACATGGGTAACACTCAATCGAACTACATTGCTTCCAAATGAGGCGGCCAATGGAACAGTATACTACACGATAGTCCAAGAGGATATCCTTGGTCCGCCTAGCGGCCAGCTATATGCAGGGACGCCTAGGATATTAAACAGAGCCTATGCGATTGCCTGGCCGAGCTGGGAGCCAAAAGGGAGCAGTACGAATGCTTCAGCCTGGGCTTCAATAGGTTCGTCAATTCAATATACCACATTAGTCGAAGTTGAAAAGAGTACCACTCAGGCTGTTGGTGCTCCAAACTCCACCACAACTTTCCCAATTAATGTGACAAATATAGGGACCGCTTTGCTCAATCGGACCGAGATGACAGATACGCTGCCAAAAGGCTTGACATATATCTCTGCAACCCCTACCCCAAGCCAGGTAACTGTAAATCCCGATTTAACTACCACTCTCTACTGGTATAATCTAAGTGAAAACTTCAGCAAAGTCCTCTATCCCAATGAATATTTTAATATCGTAATCGAGGCAGAGTTTGATGGAAATGAATTCGGATTCCTGACCAATCTAGTAGATGTCACAGGCTATAACCTACGCAAGGAATTATGCACTTCATCTGATTTTGAGACAGTCGAAGCAAAATTGCAAAACATCACAGTCACCAAGGATGCCACTCCTTATTATGGCGCTCCTGGTGCATATATTAATTTCACTTTAAATGTCACAAATTCGGGCAATATAACTCTGACCGATGTATTCGTCCATGATATTTTGCCTTTCGGCTTGACATATGTTGATTCCTCTCCATATGGCTACAATATCGGACAGGATGTCTTCTGGGACGATATTGGCATTCTGCTTGAAAGTGAGACAAAGTCTCTGTAGGTTAATGTTAGCATTGACGGACCGGTTAATGGCGTTTCAGAGCTAATTAACGATGTATATGTAGACGGAAAGCCAGAATATGGCAGAAATGCCACCAATACCACCAATAAAACGGTAGAGGCGCGGGAGCCAAATATTGAGGTTAATAAGACTGCGTCTCCGACTTTCGGCTCACCGTGTACGAATGTTACTTTCTCTCTGCTGGTCCATAATACTGGTAATATCACTTTAACTCATATATTTGTCAGCGATACTCTTCCTGTGGGGATGAGCTATGTCTCCTCAGATAATGGTGGAGTGAATAACAGCCGGTACATCAACTGGTCAGACATTGGCTCGCTTGATCCTGATAAAAGCAAGCCGTTAACTGTCGTAGCTCATATAGATGGCCCTGTCAGCGGTATTCAGACTCTCACTAATAAAGTCGACGTGGAAGGAATGCCTGAATACGGAAGCAATGTCACAAACAACTCTTCGACTGATGTCCTGGCCATCGAAGCTAAGATCAAGGTAGACAAAACAGCCCTTCCGACCTTTGGCTCGAAGGGCACTCTGATCAACTTCACAATGAATGTAACGAACAACGGCTCAGCTCCTCTGCTAGCAGTCTATGTCGAAGATACTCTTCCCGCTGGCCTGACTTACAATGATTCCTCAGCCGTCAGCAGCAATAACGGCAAGAAGGTCTACTGGCCCAACATCGGCTCCTTAGCCCCCAGCGAGACAAAACAGATCTGGCTGAAGGCCACAATCGATGGCAGCTTATATGGCATTCTGACGAATAATGTGAGCGTTAGCGGCAAGCCCGAGCACGGCGGCAATGTGACGAGCTGGGCTACAGCAGACGTCTCTGCCCTCCAAGCCAATATTTCAGTAGACAAATCGGCGATTCCGAACTTCGGCTCGAAGGGTGCTCTGATTAACTTCACAATGAATGTTACCAACACCGGCTCAGCCCCGTTGGTAGCAGTCTATGTCGAAGATACGCTGCCTACAGGTCTCACTTACAATGACTCATCCGCCATCAGCAGCAATAGCGGCAAGAAGGTCTACTGGTCTAACATCGGCTCTCTTGCAGTATCAGAGACAAAACAGATCTGGCTGAAGGCTACAATCGACGGCACATTGTACGCCCCGCTCAGAAATAACGTTGAAGTCAGCGGCAAGCCCGAATATGGAGATAATGTCACCAACAGCTCCTTTGCAGATGTCTCTGCATTCGAAGCCAATATTACAGTAGACAAGTCCGCCCTTCCAACCTTCGGCTCGAAGGGTGCTCTGATCAACTTCACAATGAATGTGACGAACACCGGCTCAGCCCCGCTGGTAGCAGTCTATGTCGAAGATACGCTGCCTACAGGTCTCACTTACAACGATTCATCAGCCATCAGCAGCAATAGCGGCAAGAAGGTCTACTGGTCTAACATCGGTTCTCTTGCAGTATCCGAGACAAAACAGATCTGGCTGAAGGCCACAATCGATGGAGCGCTGTACGGTACTCTGACGAATGAAGTTGATGTCAGCGGCAAGCCCCAGTACGGCGACAACGTAACAGACGATGCGTTCGCCGATGTCTCTGCTATCGAAGCCAATATTACAGTAGACAAGTCCGCCCTTCCAACCTTCGGCTCGAAGGGCACTCTGATCAACTTCACAATGAATGTTACCAACACCGGCTCAGCCCCTCTGGTAGCAGTCTATGTTGAAGATACGCTGCCTACAGGTCTCACTTACAATGACTCATCAGCCATCAGCAGCAATAGCGGCAAGAAGGTCTACTGGTCTAACATCGGCTCTCTTGCAGTATCCGAGACAAAACAGATCTGGCTGAAGGCCACAATCGATGGAGCGCTGTACGGCACTCTGACGAATGAAGTTGATGTCAGCGGCAAGCCCCAGTACGGCGACAACGTAACAGACGATGCGTTCGCCGATGTCTC
>Ga0209340_1000045_pt1 | contig 172497 bp, 143 predicted proteins | sample EPASupsiteSAE323_FD_187266 | JGI IMG/M metagenome (GOLD analysis project Ga0209340, IMG submission 187266) | Bioremediated contaminated groundwater from EPA Superfund site, New Mexico - Sample SAE3-23 (SPAdes) (version 2) | ecosystem: Environmental > Aquatic > Deep subsurface > Groundwater >...
GTTCCGGCAGCGGGCGGTTGGGGAGAGATCAAGGTAAATGACGGCGGCAGCGTCAACCTGGATTACTGTGTGGTGAGATATGCGGGCAATTCTCACGGGTGGAGCACGTTCCAGGAAGCAGCGGCGATATTCAAGACGGGCAGCGCAAGTATTACGATCAATCATTCTGATATAATAAACAGCTCGGGTTATGGAATTAGGATAGAGAATACCGACGCTGTCCAGACGATAACCAACAATTATTTGAGGAATAATGCTTCGGGGGCAGTTTATATACAAAATGCTCCCGCTGTGATCCTGTCTAATAATGACTTGTCAGACATTTTTGTTTTCAGCAATACTGCCTATAACGTGGCGGAAAACGGCACCGAGGCTACTATTACAGTAACCCGGACCGGCGGCAGTGAAGGCAGTGTGAGCGTAAACTATGCCACTAGCGACGGCACCGCCACGGCAGGCAGCGATTACACTGAAGCATACGGGACATTGAGCTTCGCAAATGACGAGACTAGCAAGACCTTCACGGTAGCTATCAGCGATGATGCCGTTTATGAAGGGGATGAAACGGTAAATCTGGCCCTGAGTAATGATGCGGCAGCTAGCCTGGGTACCCCGGACACCGCCATTCTGACCATAATAGACAATGAACAATCATCGGTACCTACACCTGGTCAGCTGCAATTCAGTGCAGCCGCCTATAGCATAAATGAGACGGAAGCAAGCGTAGCCATCACGGTAACGAGAACCGGCGGAAGTGACGGCAGTGTGAGCGTAAACTTTAGCGTCGGCGACGGCACTGCCACCGAGGGAAGCGATTATATCGCAACCAACGATACCCTGACCTTTGCCGGCGGCGAAACCAGCAAGACCTTCACGATAGCAATCATTGACGATGCCGTTTATGAAGGGAATAAAACGCTAAATCTGACCCTGAGCGGCGCGGCAGTTGCTGCTCTGGGCACACCAGATACCGCCATACTGACCATAATAGACAATGAACAGTCACCGGTACCTCAACCCGGTCAGCTGCAATTCAGTGCTGCCGCCTATAGCGTGAATGAGACGGAAGCAAGCGTAACCATTACGGTAACGAGAACCGGAGGCGCTGACGGTGAAGTCAGCGTAAGCTACAGCACCAGTGACGGCAGTGCCCGAGCGGGGACTGATTATACCGCTGTCGCCGGTACGCTGGTTTTTGGCGACCAGGAGACGCAGAAGAGCTTTTCCATAAGCATCATCAGTTCGGACAGCATCCAGGCTGATCGTAGCGTGAATCTCACTTTATGCGATCCTGCCAACGGGGCAGCTCTGGGAAGTGGAAGCACTGCAGTGCTTACGATCACGGAAGAATCTCACGATAATTGTTTTATAGCCACAGCTGCTTTCGGTTCAAAATACGCCTTCCCAGTGGCCTTGTTACGGCACTTTAGAGATGATTGCCTGATGAAAAACAGTTGGGGACTGGGCTTTGTGAACTTCTACTACCAGAACTCTCCGCCCATTGCTCATTATATCGCGGATAGGTCATGGCTGCGCCTGCTGGTCAGGTCCCTATTGCTGCCCATTGTTATGGTGGTTTATGTTTTCTATCACCCAGCTTGGCTGCTGGTATTGGTTCTGGTTTTATGTTGTGCTGTGGCATACCAGCGACGCAGATTGGATAATCTGGCTGGTTTTTAACTGAATTGTCGAGGGGACGGGGTTATCGACATATCGGAATGTCGGTAACCCCGTCCCCTCGAGGCTTTTTTAGCCTGCCAATGTCTTACCCCAACCTCTTCAAATAAAACGCCACCACGTTATCATCCGGGTCGGCTTCCTGATAGGCTGCGAATAGCTGGCGGGCCCGGTCGCGGTCGCCTTCATGGAAGGCTGTCACTGCCTGCCGGAACTGGTCTTTGCGTTCTTGTTTGCGAGTGCGGGATTCCGGCGGGTCAGCGTTATAGACCTCCAGCAGCGGGATGTGCATGATTTTGCCGCGGACATCCAGGGGTCCCAGGTAACGAATCAGGTATTTTTCGCGTTCATCAATGAGTTCATAAGTATGACTGCTGATCAGCAAAGGACTCTTCACCGCCTTGGTCATTTCCTCCAGGCGGGCCGCGACGTTGACACTATCACCAATCACCGTGGCTTCCATGCGTTTTTTTTCGCCGACTGTTCCGAGAATGACCCGTCCGGAATGAATCCCGATGCCAATATTGATGTTGGGGGAATCATTTTCGGGACCGACATTAAAAACCATTAAGGCTTCCAGCATGGCAATGCCGGCATCAACGGCGTCTTCGGGTTTATCCGGAAATACCGCCATAATGCCGTCGCCGATGAATTTATTGATGAAGCCGTTGTGCTGACGGATGATCGGTCCCATGAGCTCAAAGTAGGTGTTTAAAAATGCAAAAGTCTTCTGGGGAGACATATTTTCAGATAGCGTGGTAAAAGCTCTGATGTCAGCGAATAAAACGGTCATTTCTTTTTTTATGCAATCCCCGAAATGTATGTGGGCCAGTTTGTTGACGCCCAGCTCCCGCAGCAGTTCCCGGGGGATAAATTTCTCCATGGCCTGATAGTTTTCTTCCACCTCCCGGCTTTGGCGATAGTGTTCAATGGCCGAAGAGATAGTCAAGAACAGGTCCTCCCTTTCCCAGGGCTTAGAGATATAACGGTACAGATGGGCATCATTGATAGCGCGAACCACGCCGGATACATCAGCCTGGCCGGTTAGCATGATATTGTGGGTATGGGGAAGGGTCTGGTTAATCCTTTTCAGCACCTCGTCGCCCTTCAGGTTGGGCATGATGTAATCACAGATTACCACCGGGATATCATAGTTTTTATCCTTGTATTCCTGGCAGATTTCCAGGGCTTCTTCCCCGCTCTGGGCCAACTCCAGGATGCAGTTCTCCAATTTGTTGGCCAGCTCCAGTTCCAGGCTCTGCAATACAGTTTCTTCATCATCAACGCAGATGACCACCATTTTATTTACCATCAATGCGCTCCACTCCAGTCAGTATGGCTTCTTTAAGTTCATCTTCGGTCCAGGGTTTGTACAGGCAGCGATGTAAATCAGCTTGATTTTTCGTTCTTTCTATGGCATCCAGGTCGGCTTGACCGGTGAGCATCACCTTGACCACCTCGGGATGTTGCTGGTGTACGTTGATCAAAAATTCGTCTCCCTTGGTGCCTGGCATCAGCCAATCCGATACGATCAGTACAATCCGAATGCCGCCCTCCACCAGTTCATCGATAATTTCCATAGCTTCGCCGGCACTTTCCGCAAATTCATAAATGAATTGATTGCCGAAATGCTTTTTTAATTGCAGTTCCAGACTGGTGAGAATAATCTGTTCGTCATCAACGCACAAAATGGCCAAATCAACCATGGGTTACCGCCTCTCCTGATAATATACCGCTGTTTATAGCGGCGGTTTCTTCAAGCAACCGGAAGGAATATTCTGAAGGTGGTGCCCAGACCGACTTCACTATCCACCTCGATCCGGCCTTCGTGTTTTTCGATTATCTTTTTTACGATGTCCAGACCCAGCCCGCTGCCTTCCCCAGCGCGTTTGGTGGTAAAAAAAGGATTGAAAATCTTCTCGCGGGTTTCCGCGGTCATACCGTGTCCGGTGTCCCCGACATAGACCATAAGCTCTCCTTGGTCAGGCAATTCTTTGACCCCCACGGTCAAGGTGCCTTTATAATCCATCGCGTGCAGGGCGTTATTGACCAGATTGGTCCAGACCTGATTCAACTCGTCCGGGTAACAGAGAATAGCTGCCACCTCGTCATATTCCCGCATTAACTCCGTCCCTTGCTTGATCTGGTGATAGTAGAGGGTTAGCACCGTTTCCAGACCTTCGCGAACATCAAAGGAAATCTTTTCGCCGCTGTTATCAAATCGCGCAAAGTTCTTAAGAGCAAATACGATTTTCCTGACCTTCATGGTGGCGGTCTGAATGTTTTTTACTCCCCGAATCAAGCTGGAGATATTGTTTAAAGCCTTGAAGATCAGCTCATTTTGCGGGTGGATGAGCAGGGGCAGCATTGTTGCCGTGTAGTCATAAATGCCAAGATTCACCAGGGAATCGGCATAACTGGCGGCCTGGAGGATTTCAGCCGCTTCCAGCTGTTCCGTCAGGGTCTTGCGCAGAGCTCTCTTTTCGCGCATGGAAAGTACGGTGTCCGAGTTAAGGGCGATATCCAGCATATGCATGAATTCCTGCTGCTCTGCTGCCGTCAGCCAGGAGAATACTTCCGGAATCTGCTCCAGGGCATGCGGTACCGCCTCGGCAATACTGCCTACCGAAGAGTTGATCGCACCCAGCGGGGTATTGATTTCATGGGCAATGCCGGCCACCAGTTGGCCCAATACCGCCATCTTCTCTGATTCGGCCAGCTCCCGTTGAGTTATTTCCGCTTCAGCATAGGCCTGTTTGAGTTCGGCTTCCGCTCGGATGCGTTCCTTGATTTCGCTTTGCAGGGCCAGTGTGGGGCGCAGGTCGCGAGCGACCAGCGCAAAACAAATGACATCCCCGAATTCATCTTTAATGGCTGATAGAGAAACCGCGGTCGGGATAGCCAGCGCTGACCTGGTTTTTAATGGCAGTTCCTCATGGATGGTATGCGAAGGATTATTTTGCGAACGGGTAAGGTGATTTCTGATGGTTGCTGGATCATCCGTAATTTTTTCAATGGTCGAAAGCAGCAAATCCGCATAAGAGAATTGGAGCAGTTCACTGACCCGAGGGTTGACCTCAATGATCCGGCCTTGCAGATCAAGCATGATCAAGAGATCATCAATACTGCGAATGATTTCATTGGTGGCAACGACCGGTGTCACGTACATAAAGCTGTATTTGCTGATGGCGACCCACAAGCCGTAGGCCCAGATCAGCCAGAGTACAACCGGCATTTTGGGGATGTAGTTATAACCTAAAACCGGCAGGAGTGATTCATTAAAAAAGGCCAGCAAGGTCCCGATGAGGGTGCAGGCAATAACGATCCGGGCTTGCTTCTTTTCGCGTACCAGGGTGGAGCGGGCAGCCCAGCGCCATAGCAGGGCAATACTGGAGCCAATACAGACAATATAATAACAGGTAAAAGCCCAGTATCCCAGGGATTGACCTGAGTTTAAGGGGCTCCAGCCGAAACTTTCATGGGTCAGGGTATTGGCGGTAAGTCCTTTATTCATGGCAATGGCGATGAAAATAAGCGCAGGGATATAAATCCAGAAGCGCTTTTTATAAAGCTGCGAGGAGACACGGGCCTCAGTCAGAACCAGGCTGAAGTTCAGGAGCAAGGGGGGACCCAGGCACCAGCCAGGGGAGGACATACGAAACCACCACCAGGCTGTGCTCTGGCTGGGAGCCGAGAACATGAAGCCAATGCAGCAGGCCCACAGGGCACAGGCCAGGCAAAGAGCGACAAATACGGTATTGAGGCGCGTGCGGGGTTTCATGCGCAGCCCGTAAACCGCCAGATAGATATATATGCCAGCAGCAAGAAAGGTGATCAGAGAAACCAGTTGCATCATTATGCCACCTCATCCGGTAAGTGAATAAGCAATAGAGCAATTTTGCCAATGTCAATAATTGTTTGATTAAGTAAACTTCGCTCAAAAAAAACTATATCCTGCTTTGACTTGAATAATATATCTGATCTTCCACCCTCCTGAGTGATCAGGAGAGAGTCATTCTGTTATAACGAGGTTATGGTGGTGATGTCAGTGGGATTTTCGGTGATGTTTTTGCACTATTGAAAATATTACGACGATTTATTGATATTTATACAGATTATTGACAAAATATAAACTAAAATAAGTAATAATAAAAATTATCCAAGAGATAATATTATACATTTTTAGTGCGAGGAGGAACGCAGTTTGACTTCACCGAAGCACTTTTCCTATCGCCTGTCACCACAATATACACATTTCAAAAAGATAAAAAATGAGCGTAAAGAAGACCGCAAGGTCCCGGATGCTGAACTGAGCGATATCTTTGCTGATGCCAACGGAATTATCTTCACGGCTGACAGCGAAAAAAGGATTTTGTCTATATCCCCGGGATGGACCAAGATATTGGGTCACGATATATCAGAAGCGGAAGGCACTACACCGGCAGCCTTCCTGCACCCCGATGATATCACCAAGTGTCGGGCCCACTTCGATAAATTGCTTATAAGCAGGCAGCCAGTCCGGCTGGAATTCCGACTCAGGCATCGTGACGGTTCCTGGCGTTGGTTTTTATGCAGCGCGGGAACCAGTCTAAACGAAAGGGGAGAGCTGTTCATTGTCGGTATAATGACCAATATGACGGAACAGAAGTTGTTGGAACAGGCGCTGCAAAAATCGGATGAGAGAATTCTTAAGGCCTTTGAGGTCATTCCCCTGGGTATTACTATCGCCAAATTACCGGATCACTGTTATATAGATGTCAACGAAACCTTTTTAAGACACACCGGCTGGGAACGTCATGAAGTAATTGGGCACACTTCCCAGGAGTTAAGGGTGTGGGAGAAGGAGGCGGATCGTCAGCATATTCTCGAACTTTTTCGCACTCAGGGTCGTATACTCAGCGAGGTCATGAATTTTAGATTGAAATCAGGCGAAATAAAAACCTATGATTATTCCGGCGCTCTGGTGGATATAGGCGGTGAAACCCATCTGGTCGGCATAATCAGGGACATTCACAAATTAAAAAGAGCTAATGATGCCCTGAAAAAGTCAGAGGACAAATTTGCCAAGGCCTTTAATTCCAGTCCGGTTCCCTTGGGCATATCCACCTTGGATGAAGGCCGCTTTATTGATGTCAATGAAGCCTTTTGCCGGGTGGTCGGGTACGATAAGGACGAAATGTTAAAATCCAATTCATTTAGTATGCATCTGTGGGTGGATTTGGAGCAACGTTCCCATGTTCGGGAAAGACTCAGAAAGGGAGAGCCTGTTCATGATTTAGAAATATTGTTCCGTCAAAAATCGGGAGCTGAGAGATTGGGACTAATGTCTATCGAGAACATAGAAGTAGAAGGCAGGGCATGCATATTAAGTATTCTTAATGATATCACTGATCAGAAGCAGGCAGAAGATAAAATAAGGTATTTGAGTTTTCACGATCGGCTTACCGGTTTGTATAACCGGGCTTATTTTGAAGAGGAACTGAAACGGCTGGATACGGAAAGACAATTGCCCATCAGCATAATTATGGGCGATGTGAACGGACTGAAACTAATCAACGACGCCCTGGGACACTACGAAGGTGACCGATACTTAATTAATGTTGCAACTGCAATAAGGGAAGCCTGCCGTGCCGAAGACATTGTAGCGCGTTGGGGCGGTGATGAATTCATTATACTGTTGCCCTGTTGTGACATCGGGGCGGCAAGTGAAATCGTCAAGAGGTTAAATAACACAGAAACTTCTGCCGCCCTGCCCATTCAAACCAGTTTATCACTGGGATTAGCCACAAAAAATCATGAAGACCAGGATATCACCAGCATTATTAAAGAAGCTGAAGATAAGATGTATCGTAACAAGCTGCTGGAGAACAAGAGCACCCGCAGCTATTTCCTTAGTTCTCTGGAGAAGACCCTCTGGAGCAGGAGCCATGAAACCGAGGAACATTGTGACCGTATTAAGAAAATGGCAGTACAAGTTGCTGAGGTTGTGGGGCTTCCAGCCAGTGATGTAGACAGTCTGCGACTGCTGGCCGCGCTCCACGACATCGGCAAGATAGCCATACCCAACAATATTTTGGAAAAGCCAGACAAGCTCACTGCTGAAGAATGGGAGACCATCAAGAAGCATCCGGAGGTCGGTTATCGAATTGCTCTGAGCTCACCAGAGATGGCTCCGATAGCGGAAGCTGTCCTGCACCACCATGAGCGCTGGGATGGAACCGGCTACCCCTTTGGACTGGCCGGCCAGGACATTCCCTTGTTATCCCGTATCATCTCCATCATCGATACCTACGATGTCATGGTAAATGGTCGGCCCTATCAGGCAGCGGTCAGTTCGGAAGAGGCCTGGGCCGAAATCATCAGAATGTCCGGCAGCCAGTTTGATCCGGAATTGGTCAGTATCATCTTAATCACCAGGTTTCAATAGTCAACCCTGGAGTTCGGTGTATCTTTGACTTTAACGTACTGTTGGTTTAGCTACTCCCTTTTGAATAATCTCGCGCTGTTTTTTAAACACAAAATTAACTATTCTCTCCTGATGACGTTCATTGATCTCCTGAAAGCAAACACCCAATCTAATAATTTTGTTTTCATTTAAACAACGACATACAATGCCTTTGGTTTTTAATATGAAGTTATCCGGGAAAGCGATATTCAATTCCAGCAGAATATCCTTTTCAATCTCATTATCAACCAACATACAAATGCCCCCGCCGCTGACATCTGTAGTAGTGGACTTTATAAATTCATCTTCAGATTCCAGGAGACGATATTGTGTTGGAAGATTGACATCAACTCTTACCCAACTGCGCATTTGTATTTTGGAAATCTTGAAGGGGATGGATAATTGCAGAACAGGTTGTTGACCACCTGTCCTGGCGGTTACCTTGGTATGAAACAAATAGTAGGTGCCATCTTTGCCAACCCTTATCAGGACATCTTTTCCTACCGGCACCGGTACCAGAGAACCCTTTTTATATGGGGCAGCCACGATTATGGAATCGCGCCTGATATCTTCAACACGGCTGGAAAAAACATCTTTTTGCTCTAAATTACCCTTACCCATATCTATTTCTAAATCAATTAGCTTATTTACTTTTATATAATCTTTGTAGTCTGGCTGCGACAAAATGTTTCCTCCTCACCCATAAAAAATCTTCTATGTAGAGCAATTCCAGGACGATTATACTAGGACAATTATCTTATATTATATAATACAATACTGCATAATGGGAGGTAGAGTACCTGGGAAAACAAAATTTTTATAGGGACAGGGACTCGTTCAGACCCCTGCCCCGTATTTTATAAGACTGGGGAACATTGGGTATCATTTAGAGCGAATAATGTGCTATATATATTAATATAAGACAGAAAATTGCGAAAACTCAATAATATTTTGTGGGGGTGTCTGTTATGGAAAAGGGTAACGATAATTTCACCGAAAGCCTGTATTTTTCCACACTGCCCGATATGTTCAACCGTTCGGCTTACCGATTCGGAGACCGGAGGTGCCAATGGTACCAACCTGACCCCGCCCAACCGACCGAAACTGCTGTTCTCACTTATTCCGAAACCTATATTAAGGTAAAAGATCTGAGCTGTGGGCTGATGTCCCTGGGGATTACCCCCGGCGACCGGGTGGCCATCATGTCTTATAACTGTCCGCAATGGCTGTGGGCCGATTTCGCTATCCTCGGCTGCGGCGCGGTAACCGTAACTATCTATCCATCTTTCTCGATGAATGAGATCAAGTACATTATCAACAATTCGGGGTCCCGGGTGGCCTTCGTACGGGATGAAGACGGAGTGAAGAAGATGCTGGAAATTCTAGGCGATATGCCCACTCTGGAGAAGGTGATCGTGATGTCCGAGCGGGCATCCGTGCCGGACCACGATAAATTCGTCTCGCTGCAGCAGGTCATCGATCAAGGACGAAGATATGAGATGACCCACCCTTACGCCTATCATAAGGCCTGCGACGCCATCAAGCCCTGGGATATGGCCACCATCGTATATACATCCGGTACCACAGGCAATCCGAAGGGGGCAGTGCATACCCATCATAGCTTCATGAGTGCAACGGCCGCCGACATACTCAGGTTTGGTGAGGGAGGGGTCCATCCCGATCATGAGATACAACTGTCTTTCCTGCCGCTGTCCCATACCTATGAGCGGCAGTGCTGCCAGGTTTACACCATGTTTACCGGGGGGACCATCGCTTATGCTGAACAGCCGGCCACGGTGATACGGGATATCCAGATTTTCAACCCCACCTGGTTCTGCGCGGTCCCGCGCATCTTTGAGAGACTCTATGTAGCGATGCGGGATGCTGCCTCGGCTACCCCGGAGGGCAAGGCCGCCTTTGAAAAGGCCATGGAAATCGGCCTGAAGGTGGTGGATTATCAGACTGACGAGAACGGATTTGTCGACATGAGTTATGGTCGGACTCTGTTCGATGGTCTGCCGGATGATCTGCGCGCAGAATACGAATGGGCGGATACCAAAGTTTTCAGCAAGGTGCGATTTCTGCTGGGCAAGAATTACCGTTATTCCTGTTCGGCTTCCGCCAGTTTCCCGGCCCGCTTATGCAAGCTATTCATGGCCATGGGGGTCAAGATCATTGAAGGTTACGGCTTGACTGAGACCATGAACGCTGTAAATTTCAGTGTGGCTGCGGCGATTCTACCCGGCAGCATGGGCCCGGAGACCGCATTTAATGAAGTGAAACTGGCCGAAGATGGTGAGATATTGGTTAGGGGAGGCAATGTGTTCCTGGGCTACTATAACAATCCGGAAGCGACTGCCGAGGCCTTTGACCCCGATGGTTTCTTCCATACCGGGGATATCGGCAAGACGGTTCACAATAAGAAACTGGGCAAGGACTACTATATAATCATCGATCGCAAGAAGGCGATAATGGTACTGGATACCGGCAAGAACGTGCCCCGGGCCAAGGTGGAGTCCCGGTTTACCGCTGCCAATTACGTGGAACAAGTATGTGCGGTAGCCGATGACAAGAAGTTCGTGGGGGCGGTAATCGTGCCCAAGTTCGATCGGATCTTACAGGCTCTGACCGCTGAGGGCATCACTTTTGATGAGAGCCAGATGGTAAAGGTGGACGGCATGACGGTCAAAGTTGGCACTGATTTCAGTGAGCACCCCAAGGTTCGGGCCTTGATCGAGTTCGACGTTAGCGAAGCCAACAGAGGACTGGAAGAATATGAAGCGGTTAAGGACTACCACGTTGCCAACCGGGTCTTCCTGCCCGATCTCGACGAGATGACCCCCACTCTCAAGATCAAATTCCGTAATGTTTTGAAGAATTTCGCGGCGGACATAGAGAAGCTGTATCATAAGAAATGATCACATGCTTAAGGGGAACCCCATCGTTCATGGGATTGCGGTGGGGTTCTTTTTTGTCGTTCTATTTGCTGACCCGGTTTCTACCGGCATTCTTGGCACGGTACAGGGCCTGATCTGCTGAGGTCAATACATCGCCGGCCTTTTCCCGGCCCAGGCTTTTTTCCGCGGCACCAATGCTTACTGTAACTGAGACCTTTTTGACTTGCCTGGTCGGCTTTACCGTTTCCGGCTTCTTTTTGGGGCGGTCTTTACCCCGGATGGAAAAGGCTGACCCGGCGATATTTTCGCGTAATTTTTCCAGATGGGGTAAGGCTTCCGCCAGGTCTTTGCCAGCAAATACTATCACGAATTCCTCTCCGCCATAGCGGAAGGCCCTGCCTCCGCCGCTTACCCGGTCCAGTTTGGCAGCCACCATACGCAATACCTCATCTCCGACGTCATGGCCATATTTGTCATTGAACTTCTTGAAGAAATCGATATCCACCATAGCCACCACATAGTCTCCACTCAGTTTCATCAACTCTTCCCGCATGGCTCTTCGGCCCGGAATCTCGGTCAGTTCATCCAGATAGGCCATGCTGTAGGAGTTTTGAATAATATAGACGATCATCAGCAAACCGTTGGCGCTATTAAACACTGTGGCAGCCAGCGGAATGTCCCGACAGTATACCAGCAGGGCAGTACTCAGGATCAAGCCCAGGGATATGGTGGCAAAAAACGATTTGGTTAAGCGCAGCTGCAGCAGGGCAACTGCCGCACTCAAGACCAGAATGGCCAGGCTTAGCGGCGCAATGCTCGGTATAAGCTGAAGATTCCAGGGCAGGAACTCGCCGTTTATTATGCTCATTACAGCTGGAGGGGCAGCGGCAATCAGCCAGGCGGCTCCCATGAACTGGGCCATTATGAAGAGCATCTTCCACCATCCCCAGCGGCTGAAGATGCCTCGTTCTTTAACCAGGCTGAATACAATTATATTAAAAGGAAGCAAAATAGCGATGAGCGAATATAATGTGTCGAGCTCAGCCACTTCTAGGTTGTTCCAGACCATGGTGTTTTTGGTGAATAATACTAGTATCACGATCAGGATCATAGCCAGATAGAATATCTTGCTCTGGTTAAAGCGATAGGCCAGGATACCAGTTACCGTCAAAAGGAGGTAGGGCAAATAAGGAACTGTCTTGTCCAGCGCTGGGGAAAGGGAGTCCATATTTATTAATGCCAGATAGGCCACGATCAGTATCAGGAGCGGCAAGCTCAGCGACATCCAGGCTTTGGTGTTTCTATTCATTGCATTCATCCTTTTGCGACATGTTACTACATATATCATTTTATCTTAAGTATAATGAATTTCTCAGATATTAAGTGATATTATGGGATCAACAACCAATAGTCACCAATAGCTGCTGGAATATATAGAAAAAACAGGAGGCTAAATATGGGAAAGAAGATCAAAATCGAGTCCATCTGTGCCGATTATTCCAAAAGTAAAAACCATGTGTTTGATATTCATGGAGATTTTCGCGACTATGACTGCCACAGCACCTGTGTGGTATGGAACCATATGACCTTTTATGGGATACCCTTTGATTTGCTGGATGACAGAATGGAAGGTATTTATCAGGGGGATTATCGGGAAGCGGTAAAGATCGGGGAACTGTTCGGGTGTCTTATTTTGTGCAGACAAATGCAGGATGAGGGTGAAGATCCCCTGGTAATCTGTGAAGATATCGATGATGAACTGGGGTGTGTTATATCCGCCCTAAGCGATGAAGAGGACGGTCCTCTCAGCTTGGAAAACGGTAATTCCTATCAGAATGTTTATTATATCCATGAACTTACCATGGAAGAGGACTATGATGAAAAACACCTTGAAGCGAGAATAGTAAATGAACTGTCTGGATTGGTCCTGACCTTTTGTCATGTTGTTCCCGATATCCTGGCCTTTTACCCCTCGCTGTTGGAGTATGCCCCGGATCAGGATAACGGAGTTATCGAACAGGAAACACCGGGGCCGGTTCCTGGTCCTTCGATCAGTTTTGATCCCATATTTGGTCAGGTGCTTACGCTGGATAAAAGAGACCCCGACCTAACCCGATCAGCTGCATCCTACTCCGAAGGGTTAGCAGACAGCGGCGGGTATGAAGTATTCGTAAATAACGGTTTCAAAGAAGTAGGCGACAGTGGGGTTTTATTCAAGTATGTAAAAGGTTGAGGTTTTTATCTGTATTCCTTGCCGCAACCAGGACAGGCAGCCTTATGCACACATAAAACATCACCACAGTTTGGACATATCCATTTGGCGTTTTCACTGCTGATGAAGTGATGAAAGCCTGATTCATGGATGTCCTTCAGATTTCCCAGCAAGCTAAGATGGTATTTCTCGACATAGCGCTTCTCCATCCTTTTCATGCGCTGGCAGGGGAATCTGGAGCATTCGAAACAATAGGTGAAATCGGCGTTATCATGTTCATTGCACAGCTTGATAGCGCATCTTGAGCAGTACCCTATCTTCCGGTCACTTTCCACCAAACAACCATCACATCTGTTCTTCTTGCGTAAGAAGGCGTAACAAACCCCACAGTTAAGCCCGCAGGGCGCGATCAATTCCCGGAAAAAACTCATCTTTCCGCTCCTTGCATCAGGTGCTTCAGTCACAGGGCTTTTCCTGGCATGGTAATTCATGCCCATATACTTGGTGCCGTCACGCAATTCTTCCAGCATCTGATTCAATCTCTTGTCAATGGTTTCCTGGCGTTTGGCCCGGATGATCCAGCCGATATAATCATTTCGCTGATAGGGTGGTCTTGCCTGGTAGGCTTCTTCAAGCCCTTCTGTTTTCAAGGCCTCACTCACAAAAGATGGGATTTCATGAACAGGCCTTTTCAATCCGGCCATATTGCACCTCCTTCGAGTATTCATGCAGAAGATCCGCTTAGCAATAATTGAAAGGGAGATATCTCCCATATTACCAGTCATCTGACGGAAATACATAAACCAGAGAAACAAAATTAGTTTCCTAAATTAACATAGTGTTTATCATAAGTATAAAGTGGAATTATTCGGGTCCCCTATATCCTCTCCGCGATCTTCAGCCAGGTCTCCTTGGTCAGGAAGCTTTCCTCCACCTGGTCCTCCAGTTCGAGAAAACGCTGATAAGGCAGGCTGAACGACAGAATGTCTTTGTTGATTACCTTGCGGGCGGAAGGGTCGGTAAGCCCGATCAAGGCCTTGGGATTTTCAGCCCGGCCCTGGGCGATGACCTCTAAAATGGTGCTGTGACAGCCGGCTCCGGAGAATTTTGTCACATTATCCTTGGCAGGACGGTCATAGTTGGCCAGGGTCACCAGGGCCGAAAGCTGGTCGGCATCCAAAAAGACAATGGCCTCGGGAGTCTCATCCTGGCTAACCTCCTCCAGAGGTTTAAAGACCACATAGCAGGTGGGAGTGGGTTCCTCCTTGAATTGCAGGGCATGTTCTGGTTTGCTGTCTGACCACAAGATGGCTACCGGCGAGTTGTTTAATTTGATGGCCTCAGCTATCTTGCTCTTCATATAATCCGTCTCCTTTCACAGCTTACTTCTCATATGATTGCAAGAAATCCTGCCGTAAATACAGAAACTCGCCGGGCTGCTAAGACAGAAGGGACCATCCGTTCTCTTATTGTGATAAAATGCTGGTGAGGTTAGTGATGATGGATATTATTACAGTCAAATACCGCGAGAAAGAGATATTGAAAAAACGCAGATTGGTTGGGGATTTATTTACCCAGCGATCGGCAAATGTCAAAAGCCCTGACATAAAAGTAATCAGCGATAATGATCTGGCTTTACTGTTTGAACTCTATGACCACGTCTTCTTTCAAGGCTGGTTTGCCGATAACTTCCCGGGAACGCTCGGATTTAAACTGTCACGACGCATGACCAAAAGCGCCGGGATAACCTCGTGTCCCCGCAATATCGATCTGTCCCGGCCGGAGAGCATGAAGCTTGAAGTGCGGATCAGCCTGGACTTTATTTTCCATTACGACATAGTCAAAGGCAGCCATATGGTCAGCGGTCTCCCGACCAAAAACAGCCTGCAGGCTTTGCAACTGGTATTTGAACATGAGCTGGTTCACGTGATGGAGTTCGTCCACTTCCGGCGTTCCAATTGTCACCAGGAACGCTTTCAAACCATTGCCCGTAATCTGTTTGGCCATACCGACAGCTACCACCAGCTTCCTACCACCCAACAAATTGCACGCCAAAAGCTGGGTATAGTGCCGGGTGACAAGATTTCCTTTCCTTATGAAGGAAAACGCCTGGAGGGTTTCATTCATCGGATAAACAAAAGGGCTACGGTGATGGTCTCCGACCAGAGAGGCGATTTCTCCGACCATAAGGGCAACCGCTACACCAAGTACTATGTCCCCTTGTCGATCATCCGCAAGATCTGATCATATCTGACTACCCTATTGACCTTTCCCCTGGGGCAACGTTTATGCTGAAGTTCAGTACCCTGAAAAAACGTTGATAACGGGGGGAGACTCATGCCAACAAACAATAGAAAGTGGATAATAACCGGATTATTGCTGGGGATTCTGATGGCTTCTATGGACAATACCATCGTAGCCACCGCCATGGGGACCATTATTGGTGAACTGGGCGGGATGGATAAATTCACTCTGGTCACCTCGGCCTATATAACCACAGAACTGGCAGGAATGCTGATCTACGGCAAATTGGCCGATATCTTTGGCCGGAAACCCTTCTACCTGTTAGGATTAACCCTGTTTATCGGTGGGTCGATTATGTGCGGCACTGCCCACAGCATGGTTGAGTTGGCTGTATTTCGCGGCTTGCAGGGAATGGGAGCCGGCGCTTTGGTCCCCCTGGCTTATACAATTATTTTCGATGTGGTATCGTTGTCCGAGCGGGGTAAGATGGCGGGGCTGTTTGGAGCGGTTTTTGGATTGTCCAGCATCTTTGGCCCGCTGCTGGGGGCCTTCCTTACCCAGTACCTTGATTGGCGCTGGGTGTTCTATATAAATATCCCGCTGGGATTAGTGTCACTTGTATTATTGTTCCGTTTTTATCAGGATAGCAATCTTATGCCGAAGCAGCAGTTGGATTGGCCGGGAGCTACGTATCTTATCATTTCGATCTGCAGTCTTATGGTTTTACTTTACTTGATGGGCAGGGGCTATAACCTCGTTTCACCTCTGGAATTGGGCCTTATAGCTGTTTGCGGGGTATTTGCTGTTCTATTCTTCTATCAGGAAAGCCATGCCGCTGATCCGATCTTGTCGCTTGATCTTTTCCGCAGGCGGCTGTTTGGCGCGACCCAAGGGGTTGCTTTCTTTTACTGTGCCGTATACATACCCATTGCAGTATATATACCGATATATATCCAGGCGGTTTTCGGCGGGACGGCAGCCAGCGTAGGCCAGGCCCTGACGCCCATGATGCTGGCTTCAGTGGTGAGCAGTCAGATCGGGGCTCAAACGGTGCACAAAACTTCGTACCGGAGACTTATGCTGGTTTCCTGCGCTCTGTTTTTGGGCGGCGTATGCGCTCTCGGGACTCTGAATACAGAAAGTGCCTACTGGATGCTGGTGGTATATATGATCATCACCGGTCTGGGCATGGGTTTTTCCTGGTCGGTACTCAGCATGGCTTCCAACCATGATATGGAGTACGGCAAGCGAGCTGTGGCCAATTCGACCCTGTCATTCTCCCAGAGCCTGGGTCTGACCCTGGGTATAAGCATTTTTGGAGCTCTGCAGAATTATATTATGCTGCAGGGGCTGCATATGGCTTTTCCGGCAGCGGGTATGCTCAAAAATGTCCAGGATGCCCGGGTTTTGCTGCAGCCGGCAGTGAGAAGCCAGCTTTCTCAGGAAGCTCTAAGTAAACTGACTGGTATCATGGCAAACTCCATCACTGCCGTTATCACCTATTCCCTGGTCTTTGTTCTGGTGGCTCTGTTCTTCATCATACTGATGGGCGAAGCCAGAATGGAAGAGCAGGAGAACCTGGAATATTAGTGGTGGGACATTGGTGGGACATTGGGGACGGTCCTTTTTGTCACCCGAATTATCTTCCAGTCTTTACTTTCTCGACCGAGCCACGGCTTATACCTAGTATTTGAGCTATGTTTCTTATTGATAAAGCAGTATTGTTCTTTAGTTCCACTATAACGTCCTTTTTGATTTTGGGGTCGTTAAGTATTGTCTCAATACTTTCATCCGGCCATTGTCGTTTCAAATACTCCTGGAGATATAGTCGGCCTTGCTCGATCTTCCCAACAATGCCTTCATGGTCGTTGTCAAGGAAATCTATTTCACTATTCATTCTCTCATTGGAGAAATCTTTAAATTCCTCAACATCCCCAGAAAATAACTCAAGGATATCTTTGATATCTACCCATTGGAATCCTTCTAAATTGGCATCAATATATGCGCGAAAACTACTCCAAATGTATTCTTCGGGTTTTTCCACCAGGTTAGCCTTTACTGGATTGGCGTGAATATAACGAATGACAGCAAATAGATACTGCTCGTTCTCAATTGATTCGCTCTTGAAACGGTCCTGAAAAACGTGTCCTACACGTTGGTATTTACGATTGAAAAACATTGCATAGCTCGTTGCGATACCTTTCATAATGATAGATATTTCTTGCTTCTCATCGTTTACCAATAAGTGAATATGATTGTCCATCAAACAATAAGCATACAATTTGAATCCTGTTTGCTGCTTCTTTTTGACCAAGGTATCAATAAACCTTTGCCGGTCTTGATTATCCAAGAATATATTCTTTCGTTCATTTCCCCGCATCATTATATGATAGTACCCGGTAAGGCTATACTCTCGTTGTACTCGCCCCATTTGACCACCCCTTATTTATTCTATTACCAAAATTTGACGGTGTCAAAAAGGACCGTCCCCTCTGTCCCTATTGGGGCTGCCCGCTTAAGGGGACCTCTTTCATACTCAGTGCTATCCGCTTCTTCTGGGTGTCCACACTCAATACCCGTACCTTGACGATGTCACCGATCGAAACCACTTCTAAAGGGTGCTTGATGCGACGCTGGGAGATCTCCGAGATGTGAACCAATCCGTCCACCTTTACACCCAGGTCGACGAAGGCCCCGAAATCGACCACATTACGGACTACTCCATCGAATTCCATTCCAGTTTTTATATCCTCCAGACTTAAAATATCCTGCCGGAACACCGGGGCAGGAACATCTTCACGGGGGTCACGGCCGGGGCGCAGGAGGGCATCGATGATATCGCGCAAGGTAGGAAGGCCGGCTCCCAGTGCTTCTGCTCCCTGAACAGTATTGAATGATTGCAGCTTGGCGCGCAGTTCTCCGCTGCCCAGTTCATCCAGGCCAGCCCCGATGTGTTTCAATAGTCCATTGGATAGCTGATAGGATTCGGGGTGAATGGGGGTGTTATCCAGCGGGTTTTCTCCCCCGCTTATGCGCAGGAAACCGGCGGCCTGTTCAAAGGCCTTGGGCCCCAGCTTAGGAACCTTGAGCAGTTGTTTGCGGTTCTTGAAAGGTCCATTCGCTTCGCGCTGCTTGACGATATTATTGGCTACTGAGCTGTTGACCCCTGCCACGTAGGACAGCAAAGAGGCTGAGGCGGTATTTAGGTCCACTCCGACATAGTTCACGGCGGATTCTACCACCCCGCCCAGGCTTTCATCCAGACTGCGGGCATTGATGTCATGCTGGTATTGTCCCACGCCGATACTCCGGGGTTCGATCTTGACCAGTTCGGCCAGAGGATCCTGTATCCGGCGGGCAATGGAGATGGCGCTGCGTTCAGCTACGTCGAGTTCGGGGAATTCCCGCGCGGCCAGTTCCGAAGCTGAATAGACACTGGCCCCTGCTTCACTGACTATAGTGTAGACGAGTCCTGGATAATCGGATTTTTTAATAAAGGCTGCCACCATCTGTTCGGTCTCCCGCGAAGCGGTACCGTTACCAATGGCAATAGCATCGATTTTATACTTTTCCACCAATCTGGACAGTACCTTTTCAGTACCTGCGATATCTTTGCGGGGCGGGGTAGGGTAGAATACTCCTATTTCCAATACCAGACCGGTGGGGTCGATGACTGCCCATTTGCAGCCGGTCCGGTAGGCGGGATCGATCCCCAGCATGACCTTGCCTTTGACCGGAGCCTGCAGCAGGAGGGCCCGCAGATTCTTGGAGAAGACCTGCAGGGCTTGTTCGTGGGCGGATTCTGTCAATTCATTTCGGATATCTCTTTCAATGGCCGGAGCCAACAGGCGCTGCCAGCAATCGGCTATCGCCATGTTGATTTGCTCGCCGGCCAGGCCGGGCATGGAATACCTGCGGTTTAACATATTCAATACGGGTGTCGGGTCGACTTCCAGCCCTACTTTAATTATTTCTTCCTTCTCACCGCGGTTTATGGCCAGGATGCGATGTGATGGAATGCGAGCTGCGGGTTCCTGGTAATCGTAATACATAGAATAGACACTGTCCTTTTCAGGGTCGCGAGCTTTACTGCCGATCACACCGTATCTGCGGCACAAGTCACGGGCTGCCTGGCGCATCGCCGGATCATCCGCTACCAGTTCGGCAATGATATCACGGGCGCCCTGCAGGGCATCATCAACGCTGGGGACAGCATCATTAAGGTATTTCTCCGCTTCCGCTGCAGGAGAATCTGCTTCCGTGCAATTCATGATGAAAACGGCCAGACCCTGCAGGCCCTTCTCTCGTGCCATAGAAGCACGCGTCCGCCGTTTGGGACGGAAGGGCCGGTAGATGTCATCGACCTCCACTGGCCGGCTGGCTGCGGTTATTTTATCGCGGATCTCCTCGGTGAGCTTGCCCTGTTCTTCGATCAGGCGCAAGACCTCATGCTTCCTCTGCTCCAGATTACGGTAGAAGGACAGCAGTTCAGAAATGCGGCGTATCTGCACCTCGTCAAGTTCGCCAGTCACCTCTTTCCGGTAGCGGGCGATAAAGGGGATGGTCTTGTCGTCATCCAGCAGTCCGACGGTACTGTATACCTTCTTGACCGGCAGGCCTGATTCTGCTGCTATCATTTCAATTAACTTATCCATACTTAATATAACTTCTCCTTCGTTATCACATTTAACTTGAATCAATTGGAGGTCACCATTGGTAAACCATAGTGACCTCTTAGTAATGTTATCAGAAAATATGTGTTTGTTTGTGTCAATTGTTGGAAAAGAGAAAAACTTATCTATGAGTGCATGTGGTCGCCTGCAGCCAGCAGCCGGGATCACGATTGAAGGGATCGCCGGTGACCGCGTAGGCCTGGCAGCGCAGCCCTCCATTACATACACCCACGTGGGGACATACCTGGCAGTCTGCGCATACATCATCACGCAGGCGTTTGAACAGGGAACTGTTATAGATATCCATCAGGGAATCTTCTCTTAGATTGCCGCAGGCGATGGGCAGGCGGCGGCAAGGTACCACCGTACCGTCGGGCAGTATGGCTATCAGACTGCTGCCGGCTTTGCAGCGATAAGGAATTCCGCCGCAGAGAAACTGAAGTGAGCGCTCCATGGCTATGGGCAGGGTATTCATCAATTCCAGCATTTCCTTAACCTCTTCGGGCTGCAGAATGTGCAGGTTGGAGCCATTACCGATCGGGACCATCCTCTCCACCCTTACCTTGTAAACCCCCATATCCCGAGCAGTTTCGGCTACTACCTTCAAATCCTTGAAGTTGAGACGGTGAGCGGTGAAGGCGACATAAACCTTGACCCCGGCGGCGACCAGATGGCGGGTGCCGCGCAGTACCCTTTGGTAATTACCGGGGCCCCGGATGGAGTCATGGATAGTTTCTCCTCCGTCCAGGCTGACCTGTACATACTTGAGGTCAAGATCGGCCAGTTTTTTGGCGGCTACTTCATCAACTAGAGTGCCGTTGGTGAGGAGCGCTACTGCAAATTCCTGACGTAAACGAATCAAGAGCGGCCAGATCTCGGGATGGAGCAGAGGTTCACCTCCGGTGACATGGATCCTGCCGCGTTTGCCGGTCAGGAAGGGACGGAATTGGTCGATATAAGCCAACATATCCGACCAAGGGGTCTCGCTATTCTTGCTGGTCTGGTAACAATGGGAACAGGAGGAGTTGCAGCGTTCGGTGATGTGCCACTGGATGGTAAAGTCGTCGTTCATTACATCAGAACCCCTTCCCACGCTATATTCTCATTCCCGGGTGAGGAACGTGTGAGATGACATTGGGTGTTTGTATATTTAATGATACTACTTCATGAATAATCTTCAAGGTATAAGGCGGTATAAAACAGCAGCAGGATCTGGCAGAAAAGTTTCGGCAGCCAAAAAAAGGACATTTTCCGTCCTCTGTATAATAATCAAGGTAACTTCGGAATAGTTACATCTTTTTTAATGACAAGATTCGTTTTGTAGGTGATGCAGCAATTGGGGGGATAGCGTTGCGGAAGATTAAAGTAGCTGCCGGGATATTCTGGGTGGAGATACCGGAGGCTGATCTTTTCATTTTGTGTGGATGCCCGGCAGATAGTGTCAAGCATCTGATGAAAAAGGGTTTTATAAACAGCGAGGAAAAGGATGGACAGGTTTTCGAGACCGGCCCTAATGCCATTCTGTTGTCCGATCTGCCCATGCAGAACGAGCGTTTTGCCAATCTTGCCGAGTTCCCGGTCTTGCAAATGCTCTACCGCCAGGGCATGCTGTTGCCCAATCACCCCAACAACAAGGGAATAAAGCCTATGCTTATTGGAATAGAACATGAGGTGAAGGCCCAGGCTGAGTACATATTCCGGGGAAATTACGGACTGACCAGTGCCGAAGAGATAATGGAGGCGGGTATCCCGGCAGAACAGGCCCAGGAAATGATGCGGATAAAGCTGCGTTTTGCCTTTGACCATATCAGAAGGACCGATGAACTGCTGGAGACCAGGATCATTGGGCAGGAACCCTGTGAACTTAGAAACGGGGTTCTGGTACAGAGAAGGGGTATCAATCTTTACGAATTCTGCTACCAGGGGGAGACCATTACGGTAGACCTGAATTTGGGTCTCAATGAGGAATATGAGTCCCCCTATCACCTCGGTTATCATCATTTTAGTCGTGAATATTTCTCCGTCATTCATACCGGAGAGGGGGACGGCTGGGATGCAAACCGGCCCTGCATGGCCAGTGTGGTTACTTTTCAGGGGAAAATCTATCTGATTGACTCCGGCCCCAGTCTTATGTACAATCTGCAGGCCCTGGGCATAGGAGTAAGTGAGATAGAGGGTATTATTCATACCCACGCCCATGACGACCATTTCGCAGGCCTGACTGTATTATTGCGTTCCGATCACCGCATCAAGTACTACTCGACCAAGCCGGTGCGGATCAGTGTGATGAAAAAACTGGCCGCTCTGACCGGGATGGATGAATCTCTTTTTAATAACTACTTTGAGGTGTATGATCTGGAGGCGGAAGTGTGGAACAATGTTGATGGCCTGGAGATCATGCCGGTTTATTCACCTCATCCGGTCGAGACCAGCATCATGTTCCTGCGTACACTTTGGGGCGATGGCTATAAAACCTATGCCCATTTTGCCGACATCGCATCATTGGATGTGTTGAAGAAAATGATTACTGATGATCCGGACAAAAGTGGAATCACGCAGGAATACTATGACCGGGTACAAGAAATCTATCATACCCCGGTGATGCTGAAAAAGATCGATATCGGCGGCGGAATGATCCATGGTCATGCGGAAGACTTCAAAGATGACCCTTCAAACCGAATAATTCTCAGCCATACTGCTCTCAAACTCAATGATCAGCAAAAGGTGATAGGGGATACGACCACATTCGGTGCCGTTGACGTTTTTATCCCCTCAGATCGCGATTATTCCAAGCCTTTTGCCAATCAGTATTTACAGACGTTCTTCCCCGAGGTTCCTTCCAACGAGATTGAGATGCTGCTGAACTGTCAGGTTATGGTGCTGAATCCGGGTACTATCCTGCTTAAACAGGGAGAGAAAAGTCAAAGTGTATTCATGATTTTAAACGGATTGATGGAGTACATAGTACCGGAGCGGGGTATAAGGAACCAGTTGACGGTTGGCTCAATGATTGCCGAGCTGGCCTGTCTGAAAAATGTGGTCGCAAATGGCACATATCGGGCAATTAATTATGTCAAGGTCTTGAAGATCCCCGGTCCGCTATATATAGAATTTCTCCGCAGAAATAATCTATTTGAAGCCACCAGGAAAGAGGTGCAGAAGCGGCACTTTTTGGAATGTTCCTGGCTGTTAGGCGAGCGGATATCCTGCCCAATAAAAAGCCGCATCACTCATTCCATGCAGTTGGAGACCGGACATAAAGGCAAACTGCTTTCCGGCGCTGAATGCAACGGCGTCCTGCTGCTTTGCAAAGGTGAGGTCGGGATATATGAGGACGGTCAGGAGGTAGAACAACTGCATTCCGGTGATTTTTGGGGAGAGGAGAGCGTCCTGCACCGGGCGTACCCTTCGCTGGTGGCCCGCACCAAAGTGGCTTCCCAATGGTACCGGATACCCAGCGAACTGCTTGAGAACATCCCTATAGTGCAGTGGAAAATGCTGGAGACCTATGCCCGGCGTTCGGTACGTCGACTGGGGAATTAATAAAGCAGTTTGGCCTTATTCCCCGCCTCTATTGGGATTATTGTATTATCGAAGCCGGGAATTACCAACCCTTAATCGCTCGTGAATGAACCGGTCCAACCAGGACGGGAAAGGGCCGACCCCGAACTGAGCATTTTCCGCCAATCCTGATCACTAAGGCGATTGGCGGCGTTCCAGGGGAATTCGTAATAGGAGAAGACGGCGCCGCGGGCGATTTGCAGCTTGCCATTGATGGGAACAACCACATAGATGTCGGAAACTCCTCCCGTAGCTTCTTCCAGCACTTTTCCGATTTCAGGGGAAGTAGCCACGTCCGCTGCCAGAGCAGCCGCGTAGTCTTCCGGCTCCGATACTGTACCGCGGCCATTCTTCTCTTGGTCTTTCATAGATGATCTCCAGATCTGCCATAAAGGCTGCCGGAAGGTTCGAATGAACCCATATTCATCTTCTGTCAGAGCTTTGTTACTCAATTCCTTGAGTGATATGGCTTTGAGTGTTTCGCACGTTTTCTCCAGCAATTGCAGGCTTTCCCGGTCTGTATTGCCCAGATAACCGCGCTTTTGCAGCCCGACCCGGGTCATTTTTGCCAACGAAGCTAGTCTGGCATAACATTCGGGGTTGGGTTCCACATAACCACATTCACTTATCTGCTGCGGAGCACATCCGCACATGACATAAGCCTGCTTGGTATACAGAATGGTATCGTGTTTTAGTTCGGTCCAGCTCCCCAAATAAGTATTTAGATTCTTGCGAACCCAGGCCTGATTGGTCATGAAGGAAGGATATCCCGCTCCCTTTTTGGCGATCAGGGTTTGCAGATTGTAGAGCCACCCCCAGTAAAGGTTTTGCTGCCAGGTATTATCCGGCAAGCTGTTGATGTGCTCTCTAAGCTTGGTCATATTCTCAGGGTAGTTGACATATGCAGTCTGTCCGCCCGCCTCAAGTATCCGGTAGGCTTCTTCCGATCCCATGGCTGCTGGGACATCCAGAGCGGATGGCAGCATTCTCCGCTCACCTTCAGGGTTGGCCTCAACGTTATCATAAACCAGCTTTTGCATGATCTCGGCATCCAGATTATATCTCTGCCCCATAAATCTGAACCCCAGTATTTCTTTATCGGTATCCGGCTGAAGCGTTTTATCCATTATTGGGATAGAAACGATGGCCGGCGGTTTTAAGGCTGCTGCCTTCTTGATAAGAGCAGTAAAATGTGCCTCGTCGGGCAGGGCCTTAACATCTGGATTAGGCCCGTAGACAGCGGTCATTAGTTCCCGGTACTGGTAATAATCGATGTCGTCACTATCGCCGACGAAGAAGTTGCTGGTATCATAGATCTTTTCCCAGAGGGGCAGGTTATCCTTTAATGCTGTTGTCATCAAGATGGCCGATTTGGTTTCGTCGGCATTCTTTACCCGAAAGGTCATGCGCCCATACCACATCATGGTTTTGAAATATTTCTCCAGGGCAGGGCTTTCCGTATAATGACCCCGGGGGACATATTGTGTGTAGTCTTCATAAAGCAGCTCGCGCGGAGATCCGGTATTACCAATATTCATTATCGGTGAGGGACTTCTTACCTCATCATGCTTCGCAATCAGGGTTAATTCCTGATCGACCTCCTTCTTGACCTCGTCCGGTATCTTGGAGCCCAAATCAGACAGGTGGTTTGCCAGGGCGAAATAGGCCAGGTTGCGACGGGCAGCGTTTCCCCAGGAGGTATTCTGCAGAGCATGGTACTGCTCCTGAGAGGCGGCCAGCATGGCTGAATTAAGGCTTTTCAAGTCGGGGTTCAGGTGGCTTTCTTCCGCAACTTTTAGCAGATAGTCAAATTGCAGATGGTAGGTATGCAGCATGGAATCGGTAGTTATGAAGTTTGGGATTTGATCTTCGGAATCGTATATCTCATAGAATTCGGCTGATTTACCCGGTACTACCACAAAGGCATTTTGGATAAGCAGCTGCCGGGCCGGCGATGAAAACTTGAATTGATTGTTGTTGATTACATTATTAAGATTACTGGCTGCGTGGTATTCCTTCACGGCAGGGGAGTACTGTAATGCGGTATCATCGTAAGACGCAAACCGGGAATTTACGGACGAAGTTGTTGGCTCGGTCGCCAAAAGATTATAACAGCCGCACAATAATAAGGCTATCAAGAACACAGCCAGGTAACGAAATGATCTTTTTTTATACATACTTATCCAACACCACCATTAATATCATTATAATCAAATACGCAGGTGGTTGAAATAAATTACAATATACTTAACAAATCGGTAACGCCACGCCTTCGGCTCGCAATATCACGGGTAATAAACCCAACACGATAAACGAAAAGTGTTAGACCGGGGAAGATTGCCGCGTTGCTGCGCTCCTCGCAATGACAAATACGTGAGTTTTCATAGCAATGACAAGTTCACGAGTTTTCGTAGTAATGACAGGGTGGGGTGTCGTGGCGGCAATCCTTTATTCTGTCATTGCGAGCGCAGCGCGGCAATCACCCCCGCTTTCATAACAATGACAAGTTCGCGAGTTTTCGTAGTAATGACAGGGTGGGTGTCGTGGCGGCAATCCTTTATTGTGTCATTGCGAGCGCAGCGCGGCAATCATCTCCCGTTTCATAACAATGACAATTAATCTATATTGCGTCATTGCGAGCGCAGCGCGGCAATCCTAAGCTTGAATCACGAGTAGACTTTCTTGACAGTATGAAAGGCCGGAACGTCCGGCCTTTTGCACTATTGACCAATATTAATAAATTTGCGGTACTGATCCTCCTTAAACCCGGTCATCAGTTTCTCACCGTCACTGAGCATGGGACGGAGCAGGATGCGTGGATTGCCGGACACCAGCTCGAATACTGCTTGCTCATCCATTTTGCTGAGATCCGGCTGCAGGTTTTTATACGCCTGGCTCTTGATGTTTACCAGTTCCTTGATGGTGGCGCCATTCTGGGTGGCCAGTGCTTTAAGCTCCGTTAATTCCAGCGATTCCTTCAGCAGATCATGATAGCTGAAGGAGACTTTTTGTTCTTCCAGCCAAACCTTGGCCTTCTTGCAGGTGGTTCAGGAGGTCACACAGTAGAATTCATATGCCTTTGGCATCGACTATCACCTCGTTATTCCGGATTAGCGCTATTATAACAAAAAATTATATTTCAAAACAATCGCCAGGTCCAGCTTGCGGGATCAGGCTGATTTGAAATTATAAATCGGCTTGATAATTGAGACTACCTCAATGGTTTCTCCGGTATTGGCTATAATGTTCTCCATCGGTTTGTAGGCCATGGGTGATTCGTCCAGGGTACGGGCATTGACTGTCGTTGAGTAAATACCCTGCATGGAGGCCTCGAATTCCTCCAGATTGACTGACTTGAACGCGGTGCTCCGACTCATTAAACGACCGGCGCCATGGGGGGCCGAGTAATTCCACTCCGGGTTGCCTTTCCCGATGGCAATCAGACTGCCGTCCCGCATATTCATCGGGATGATCACCCGTTCGCCCTTTTGCGCTGATATGGCGCCTTTGCGCAGTATCATGTTATTCAGGTCAATGTAATTATGAATGGTGGAAAAGCGATCCCGGATCTTTATTCCCATGTTGGCTGTTATTTCATCGATGATGGCCCGCCGGTTGCAGCTTGCGTAATACTGTACAATAGCCATATCATTTATGTAGTCCCGAAAATTATCGCCTTCCAGGTAGGCCAGATTCTTGCTTACTCTGCTGGAAGGCATTTTCTTCAGTTCTTTTTCGATATCCTTTTTTCGACCTTGCTGCTTCAAGGCCTTTATGAGATCCTGCTTGCGTTGATTGGTGTCATCCAGGGTCGTGAAAGCCAGGTCCTGATAGTATTCGGCAACTTGTTTGCCTAAATAGCGGCTTCCGGAATGAACCACCAGATAGAGGTTCCCTTGACCATCGATATTGGCTTCGATAAAATGGTTGCCCCCGCCCAGGGTTCCGATGCTGAGGCGAGCCCGGCTGATCTTCAGGTGCTTCTTGCACTTCAAAGCCGCAAAATCAATCAAACTGGCATATTCGTGCTCATGATCGCGGATGTCAAAGCCGCTGGGAATCATGCGCTGGATCACCGTATCCAGCTTGACCGGGTCCAGTTTATGTTCTTCCAGAACGATAACCTCCATGCCGCAGCCGATATCCACCCCCACCAGATTGGGGACTACCTTGTCCTGCACTGTCATGGTGGTGCCGATGGTGCAGCCCGCTCCAGCATGGACATCAGGCATGATTCGGATAGTGCGGCCTTGACAGAATTGCTGGTTGCACAGCTCCTCGATCTGAGCTGCCGCCTTGGATTCCAGGTCATCGGTGTAGATAATGGCGCTATTGTAGTTACCTTTTAACGTGATCATTTTACCAGCTCCTGACGAGTAGATTATATCATTCTGTTACCAAAGTAATGCCCCAATTATTCGGGCCAAAAGATGCTGAAAATATTTGAATGCTCCATATCCATATAAATTGTATTTTCCTGATGCGTTTTCTGATAAATAAAATTAATTAGTGGCATCATAATTAATGATCTGGATAAATGCTTAACATTTGATGATATGACCGGAAGGGCATGTGTAAATGAAAGCCGTCATTTTTGGTTTTCCGTCGCACCAAATGATTTCCTTCTCATCGATATTGCGATTGGGGGACTTGCCCAGTGGTTAGTAGGAATCTTACTTGATCAAAAGAACAACCATTCGAAAGAATGAAATTAATAGTTGCCTGTGAGGTGTGTACGTAATTGCAGGATTATCCTAATAACATAGTACGCAGACCTAAAGCCGCAATTTCTGATTATTCAATTAATATATTTCACCTGCGTAATCCGGTGGTAGTTGCCTGGTGGTCCCTGGTTTATCCCGGATTCGGACATCTGAGAATGATCAGCATAGCCAAGGGTATGTTCCTGTTTATTGGAGAATTGCTGATTAATACCCAAGCACACCTAAATGTTGCCATTATGTATAGCTTTACCGGCAATTTTGCGATGGCCAAACAGGTGCTGGATATTCATTTATTGCTACTGTATTGTGGAATACTGATATTTGCCGTGTGGGACAGTTATCGTGTTGCCCTGGAGATAAACAAGTTTTCCGTGCTGGCAGATCACGAGTACGCCCCGATAGTACCAATGGTAATAGGATCAGCTGGTCTAAATTCATATGAAAAACGTAATCCCTGGGTGGCTGTTGCCTGGTCTATGTTGATGCCGGGGGCAGGACACCTTTATACTATGACCCTTATGTCCGCCATATTTCTGATGGTAGGAGGGACAGTCATAGTATATTTTTCCCATCTTCTTCCGGCTGTACAATACACCGCCCTCGGCCAGTATTCCCTGGCGAAGGAAGTTGTGGATTGGCAGTGGCTGCTCAATATGCCTTCTTTCTACTGCTTCGCTATTTATGATGCATATGCCAAGACGGTAGAGGTTAACAAAATGTTTGATCAGGAGCAGGCTCAGTTTATGAAAAATAAATACCAGAGTCCTCTGTTTAAAATGCCCCGATAATCCAATCAATAGGAGGAAAAGTATCGTGTACCTGGTAGCGTCCTTTCACCATAACCTCCATACTGAGATAGCCATAGCGAAGGTTGAACAACTCGGTATAAGCAAAGAACAGATTCTGGCGGTACCCCTGGAGAAAAGAGGAGAGACCCGAAATATATTTGATACTATTCATCACGCGGATGGTGTGAGTATGTTTGATGGGGGGGCTATCCTGGGGACTGCCTGTATGGTTCTGGGAGTGATCTATGGATTCGTCCTGGATTGGGGGCCAATAATATGGGGTCTGTTGGGATTGGGCAGCGGATTTCTGGTTGGGTTTCTGCTCGATCTTTTATTCACCAGGGTAAAGCATTCGCAAGAAAGGCGCTATGAACAAGATGGAGAGTTGTTTATTCTTATACACTGTGATAAGGAGCAGGTAAAAGAGGTGGAAAAGGCACTCTGGGATCACCTGGCTCTGGGGGTGGCAATCTTGCCAACGGCAAATTAACAGGCATGGGGAAGCTTCTATTACCTGCTTATAATAAGTCAATAACTCAACCTTCGCAGTTAACAGGTTAGAGCTGCAAAAGGCCGCTTACGTTGCCATTCTGTCATTGCTATGAAAACTCACGTATTTGTCATTGTTATGAAAACGGGGGATGATTGCCGCGCTGCGCTCGCAATGACACAATAAAGGATTGCCGCCCCGCCCCCCCCACCTGTCATTGTTACGAAAACTCACGTATTTGTCATTGTTATGAAAACGAGGGATGATTGCCGCGCTGCGCTCGCAATGACACAATAAAGGATTGCCGCCCCGCCCCCACCCTGTCATTACTACGAAAACTCGTGTACTTGTCATTGCTATGAAAACTCACGTATTTGTCATTGCGAGGAGCGTTAGCGACGCGGCAATCTTCCCCGGTCATCTAAAGCTTTTCGTTTATCGTGGCGGGCTAAATACCCGTGATAATTGCGAGCGCAGCGAAGCAATCTATAACAGCTGCATATGGGAAGATTGCCACGCTACGCTCGCAATGACACAATATGAAGTTTCACAGCAATGACAGTACCGTAGTGCATCGTGCCATAAGTCAACTGCGAAAGTTGAGTCAACAATAAAGAGCCCTCCCTTAATGAACTGGGTTCAGTTCATTAAGGGAGGGCTCTTTTTGGGGGCGCTTTTCATCAATACTATGCGGCGGGGTTCAGCGTATCGGCATATACTTCGTCCAGGGCTTCCATCCAGGCCTTCACCCATGCCGGGGCTTGCAGATAAAATTCTTTGGTGGCTTTGGTCGCAAAGAATGCGCTGCAATATAAAGGCTGTTTCTTTAAACTCATTTCGTACTCTGCCATTTCGATTTCACCTCTCATTTAAGTAGGATACATAACAGTATCTCTTCTAAAAACCCCTAATTTATGAGGGCCGGTCTTTTTCTACGACACTGTTAAACCGTTCCCTTAAATGTTACTGTCATTATAGTTAGTAGATATAAAAAAGGGAAGTAGGCACAAAAAATATAGGTAGTATACAAAAGTATATATACTATCGAATAATACGTGTGCTATAATTTTGATATAAGTATATTTGGCTGGTGTTTCATACGTTGGGTCGAATTTTGGGGATTGGATAGTATGGAAGGGGTGCAATGATGGGAAACTCGGAGGAAAAGATTTATATATCACCCATAGAGGCAGCGATAGATGTGATCGGCGGCAAGTGGAAGGCGCAGATTTATTATGCCCTGTGGTATGGCCCACTGAGATTTTCGGAACTGTCCCGTTCGCTGCCCAATATCACCCAGCGCATGCTGACCAATCAACTGCGGGAACTGGAGAGCGATGGTATTATTAACCGTAAGGTTTATGAACAGGTTCCTCCCAGAGTAGAGTACTCCATCAGTGAATATGGCAATACCATCAAACCCATTTTGCTGGATATGTTTCGCTGGGGTTATATGCATATTATCGAAAAGAACCTGAACTATGAACCCATGCCCAAGCCCCTGCGCTATCAGGACGCCTACGTTGAGGATAAAATGCTGGAGGAGGCGCTGCGAAGAGCTGAGCAGGGTAAAAAATGATTATGCTGAATTGCAAACCCGCTCAGGAATCTTTCGCTATAGGCGGGGTTTACATATGACAAATAGCCTGATAAGCCATGGGAAAATCCGAGACTGCTGAAAGAGTGCTCTTCAGGCAATAGCTGAAGTGGGAACGCCAGGCTCCCGCCTGACTGCCAGGCGGGAGCCTGGCGTTTCGATGATTTCCTGCCGTATAAGGAATTATATAGGTATAGAAAAAGAGATTATTGAAGGATTTTTATGCATTGAGTCGAATCTCATAATGTATACAAGACACAACGCTCGCCGAGCCGCTGAACCTAAAGCCTTGGCCATGGTTCCCCGGCCGATAGGGTGTGAAGGGAAACCTTCGCGCCTCCCGTTTGGAAAGGAGGGCTGATGGATCTGAATATTTCTGCGATTCATTAATAGCCGGGCCTTGGTTGGTTGGGCTTTTTTGTTGGATCGTGCTTGTTTTTCATCAGTTTTGACCGGAGGTAGTAATCTTGATCGACGCTATCCAAGTTCTGGCCCAGCAGCAATCAGAAATATTTGAAATCGTTCTTCTGTCGTTGCTGGTTTCAGGATCAGCTACTATTTTCAGTGCCTTGATCGGCATCCCTCTGGGAGCCTGGATTGGCTTGACCACTTTTCCTGGCAAAGGAGTGCTTTTGCGTATCATCTACACCCTGATGGCTTTGCCGCCGGTTCTGGCCGGTCTGCTGGTCTATCTCCTCTTATCGCGCAGCGGGCCACTGGGCAGTGCGGAATGGTTGTTTACACCCAATGCGATGATAATGGCCCAGTGTTTGCTGGTCACTCCGATAATCACCGGGCTGTCCGCCGCCACCATTGCGGGCAAGGAGGGGATTATCTATGATCATGCCCGCAGTCTGGGAGCTACCAGGGTACAGGCGGTATGGACCGTCATCACGGAGTCGCGCACGGGGATTATCGCCGGTATCATGACCGGTTTCGGCCGGGCTTTTGCCGAGGTGGGTGCAGTGATGCTGGTAGGCGGCAATATAAGGCATAGTACGCGGGTCCTGACCACAGCCATCATACTTGAAACCAGACAGGGGAACTTTGAGATGGGTGTAGCATTGGGGATCATTCTCCTGATATTATCCTTCATCGTGAGTTCGATTGTTTTGCTGAATGCCAAAGATTTTGATCTTGGTGAGGTTTGAGAATATGAATCTATTTGAAATAACCAATCTGACCAAGGTTTATCGTGACCGGACTGTTTTAAGTATTGACCGGCTGTCCCTGGAACGCGATCGTATCTATGCGGTTTTGGGGCCGAACGGAGCCGGGAAGTCAACACTTTTACGAATCTTGGATCTCCTTGAAGAACCTGAGTCCGGGGAGATCAAATTTATGGACGGCCAGTTTATCAAGGCCGGGCACAAGAGTTACAGCATAGCACGGCGGATGTGCATGGTTTTTCAGCGTCCGCTGATGTTTGACACCAGTGTTTACAACAACATTGCCTATGGACTGAGGATTAGAAAGCGCCAACGCAGAGAGATAGAGGAAAGCGTGCGGGAAGCCCTCAGTTTTGTGGGAATGGAGGATTTCGCAAATTATCCTGCCACTAAATTGTCGGGTGGTGAAATGCAGAGGGTCGCCCTGGCCCGGGCCCTGGTGCTGAAGCCGGAGGTCCTTTTGCTGGATGAACCTACCGCCAATCTGGATCCTCACAGTGTTCAGATCCTTGAGGCGATAGTGCGTAATCACCATCAACAATTCGGAACCAGCGTGATTATGGTTACTCATAATCTATTTCAGGCCAAACGCATGGCGGATGAAGTTATACTGCTGGTAGGGGGCGAAGTGGTGGAGAAATCCGCGGTAGAGACATTTTTCAAATATCCCGCTGATAAGCGCAGTGAAGCCTTTTTAGACGGAACCATGGTCTATTAGGGCGCTTGGTGGCAGAGGTTCATTGGGAAATCTTGCATCAAGAAGTGCAGCAACGGGCTATTGCTATTACTGGGCGAGGAAAGATTGTTAAGGAGGATTGTATGTGAAAAAACTGTACATTATTATGCTGGTCTTAATGATGGGTTTGCTGTGTGCCGGAACGGTATTGGGAGCAGACCTCAGTTTTCAGGCCGGGGGGGAAGAATACATCCCTTATCCGGATGCCGTTATACAGGGTGGCATCACCATGGTTCCCATATCGGTGATCACTGATACTCTGGACATTGATGCCAAAGCTAATTCCAAGGATGGAACCATTCTGCTTATTAAAAACGACAGCGAAGTCCAGGTTGACTCCGTTAAGAACGAACTGAAGATTAATGGTCAATCGGTTAAACCACAAAAGGACATTAATATTTCGGAAGAACATATCTATGTGCCGCTGCGCCAGTTGGTCGAAGCCCTGGGCGGTACACTTGCCTGGGACGGCGCCAGGAGAAATATATCCATAACTGCACCGCAGGACAAAAATGTACTGACGATTTTCCACGCCGGCAGCCTCAAGGCTCCCATGACTCAGCTCAAGACTGAATTCCTGAAAACGCATCCCCGGGCCCGGATCTATTTTGAATCAGCCGGGTCTCTGGATTGTGCCCGCAAGGTGACCGATGAAGGCAGATTGGCTGATATCGTCGCCTCAGCTGATTACTCAGTTTTCGACCAGTTGATGATACCCAAGTTCACCGACTGGTATGTCATGTTTGCCCGTAACGAGATGGTGCTGTGTTACACTGACAAATCGCAGTATGCCTCAGAGGTGAAGGCGGATAACTGGCCCCAAATATTGACCAGGAAGGGTGTCGCCTACACCCATACCAATCCCGACCTGGATCCGGCGGGATACCGTGCCTTGATGGTCTGGCAGCTGGCCGAGAAGTATAACAAAGAAGCCGGACTCTATAACAAACTGGTGGCAGGCTGCCCGAAAGACAAGGTCTATGACAGTGCCGCCGACCTGATAACTGCTTTGAAAGAAGGTAAGGCCGACTATGCCTTCGAGTATCTTTCGGTAGCCCAACATAACGGCCTCAAGTATGTAACCCTTCCCGAGCAGCTCAACCTCTCCAGCCTGAAACAGGCCGACTTTTATAAGAGCGCCAAGGTCACTACCACTGACAGTGCCAAGGGGACTACCGCCGAACAGATTGGGCAGCCTATCATCTATGCCTTAACTGTTCCCAATAATGCCCTTAATCGTGCCCTGGCTATGGATTTTGTCAAACTGGTATTGAGTCAGCCTGGGCAGGATATCATGGTCAAGGCCGGTCAGATATCAATAAGTCCGGCTCAGTACAATGATGTTGCGAAGGTGCCAAAAGAGCTTAAATAGGGAAAGGAGACTAGAATCATGATGAGAAAGAGATTGCCGCTGGCACTGATGCTGATCATTACTCTGTTAGTGGGCATTGTGCCGGCAGCCATGGCGGCGGAAAAAGTCGAGAGTACCATGACCCTGTCTACTACCACCAGTACCCAAGATTCGGGATTACTGGATTATCTGATCCCCATCTTTGAAAAGGACTACAATACCAAGGTGAAGGTTGTAGCGGTAGGCAGCGGTCAGGCTATAGAAATGGGCAAAAAGGGCGATGCCGATGTACTGCTGGTCCACTCCCGGGCAGCGGAAGATGCCTTTGTAGCCAGTGGATTTGGTATCAACCGCAAGGATGTAATGTACAACCAATTCCTGATTGTAGGTCCCAAGAGCGACCCGGCCAAGATCAAAGGTATGACTGATGTCAAGGCTGCTTTTAAGAAGATCGCTACTGCCAAAAAGAAGTTTGTTTCCCGCGGTGATAATTCCGGCACCAATACCAAGGAACTCAGCATCTGGACCGCCCTGAAGATTACCCCGACCGGACGTTGGTATATCGAGTCCGGACAGGGCATGGGCGACACCCTGATGATGACCAATGAAATGAATGCCTACACTTTAACGGATGAGGCTACCTATCTAACCTGGCAGAAGAAGACCGGCCTCAAAGAAATGGTCCGCGGTGACAAGCTGCTCTTGAATCCCTATGGTGTTATTGCGGTGAACCCGGCGAAGTATCCTGCGATCCACAAGAATGCCGCTAACGCCTTTATCGAGTTTATGACCGGCAAGAAGGGTCAAGCCCTGATCGGCGAATTTGGCAAGGACAAATATGGCAAGGCCTTGTTTACTCCCGACGCCAAATAGATAAGTATCGAAACGGGCTGTACCTGTCATCAGCAGGGGCAGCCCGTTTTTATGCACCATAGGGACTACTGAAAAAGTGCGCTCCAATATAGGGGCCAACAAGGAAGCTCAGCCGGTTGGCCTGTGGGAACGCCAGCGTTGCCCCGGATTAACAAAGCTAATACTTTTTCAGTGGTCTCGGAGGTTCTTTCTATAACAGCGCGCTGTTACAGAAAGAACCTCCCCGTGTAACTTGGTATAATGGTTAGGAAGGGGGAATGAATGTGAACGCTCGTGAGGCCTTGATATACCTGCTGGAACGCCAACCAGAGGCCGTGCGGCTGCCAGTCCAGGCGCGTAGTCGTACCCTGAGTCAGCAGGAAGCGATAGGAAGTCCGAAACGCAGGGATTATCCTCTGCTCCAGGGCAGGGAAATCTTGCTGCAAGCCGAGGTCGATGGTTACGCGGGTCAGGCATTTACAGCTGATCCGATCGATTTTACCGGCACAATTCAGTCTATCCTGGATCTGCCTGCAGAGCGCCCCGGACAGGAGGCTTTGGTAGTGGCCACGTTAAATGCTCTGGCTCGTTCTATGGGGCTGGTAGAAGGAACCGTTCATTGCCGCGATGAAGAACCGGAAACCTGTGCCGAGCGGATCAGCCAGCATATCTTGGAACGGCATGGTAACTGCCGCTTAGGTATAGTCGGATATCAGCCAGCTATTATCGAGCACTGCGTAAGGCGTCTGGGCAGTGGGCAGGTTAAGGTAAGCGATCTTAATCCGGATAATATCGGACAGTTTAAGTATGGCGTAGAGATCTGGGATGGAATGACGGAAAATCCCCGGCTTATCGAGATATCCGACGTTTTGCTGATCACCGGAAGTGTAATGTCCAATGGTTCAGGAGAGGCTCTGCTGGAGCTTCTGGAGGACAAGCCCTTTTATCTCTTTGGTACCAGTGCATCGGCGCTGGCCTGGCTCAACAGCTGGCCCCGTCTATGTTTTTGTTCAAAATAGGGTGAACTGATGAGTTTTCCATGGAATGGGTATAATAGGTTCATAAAAAAGGAGGGCTCAAAATGGTTGTTACTCTGTTGGCGGTCACCTTCGCTATATCTCTGTTAGTTTGCTTCATCACCTCGCGCTTGTTCAACCAATCCCTTGATGCCATACTAAATCGGCTGATTCCGGAAGATATCAGCAAGTCCTGGCTGCGTTATCTCAACTTTGCCATCTATGTGGTCGGAATATCGGCCGGGGTTAGGGTCTATCAACTACAGCAGTATTTTAATCCCCAATTCACTGGAGAAAAGGGGCAAGCGGTAGTTACCGCTTTGACCCCCGAGCGCTGGGCGCTGGAGATCTACAGTACTATTATCGGCACCCTGGCCGGTATAGCCTGGATGCTCCTGGCCTTTTTCGTCATTGCTTTAGTAGCCTATGTCATCGTCAGGATTTTTGAAGCTAAAAAACATAACCAGCAGTAAGTCAGCCATACCCTTGGGTGAAATGTATTTGCTGGGGTTTCCTGGCTTTGGTTTTTCATACTGGAAACAATGTCTGGGGGTGAAGATTTGCGTATTCGCTTCGGCTTTGTGGCCATGTCGACAATTTTGCAGGATTGCTCGCCATCCCATACCATAACAGTGGGCAATCTTATGAAGATAGGATCCCCGGCTGACCGGCACAAGAAATTGGCAGCACTGGCCCGCATGAACATCGCCAGCACTATGCGGCTCTTTCACCACAACCGGGCCCATGATATCAAGGTATTTCGACTCACCTCCAAGCTGGTCCCCCTGGCCACTCACCCCCTGCTGCAGGACTGGAATTGGTCAAAGGAATTGGCTGCTGATTTTAAGACACTGGGCGAGTTGGCCATCAGAGATAATCTGCGGCTTAGTGCCCATCCTGATCACTTTACCCTGCTCAATTCGCCCCGGAATGAGGTAGTTGAGGCGGCGATCAGCGATTTAATCTATCATGACCGGATACTTGATGATATGGGCCTGGATGCCAGTGCCAAACTGGTTATCCATGTTGGGGGTTCATATAAAGAGAAGGGTAACGCAATCTCCCGGTTTATCGAAAATTATAATCAACTCCCGCAGCAACTGAAAGCCAGAATCGTATTGGAGAATGACGACAAGAGCTACAGTGCTGCTGAAGTACTGTTATTATGTCAGCAATTAAAAATACCGATGGTTCTGGATATCCATCACCACTGGTGCCTGAATAACGGAGAAAACATGGAAGATCTGCTCCCGGCCATCTTTGCGACCTGGGATAGAGAAGAGCTTCTGCCCAAGGTTCACATCTCCAGCCCCCGGGATGCCAAAAATATCCGCGCCCATGCCGACTTTATCGATCCGGTATTCTTGGCGGACTTTATAACAACCGCCCGGGTCCTGAACCGGGATTTCGATGTCATGTGTGAGGCCAAGGCCAAGGACGCTGCCTTATTTCATCTGCTGCGAGATCTAAAGTCGATAGAGAACATCAGCTTCGTTGATAGAGCTACCATCGAGATTTAGCTGCCTTGACCCCGGATGCACTGATGATTCCGCTAAAGCGAACCGAGCCTGCTCGAATCCGGATAGTACCTCTTCTTAAAACACAGGGCAACATTTGCCAGGGCGATTCACTCCAATAAAAAACTCCCCTCGTTTAATCAAATCGGTATCAGCCAGTCGAAGATGTAGCCTACCATGATAATGGCAACGGTCATAATGCCTACGAAGATGACGATCATTTTTTGGTTTCAATACACTCCGCAGGATGACCAGCTCGGGCAGGGAGATCGTTCTTTGCGTTCTCTGACGATTCCGGCCTGTTTTTGCCGGTAATACCGTTATTATCTTAGAAATCCATATCATAAAGCATGCGGTAGGATTATCGGAATAATTAAAGTTTGCTGGAAGGAATATCGATATTAATAGATAATTGTATTAAAAAGAATGATTATATCGCTTTCATACAAGCCGGAGTGATAATAATAGGAGGTAATATGGAATGCACGGAGAGGTTGTAATAAAGAAACGCCCGGTTTTTTCATCTAGGGGGATGCTGAGTTTATGCGGCATAAGTCTGCTGTTAGCGGTATTATGCCTTTTCATAATACCTGTTATCACTATGGCCGCAACCGAAACCGTAACCTGTTCGGCAACTACTGAAGCTGACATCATTGCTGGCGGCACGGGTGGAGAAACCATAGTGATTACCCTTACCGGCAACGAATGGGCCGATGATGTGGATACCATTGACAACAGACGTAACCTGTTGATAGATAGTTTGACCACTAACAGCGAACCAGCACAATGGGCCAAGGTAACCGCTGCATTGAAGGCTGCGGGTGCAGCAGCCGTGACCCGGGACAGCAACACTCAGGTAACCATTAACCTGCCAGACGTTGCAGGTTATGACATAACAGCCAATCAAATCATAACCGTAAATCCCGCGCTCGGAGTATTGCGCTATCAGGCCAACACCATCAACCCCGTACAGACCTTTGCTTTGACGGCGGATACCGCAGCTATGCTAAGCGGCACGGCAACAGCGGGAATCAATGAAAAAGGCATAGTCGACGGCTATAAGACCCTGATAATTACCCTGACCAACGAGACCTGGAAGACTGATTTTGAAAAGGATTCCGATCTTCTGGATGATCTGTTTGAAGCCCTGCAAGCCGGTTCGGAGGTTGCCGAATGGGACGAGGTCATCAACACGCTGAAAGCCAACCCGGCCAGCGTAATCACCCGTAACAGTGATACTATGATAACTATTACGCTGCCCCCGGTCGCTGGCTATGATATTACTGCCATGCAAACCATAACGGTTAATCTTCCTACCACCATATTGACTTCCGGGGTAGCCTTACAGGGGGCGGCGCCATCCTTGACCATCAGCCCGATTCAAACCGTGGCCACCCTGGGCGGATCCGTCCTGACTCCTCCCACCACCGAAACCCAGATTATTGGCGGCGGTAAGGATATAATAATAACCCTGACCGATAACACCTGGTCCGGTGAAGTAGAAACAATACTAACCGATGGTAATCTGTTGTTTGACATGCTGGAAGCCAGCAGTGAGTCGGCGGAATGGGCCAAGGTGATTGACGGGATAAAAACCGCCGGATCGATCAGCCGTGACAGCGCTACCCAGCTAACCATTACCTTGCAGGCAATCGCTGGCTACAATATCCTGGCTGATCAGACCATTAATGTGCAGATACCATCATCACTTTTGGAGAATACCAATCTGCCGCTATTAAACAGCCTGAGTTTCAAGATAACCGCCAATGAAGCGGCGGCCCTGACCGGGACCGTCATTGATCCAACTACTCCAGCCACAGAGGCAGATATTCTCGCCGGGGGCAAGACTATCATCCTGACCCTGACCAACAATACCTGGCAACCTGATGTGGTTTCCTCTTCCACCAAGCGGCTGCAATTAATCAATGATTTAACTGCCGCCGGAGCTGAGGCCGCCCAGTGGGATAATGTATTAACGGCCATTAAGGACGCTGCTGATCCGGCCAGTGTTATCAAGCGTACCAGCAACACCATGGTAACCATAACCCTACCGGCGGTCACTAACTATAACATTTCTGCAGATCAAACCATTACTGCGAGCATTGATCCGTCTCTATTGACAACCGCTCCGGCAGGACCCCTGGTCGTAGCCCCCAGTTTTACCATCAAGCCGATCGCCCCCACAGCTACGGTAACGGGTACGGTGATTTCGGCCACGCCGGTGGAAAGCGATATCGTCGGCGGGGGCAAAACCATCATCCTGACCCTGACCAATGATACCTGGGCCAGTGATATTGCATCTGACCAGACCAAGCGGGAAGATTTGTTGGATGGTTTTGTTGCTGGCGGGCTGGAGGCGGCACAATGGAACAACGTTATTACCGCGGCCAAGACCGCTGCCCTGGCCAATCCGGCTTCAGTCATAGTTCGCACCAGTGACAAGATCGTGACAATTATCCTGCCGGCCACCGCTGCTTACCACATTACCGCCGATCAGACTGTCAGTGTACTTATACCGGCAACAGACCTGATAGTAGCCAGTGCCGATGTTACACCTTCTCCGGCCTCCTTCAAGATCAGTCAGCTGGCGGCTACGATTTCCGGTACGATTATAAGCACCTTTACCAGTAAGGAAAGCATTGTCTCCGGGGGCAAGACCATAATTGTCACCTTGGGCAGCGGTACCTGGGCTACTGACATCGTTACCACCCAGGCTAAGCGGGATGCCTTGTTGAATGGCTTTGTTGCTGGAGGTGCTGAGGCAGGACAATGGACCAATGTGATTACCGCGGCCAAAACCGCAGCTGTCACCAATGCAGCTGCAGTCATTGCGCGGACCAGTGACAAGGTGGTAACCATCACCCTGCCGGCAGTGGCAGGCTATGCCATCACCGGCGATCAGACCATCACGCTTACTATACCGGCCAACGCCTTGACTAACGGCGGAGGTACGCTGGCAGCTACCCCGACCATTACGATTGCTACCACCTCGGTTATTACCGCCGCTGTAACTGGTACTGTCACCACCCTGGCTACCACTGAAGGGGACATATTGAATGGCGGACGGACCATAATCGTAACCCTGACCAATGCTACCTGGGCAACGGATGTGGCTACCGAAAAAACCAAGCGGGACGCCTTAATAACCGGTCTGGCCACCAGTGCCGAGGCTGTCCAATGGGCCAAGGTGCAAACCGCATTGAAGGCCGACGCTACCCGGGTAGTCCGCAACAGTGATACCCAGGTGACCATTACCCTGCCTCCGACTGCCGGATACAATGTTGTCGCCAGTCAGAGTGTGACCCTGACTATTCCCAAGGCCATTCTGCTGCAGTCGGGTATGGTACCCACCGCCGATGTGGCAGCCGCTCCCAGCTTTACTGTTACAGCGGTTTCACCGCTGGCAGCGATTACCGCAGGAAGTATCAATGCTTCCGATATAAACATCGGCGGAAAAACTATAGCTATTACCCTGACCAATGATATATGGGCTACTGATGTGGCCTCCAACACTACCAAGCGCGAGGCCTTGATCAACGGCTTGGTTACCGCCGCCACCGATAAGACCCAGTGGGCCAAGGTGATTACGGAGCTTAAAGCCAACCCCACCGCGGTGGTTCGCAACAGCAACACACTGGTGACTATTACCCTGCCGGCGGTCAGCAGTTATGCCAACACTGCCAGTGAAACCATCACCCTTACCGTCCCCACCAGCGTCTTAAGCCTGGCCTCAGCCAATCTGGTGGCTGCTCCGAGTATTACCATAGGAATGAATGGTTCGGCCACCCTGGCGGGAACCATTATTACCGCTCCCCCGACGGCGGCCGATATCGTAGCCGGGGGCAAGACTATTGTCATCAACCTGACCAACGACACCTGGGCTGCCGATATTACCACGGACGCAACCAAGTACGCCGCATTGTACGGTGGACTGGTCGCCAGCACTGAAACTACGCAATGGTCCAAGGTGATCGCCCTCTTAGGCGGTACCAACATAACCCGCAATAGTAATACCATGGTAACCATCACTTTACCTCCGGTAGCAAATTACGCGATCAAGACCAACCAGAGTATAAAACTCACCATCCCGGCCGGGAAGAGCATCCTGAACCTGACCAATGCGGCGGTGGAGGTTACTCCTACCATGCTGGTCAAAGTGGCTATGAGCGATCTATTGACAGGCACCAACCTGGACAACTTATTTAACAGCGGAGTTTACGCCGATAAAATACAGGTTAATGTGCCCCCAAAATATATCAATTCGGTAACGGTTTACCACAATCCACTGGGTACGACCCCGGTTGTAACCAGTATTGAGGTATTGGCCGAGGTGGGCACGGCAAAGGTAGTGGCCATTGCCAATGGGGTTACCCGTGAAGACACCGATTTTGTTTTATCGTCGGGCAAGAGATTATTTGTTCTTAACTTTACCGGTCTTACCGCCCCCGGTGATATCGAGCTGCAGGTTTATGATGCCAATGGCGCCAGCCTGCAGCGAGCGGTTACCATCCGTTTCGCCACTGGTACCACAAAAGCCATAACTCCGTCGACCACCACAATTAAAAGTTCTTATATCCTGAACGATTTGGTGAAAACACCGGCGACCTTCAATAGTATAACGGCTGCTTATCAACTCAGCGATCTATCGGTTTCGATTATCCAGTAAGCGGAGGAAGTTATGAAAGCAAGGCAAAGATGGCTGTTTATCCTGCTGGTCAGTCTGGTTTTAATATTAGTATCCGGGGTCATAACCCTGGCGGTTTCCGATGACAGTATCCAGTTGAGCCAGCCGGACCAGCTGCACACAACCAGTGATAGTATATCTGGTGATACGGTCAGGACCGCTTTGGCAACCGGCCAGCATTACATTACGTCGGTAAGTCATAAGGACCTTGCCCAGGGGGTAACCGAATTTACTATTTCAACCAGCAACCAGGTTTTTAAGGTCAAAATAAAGGATCAGCCTGAATATGCGCTGTACGAAGGGAATCTTACCTACAAGCGGTCGATATTAGGACTGCAAGACGGGGTTGCGGTATATATAGAAGCCTATGACAATAGCGATCAGTTATTGGAGCAGGTTTTCTTCAGTTATCATAAGGCTGCTGAAGGCACTGAATACCAAGACATCGTATATACCCCGGATAATTGCTTCATCGCTACCGCCGCTTTCGGTTCCAAATTTGAGCCCTCGGTAGTTTTGTTGCGGCAATTTCGGGACCGGTGCCTGTTGACCAACCTGCCCGGTCAAGCCTTTGTCAGATTCTATTACATGCATTCTCCGCCCCTGGCGGTGGTAATAGCGCAGAGCGGTTTTCTGAAGATACTGGTCAGGGTAATGTTGATCCCCGCCATATTAATGGCCTATGTCATGCTGAACCCGCTGTTGGGCCTGCTGATGGTGATAGCTCTATCCATGCTGATCTACTGGAAGCGTCACCGGGGTGCTGCACCTGATAATGTTTAAGCGTGATTCTATCTGAGTGCAAGGGGGGACGGTTCTTGACTTGCGTGCGTAGCACGCAAGTCAAGAACCGTCCCCCCTTGCACGAGCTCGATTATGGCTTGTTCGCATGGTTTATTTCTTATTTCTTATAATAGCCAGGACACTCCCTGGCCAGACAGGAACTCTCCAGATTTATCAGGTATTGCTTGATTGGCAAGCCCCCGCCGTATCCGATTAGATTGCCATTGGCGCCGATGACCCGGTGACAGGGGATGAAGATAGGGAGAGGATTGCGATTATTGGCCTGCCCGACGGCGCGGCAGGCTTTGGGATTACCGATATCGAGGGCGATGTCTCTATAACTCCTGGTTGCTCCATAGGGAATCCGCTGCAGACTGTCCCATACCCGCTTCATAAAATCGGTGCCAGCCGGAGCCAGGGGCAGATCGAACTTTCTAAGATTGCCGGCAAAATATGCCTGCAATTGCCGGGAGGCCTCCCGCAAGAGTTCGCTTTCCTTAGTCTCGTATTCAGCCGAATATGCATCACCCGGCAACAGCAGATGGGTGATGGCCTGGTCGTTTTCCGCTATACTTATTGGGCCAAAAGGACTGGGATAGGTATATATGCGGTTCATATGTTTGCTCCCTTTTTTACTTTTGTTCATAACCTTATCCTATCATAATAAACAAGTTCGGTAACGCCGGGCCCCAGCCCGGCTGGAGCCCGGTGGTCCGGAGGGAACAAAAAATTTGTACAAAAATGTATGCTTCAAAATGTCTTTGCAGCCGTGATTCACTTACGGAAACATCCGATAAAAACTTGACAAACAAAATAATATATGTTAATATATAATATTAAATTGACATAATATATTTGCCAGGTTATACTTCTTGTACAGGTTTAAGTTCAGCAGTGCTTAACGTAAAGGAGGATAATCATGGAGAATCAGATCAGCATTACAGCAATTATGACCGCATATATGCGGGCTTTCCACACTGCCCACGGCAATCCCCCCGTATTCAGTGATTTATTGGCTAATAACTTTATACCCGCGGAAAACCGCCGCATGATCGAAGAGGGTTTTAGCCGGGCTCTGGATTTAGCAATGCCTGACCTGACTCAAGTTTCCCCTGAGCAGATAAAGGCCATCAATGGAATGATGCAGTTTATGGGAGCTTCCAACGTTTTTTGCCGGTCACAATATACCGAGAGCATATTGGAAGCGGCCATATCCCGTGGTGTCAAACAATACATCATCCTGGGGGCCGGTCTGGACACCTTCGTTTTTCGGCGCGCTGAGCTGGCGGAAAAGGTGCAGGTCTTTGAGGTGGATCATCCCCTGACCCAGGCCTTCAAAGTTCAGCGCCTTGCAGAATTGGGCTGGAAAACCCCTGAGAATCTTCACATGGTTCCCGTGGATTTTACCCGTGATTCACTGATGGATTCATTAAAGAGTGCATCTTACCGCCCTGATCACTTGAGCCTTTTCAGTTGGCTGGGGGTGACCGTTTATTTGCCTCGGGAGAAGGTTGATGATACCCTGCGGGCGATTGCCGCTTCTGCCTGCAGCGGAAGCTCGATTGTTTTTGATTACATGGATATACTGGCCTTTAACGGTCAGCAAGCAGCCGGGAGTGTACAGGCCAACATGCGAGCGGTCAAGGAAGTGGGAGAACCTATGTTGACAGGATTCGAACCCGAAACGCTGGGAGAGGAATTGTCCAACCTCGGGTGGGTATTGCAGGAGAACCTGGCCCCAGAGGATATCGAACAACGCTATTTCAGTGGGAGAAATGACGGCTACCACGCCAGCAGTCACAGTCATATGGCCTGGGCTGCTGTCAGATAGGCTTGTAATTGTACGATCTGATATATCTGTACACATCAGGGGGATTCACTCCGCTCGCCAGCATACCAAGGATCACCAGGGCTGCTCCCAACCATTGCCGGACCACGGTCTGTTCCCCCAACAGAAGGACTGACAAAAGCATAGCAGTAAGCGGCATCAGCCCAGAGAAAGCTGCGGCAACGGAAGTCTCGCAGCGTTTTATTCCGGTGTACCAGCACATATAACCCAGTGCGGTAATAAACAAGCCATACCACAATAAAGCCAGCCATTCACTTATTGATAATGACATCAATGATGATATGGGCTGCTCAAAGAAGCATGGGACTAGGCAAAGCAAAAAGGCGATGGCGGTAACCAGTGTGGTCTGTACCAGCGGCTTCAGCGATTCCGTATGCCGGTTCCGGATACTGCTGAGCCGTGAGAAAACATTAAATAGAGATTCACATAAGGCGGCTGCCAGAACCAGCAGATTGCCCAGCAAATGCTCCAGGCTCAGGTGAGTGCTATGTGATAGCAGCCCCTGGATCAGAAGGATCCCGGCTATTGTGTTAACGATGCCCAGCACCCTTAGCCAATGTGGTGATTCTCGAAGTATCAGCCAGGCCAGCAGCACGGTCAAGGCCGGGGTGGTTCCGGTAAGGACGCCTGCTTCTGCGGTACTGGTGCGCTGCAGTCCCAGTAGAAGAAAAATACGAAAAAGAAACATACCAAAAAGAGCCTGAAGGAATAAGGCTGCCCAATCCTGTTTTTTCATGCTTAGTATCATTATGCGCAGACGAAACCAACAGGCCGGCAATAGTCCCGTCAGGGCGAAGAATAGACTGGCGGCTGCAATCGTAAATATCCCCAGCTTGTCGGAAACCAACCGTGCAGCAACAACCGATGAGCCGGCCAGGAAAAATGCTGCTGCCAGATACAAGGATCCCCTGGTAGTCACTCTTAAACCACCTCCTAATTCCGCAATCGAATTGACAATTACCAGATGATGTTATAATTAATACATGACTACTGGTTCCTTAAAAGGGCCAGTTAATAGCAATTTTAAGTAGTCCAGTTGGGAGGTTCATATGCGGGGGATTCAATTGCAGCGAAAATCAGAAATATCCCTGGCCCGTCAAATCTATCAGTACCTGCGGGATATGATGATAGAGGGCCGTCTGCGGCCTGATGAGGCGTTGCCTTCTACCCGGGAACTGGCCTGGCAGCTGGCCGTGTCACGCAATACGGTATGTGAAGCCTATGATATGCTGGCCGCCGAGGGTTTTATCTACAGCCAGCAGGGTGCGGCAACCCGGGTAGCCAGGGGTTTGCATCTGGGGAAAAACGGGATACCTCAGAGCGTGGAACCAGAAGTCGTCCAGCGGCCGGAAATCCTGGCCGATTTTCGCACCGGACGTCCAGATTTGCAGCGCTTTCCTCATCAGACCTGGCTGCAGTTGCTGCACCGTAATGCTGAGAAGATGCCGCTTTATCAATGGGGCTATACCGGCCCGGCCGGATGGCCCAAGCTGCGTGAAGAGATTGCCGCCTGGCTCTTTCGCAGCAGAGGGATGGCAATAAATATGCGGGATGTATTTATTACGGCCGGGGCTACCCAGGCACTCCACCTGTTGTCCGAGTTGTTGTTGGCTGAAGAACAGGGGATAGTGGTAGAAGACCCCTGCCACATGGGGATGCTGAGGGTTCTACAGAGTAAGAAAGCCAAGGTATTACCGATACCGGTTGATGAACATGGGATTCAGACTCAATTGCTGGAAGACAATCAAGGATGCACCGTATATGTAACTCCATCTCATCAGTTTCCCTTGGGGGGAATTCTGCCGGCAAGTCGTCGTGCTGACCTCATACGTTTTGCCAGGCGTAATGATGGATATGTAATCGAAGATGATTACGATAGTGAATTCAGATATCAGGGAGCACCGGTAGCTCCGCTCCACGCCCTGGACCCGCAGCGGGTGATCTACGTGGGGACCTTCAGCAAGATAATGTTTCCCGCTCTGCGTATTGGCTACGTGATCCTGCCACAGCCCTTGCAATCTCGCTGGTGTTATTTGCGCATCCATAACGATGTTCAGAACCCACCATTTGAGCAGGCGGCACTGGCCGAATACCTGGAGACGAGAAAGCTGGATCGTTATGTCCAGAAGATGCGCAGGCTGTATGGACAAAGGCGGAGGATACTGCTGGACACCTTGACCGAGGTTTTCGGCGATGCCTGGAAGCCGTGGGGAGATGCGGCAGGGCTCCATCTGGCTGTTCAGTTTCCGGGGCGGCATTTCACGAGAGACTTTGCCTTAAAGGCAAAGGAAAAGGGATTGCTGGTTACTCCCGCGGGAAACCATAGAGTTATCAGCAGTATCCATTCGGACAAGCTGCTCTTGGGCTATGGGCATTTGGAGGAAAATAATATCCGTGAGGGGATCCTGTTGCTGGGGGATTTTTTACAGAATATCTAGCCAGGAAGTGATAGGGGAGCAGATCAGCGTATTGATTTCTTTTAGCCGGTAAGCTATCATCAAGGTATCTTGTGATAAGGAATGAAAGTATGTCCGCGGTGTTTCGCAACTAGCCATAATTTGATACGAGCTCTGATCCGCAGCAGGCAGCGGGTGTTCTCCACCTGTCTGATTTTGTGCGGCTTATGAGCTATGAACATTGGCGGCATCTTATATGATCCTGATCGTTACCGTGCCTCAGCACGGGACTAAATCTGATACAGTAAATGAATCGGTTGGGCTGGACAGGCGCTGAGTGTTCTTGTCTGGCCCTATTCTATTTAATTGGAGTGATTTGAGTGAACGAATACTCGATGAACATTATGGAATACCCTAAAATAATTGAAGAGATCAAGACTTATGCTCTGGGGGAAACAGCCCGCGAGAGGTTGGATAAATTGAGACCCTCAGCCGATATCGAGGTAATTAAGATATGGATGAATGAAACCGGCGAGGCAGTGGCCCTGCTGAATACCAACAGCAGTGTTCCCCTGGTGGCCATGGAAGGCATGGAAGCTGCTGTGATCAAGGCGGGTAAGGGTATAACGCTGACTCCCGAAGAACTCGCCGCCTGTCAGAACCTGCTGGAAGCGGGACGGCGGGTAAAGCGATATATGGACAGTATGGAATACCTGGCTCCCAGAGTAAGCAGCTATGCCCGCTCCATGTATGAATTGCTGGATCTCTATGAGGAGATTCGGCGCTGTATAGTTAATGGTCGGGTGGATGACCGCGCCAGCAGTGAGCTATCCCATATAAGACGAAGGATAGCTATCCTGGATGAGCGGATCAAACAAAAGCTCGCTGATATCCTGCGTTCAAGCACCTATTCCACTATGCTGCAGGATGCCATAGTTAGCAGTCGCGGAGGGCGTTATGTGGTCCCGGTCAAACGACAGTTTGCCAAGAGCTTTCCCGGGCAGGTGCTGGATATGTCTGCTACCGGATCGACGCTGTTTATGGAACCGGCTGCCATAAATAATCTGCAGAGTGAACTGGATCTCCTGAAGATGGAGGAGAGCAACGAGGTATACCGAATTTTAGGTTATCTCACCGTCATGGTTGATGGATACTGTCAAGAACTGCGTATTAACATAGAGACTATGGCCAATTATGACTTTATCTTTGCTAAGGCCAAATACAGCCGCAGTCAGGAGATGCGAGGTGTGACTCTGAATCGTTGCCGACATACAGTTATCAAGCGGGGGCGTCATCCTCTGCTGGGTGCGCAGGCCGTTCCGCTGGACTTCAGGCTGGGTGATGAATACCGGGCTTTGATTATCACCGGTCCCAACACCGGCGGCAAAACCGTGGCTTTAAAAACGGTAGGGCTGTTGACGATGATGGTTCAGAGCGGGCTGCATGTTCCGGTTGACGAAGGCAGTGAATTTGCTGTTTATTTTGACGTTCTGGCCGATATCGGCGACGGGCAGAGTATCGAACAGTCTCTTTCCACCTTTTCCTCGCATGTGAAAAATATATTGACTATAGTCGCCTGCTCTGACCCGGATACTCTGGTGATCATGGATGAATTGGGGGCGGGAACCGACCCGGCCGAGGGACGTGGATTTGCTATTGCCGTACTGGAGGAGGTCTTTGGGCGGGGAGCCAGTATCGTTGCCACCACGCACTTTGGTGAAATCAAGGAATATGCTTTGCGTACTCCGGGTTTTCAGAACGGCAGCATGGCCTTTGACATTGAAACCCTCAGCCCCCGTTACCAGCTGCGTATCGGGGATTGGGGCGACAGCAACGCCTTTTTGATCGCCCTGCGCCTGGGTATGAATCATGAGATAATCGAGCGAGCTCATGAGATCACTTATGGTGAAAAAAAGAGCTACCAGGTGCTGAAAAACCTGGCGGCGGAAAGTATCATAAGGGAAGCTGATGTTGAAAACCACCTGGAGGAACAGCGAGGGATCGAAGCCAGAGACCGCAACAGGGGGAAGCGTGAACGGGAACAAGGCCATGTCAAAAAGGATTTCAAGCTGGGGGATGCCGTATATATCAGTACCATGCAGCGGCACGGCATCGTCTGCGAGGAAGAGAACAATCGGGGTGAGTTGACTGTACTGGTGATGGGCAAAAAATACATTATAAACCACAAACGCCTGAGTCCTTATGTCGACCGGGAAGATCTGTATCCTGAGGACTATGACCTGGATGTCGTTTTCGAGAGCAAGGAGAACCGGAAAAAGCGCAAGATCATGAGCAAACACCATGTCGAAGGACTGACAATAGAAATGGACCCCGGGGACGGAAAGCCGGATACCCGATAAACTATGAAAAGAATCGACTGAACCTGGCAAATCGCCGCCGGGTATGCCGCCAATCGAGATATTAAAAGGTATAATGTAAAAGATATATTATTGCAAAGGAACGGGTGCCCATGAATCTGCTGACCATGGAGAATATAAGCAAGGGTTACGGTGAAAAGCTGTTGCTGAGCGAGGCGACTCTAGCGATAGAAGAGGGCGAAAAAATTGGGCTGCTGGGGATCAACGGCTCTGGTAAGTCTACCCTTTTAAAATTAGCCGCGGGAATAGTTGAACCGGATGGTGGAGAGATAATCCGGAGCAAGAATCTACGCGTAAACTATCTAGCCCAAAGTCCGGCCTTTCAAGCGGAAGACAGTGTGATGGACACTGTACTGAAGGGTGATTCACCGGTGCTGCAGGCCTGGCAGAACTACAGAGGATTGGTAAAAGGAAGTGGTTTAAGTGCTGCTTCGCCCGAATTGCTGCAGGTAACCCAGCAACTCGATGCCCTGGATGCCTGGCACCTGGAGAGTGATGCCCAGACTCTGCTGACCCGTTTGGGGATCATCGAGTTTGATGCCAGAATGGGAGAGCTTTCAGGTGGTCAGAGGAAAAGGATAGCCATGGCCGCGGCCTTGATGAATCCTGCAGATTTGTTGATTCTGGATGAGCCCACCAACCACCTGGACAATCTGGCCATAGACTGGCTGGAAAGGTACCTGCAGAGATATAATGGGTCTCTGCTGATGGTTACCCATGATCGCTATTTCCTGGAACGGGTGACCCGGCGTATTATCGAGGTTGATGGGGCCCGGTTGTTCAGCTTTGCAGGAAATTATAGTCAATACCTGGAACGCAAGTTGGAGCGTGATGAGAACGAAGCCGCCATGGCTCAAAAGCATCATGCCCTGCTCAGGAAGGAACTGGCCTGGATCCGCCGTGGGGCCCGGGCGCGTTCCACCAAACAGAAGGCTCGTATTCAGCGTTTCGAAGAGCTGCAGGAGAACCTGCCGAGGAGCGGTGCCGGCAAGGTCGAGATTTCTTCCGCCGCCAGCCGCCTGGGCAAGAAGACCATAATCGCTCATCAGATAACCCACAGCTACGGTGATGAAAAGGTGATCGACCGTTTTGATATCATCCTGGCCCGGGATGATCGGGTGGGTATTGTCGGTCCCAATGGAGTGGGTAAATCAACGCTCCTGCGCATACTTGGGGGAGAAATTATCCCCGATGCAGGTGATGTGGATATCGGCAGTACGGTTAAAATCGGATATTTCCCGCAGGAAAGCCACGGTTTGCCGGATGAAATGCGGGTTATTGACTATATTCGCGAAGCAGGTGAATACCTGCAGGCGGGCAAGAAGATGTTAAGCGCTGCCCAGATGCTGGAGACATTTCTATTTCCGCCGGCTGCCCAGTGGACTACCTTGCAGAGATTGTCAGGAGGAGAGAAACGCAGACTGCATCTGCTGCGCATCCTGATGGATGCCCCCAATATCTTGCTGCTGGACGAACCGGGCAATGATCTGGATATTAATACCCTCACCATTCTGGAAGACTATCTGGACGATTTTCCCGGTGCAGTGGTGGCAGTGTCGCACGACCGGTACTTCCTGGACCGGATATGTGAAAAGATACTGGCAATGGACGGGCAGGGATCAATAACCGAATACCCCGGCAACTATTCCGATTATCTGCTGCACAGCACAGAGCGGATGGACAACCGGACTGCGGTCCGGGAACCCGCCAGAGAAAAAACCGAGGTTCCTCGCCCCGCGGCAAAGGCCAAACCGCTCAAGTTCTCCTTTAAGGAGCAGAAGGAGTACGCCGAGATCGATGATGAAGTCGCCAGGGCAGAGGAAGAATTGAGAGTGATAAATAGCCGAATCGAAGAGGCCGCCAGCGATTACCAGGCACTGGAGGAACTGCTGCCCATTCGACAGGAGGCAGAACAGCGCCTGGACGAACTGCTCGATCGCTGGACCTACCTAAATGAACTGGCCGATGCTATTGCCAGCCAGCGTGATTAGAAGTATGGGGAAGCAGAAGAACCGGACCTTGCTTCCTGCAGGAGATGAATTATGAGATACGAAGGCAATATATTCCGACCCATAAATGAAGCTGGAAGCTACTTATTGCAGTGTACGGTTGGTTGCTCGCATAACCGCTGCACCTTCTGTTCCATGTACAAGGACAAGAAATACCGGATACGCAGCATGCAGGAGATCAAACAGGACATCCGGATGGCCCAAAGCCATTATGGTGATATGCAGCATGTCTTTCTGGCGGATGGAGATGCGATTGCCATGGATACCGCTCAAATCCTGGAGATCCTGGAGGATCTATACGCTGCCTTTCCCTCCCTGCAGACGGTAGCCAGCTATGCCGGGCCGGTCAGCACACTGGGTAAGAGCATATCTGAACTCTGCTCCCTGCGTGCGGCTGGGCTTAAACGGGCTTATCTGGGGTTGGAAAGCGGCAATGACCAAATACTCAGAGAAGTAAACAAGGGTGTGGACGCGGACGAAATGCTGCAGGCTGGTCAGAATCTGGTCAACAGCGGTTTCAACCTGTTCTGCATCGTGCAGCTGGGCCTGGGGGGCAAGGAACGCTCCCGCGAGCATGCTCAATCCATAGCGGATATAATAAATAAGATAAAACCACAGAATCTGAATGCTCTGACTTTTACTCCGGTACCGGGCACCCCGCTGTTCAGGAAGGTACAGGAAGGCAATTTCCAACTGCTTGATCCATTTGAGACCCTCGAAGAAATGAAGATGATAATAGAAAAACTCAGCGTTGACGGTCTGAATATCGTAAGCCAGCATGCGTCCAATTACCTTCCGCTAAAGGGCACCCTGCCCCGGGACCGGGATCAGATAATCAATACTGTGGACCACATACTGCAAACCAGGAACAGAGCTTACCTGAGAAGTGAACAGTCACGGGGACTGTAAACCATTCTCAACAATCACTCCTCTTGCTAGGTTGGGCTGGTGCAATTATTATTCCCTCAAATTAAAGCTGTCTTTGCCGGAACCATTGTTTTTCAGAGGAAGATATGTAATTCTAAAACAAACAACTATATTTAGAGGTAATGGATATGAAAGGGAATTCGCCAAACAGAGTCGGGAAGATACTGGTGGTGCTGGTCATAGCCATGATTATGGCTGGTGTTGGTGTCAACTACTATGTAAAAGTCGTAGCTTCCAGATACATACTTGAATCTGATGAGCTACCGAAGGCCGATGCCATTCTGGTGCTGGGGGCTTATGTTCTCCCCGATGGAACTATGTCGTCCATGCTGGCGGACCGTATCACGGTAGGATATCAGCTTTACCAGAGCGGTAAAGCCCCCAAGATTTTAGTCAGTGGTGACCATGGCCGCAAGGATTATGATGAAGTAAACACCATGAAGGCTTACCTGAAGCAGCAAGGTCTTCCCTCCCGGAACATCTTCATGGATCATGCCGGGTTCAGCACCTATGAGAGCCTTTACCGGGCCCGGGATATATTCAAGGTCAAGAAGGTCATTATAGTGACCCAACATTACCACCTGATGAGAGCGGTATTCATCGCCCGAGAATTAGGTTTGGAGGCTTATGGTGCAAATGCTGACCTCCATACTTACGGAGATGTAATGCCGTACTACGAGTTGAGGGAGATCGCGGCCCGCAATAAGGATTTCTGGATGTGTCGCGTCTTGAAACCACAGCCGACCTTTTTAGGCGACCCCATCCCGGTTTTCGGTGACGGCCGGGATACCGATGACAAGTAGTAAAAGTCCCTAAACAAGATCAAGGTGATCAAGGTAAAGATTGAAGGTGTCGCTGCTAAATGATCCGGATGGCAGCCATAGAATCAAAGGAAACTATAAAGGTATCAAAAGTATATGAGGGGTGGTCAGATGCAAGTAATGGTGGTTCCGGCAGCGCCAGAACACTTTGAAAAAGTATTGACGCTGCTGGGGCAGCTTTGGCCGGGGCGTGAACTGGTCCGGGAAGCTATATTCAAAGTCTACGTTGATAATCTGACTTCCGAGGTCCAGAAGTACTATGTTGCTTGTACCGGAGATGAAGTAGTCGGTTTCATAACCCTCCATATAATTACCAACCTTTGGGCGCAGGGATGTCTGCTGCATATCGAAGAACTGGTGGTGAGCGAGGCTTGCCGGAGTCAGGGGATAGGACGTAAGCTTATCGATCAAGCCTTCACCCTGGGAAAGGAGAGGGGCTGCCGTTCAGTGGAGGTAACCTCAGCTTTCCACCGGGGCAAAGCGCATCATTTCTACGAAGCCTGCGGCTTCGAGAAGAAGGCTTATCATTTTATTCATGAATAGAACAATCGCGAAAGGAGGGCGTTAGATGCCGGTTATCAGCCTGGAGATCGGCAAACTGCCGAATGAGCAGAAGACCAGATTGATTGAAGAACTGTCGGTGACGGCCGCCGCCATCACCAACATACCGCTGGGTGCCTTTACGGTGGTGATAAATGAGTTGGATGATGCTAATATTGGCATTGGCGGCAAAACCATCGGTCAGTTGAAGGCAGAGGCGCAGAGCAAGTAAAGAGGCTTTTTGGAGTAAGGGGTAGGTTCCTTTTGAACCACACACGGCGAAAAAGGGATCTTCCCTTTGCTGCGTTTGATTCAATTATTAAGAAGTCTTAAGATTCTGTTAATATAAATTTAATATGAGTCTGTTATCTTGTAATAAGGCAAATATTGTAATGCCTCAAGCTGGTCATTTTGTCAGAGGGAAGGGATGCAGGGCAATGAGTGAAAATAGTAGCGAACCGGGTTTCGAGACGAAGGTCAGGAAACCGCTGGTAACGGCGGGACGGATAGTCGGGACATTGATCATATTAGCTTTGTGTACTGGTGGATATTTTATTTATAATTCCTTGGCCAAAAAGGATGCCACATATCTTACCATGTCAGTTGGCAAAGGATCCATATTGGACAAGGTTCAGGGTACGGGAAATGTCATGCCACTGCACGAAGTTGATCTATATTTTAAACAGCAGGGTACCTTGAAGCTGCTCAATGTGCGTAGTGGAGATGAAGTGCAAGCAGTACAGGTTTTGGCGGTGCAAGACAACAGCGTACTGCAGGCTGGCTTGGAACAAGCCAGAAGCAACCTGGCCCTAGCTCAATACAAATTGCAGCAGTCCCAGCTGGATTTGGAGAAGGCGCAGGAAACCACCCAGAATCAGGATGCTATGTACAAGGCCGGGGCATTGGCCAAAAGCGATTGGGATCAATCCCAGCGGGACTATACCAACGCCCAGATTATTGTGAAGTCAGACCAGGCTTCGGTGCAGACCGCTCAGGCCAAGGTAGTCATTGCCGAGACCGATCTTAAGAATGCCGAGCTGACTGCTCCATTCTCTGGAGTAGCCGCTCAGGTAAATGGTGAGGTTGGACAGGAGACGGGCAACTCATCTTCTCCTATGTTTCATTTGATAAGCAATGAGTTAAAGATAGTGGTCATGGTCAATGAAGTTGATATCGGCCGGGTTCAATTGAATCAGGATGTAATCTTTAATGTATCCAGCTACCCCAATCGGCCTTTCCAGGGAAAAGTGAGCCGGATAAGTCCCCAGGCTGCCACTACTAATAACATACAGCTTTATGAAGTGGATATTGCCACCCAGGGGCTGTCCAACCAGTTAAGAGCGGGGATGTCGGTTACTGCAAACATTATCATCAATCAACGCTCAGATGTAGCTGTGGTGCCGAATATTGCATTTTCCTATCTGCAGACTTACCTGGTCAGTCAGGGAAGCGGGGCCTCGTCTGCCAGTACCTCAAACAGCAGTCAGAGAACCGGCCAGTACCGGAATAATAGCGGGAACGCCGGGTCATCAAATAACAGTCCGGGCAATGGTCTGGGCCGTACTGGGGTGGGGGCCAACGCGACTGGGTCTCAGAATAATGCTGCTCTGAAGTGGAGTCAGAACGGAAGCCAGTTAAATAATGAACGACGGGTCGTAGTATTACAAGATGGGAAGCCAGTAATAAAGAGCATCAAGGTAGGCATGAATGACAGCCAGAACACGGAAGTTATATCTGGCCTGCAGCCTGGTGACCAGGTAATAATCGGGACTAATGCCTCCTCCTCCAATAATGCTTCCAATTCGTCCGCCAGCGCTCAAAGGACGGGCAGTCAGCAACAGCGCATGACGGTAGGCGGCTTCGGAGGAATGCGTCGGGATTAACCTTGGGGAGCGTGGGGAAGGAGTATCGTTGACAAATGACCGTTAATATATGTTTGGACCAGATCACTAAAACGTATTATGGGACGGAAACCCCGGTGCAGGCCCTCCGTGGTGTATCCCTGATTCTTGATAAGCCGGAAATGGTAGCCATCATGGGTCCTTCGGGATCGGGGAAATCAACTTTGATGAACATTCTTGGCTGTTTGGATAAACCAGATGGGGGAACCTATTCCTTTGCTAATCAAGATGTCATGAAGATGAGCCGCGACCAATTGGCTTATCTGCGTAATCGCCGCATTGGCTTCGTATTCCAGAACTTTAATCTGCTGGCCCGTACCTCGGCCATAGAGAATGTATGTTTACCGCTCAATTATGCAGGAGTCAATAACCGGGAAGCGGAAAAGCGGGCCAGGGAATTGATTAACCTGGTTGGGCTGGCCGGTCGCGAACAGCATCGTTCCACGCAAATGTCCGGCGGGCAGCAGCAGCGCGTGGCCATAGCCAGAGCCCTGGTGAATAATCCAGACCTCTTGCTCGCTGATGAACCTACCGGGGCGCTGGATACCCAGACCAGCTCCGAGATCATGAATCTTCTGCAGAAGCTCAACCGGGAGCATTCGCTGAGTATAATAATTGTCACTCATGAACCGGAAATAGCCCTTTACTGTGATCGAACCGTCAGACTGCGTGACGGATTGATCGTCAGTGAAGAGACCGCAACTGATCCTGCAGGTAGCCGAAAGGGGGATAGTTGATGGGATTCTTAATGGTTTTCAGAACCGCCTGGCGCAGTCTCACTGTAAATAAGATGCGGTCAGTGCTAACCGCTCTCGGTATTATAATTGGTGTGGCCTCGGTCATACTGATGGTTGCTTTGAGCCAGGGAGCTACGGCTGGTATCACCGAGCGGATTGCCGCCAATGGCACCAATGTCCTGGTGATAAGGGCTGCCGGAGGTATGGGAGCCATGCGCGGAGCCGGAGGATCGAGCCTGACCCAGGAGGACATCAACGCTATTTCGCAGCTGCCCTACGTAAAAGAAGTATTGCCCGAGGCGAATACCAATGTTACTGCTGCTGTCGGCAGTTCTACGTGGAGCACTTCGGTTGACGGCACCACCCCGGCCGCTCAGACAATCAAGGGCTGGAAACTTACCGAGGGTGGATTTTTCACCCAGGACGATGTTGACAATGCGGCTCTGGCAGCCGTAATCGGAAGCACCGTGGCAGAAAGTCTCTTCCCCGGCGGTAAGGGCATCGTAGGTTCCGGCATCAATCTGAATGGACTGGCTTTTACCGTGGTGGGAGTTCTCCCGGCGCAGGGCGCAGGCGGGATGGGTGGAGATCAGGACAATACGATCTACATACCTATCAGCACCGCGCAGCAAAGATTACTGGGCGGTAGCCACATTAGCACGATTACCGTTCAGGCCAGTAATCAGGATTCCTTATCATTTTTACAGGATACGATCACCACTACTCTGCGTCAACAACATCGCCTGGCCGATGATGCCGAAGACGATTTCCGCATCATGGATATGGCTCAACTCTTAGCTACCATTGAAGATACCACCCGCATCCTCAGCCTGTTGTTGGGTGGCATTGCGGCAGTATCCCTGATAGTCGGGGGCATCGGGGTTATGAACATCATGTTGGTATCAGTCACGGAACGGACTAGGGAAATCGGAATTCGCATGGCGGTAGGGGCTACCAGCCGGGATATACAGAACCAGTTCCTGATTGAGTCAGCGCTATTATGTGTAATAGGCGGCGCCGTCGGCACCGCTCTGGGTTGGGGATTATCTCTCCTGTTTGGTCATTTTGCAGGGTGGGCCATGCAGATTCCATTATGGTCTGCTGCGCTGGCCATCATTTTTTCTACCCTGGTAGGCCTTATATTCGGTTATTATCCCGCCCGCAAAGCCGCCGATGCAGATCCAATCGAGGCACTTCGCTACGAATAGAAATTCGAGATAATGAACCAAGGGACATTTTGTTGATCATTCAAAATTGATCCGATAATAATGTTCGCTTGGTTCTTTTTTTTATCGAATTAATTGCCGGAATATGATAAATGAGCGGCCAGAAGCGGAAAACGGTCAGCGATTTATAGTCTGTGCCAGTTATTTTTCTGTCTAAATCATAATGTAATTACTAAAGTGTTCCGATAGTATATACAGATGATTCTTTGATTATGGTAAACGTACGCAGCCGGATTCGACGTATAAAGAACGCATTGAAGGAGCCGGTATTATGCCCGATAATACGGGTGCTCAGCAATTGGATATGCAAATTGGGGAGCGGGAAGCTCTGGCGGAAAGCAGTTTGCGGGTGCAGGGAATTTGTGAAGAGATCATCCTGTTCCCGAACTATAACGACCAATACCCGGTTTATATTAACATGACGGTCTGGAGACAGTTGTGGCAGTACGCCTGTGACAACAGGGATCGCGAGATCGGTGGGGTGCTCCTGGGCACTTTCCTGCATGATGATAACAGTGATGGCCTGAATATTCAGGCTTACCTGCCGGGACGATATATGGAAGAGACACTGGCCAGCCTTACCTTTACCCACAAAACCTGGACTGATATTAACCAGCGGCTCATGCGGGAGTACAATGATAAGAGGATCATTGGCTGGTTTCATACCCATCCCGGCCATGGCATCTTTATGTCCCGCTATGACCTCTACATTCATCAGAGCTATTTTGCTGGTGAAGGGCAGGTGGCAGTGGTATTTGATCCGGCGCATCGCAGCGCCGGATTCTTCCAACGGCGCCAGGGCAGGATGCGTCAGTTGAGAACAATTCATATATATACCCTGGCTGGAGATGCCTTCGACCAGAACACCCGGGATTTCATTGCTGCAGTGGGTGAGCACAGCCTGCCGCAATGTCAGCCTACCTTGGCAATGCCTTCCTTGCGGATCGATATCCATAACGGACCGTTCCGGGAAGCCCGGCACCAGGGGCTGGCCTTTCTGCTTCAACTAATGGATATCCGCAAAAAAGACCAGAAGGAAGCTGAGGCCGGGGCAGTTTCGGCAAGGGAAGCAGCTAATGCGCCAGCCGGAGAAGCTATGGTCAGACTGGCTGCGGGATCACCAGCCGTTACACAGTTATTGAATCCCTCGGCACTGACCGGGCAGGTGATAAGGGATAGTGGAGAAATATCAGCGACGGCACCTGACACATCCTGGCTCGCAGCTTCACCGCCCAGCAAAGCAGAGTTCATTGGTCAGCTGGGCGAAAACCTCGATTTGTATTCAGGAGATTTTGCAGCTGGCCGCTCCAGAGTATACGGGAACCCCGAGGGAGATGCCATGCCGGAACCAGAAGTCCAATCAGTTTCATATATGCCGTTGCCCATCGGGCCGGCAGCCGACGCCATATCCGGGCCGGACATCAGCCCGTCGGGGTTGCCCGGACCTTCTCCACCGGCCTCCTTTGTCCAGATGACCCGGGAGCTTGAAGAAGAACGTCTGGATGTGATCAAGAAGAAATTGACACCGATTAAAGACCAGGTAGTTCGGGATTTACGGCAAGCCGAACGTGAAATACTTTCCCCGTCCGGTTATATGCGAGCGGAATACTCGGCTAAAAAGCCCTATAACGAGGATCTTGGTGCAGACACCTTCAGTATAATGTCATAGTCACATGGCAAGCTGCGGCGGTTCTGATTTTAGGGAAACAAATCACTTCGGGTAACTGGCAACTGAAATGCGGGGATAGTATAATATTGGGCAGACTGAATGACATCGGTCTGTCTTTATTATTGGAGGTTAGCGATAATGTTGGTTCTGCAGGTGATCGGAGCAATAATCGCGGCATTATTACTATTGCTGGGATTACTCTGGCTATATCTGGAACGCTCGCTGCGGCCGAGAAAGTCTACCCGGGATTTCTTTGTTTTAAGCGGCATGACCTTGCTGCAGAAGCTGGAAGGGTATTTTTATGGGGTGCGAGCGGATTTGTATCTTAAACCGGCTACCTGGCCTTGGGCGGTAGAAAAACTTGAAGGGGCCACGGCAGACGGGTATCACGGCAAGGTGATCACCCGGGGAGACGCGGCTAAAATCGTAAATTTGAACCGCTCCATTAGTTTCGAGGTTCCGGAAAGGGTCATTCCCTTTCCAGTGGCTCGCTCCATCATCCTGCAGGGCAGGCCACCGCTGGCGGTAATGGAATGTCCTTGCCGGGCGCAAAAGGCTGATGCCTGCGAACCCCGGGACGTCTGCATGGTGGTGGGCGACCCCTTTGTTTCTTTGATACTGGAACACAAGAGCGGAAATGCCCGCCGTATTGATACCGAGGAAGCTCTGCGGATCCTGGAACAGGAGGAGGAGCGTGGTCATATACATACCGCCTGGTTCAAGACCGTGATGCATGATCGCTTTTATACCATCTGCAACTGCTGCACCTGTTGCTGTTTGGGGATGGCTTCCCATAAGCGCCAGGTTCCCCGGATCACGCATTCCGGTTATCGGCCCTTTACTGACCGGGATGAATGCAGCAAGTGCGGATCATGCGAGAGTATTTGTCCTTTTCAAGCGGTGACCTGCCTGGAGGGACCGCCGCATATTGACGATAAGAATTGTATGGGCTGCGGTATTTGTGTTTCTCATTGTCCGACCGGGGCGATCAAACTGCAACTGGCCCCGGACCGGGGAATGCCTCTGGATCTGGATGCGCTGGTCTGACGAATGACTATGGCAACAGCGGTTCGGGAAGATGTAGTTGTATCTTCGAACTACCTCCCGTAATTTATGTTATACTTATAATAAGGCTATTTGTGGGCCGATTAGAATGTTACTGGGTTATATCAGATTGGACGGGGGGATTACCGTGAAGCTTAGAGAAAGAATAGCAGGCCTCACTTCTTTGGTCACAACATCCATTCTGTTAAAGCCGACGATAGCCGATGCTGTCGACTGGGGACAATTTCAGGGCAGTGTCAATAAGGGCTTTAGCAGCGAAAACATCTATGACAGCAGCAAGATATATGCATTTATTATTTCGATCATAGCGGTAATAATCATTATTATCGTTTTCCGCTGGTGGAGTGCTCAACTGCAGCAGGAACAAAAGAAGAATTTCAAGCAATACAAAGAAAAACAAAAGGAACTTGAGGCCAAGAACCAGAACTCGTCTCACAAGCGCAAGTGGTTCCGGCTGCGCACCCAGGCCCAGCTCCGCTGGATTCCCGCCGACCAAGCCGAACACGTCAGGGAAAGCAAATATTTTGTTGATCAGCTAATCGATATCAGTGCGGAGGGCATGTGTTTTACCACCGCACAGGAGCTTACGCCCGGAACCAGTATCGAATTTCTCTTGGACACCGGGGATGATCGCAGCCTGCCCATAATTGGCGAAGTATTGCGGATATTCGATGCTGAAGGCAGTACCTCGTCCGCCTTTGACGGTGAGAGCGACGAGAATGAAGAACTGGTAAAGCGTAATGTGGCTATTAAATTCAGCTATATGACTCCCGGTAATAATGACCGGCTGGTGGCGTGGATAACCAAGCGCCAACGTGATGCCATCCATGAACGGAGCGAATAAGCCTACAGACCTCCATGACCCCGTATGTGGTCACCGAAGGTGGATGAAAAACCATATATGTGCCTTGGTCTAAGCCCAAAATGCAATTGTGCTGCATAGGTTTTTCAGAGCAGATCATTCAAATCAATGAGCGGTTCTCAACCGGGATAGGAGGGGAACCGTTTTCTTTTCCCTGCCACCTGTAACCGAACGTGTCTCGCCTGAATATTATAATCATATCTACATAAGCACTACTTTCTGCCTGTTTAGCAACGGCCAAAAAGGGGGACTGTTTTTCTGCGCAGCCTGAAAACAAGATTTGATTCCCGATTATTCCTGTCCAGCCTGGGGGTAGTTTTTCTATCGGAGATGGGCGATAAGACCCAGGTAACCACCATGCTATTAGCCGGTCAGAAACCACTCTACATTTTATGGGTAGCCCTGGGTTCTCTGGCCGCCTTGCTCTGTACATCGTTTCTGGAGGTGATCATAGGAGCTAATGTATTGGCCCGTTATATAAAACCCGAGATCATTAGGTATATCTCGGCGGGAGCCTTTATTCTGCTGGGGATACTGCTGCTCACCGGAGTCATGGGACAGTTTAATCATGGCAGTTAGTGTTTGAGGTGGTATCTCATTGAGTATTGAAATGATGACGTGGCTCACCACTTACCTGTTGATCATTCTGGCTGAGCTGGGGGATAAAACCCAGGTTGCCATTCTTCTGGTTACCAGCAATCATCCCGATCAGCGCTGGATGATATTTTTGGCCAGCAGCCTGGCTTTGGCCCTCTGCGTTTTTATTGAAGTAACGATCGGCAGCACCCTGGCCCATTTTGTAGGAGTGAACCTGATTAATCGGATTTCCGGCGCTATTTTCCTGACTATCGGGTTGGTCGGCTTATTACAGGCAAAATAGCGGTTGCCGGGGCAGTACGTATTAACGAAACCGGGGACAGGTACGGTGTAGCATTAAATGATACGACGTACTTGTCCCCCAGTTCAATGGTTTTTTTATAGGGGAAAGCTTAGGTCAGAAAGATGCCTTCCGGGTCTACGACATTATAGAGCAGTTCGATCTCGCGTTTGGTAGGCAGCTCGGTCTCGCCCCTGACCCTGGAGATATTGAGATCGAAGCTGACATTGTCTTTGACCTGCTCCACCGTGAATCCCGGATGGACGGTATCCAGGTACATCACCCCGTTTTCGTCGAAGCGAAAAACCCCCATATTGGTAATGACGGCTTCCGGTCCGCCTCGGAAATACTTCCCATATACCTCTTTTTTATGTACGTACTCACCGCCTGGCCATTTACGGACACGCCAGCCCGGTGAGGTGATATAATCCACGTTTTCCTTGAAGCGCCGCTTTTCCTGTACCATGATAAACACTGTACGACGGGCCAGGCCGTTGATATCAGGATTGCCGCCGGAACCAGTCAGGCGTTTCTCCGGTGCGTTGTAGTCACCAATGACGGTAGTGTTGACGTTGCCGTACTGGTCGATCTCGGCTCCGCCCAGAAAGGCGGTATCGATATATCCGCAATGCAACTGGCCGAAGAAGGTCTCAATCAGTCCGGAGATGATGGAGGCCTGGTAGCCGCAGCGGGCATCTCCTACCGAAGTCGGGAGATCTATCGGTTTTCCGTCGATAGTTCCTGCCTCATAGATACAGGTGGCTTTGGGGGCATGGGTGTTCTGGGCCAGCATGATGGCCAGCATGGGCAGTCCGGTGCCCGCGAATATCACATCGCCATCCCGCACTTCGCGGGAAGCCGCTACTGCCAGCAGATCTATCGGCCGGTATTCACCGGGTTTGACCAGATGGTTCTTATCTGACATCTATCTCGTCCCCCTCTTCGTACGTTTGGAATAACCCAGGGCGTTGTTGGCTCTCAGTTTCTCCAGACGGGTGATGCCCAGCTTCTCCAGATAGGCCTGGTGATCAGCAAGGCCAAAAATCCACTCATCAGCCCATTTATCGAAGGTGGACTGGGCCTTGGAAGCCTGGTAAAAGGCTTTGATAAAATCACCGTCAACATCATAGTAACCTTGAGAGCCGGTAGGATGAGCTGCCCAGGGCAGTTCCACCAGATAGTCAATGGCATAGCCAGCCGCAATGTTATGTTTGGGATCTTGCCGCAGATAGGTTTCCGGCACGATCTCCTCCGCCACTACGATGACCTTTTCCGCACACTTGATGAGCTCGGCATCCAGGTAGGTCTGGGCATTGACGCGGATAGTCCCTTCTTCACCAGCCTGAGAGGCATAGACGATTGCCCAATCCGGATTGATGGCCGGCAGCAGCAGGATATCACCGGAACCGAAGAAGGGGTCGCTGATAATGTCATATTTCTTGGATGGTATGCTTGGATGGGAGCCGTCCCGCAGGCCGGCCTTATTAAAACCATCATAATCGGGGTTCAGAATATCAGTGCCCAAAGACATGGCACTGGGCATGAAAGGGAGGCCCCAGGCTCCGGCCAGCAGACGGGCCACCATGTGCCCGTGACTGTAATCCTCGATGATCATGCCGCCGTTGAGATGACGATCGGCCACCATCTCGCCTAGCTTGCCATAGAGTTCGTGACCGGACCAGCAGGATTCCCATATTCCTACGCACCCGGCCCCTACCAGTATTTCCGAGTGGGTACCGCCGTTAACATCGGCAATGTGCAGGTTCCGTTTTTGCTGTCGGACCATCTCATAGACAATGGCCATCGGACGACGCCATATGGTAAAACCGCTGAAGCTGACCATGTCTCCGTTGTTGATGAGGGAAACTGCATCCTTGATTGTAATCCGTTCCATTATAATCCCCAATCTCAAATAGGTTTCTTAAAAATAAACATCATGAAAGAAATTTATTATAGAAATCGACAGCTGTCAAATGATTTCTATTGTAAGAATATTTTGTCGATTTGGCATTGCGCTGCGAAGAAGATAAAGGCATTTGATAAAAAATATGACTGGGGAAATGGTATAAATGGTATATATGAAGCAGGAAAAACGATGATAATTGTAGAAGTATAAAATAATATTCCGAATAATCCGACGAAATCTTCGATTCGTGTTTGTCATCCTTTCTATATTTCTCCAGGTGATGTCGTTTTGGGCCAATCGTCTTCTTGGGAGGTTCTCATGGATAATTTTCCGGATTCCGATTCCCTCCAATATAACAATAAAATAGACTACCACGAGATTTTCGATAATGCGGCGATTTTTCTGTTTACCTGCGATATGAAAGGCAACTTCACCAATTGCAACAAGTATGTCAGTCAGATAGGATACGAACCGGAAGAAATAATCCGGATGAATGTTTTCGATATCGCAGCACCGGAATGTGTTGATCTGGTGAGATCGAAGATCGAGGAGAAAATAAGCGGGATTGATATTACTGCGTACGATGTAGATGTTATTAATCGTACTGGAGAAAGAATGGTCTTGGAGTTGAATACCAGGCTTATCTATGATGGTGAGACTCCGGTTGGGATACAGGGAGCGGCCAGGGATATAACCAAGCAGAAGAGGATACAGGCAGCGCTGGAGGCTAGTGAGCAGAAGTTCCGCACCCTTACCGAGTACAGTAAGGCGATCGTCTACATGTTGAAGGGCGATTCTTTCATATATGTCAACCCGGCCCTGGTTGAACTTACCGGCTACAGCGAGGAAGAACTGCTCAGTATGAAATTCTGGGATGTAGTTCACCCGGATTCCCGGAACCTGGCCCGGGACAGGGGAATGGCCCGACAACAGGGGGGCGATGTTCCCTCAACTTACGAGCTCAAGCTGCTCAGCAAGAACAATGAAGTGGTCTGGATCTATCTGACCGGAGCCAGGATAATCTATGAAGGTGAGCCGGCGGTAATGGCTTCAGCCATCGATATTACTGAAAGCAAGCGGGGCGATGAGGCCCTGCGCGAGTCCAAACGCCTGTTGGACAATATTATCAACTTCCTGCCCGATGCCTTTATGGTGATAGACTCCAAAGGCAAGGTGCTGGCCTGGAACCGTGCCATGGAGAAGTTGACCGGGATGCCTGCCGAAAACATTGTGGGTAAGGGTGATTATGAATACTCTATCCCCTTTTACGGGAAGCGCCGCCCCATATTGATCGACCTGGTGCTGGCCTCCGAAGGCACCCTTAAACAAAGCTATTCTACAATTTCGCGTTCAGGTTATACCATCACCGGGGAGATCTTTGTACCCGGCTTTGGTGATGGAGGGGCGTGGCTCTGGGGAATCGCCACCCTGCTGTATAACTCCCAGGGGGAGATCATCGGGGCCATCGAATCAATTCGGGATATCACCCAGCGCAAACGGATGGAGGATGCCCTGGTCACCCAGACGGAATACCTTACTATGCTCCTGGAGAAGTCGCCAACCGGCATAGCCATCGAGGACAGCAATGAGAATTTTTCTTTCCTCAACGCCAGACTGACTGAAATGACCGGATATACCGTGGAGGATATACCTACCATGGAGGATTGGCTGAAAAAGGCCTATCCCAATGTCCGATCCCGTAAGATACTGATGGATGACTGGTATTATCAGATCAAAACCCAACATAAGGCCAATGGCACCGCTCGGGTCCATTGCAAGGACGGTTCGGTGAAAAACATCGAGTTTCATGCGATCAGACTGCCCAACGACCAGGTTATTATCGCCATGTGGGACATGACCTGGCAGAAACAGGTGGAAGAGACCCTGCGCATGGGCGAGGCGCGCTTTAAGGCCCTCTCCGACGCCAGTTTTGAAGGTATTATCCTGACCGAGAATGATATATGTATCGAAGTCAACCGCAAGGCCGCCGAGATGTTCGGTTATCCCATCTCCGAGATGATCGGGATGAATACCATAACCCTTGCTGCTCCGGATACCTACGCCGGAATTAAAAACCGCAGCGGCAGTGAGAACGAAATCCCCTATGAGGGATTCATCGTCCGCAAGGACGGTTCCACCTTGCCGGTAGAGATCCAGACCCGGGGCTTCGAATACCAGAGCAGAACTATCCGGGCCGAAGCCTACCGGGATCTGCGTGAACGTCTCCAGACCGAAGAAGAACTTACCCGACAGAGGCAGAATCTACAGGCTTTATTTATTAATTCATTGAATGCTGTTGCCCTGGTCGACAGCGAGATCAAGGTGATCGATATTAATCCTCAGTTTACCGTTATGTTTGGCTACACCCTGGAGGAGTGTCGAGGCCGTGAACTTAAAGAACTCATCCTACCTGATGAGCTAATGGAACAGTATTCTGATAACCGGGCGCGGATCAAGCGCAGGGAGCCGCTGCAGATGGAAACTGTCCGGAAGACCAAGGATGGGAAAGTCTTCGATGTTTTGATGCAGGCGGTATCCATACCCGATTACGGTGCCTATATTATGTATAATGACATTAGTGACCGCAAGAAGAAAGAACAGATTATCAATGATCAGTTACTGGAGCTCGAAACCAAGAACGCTGAAATGGAGCGCTTTACCTATACCGTATCCCACGACTTGCGTAGCCCGCTCATCACCATAAAAGGCTTTGCCGGGTTGTTGATGGACGATATCCGACAAGGTGAGCACGGACGTCTGGAATCTGATCTGACCCGCATAATCAGCGCCGCGGACAAAATGAACGAACTCTTGAGCGATTTGTTGGAATTATCCCGCATAGGCCGTTTGCTAAATGAATTCACCAGTTTCCCCATGACGGTGCTGACCAACGAGGTCGTGGAATTGCTGACGGGCAGTATAAAGGAACACGGGGTCCAGGTAGTAGTCCAGCCGGATATGCCGGTGGTTTGCGCTGACCAGGCCAGAATACGCGAGGTGATCCAGAATCTTATCGAAAACGCCATCAAGTTTATGGGCGACCAGAAGCAGCCCATCATCGAGATAGGATCAATGCAGAGTGAGGAGCAAACCGTCTTTTTCGTCCGTGACAATGGGATAGGTATCGAACCCCGCTTTCAAGAAAGCATCTTCGGGCTGTTCAACAAACTGGATACCAACGTTGAAGGGACGGGCATCGGTTTGTCTCTGGTCAAGCGAATTATCGAATTCCATCAGGGTCGCATATGGGTTAAATCAGCGGGAACAGGTCAGGGTTCCAGTTTCAATTTTACCCTGGGACAAAGCTCATAGGAAATACCAACAATTCGGGATTTCAGGCTAAAAAAAATCTTGAAGTATTTTGTGAAAATTTTTGACAAGCGTAGATGGCTGAACTATAATTGTAATTGCCTTGTTCTAAAAGTAAGCTCCTTTCCGGAGTACTTAGTCCAAGAGTATTCAGAAGGGAGATGAAAAAATGTTTCAAGACAAATATTTGGTTTGTAAGGACTGCGGCAACGAATTCCTGTTTTCAGCTTCTGAACAAGAATTCTACGCTGAAAAAGGCTTCGAGAATGAACCCGGTCGCTGCTTAGAGTGCAGAAGAGCCCGCAAACAGCAACGCAATACCAGAGAAGATCGTCCAATGTTCCAGACAGTATGTGCTTCTTGTGGTCAAGAAACTACTGTACCGTTCGAGCCTACTGGTGATAGACCAGTGTATTGCAGAGATTGTTTTCAGGCCAAACGGAGTCACAGCTATAGATAATTGTTAAGGCATTTAAGAGGGGTTGGTATACATATACTAACCCCTTTTTTATTTTTCCCGTTTCATACTATTTACAACAAAAGGGAGTAGATGCCATGAAATTGCCACCACTGGCCATAGGAGACAAAATAGCACCCATTCCGATAATTCAGGGAGGTATGGGTGTAGGAGTATCCCGCTCCCGTCTGGCTTCGGCGGTAGCTGAACAGGGTGGAGTGGGGATAATATCAGCCGTACAGATCGGCTTTATGGAGCCGGATTTTGAGAGCGATCACAATGCCGCCAATGCCCGGGCCCTGCAAAAAGAGATCATTGCCGCCAGGAAATTGAGTCCTGGAGGAATCCTGGGCATCAATGTGCTGGTTGCGATGAAGAGCTACCGGGAAGTGGTGGCGGCGGCGGTAAAGGAGAATATCGATCTGGTTATTGCCGGAGCGGGACTGCCTACCGATCTGCCAGCCATGGTACAGGGTTCAGATACTAAAATCGTTCCTATCGTTTCCTCCGGAAAAGCCGCTATGCTAATTGCCAAGATGTGGGACCGCAAGTTTTCCTATGCCCCTGACCTGGTAATTGTGGAGGGACCGGAAGCCGGCGGACATCTGGGTTTTTCGGTGGAAGAACTGCAAGCCAGGCCGCTGCCCTGCCTATCATCTATAGTTAAGGACGTTATATCTGCAGTTAAGCCTTTTGCGGAAAAATATCAGAAGCAGATACCGGTAGTAGCAGCCGGGGGGATATATACCGGAGCCGACATTGCTGAATACATTAAAATCGGAGCAGCCGGGGTCCAGATGGCCACCAGATTTGTAGCGACTGAGGAGTGCGATGCCGATATAAAATTCAAAGAGGCTTATGTTAACTGCTCGCAGGAGGATATTCAACTGGTACAGAGTCCGGTAGGAATGCCGGGACGGGCTATTCGCAACGAACTTCTGCGCCGACTGGAGAGTGGCAGGATTCCCTTTAAAAAATGCTATCTATGCCTGAAGACCTGCCAGCCTAAAACCACACCCTATTGCATATCCCGGGCCTTGATCAATGCCGTACAGGGAAAAGTTGACGAAGGGCTTATCTTTGCCGGGTCTAATGCCTGGCGGATTGACAGGATAACAACAGTAAAAGCGCTGATGGGTCAACTGGTGGCCGAGGCCGAAGCTGCCCTGGAATAACTTCAGGCTTAACATCAAGGTCCAGAGCGTCTAACTAGAAATGAAAAAAACTTCTTTCGTCTTACCAAGGAAATTATTATAATAAAACGGTATCTATACTTATTGCTGGATATAGTAAGGGGATTATCTTGGTATGACATGTCGTAGTATATTCTTGGCAATGTGCATCATTGCCGTTTGTTGTACCCCCGCACTGGGGGCGGAAGAAATGCTCGGAAAATATGAGATTGAACTGAGCCGGGCCGCTTCTCCGCAAAACGCTACCAATGCTCTGATAGCTGCTGCTGTTTTGGATGGTGTTCAATTACAGCCTGGTGAGGTTTTTTCCTTTAATCAAACAGTTGGACCCAGGACAGCCGAACGGGGTTTTGTCATTGGATTAATCACTACCAGGGATAAATATCTGTCTGATTATGGCGGGGGAGTCTGTATGACCTCCAGTATTTTGAATCAGGCGGTGAAAGCAGCTAACCTGACGGTATTGGAGCGCCATAATCATCTGCTTCCTTCCAGCTATTTACCTCAAGGTGAGGACGCCGCGGTTTACTATGGCAGCGAGGACTTTTGTTTTAAGAATAACAGCCAGTATCCTTTAAGGATACAGGCTGGTCAATTTGATCAGGCACTGCGTATAATTCTCTGGGAAGTGAAACCCGATAAAGATGTTGTCATTCAGGTTAACGGGGTGCCAATCTCAACTGATACATATTTTGAGATAGAAAACGGGATGGCGGTTGTACCGGTTCGAACACTTACTGGTATTGTGGGGGCCGACATCCAATGGAATTCAGAACTGAAACGGGCGGTAGTAGTCAAAGATGAAAGCATACTGGAACTGCAAGTTGGCTCCAAACAAGCCTTCAGCAACCAAAAGCAGGTCCAGCTTACTGACGAGCCTCGTATAAGTCACGGTATTCTCATGCTTCCGCTGCAAATATTGGCGGACAACCTGAATTTTGAAGCTAACTGGGATCAGAGCAGTAAGACCATATCCATAACCTACTCGTCAGATACCCCGGCTTCTATGCTCTCAACTGGGAGTTCCACCGTCAAGTATCTGCATAACAGCAGTTAAAGAGGCTAGAAATGAAAAGAGTAATAATAATCGGCGGCGGTCCGGCCGGGATGATGGCGGCAGCCGTGGCAGCGGAACAGGGCGCCAGGGTAACCATTGTGGAGAAGATGGATAGACCAGGACGCAAGCTGGCCATCACCGGCAAGGGTAGGTGCAATATTACCGCTGCAGTGGAGCGGGAACAGCTGATAAAAGGCTATCCCGGCAATGGCCGTTTTCTGTACAGTGCCTTTAGTGAGCTGTCCAATTATGATCTGATAGAATTTTTCAATAAACAAGGCCTGGAAACCAAGGTGGAACGGGGAAATCGTGTATTCCCCGTATCTGACGATGCCCATCAGGTGGTAGATGTTTTGTATAAACTCGTGCAGGAATTGGGTGTAAAGTTATTGACCGCTACCACCGTAAAAAGCCTCCGGATCAACGATAAGGCCATCGTTGCTGTGGTTACCGATAAGGGAGATCTGCCAGCCGAGGCGGTAATCATATGTACAGGTGGCATGTCTTATCCAGGAACGGGGTCAACCGGAGATGGCTATTCCTGGGCAAGCGAGGCTGGTCATAATATAATAGAGCCCCGCCCGGGTCTGGTGCCGCTAACGGTTGCAGAATCATGGGTAAGCGAACTGCAGGGACTCAGCCTGAAGAACGTCAAGGCCAGCGCTTATACCGAGCAAGGGAAAAGGATAAACGAAGAATTTGGCGAAATGCTTTTCACCCATTTTGGGCTGTCCGGTCCGATCATTCTTTCCCTGAGCCATGATATTGGCAAATATCTGTTTAAAAACCGTCAGCCAGTCAAGGTAAGGATCGACCTTAAACCGGCCTTAAATGAGGAAAAATTGGACATGCGCCTGCAGGGTGACCTGGAGAAGTACTCGCGCAAGATGTTCAGGAATGCTCTGGGAGATCTTTTACCACAGAAGATGATTCCGGTGATCATCAAGCTGAGTGAAATAGACCCGGATAAGGAATGTAATCAGATCACCCGGGCTGAGCGCCTGGGTCTGGTCAAAATGCTGAAAAGTTTTACGCTTACGGTTAATGGAACCCGTCCCATCGCGGAAGCCATCGTCACAGCCGGAGGAGTTGATACCAAACAGATCAATCCGAAGACTATGGAATCACGGCTGGTCAAGGGTCTCTTCTTCGCGGGGGAGGTGCTGGACGTAGACGGGTATACCGGAGGGTACAATCTGCAGGCCGCCTTTTCTACCGGTCATGTAGCCGGCAAATATGCGGCCGGTCTGCAATAGCTATCCATTATCCGTCATAACATGGTTATCACGTTCGGAAATGGAAAATGCCGCAAACAGGTTGATCAGGGCAATTATGCCGGCTGCGAGGAAGACCCACTCATAGCCATATTTTGCCCATAACAGGCCACCGCCCAAGGGCACGGTCATGGATACTGCATGATCCAGGGTCAATCCCATGGATAGAGTAGGGGCAATATCATCAGGTGAATCGGCAATACGGTTCAGGTATGTAGTTCGGGCGATGGTTACTGCCATCAACAACTGGTCCATGATAAAGCAGGCCATTATGACATAGAGAGCCAGAGTTGGAACAAACCAGTGCCGGGCCATACCGTAAAGAGAGCAGATTACAACTAATATCAGGGATTCAACGATAATTACCTTTCTTTCACCCCACCCATCAATAGCCCGCCCGATTAGCGGCCTGATTACCAGGCTGAGAACCGTACCGATCAAGCCCAGTATGGCGAAAACCCTAACATCACTCTGAAAAACCTTAATGAGAACCCAGGGAGCAAAGGTTAAAAATACCTGTTTTCTAGCTCCAAAAAGCATACTTAGGTAGTAGTAAAGGGAGTATTTCTTCTTGAACATCAGGTAACGCGGGGGACGTTTCACTGGTTTCGGACGGATCATGATAAACATCAAGGCCGCGATAAATGCGCAGCTGCCGGCGATGGCAAAGATAGTTCCAAAGCCGATGTTGAACCGGGATACTCCAAACAGCACTACCAACATGCCCAGCAAAGCGCCGGCTGATTCATAAGCCCCCATCTGGCCGAGCAGACGTCCCTCGCCGCCCTTTTCCGCCAGGCGCAACCCCAGGGTGGAGCGCAGCAGCATGGAGAGATGGGCACCCGTGCTCCATAGCAGCATCCAGAATACCACAGCCCGCATATCAGGAGCCAGAAAACCCTGCCCCCATAAAGAAACCCCTATCATCAAGGCTGCCAGGAAGGCTATGCGGCTGTCCCGCAGAAATATGAGGGCAGTAAAAATGAACGCAATAAGAAACCCCGGCAATTCACGAGGGAACTCCAGACCTCCCCGGGCCACTTCAGTTAGATGATGGACCTGGGACAGATAGTTATTGAATGAAGGGTCATACAAGCCTCCATAAAGGCCCATAAATAAACTGGCACCGGCCAGGAAAAAAACCGGTGTTAGCAGAACTCTTTTGTTTTTCACTCAGACCATACTCCTTAAGAACAGTTTAGTAATTATAACAATGAAATCGTTATTAATCCAAGTTAATAGCTATATTACTTTTACACAACGAATATTATCTATATAGCTGACATTTCGTGATATGTTATATGCTTATGATTCAAGCTACAATCTCAGGTTGTTTATTTGCTTTGAAAAGAGTACAATGCAATATATATTTTGCTGGTAAATGGTGCCAGCGGCCCGCTAATACGGCGTTTTTTGCCGACAAATAAAGTTGGCTGCTTTTGATGGTAAAGGGGGAATCCAAATGGCTGCCCTGAGACTCTACGCTGACAGCGCTTGTGATTTGGATAGAGATATCCTTGAGAAAATGGGGGTAGGTATTTTCTGCCTTTCTACCACCATCGAAGATAAAACATATTATGATCGTTTGGATCTTAGCCCAACTGATTTCTATAAGATGATTGCTCGTCCCCGCGTACTGCCTACCACCTCACAGGTTTCCCATGCTGAATTTGAGCAAGAGTTTCGGCGGGTTATGCAGGAAAGTGATGATGATATAATATATATCGCGTTTTCCTCGGGCTTGAGCGGAACCTATCAATCTGCGTGTGTAGCCCGTGACCAAATCGATCCGCTGCGTATCACGGTAATAGACTCCCTGAGCGCTTCCGTAGGATACGCCCTTACTGTGGTCCGAGCCGCCCGGGCTATTGCTCAAGGAATGAGTAAAACAGAGGTCATTGCTGAGATTGAGGACAATATCAGGCGTATACAGCATATCTTTGTCGTAGGCAATTTCGAGATGCTGAAGAGGGGTGGGAGGGTAAGCGCTACTGCCGCTGCCCTGGGCAATCTGCTTAACATTAAGATGATCTGTCACTTTGTTGATGGCAAAATCATCCCGCTGGAAAAGGTTCACGGCGACAAAAAGGCTAAAAAAAGGCTCCTTGAGCTAATGAGGGAAAGGGGTCATGACATCCCGCATCAGCTTATTGGGATAAATCACTCCGATGATTACCAGAGTGCCTTGGAGTTGCAGCGTATGGTCGAACTTGAATTTGGCTGCAAAGAATTTTTGATCTCGGAAGTCGGTACGGTTATCGGTTCGCATGTCGGTGCCGGCAGCCATTCATTATTCTTTCTTACTCCTCCCTAAATCTTTATGACATTAGACCGTCTGAGACTCTGAAAAAGCGCTCGCCCAGTGGGAATGCCAGAGTTGCCCCGCATTCACAAATCAAATACTTTATCTGACTTAGTAAGCTGCACGAGGTTTAACAGGTAGGGGCTCCAGTATCTCCCGGTAAACTTTGATATAGTCATCCACCATCCGCTGGCGGGAAAAGCGCTCCTTCACCCAGTCCCGGCAATCCTGCCGTTTAAGGGTAGGGATCATAGCGATGGCCGGGCAGGCCTCCCCGACGTTTTTGACCAAAAAACCGCTGACCCCATGATTGACCACCTCCGGCATGGAACCCCGATTGAAGGCGATGACCGGGGTACCGCAGGCCATGGCTTCAATAACACTCAGCCCAAATGGCTCGTCGAAATGTATGGGATGCAGCAGAGCCAGCGCTCCGGCCAGGATTTGGTTGCGCTGCTCCGGTCCCAATGACCCCAGATAGGTGACCGCTTTGTTGTCGATATGTGGGGCGACACGCCCGTTGAAATACTGCTTATCCTGGATGATGCCGGCGATAAGCAGGCGTTTGCCGCATAGGTGGGCGATCTCGATCGCCTCCGCGGTGCCCTTGTCCGGATGGATACGTCCGAAGTAGAGCAGGTAGTCACCGGCATCCGGATTATAACTGAACTGGTCCAGGTCTATGCCGTGATAGACCGTAGCCTGATAATGCAGATCGGGGCTGCGGTCGGCATCGCTGATGGAAACATAGTAAGTATCGGCATCGTATTCACGGTAGGCTGGTAGGATCTTACGGGAGGAGAATCCATGGATAGTCGTGACCATAGGAGTTTTGATCAGCCGGCTGAAACACAGAGGCATAAAATCATAATGATTGTGAATTAGGTCGAATTGGTCGGCCTTTTCCATGCAGTGACCGATATGCAGGCCTTCCCACACCTTGGGGTCGATGCTCTTGTTCTCCTCATAGGGCAGCGGACAGATATAGTCGAGTTTGCCTCCCGTCTGGGAATCACCGGTGGCAAAAAGCGTCACATCATGACCCCGTTCCACCAGTCCCTCGGCCAGCAGAGCGACCACCTGTTCCCAGGGGCCATAATGGCGGGGCGGGGTACGCCAGGCGATGGGTGATAATAGTGCAATTCTCATCTCGTACTCCTGTACAGCTTAATATACGCTGCAGTGATTTTTGCGGATCATTATTAAAGGATTCCCGGTCAAAGTCGTTCAACCAGGGATGACGGTAACCGGGTGGTAGTCGCTGTAACTCTGGCCATGGACCCCGGCTCGGCGGCGGGAAATGAAGGTGCCCCGGACTCCTGGAACATGACGGTTTTTTACCCAAACCACGAACTTATTATGCCCATGAAGGGGACCAGATAAACGTCATGGGAGTCATTGATCCAGGTAAGATAAATAGAGTTTAAGCAAATACAATCAGTGAAAATCACCCTCCGAGTACAACGATGCACCCTGTCGGGTGCCATTAAGGTCGCTGTGCTAATCTGTGGCTAATAATCCGCTATCCCCTTAGTCTGCCCGGGCGAAGGCGATGATAACATGGTTTTTAAATACCTGTGCCATTATCTTCACCGGGTAGTCCATACGGTTGCGGAAGCGGAAGTCGGCGGTTCCCCAGGATACCGTGGCGTCATTGCCAGAAGCTATATAATGGACCGGCAGGGTATGATGATGGCGTTCGGTTACCTGCATCCCGCTTTCACGCGCGGCATTGTACAGAGTGGTCGAGGTCTGGCAGATGCCGCCGCCCACCCCGGAGACTACTTTGTTGCCTGAGTAAACCGGAGCTATTTTGTATCCTCTTTGCGTGGTTCGCTGACCAACGGCCCTATTGAATGAAAAGACCTCGCCGGGTGCCAGTACCCGGCCATTAATACTGGAGCAGGACAGGATGATGTTGTTGATGCGGTTGGCCGAGCTGTTGGTGATGGTGGTATAATATCCGCCTACTATCGCTTCATCCGTCCAAATATTGTTCATGGCCGGCGCGGCGGCGAAACTCCCCCAACCTGGCAAACCATCCAGGGGTAAGTCGCCGTCTGGTTGGACCTCCTTTTTAAACCCGGGACTGTTTAGCATTACCGCACTTTGATCAGGAGAGATATTGATTTGATACTGCCATTCCTGGGCGATGGGTTCCAAGGGAACGTAGATGATATCAAGCCTTATGGGCTCGCCGGACGAATTGTTCAGGGTGGTCCAGGAAGCAAATTTCAGATAGCTGCTGGCGGGGAGCAGCAGATGGTGCTGGTTGCTCTCTAAAACAAGGTTTCCCAGGTCATCAAGACTCATCTCCATTCCGAAAATCAGACGGCAATCCGAGAGAGACAGCAGCGGAGAGCCCTGCTTGTCCTGGAAGGCCAGAAAATGCAGTTGGCAGGGTTCTTCATCCAGCAAGATATCAAAGGCTGGTCCGGGCAGACCGGAAGGACTGGTCAGAACAGGGAGGCTACTATCTTCAGCCATGGCCAAACCGGGTCCGGGCAGCCCGACAAAAAGCCAGGCGATAGCCAGACAGAGGGAGACCAGTTTTATAATCCGGGGTTCCGGGGGAAGCAAGCAATGCATGGAATTAACTCCTTTCATTTTCCGTTAGGCTCTTATCTCCAATCCTATTTATATGGTTGTATTAGCTGATTATTACCAAATGGTGAAGGAATTAAGCCAGGATATGGCGCACAAACGAGGGCTGAGGCATCACTGCCCATGCATGGCGGTATGGGTTGTGTTATAATATAAACGGAACCAGGCTTTCATTTACTACAGGAGGAAATTTAGACCACTATGCAAGATTTTTTACACTTGGGTCTCAAAGACGAAGTATTAAAGATGATCGATGAACGGGGTTATGAAATACCCACTCCCATCCAGACCAAGGCCATCCCCGTGGCCATGAGCGGTCGGGATGTTATGGGACAGGCCCAGACCGGGACCGGCAAGACCGCGGCATTTGGCATCCCCATCCTGAACCAGATCCAGAAGGGGCGCGGGTTACAGGCGCTGGTTTTATGTCCAACCCGTGAATTGGCAGTGCAAGTCTGTGAAGAGGTCGGCTTTTTGGGTCGCGCCATGGATATCCATGTGCTGGCAGTCTATGGCGGACAATCCATCGAAGTGCAATTTCGTGCCCTGAAAAAGGATCCAGAGATTATTATCGGTACCCCCGGACGACTCCTGGATCATATGCGGCGTGGAACAATCGACCTTTCCAATATTAAGTTTCTGGTATTGGACGAGGCTGATGAGATGCTGGATATGGGCTTTTTGCCCGACATTGAAAAGGTAGTCGAGGAATGCCCGCACCAGCGGCAAACCTTTCTTTTCTCGGCAACCCTGCTGGAAGATATCAGGGCGTTGGGCGGGCGCTTTATGATCAATCCGGAACTGGTGATGGTAGAGCCGGAGGTCAAGACTATTGCCTTGCTGCAGCAACGCTACTATACTATGAATTCACGCCAAAAGATTGCCGGGTTATGCCGTATACTGGACCTGGAACAACCCAAAGTCAGCCTGATATTTTGCCGCACCAAGAAGGGAGCCGATGAACTGGCAAGGATATTGAATCGTCGTGGTTACAGCGCTGACGCTCTACACGGAGACATGTCCCAGCGCGAAAGGGATAACACCATGCAGCGTTTTCGGCAGTGCCGGGTGAAGATTTTGGTGGCTACCGATGTGGCTGCCCGAGGCCTGGACATAGAGCATATAACCCATGTAATCAATTTTGATTTGCCGGAAGACATGGATTCATATATACACCGCGTTGGCCGGACTGGCCGCGCAGGGCGGGGTGGGGTGGCCATCAGTCTGGTGGAGCCCTTTCAAACTCGCCAACTGCGCAATATTGAACGGCATATCGGCAAACGTATCGAATCGGCTGCTCTGCCGGAAGCCGAGAGTTCAATAGCGCTGCAGAAAGACCGGTTGCTCGATCGTCTCAGGGAAACCGCCCGGAGCCCGCTGGGACCCTATGATAATATGGCCCGGGATATCCTGGATGGTGACGAGGCCCGCAAGCTTTTGGCAGCCGCGCTCAAAATGCTGGCTGAGGATGATACTGAACTGGAGACCATGGAATTACACATGGAGATGGAGGAAAACATTCCTGATGATATGAGAGCCCACGTGGAAGTGCCCCTGGGCAGAAACCACGGCATGAATCCACGGCGACTGGTAGAATTGATTGTAGCCAATACCAGCCTGCGTCCAGGGCAGATCGGCGATATCGAGATCCAGCGCAACTGCAGCTATGTGGAAGTGCCGATGGACCGTATAGACGAGGTCTACGAGGCTTCCAACAAGATGCAGGTCGAGAAAAAACGGAAGCCGGCCAAACCTCGCAGTGTAGATAAGAAGAGACCGGTTCATTAAGAATGATTATGACTTTGGCAAGGGCCAGCACCGGGTGTTGGCCTTTTGTTTTTCTATTATTTTCTTGCTAAAAACATATCGCGAGCTATAATGAAAAACAATATCCGAAGGTCGGGGGATGCTGAAACTGGTTCATGAAGAGGGTCTATAATGAACAGCTTGCTGATATTTGAGAATCTCCGCCGCCATTTCGAGGGGGAGCAGGGACGATATGTAATGGAATCGGGGGCTCTGGAAGCCGGTGGCATACTGGTCCTGAAGGGGCCTTCAGGCGCAGGCAAATCAACCCTCCTTAGGACACTGGCTCGTCTGGTACCGCCGCAGGGCGGAGAGGTCCATTTGCAGGGCAGGGATTGGTTTTCCTTTCCCTTTACCGAGTGGCGGTGTTTGGTCCAGTACGTACCGCAAAAGCCAGTTGTATTCAGCGGCAGCCTGATAGATAATCTAATGATTCCTTTTACCTTGAACTCGCTCCAGGGTAAGGTCAGCTTTGACCGCAACCGAGCCGAGGCCTTATTGAAACAGCTTGATATTCCGCCCCATTTGTTCAACCAAACCGCGGCTACCCTTTCCGGTGGAGAGGCGGCCCGCATGGCTCTGGTCAGAGCCATGCTGATCGACCCGGAGATTCTTTTACTGGATGAACCGACCGCCTATCTGGACGGAGAGAACCGATCCCGCGCGATGGAGCTGATAGGTGAATGGGTCAAGGCAAAGCATGAACGGGGGGCCATCATCGTCTCTCACAATGATGAAGACCTGGAGAGCCTGCCGGGAGTGTCTATCCTCAATATTACGGCCCGGGAGGAAGAATAATGGCGCACAGCGGATACATTCCGATCTCATATTGGCAGTTGCTTTTGAGTGTGATCCTGGTCCTGATAACTGGCATGATATCAGCTTTATTGGGCCTGGGCTTGATCAAGTCCCTGCTCTGGGGAACCCTGCGGGCTTTCATCCAGTTAACATTGATCGGATATATCCTGACCTATATCTTCAAGCTGAATACGTTGTTGGTGATAATACCCCTGGTTTTATTGCAATGTTATATAGCCAGCCGTGAAGCCACCCGGCGTATTACCAAAGCCCCGCACAACCCGGCGATTGCTTCCTTTATATCCCTCACTGCCAGTACCGTTATTGTGGGTCTTATTGTCGTAGTGGTGATTATAGGTCCGCATCCCTGGTACAATGCACAGGTCATGATCCCGATTTTCGGGATGATAATGGGGAACTCCATGAATGCGATCGCCCTCTCCCTTGACCGGCTCTATTCCGAAGTGCATTCTCATCTGGAGCGGGTGGAGCAGATGCTGGCTTTCGGGGCCAGCCCCTGGGAATCCATAGTAGAATACCTTCGAAAATCGGTTACAGCGGGTATGCTGCCCACAATAAACGGGCTGATGATAGTAGGGATAGTCAGCCTGCCCGGCATGATGACCGGGCAAATACTGGCCGGAATGTCGCCAGCTCTGGCCGTTAGGTATCAATTCGTTGTGATGGTGATGATCGCGGCGGCAACTGCCATCGGTTGTTTGGCCATCGTAGGTTTGTCCTACTATCGCATGTTTACCCCCGACGGCGCCCTGGTAGATTCCATGCGGCAGATCTGATTGTGTTATTATGAACACAGTGGGACAGGTCTGTTGTGCCTAGGCGCAGCAGACCTGTCCCCTTGTGTTCTTGGTAATTTGAGATCTAGGAAGAGGAAACCTGGGACTTTACCTGTTGGATTTCGCTGCTGGATGCCTGCGAAGCCGGGGTATAGAAACCCTTTTGCTCAGCCATCTGAAACAGCTGATACTGGAATTGTTCGTCAGAGTTCCTGATCTGCTGCAGGGTTTGCCGCAGCTGAGTGTTGGCTGTTTCACTGATAATAGTGGAATAGGTAGTCAGGCTGCCTTTCACGGAGGACAGCACGTCATTAACCATTTCTTTATCCTGCATATGTCTGGTCACTAGCTCATCTCCTTATCCTAAGAAAGTCATCAGTTTTTGCCGGGTCTGACTGCATGATTGGGCCGACTGCTGGAACATTTGTCTTACCTGAGGATCACTGACCTGTTCGGCATAGAAATTGAGTTTCTTTTCAACATTGGCATGTTCAGAGATCAGGTGTCTGAGGTTCTGCAGTTCTACCATGTTTAAATTCACAATCCTGCTCCTTTCCTTTGCTTATTTCAGTACTAAAAGTAGGATGTCCAATTATATATCAGCTATTCCTTGGCCTACCAATACGCTGAGCTATGCCGGCAGTCACATTTTTACCTGTGACCATGGTCTTATTGTTCAGAAACGGCGGACTGCCAAGGCTTCGCGCAGTTTATTGGCAACATTTACATAAAGGTATACAGTGATGGAAATCGAACCATTATACTTAGGTACCTGGCATACCCTGCATAAATTAGAATGTACATTCTGACCATGTTTCGATCTGCTGCAGCAATGATGGAATTTGATTCTTATCAGGTTAGGAGGATACCCATGCAGAAGAGGACAATGGTCAAGTTGACCCCAGTCCTGTTGAGTGTAGTACTCGTTTTATTGATGGCAGTACCGTTGGGAGCGGTTACTATAACCATCAATGGCAGTCCGCTGGGAAGTTCAAGCGGGACAGTTGCCGGCAGCGGACAGCCGGTGATCACCTATCCGGACGGGACCACCGTGCCTATTCAACGATTTGTGGATGACTCGCAACCCCAGACGGTTCAACCACCTGAGCCCCAACCAGTGGTGGTTGAGGACCAGAGCGATGAAAACCAGCCGGCGGAAGCCTTACCGGAAGAACCCTCTGATGAACAGGTGGTAGTGGAGCCAGCTGAAGTTTCCATGCCGGAACCGGTGCCGGATACCACCATTATGGCAGCATTCCGGACCGGCTATAACAACAGCTCCGCTCAGGCTTTGGTAGCCCGTGCCATTTGGTATATGAAATACGGCTATATGGTCTATGGGCATACCAAGTATCCCACTACCGGGTACATAGACTGTTCCAACTTTGTCTCGCTGGTCTATAAGGACTTCGGCTACAGTATCACCTCGGCCGCACGTAAGTATAATACGGTGGGGAGGTCGGTTTCCGGGGTATACTCCAGGAAACAGACCGGCAGCACCAGCAAGTATATGCTGGTGGGGGTAGATAAGCTGAAGCCAGGTGATATCATGACCTTTTGGAAAGAGGACAGCAGCGGTAATCGTTATATCGGACATGTAGCCATATATATGGGTAAGCTGAACAACAAACCGGCTATCATTCAGACCTGCAAAGGCAGCCCGAGTGCCATCGGTATCACTACCAGCTTTACCTACTGGTATGGACAGCATTTTGCCGGTGCCCGCCGGGTGCTGCCCAGCAGCGCCTACCAGTCCGGTTCCAGCTGGCAGGATCTGGGGCCCGTGATACCGGCGATGTACAAGATGACGACTGGGCCGGTCATTATGCCCGAAGACCTGCCCCAGGGCTTTTAAAGCCAGAATTGATTCAAATCTGCTTGTTTTGTTTGATGGTTTCGATTCGAAGAAAAACCCGTTATCCGCGTACCATGTACGTGGATTAACGGGTTTTTCACTTTAAACTGATTAAACCTCAATTTCCATAAGCTGCTTCATGATCTTAAACATCAATAAATCTGAAAGTATGGCCGCTGTGCCCGATTACCCTGGTCAAGGCTTCAAAAGATATCCAAAGCGTTGCAGTGTTATCATTGGGATGAACCCCTAACCGCTCTTTACCCTGCAAATCCCGGTCGAACACCATTTCAACCGAATGACTGTGATCATTAATAATAGCCAGGGGGGAAACCGATCCCTTTGGAATGGCCAGATGTTCATTGAGCCTATCTTCAGAAGCGAAACTGAGGCGACTGCAGCCCAGTTGCTCCTGAATTCCCTTTAAGTCAGCCCGCTTCTCTATGCCCAGCACAATAAGAAAAAACCTTTTACCTTTGGCATCACGCACGAACAGGTTTTTTACCCCATAGCCGTAACAATCCAGTTGGAGTTCGTCCATATCCTGGACGGTAAAGGCCGCACGATGATGCATAATATCATATTTGATCCCGAGGGTATCAAGTAGTTCAAGAACTCTTTTTTGTGCATCCATTGTATTATCCCGTTTCCCTTGTCATTTGCTTGATTATACACTATTGGGAACGGTTGGGCCGTTGGTGGCTCCATTTTTCCTGGACTTCGGGCTGGTCGGTTCGGCTTATATTGACAGTGAAGCGATGACTGCTGCGATTACCAAGGGAATTGTCTATTCACGATATGCGCTGCTGGGGTGAGATACCTTGGCTGTGGGTCTGGCCATGGGCCTGGTCATGGTTTTCGGTGCCTATACTGGCATGAAGATCGTTTGACCGCCTGCCTTACGTCTTGCTTTATCAGAATCGTGGAAGAAAGGGAACTCTTAGCAGGTATCGGTTTTCTTACCGGCTTGATGTAGAGCTGGCTATTCCGATATGTTGAAGCGATAACCTACACCGGGCTCAGTTAATATAAAGCGGGGTTGATTGGGGTCCTTTTCGATCTTCTTGCGCAGTTGGCTGATATATATCCGTAAATACTGGGCACATTCCTGACTGGTGTTTCCCCAGATGTTGGCCAATAAAAAGCTGTGAGTAGCTACTTTGCCCGCATGGGAAACCAGTATTCTCAATAGATCATATTCGGTGGGGGTCAGGTGAATCTCAGCCCCGGCGATCTCAACATGTCGCCGGGCCAGGTCTATGGATAGATCGGCACTATGAAATACCGGTTCATCTTTCAGATTGTTCTGATGGCGCATGGCTACCCGAATACGAGCCAGGAGTTCGGTCATGCTGAAAGGTTTGGTCAGATAGTCATCTGCGCCGATATCCAGAGCATTAACCTTATCACTATCCTGCCCACGCACCGACAGGATGATGATGGGCACCTGACTCCATTCCCGAATATGTTTGACCACCTCCGGACCTTCCAGATCCGGCAGACCCATATCCAAAATAATGATATCGGGGCGGGTAACCGCAGTCTGGTATATCCCATCCTTGCCAGTGCCAGCCTCCAAGAAGACATACCCGTGCGCGGTCAGACCAACCTTCAATAACTTGCGTATCTCAGCTTCATCATCAATTACCAGTATTTTGGCCCCGGTTGACAATAAGACCACCCTCTTTTCCATCCTCCCCGGAGACGGGGGATATATCATCGATTGGCAAAGTAAAGGTAATGATTGTACCGTGGTTCGGGTTGTTTTTCGCCCATATCCTGCCGCTGTGCGCCTCAATGATTCCGCGGCAGATGGAGAGACCCAGGCCGGTGCCGCTCACGTTGCCCGGCGACTGCAACCGGTAGAATTTTTCAAATATCTTCTCTTCATCACCTTCGGCTATGCCATTGCCTTGATCGGCAACTGACACCATCAACTGGCCTGCGTCTTCTTCCACCCGCACCAGTATTTCACTTTGGGGCGGGGAATACTTGGCGGCATTATACAAGAGGTTGGTTAAGACCTGCTCGATCAGAGCATAATCGACCCTGACCAAACCAGTCCTTTCCGGTATCTCAATCCTGACCTGCTGATCCCGGAGGATTTCTTGATTCTCTCGCAGGGTCACGCCGATGATATCCTGAAAATCGCACCAATCCCGGTTCAGATGCAGGTACCCGCTCTCCAGCCGGGCCATATCCAGAAGGTTATTGACCACGCGATTCATGCGGAGAGCACCGCGTTTGATGCTGGATAACAGAGCCGATTTCTGTTCTTCACTATATAGATCTGCCTCATCGACCATACTGGAGACTGCCCCAAGAATTGAAGCCAGGGGTGTTTTCATATCGTGGGAGACCGAATTAAACAAGGCGGTACTCAGGCGTTCACGATCTTCCAAAGCCTTAATAGTCTGAGCCTCGTCGGCCAGTTGTAAACGCAGAACCCCCAGAGCGGCAAGACCTGCCGAGGCCTCGATAATGTCTATCTGTTCCGCTGTAAGCTGGCTGATCGAATTTATCCCCAGGACTCCCAGAGTCTGTTCTTCAGTTTTTATCGGGAAACACACCCCTAATGCACGAGGAAGGGCATCGGTGCCGGCCCCGCAGCGGCGGGAGTGAGTAAAAGACCATTCGGCAGCTTCTTTATATGCTTCGGCTGCCAAGGCGCCCAGGGCATTATTGGCAGCGATCATTTTCAGATTACCGTTCTTTTCCGGCAGGTACATTACAACGTCAGCATTGATGGTTTCTGCGATATGTTCTACCACTTTATTGGCCAGCAGTTTGATGTCAGCCAGGGCCGATAATCCCTTGGCCAAATCATATAACGCCTTGGTCCTGCTTTCACGGTTGATGGCTTCTTTCATTCGTAAACGAAGCCGGTCAGACATATTGCCGGTAGTCCAGGCCACTACCATAAATACCGTGAAAGTAATCAGGTAGCGGGCATCATCAACTGCCAGGCGAAAGACCGGCGGCACGAAAAGCACATCGAATATAACTACACTAGTGATTGCTATAACTATAGACGGTGCCAATCCCAGAAGAGCGGAGGCAAGTACCACCGGCAGCAGATATAACATACCGATATTGGTCAGGCCCAGATAATGTCCATACAGCTTGCCGAGTATGGTGACTATGGCAACCAGCGATACCGTTCCCGCCAATACCCAGCAAGATTTTTTGTTGGGGAATCCTCGGTTTCTACCAGTGGCAGACATGCTCTGTTCATCAGATGGGGAATCCATAAACACGGGACTCCTTTCATCAAGACACCGGGTCCTTTATGAACTCATTCTAATGCGATAGTAATACAATATCAATCCACAACAGTTTTATCAGCTGTTTCAGCTTCCGTATTATCCAGGTCTCTGGGCGCTTTTTGCTGCCGGTATCGCTTCAGATCCTCCAGGTAGAAGGGGATTATTGACACTATTACATTATGCTTTTTCAGCATGGCATTGGCTATAAATAAGCTGGTGTTATTATGCAGGGCCATTTCCCAGCGACGCGAGACAAAGAACTGGGGGAGCAGGACGGTGATGATATCACCGGGTTTGGAGGCATGTTCCTCTGAATCGATATATTTGGTTAAAAGGGTTACTACCTCGCGATAGGGCGAGTATTTGATGACCAACGGGATATTGGTATTGAGCATATCCCATTTTTTCCTCAGTTTATCGGCTTCTCCCGGGTATATCTCCACATGGAATGCTTCGACATTCGGCGTCAGACTGCGGGCATAACGCAGTGCCTTGACCACCATCACATTAAGGCTGTCGATCGGTACTATAACGTGATGAGAATAATTTGCCGTAAGATCTAGCGATGGCAAGTATTCATTGGGGATGTCCAATTGTTTGGCCACCGTGATATAGTGGCGTTTGATCCTGAGCATCAAGGCGATTATCAGAGGTACGATTACGAACACTATCCAGGCACCTTCCGTGAACTTGGTGATGCCGATTACGCAGACCGCAACCCCCGTCACAACGGCTCCCAGGCCGTTAATGGCAGCCTTGAACTCCCAGCCCGGGCAGCGTGCTTTCCACCAATGCAGAACCATGCCGGTCTGCGACAGGGTGAAGGAAGTGAAGACGCCCACCGCGTACAGACTGATCAGCAGGTGAGTGTCGGCTTTGAAAATGACCAGTAAGATAGCTGCCGCAATACTGAGCATGATGATACCGTTGTTGAAGTTAAGACGATGACCGCGCATGGACAACTGCCGGGGCACATACCCATCCTGAGCGATGACCGAGAGCAGGGTGGGGAAGCCGCTGTATGCGGTATTAGCAGCCAGACCCAGGATGAATGCAGTAGTGGCAGCGATGATATAGAACATCGCCCCCTGGCCGAAGATGCCCAGGCTAAGCTGGGTGATTACCGTTTGCCGGGGATTGGGAATAATATGACAGACCTTGGACAGGAATGCTACCCCGCCGAAGCAGATGACGATAGATACTGCCAGCAATAGATAGACGATCTTGGCATTCTTGGCTGCCGGAGCCCGGAAGTTAGGGACGGCATTGCTCACTGCTTCCACGCCGGTCAAAGCGGAGCAGCCGGAGGCAAAGGCCCGGATCACCACCATAAGCGTGATCGCCCCTGTTCCCAGTGTTGCTGCCGTTTGTGGTGATGCCGGAAGGGCTATGGTTTCGCCGCTGAAATATTTGGCCAACCCGACCAGGATCAGGGCGATGATCGACAAAATAAAGGCGTAGGTAGGTATGCTAAAGATCCGGGATGACTCACGTAAACCACGAAGATTACCTACGGCCAGTAGAAAGACCATAAACAACGAAATTGCGACGCGATGTAAAAATAAGTCGGGAAAAGCGGAGGTTATGGCAGCGGTGGCGGCAGCGACACTTACCGCTACTGTCAGTATATAATCCACCGACAATGAAGCTCCGGCCACCAGGCTGTATATGGTTCCCAGATTCTCTTTGGCTACTACATAGGCGCCGCCGCCGTTGGGATAAGCATCGACCACGTGGCGATAAGAGAAGACCAGGATCAGGAGCAGGGCAATGATAGCCAGGGCGATCCGGGGCATCCAAACGAAGGACACCAGGCCCACGGCCGGCACCAGCACCAGCAGTATCTCCTCGACGGCATAAGCCACGGAGGAAATGGAGTCACTGGACAGAATAGGCATTCCCCAGAATACATTCAACTTTTCATCAGCCAGTTGACTGCTGGCCATACTCTTTCCGAAAACGAACCTGCCAAGCTTCTTTATCATAAAAATACCCTCTTTCAACGACGTTCCAGGAGGCGCGTCAAGCCAAACAGCGCCGACAAAACCTGATTTATCTGCGGCTTAAGTATAGTCGGATGCATATAAATAATCTGTATGGAACCAGCCCGGCAGATGTAAAGAAGTTATATATATTGATTCTGCAGTCCGAGTCGGTGATCAGCTTCTGTCATAGCTTGATTCCATATCAAACAAATATGCATATTGATGGGAATAAGGAGGACCGGTAAAATCCCGGAGATCGTGGATTCAAGGGAAATATGTGGTTGAAGAAGTTCATAAAAAAAGTTAACGTAAAACACAATGCCCGATCATAAAGCATTTTCTGCCTATAATCGGGCATTAGCCATATGCGTTAGGAACAATCGCCACTAAGAATAATTACTAATTTCGATTAACTTTCTGACTTAACCAGTGCGTTCACATATCGGTCAAAATCGTTTTTATTGCTCAATAGGTGGTTCCTTAATCCCGCTGTAAGTTCGAGTTGAACTCCTTTGCCTTTGCTGTTTCGGTTGCAAATGTTTGCAGCACCGCTGCCCCCCAAGCCGTTGGGAGGATTTTTCACGGTAAAACCTGCATTTACAAGTTGTGTTTTTACCTGGGTCATAAATGCCTTGTCCAATCCCCCGAGATAGGTAACCTGTTTGTTGCCCGTGCATCCATGTATCGATAAAGTTCTATTTGAAGCCCTTACCATACTCAGTGCGCACGAGTCGTTAAAATTGGTTGAGGTAACATGCAATCCTGAACCCTTTAACCCGATAAACCCGTAGTAGTCGAATCCGCCCCGGTTAGCAACCGCTTGGGCGATTTGGTTGGTTCCGCGTTCTATGTTGCCTCCATGAATCGCGATTATTATGCTATTGGATGGGCTGAATGCCTGAACAATACGGTAATCTACCCCAAGTTTCTTATGAGCTTCTAAACCGGTCGCACTCGAGTATGTATCAGCACTGGCGGTACTTATGAAAATAGTTAATGATAATAACAACCCGGCAAGTATCCCTGGCAGATAGATATGATATCGTAATTTCTTCAATCTATTCCTTCCTTTCTCTTTCCAAATCCTTATGATCCTCAAGTGTAAAGTTCCGACATGGCTGCGATTACCACTTTTTCAGAACATCTTCGTTCTAGATCAGGGTAGTATTTTTATACCCTATAGGATTATTGTTTGTCCAAAGCAATGAATGCCAATGTAAATTGGGAGATGGGAAAATAAGCAGATGGTGGCAGAAAAGCTTATTTGGATTGCCAGCATAGAAGCATTATTGTAGTTATTTACCTGGAAAATAGAAATGAATCAGAAGGCTGATTAGATTTTTTATCCTTTCTTTATGCTGAGTACAATGCTCTTTACACACATTTGACCATTGCGAGATTTATAATACCCATATGAAAACCATCCGAGACCGGAATTTTCCGGGTTTATAGAATAAGAGACGACATAGGAAGGTATTCGTATAGGCAAACTATAATGGAAACGCGAACGATAATAATGGGGGGATTTGGGTGTCAGATATTGTATTAGGAGCCATTGCAGCGGCCAGTATTTTAAGTTACTTAGTTTATTGTCTTATGAAAGCGGAGGAACTCTAATGAGAATAGTAGATTTCTTTCAAATCGTACTTTTTTTAAGTGTTCTAATCCTATTAGCCATCCCTTTAGGCCGATATATGGCCAGAGTCTATCAAAATGAAAAAACAACACTGGATAGAATTCTCCTTCCGTTGGAAGGGTTGATCTATCGTTTGACTGGTGTTGACGCTGATCGTGAAATGAAGTGGACTGAATATCTGGTGGCAGTATTGTGCTTTAATCTGATTGGGTTGGCTATGCTGTTTATGCTCCTTATGATTCAAGCAATTCTGCCACTCAATCCGCAAGGGTTTGCCGGTATTAAATGGGATCTTGCTTTAAACACCGCCATCAGTTTTATCACTAACACCAATTGGCAGGCCTATAGTGGAGAATCTACCATGAGTTATCTCAGCCAAATGTTAGGGATGACAGTACAAAACTTTTTATCGGCGGCGACGGGGATGGCAGTAGTCGTTGCTCTGATTCGAGGGCTGTTCCGGCGGGAAGGCAAAACCATCGGCAACTTTTGGGTTGATCTAACCAGAACCACCCTATGGATTTTACTTCCCCTGTCAATGGTCGGCTCCGTTCTTCTGGCATCTCAGGGAGTAATTCAGAATTTTAGTCCCTATCTTACTTATTCAACTATAAGTGGTGGACATCAAACATTGGCCATGGGGCCCATAGCGTCACAGGAAGCGATTAAAATGTTGGGGACAAATGGCGGCGGTTTTATGAATGCCAATTCGGCTCATCCTTTTGAAAACCCCACCCCCTTTTCTAATTTATTAGAAATGCTATTTATTCTGGTTATCCCGGCAGGACTTACGGAAACCTTCGGAAAGATGGTAGGAGATATTAAACAAGGCAGGGTCATACTCGCTGCGATGCTGATGTTATTTGTTTTAAGCTTTGCAGTGTGTTATGGGGCAGAAATCAGCGGAAATCCTCTGCTTAAAGGCTCGGGAATAACAGATTCGATATCCATGGAAGGAAAGGATGTCAGGTTTGGGCTAGTTAACGATGCTCTGTTTACTACCATTACTACAGCCGCTTCCTGCGGTGCGGTAAACAATATGCATGACAGTCTTACCCCCCTGGGTGGTTTCATTCCGATGCTGCAGATTATGCTGGGGGAAGTCATATTTGGAGGTGTAGGATCGGGTTTATATGGCATGCTCATATTTGTGGTACTTACGGTCTTTATTGTGGGTCTGATGGTAGGACGAACGCCAGAATATCTTGGTAAGAAAATAGAATCCCGGGAAATAAAGATGGCAACTATTGCGGTGCTGATTCCGGCCGCAACTATTCTGATATTCAGCGCAATTGCAGTTGTTATTCCAGCAGGAATTTCTTCCGTTGCTAATCCCGGACCCCATGGATTAAGTGAGATCCTTTATGCTTATGCATCGGGAGCGGGTAATAACGGCAGCGCTTTTGCCGGGCTTAGTGCCAATACGCTGTTTTACAACCTCAGTTTAGCCTTGGCTATGTTAATAGGACGGTTCGGTATCATTATACCGGTTCTGGCCATCGCAGGCAGTATGGTGGTCAAAAAGACCGTAGCTGCCAATGCCGGTACGTTTGAGACCACCCGACCGCTCTTTACCGGCTTATTAATGGGTGTGGTATTAATAATCGGTGCGTTAACCTTTTTCCCAGCTCTGGCCTTAGGGCCGATTGTAGAACATTTTCTAATGTGGGGTGGAAAGGTATTCTAAGGGAGGAATGGTGTAAATTATGAAAGAATCATCAGGGATTAACCTGGCAATGTTTACTGATGCTGTCAAAGAATCGTTCATTAAGCTGAATCCCACAACCTTATGGCGTAATCCGGTTATATTTGTGGTTGAAGTTCTGGCCCTATTAACGACCTACTTTATGATTAAGGATATTTCTGCTGGGAAATCATTTTTTTTCGATGGACAGATTTCCTTCTGGTTATGGATAACGGTTCTTTTCGCCAATTATGCCGAGGCGCTCGCAGAGGGCAGAGGCAAAGCGCAAGCCGCCGCATTGCGGAAAACCAAGAGTGAAACAAGCGCCCAAAAACTGTTTGGCGAAATATGGAAAGAAGTAAGCGCTTCCGAATTAAAAAAAGGGGATATTGTTCTGGTGGAGGCTGGGAGAATTATTCCTGGAGACGGGGAAGTGATAGAGGGGGTCGCTTCAGTAGATGAAAGTGTAATAACGGGAGAATCGGCTCCGGTAATCAGAGAATCCGGGGGGGATCGAAGTTCGGTGACGGGAGGAACCAAGGTATTATCAGATTGGATAAAGGTGAGGATTACCGCCAATCCGGGTGAAACCTTTCTCGATAGGATGATTCACCTGGTAGAGGGAGCTAAACGGCAAAAAACACCGAACGAGATTGCTCTTACCATTCTGCTTTTAGGATTGACGATAATTTTTGTGTTAGCTGTTGTAACCTTGGAACCGTTTGCTATCTTTTCGGGAACCAAATTATCCATTCCGGTACTGGCGGCACTGCTGGTTTGCCTTATACCTACGACTATAGGCGGGTTGCTGAGTGCGATTGGAATTGCTGGTATGGACAGAGTGTTAAAACGAAACGTTCTGGCCATGTCCGGCCGGGCGATCGAAGCAGCAGGAGATGTAGATGTACTCCTCTTGGATAAGACCGGAACGATCACCCTGGGCAATAGAATGGCTACGGCTTTCATGCCAGCACCCGGTATAAGTGAAGAAGAGTTAGCTAATGCGGCACAGCTTTCTTCACTGGCTGATGAAACGCCGGAAGGGAGAAGTATCGTGGTTTTAGCCAAAGAAAAATACCAGCTCCGAGAAAGGGATATCACTGGTATAGGGGCAACTTTTATCCCCTTTAGCGCACATACCAGAATGAGCGGGGTTGACTTGCCTGATCGGGTAATTCGCAAAGGTGCCCTGGATGCGATTGAGAAATACCTGACCAGCCAACACAGCCAGCTTGATCCGCAAGTGAAAACTATTGTTGAGGACATAGCCAAAAAAGGCGGTACTCCGCTTGTGGTTACTGAAGGTCCAAAAGCCCTGGGGGTTATCCATTTAAAAGATATTGTGAAAGGCGGCATGAAAGAACGATTCAGCCAACTACGCCGCATGGGTATAAAGACGATCATGATCACCGGTGATAATCCTCTAACAGCAGCTGCTATTGCGGCCGAGGCTGGGGTTGATGATTTTTTGGCCGAAGCTACGCCTGAGGCCAAGTTAAAGCTCATTCGCGAATATCAGGCCGATGGGCACCTGGTTGCGATGACCGGAGACGGAACCAATGATGCGCCAGCTCTGGCTCAGTCAGATGTGGGTGTAGCCATGAACAGCGGGACTCAAGCGGCCAAGGAAGCCGGTAACATGGTTGATCTGGACAGCAACCCGACCAAGCTTATTGAGGTTGTTGAGATAGGCAAACAACTCCTGATGACACGCGGTTCACTGACCACATTCAGCATTGCCAATGATGTAGCCAAATACTTTGCTATCATACCAGCGCTCTTTACGATAACCTATCCCCAACTGGGGGCCATGAATATAATGCACCTGGCTACCCCGCAGAGTGCTATTTTATCCGCGGTTATTTTTAACGCCCTGATACTATTAGCTCTGGTTCCCCTGGCGCTGCGTGGAATTACCTATAAACCTTTAGGCGCCGCTGTTATCTTACGCCGCAATTTATTGATATATGGGATCGGGGGATTAATCGCTCCGTTCCTGGGCATCAAATTGATAGATATGCTTCTGGTTGTTGTCGGATTATCCTGAAAATAAACGGTGCAGAAAGGATGGAGATATAATCATGACTAAAATAATTGGTCGAGCCTTCACTCTATTTCTTGTCATTACCATTATTACTGGAGTTATTTATCCTCTGGCGGTTACAGGCATTACAGCATTGGTTTTCCCAACGCAAGCGAATGGGTCTCTGCTATATAAAAACGGAAAGGTTATCGGCTCAGCTCTCATCGGCCAGGATTTCTCTGATCCTAAATATTTTCACGGACGTCCATCAGCAGCCGGGGAAAATGGTTATGATGGCACGAGTTCCAGTGGTTCAAATTTGGGACCCACCAATAAGACCTTGGTAAATGCGGTAACTGAACGGGCAAATAGCGTTAGAGTCAAAAATGATCTTGAATCCGTTGCTCCAGTACCGTCAGATTTGGTGACTGCCTCCGCATCAGGTTTGGATCCTCATATCAGTCCAATGGCGGCCAGTCTGCAAATCGCGCGCGTGGCAAAAGCTAGAAATGTTAGTGAGTATAAGGTGAAGACATTGGTTGAGAAAAATACTGAAAAACGCCAATTCGGGTTTCTAGGTGAGCCAAGGGTAAACGTGTTAAGGCTGAACCTGGCACTGGATGCTCTTAACTAAGGAGAACATTATGTATAAAGAAAAACGAATGGATCCTGATACCATTTTGGCTAACTTGGGCGTACCGGGTTGGGGCAAGTTGACCATATTTTTAGGTGCCGCGGCCGGAGTTGGTAAAACCTATAAAATGCTGGAGACAGCACGCGATAAGCTGGCTGAAGGCTTTGATGTGGTTATAGGATATGTGGAAACTCATGGACGCCAGGAGACTGATGCTCTGCTTGAAGGAGTTCCTGTTGTCCCACGAAAAGCAATAGAGTATAGGGGCCGGCAGTTTCTGGAGATGGATCTGGATGAGCTATTGAAGCGCCGCCCACAAATAGCCCTGGTAGACGAATTAGCCCATACAAATATTCCTGGAGCACGCCACAACAAACGCTATCAGGACGTTGAGGAATTGTTGTCAGCGGGGATCAATGTTTATACTACTCTAAACATTCAGCATCTTGAAACTATGAATGATATTGTTGCTCAGATAACTGGGGTTATTGTAAAAGAAACCGTGCCGGATAGAATCCTCGAGACGGCCTTCCAGATCCAATTGGTTGATATTCCACCAGAAGAATTGATTCAGCGATTTAAAGAAGGAAAGATATATGTCCCGGATCAAGCTAATGACGCTCTCAAGAAATTCTTCCGCCCCGGCAATATCAACGCGCTGCGAGAGCTTGCCATGCGATATGCAGCCCAAAGGGTGGATCACCAGTTAGAATCCTATATGCAAATGCACGGGATTGTGGGTCCGTGGCCAGCCGGCGAAAAACTAATGGTTTGCATCAGCGCGAGTCCGTTTTCCGCTCAATTACTTCGGGTCGCCAAACGAATAGCTAATGGGCTGCAAGCGGAATTACTTGCGGTATACGTGGAAACACCCCGGCGTTTTCCAGTAACGGAAGCCGAAAAGGATTCATTAGCCAAAAATATCCGCCTGGCTGAAGACCTTGGGGCTCAAATTGTAAATTTGACCGGTGACGATATCGCCGAAGAGATTATCGATTTGGCCCGCAAACGCAATGTTTCCCAGATAATTATGGGCAAGCCCGAACATACCCGGATGTGGGAAATCATTAATGGCTCGGTGGTGGACAGAGTTATTAGATATAGTAAGGGTTTGAGTGTACATGTTATCCCCAGCGAGGTTAAAAATATTGAACAACCAATAATCGAACATAAAGGTCACAAAGGAGCAACAGGTAATGAAATACATAAACCTTTCCTGACTGTTATATCCCCGTATTTACTATCAGTTATTATGATGATCATATTAACAATTATATTCCTCAACACCAAACGCTACTTGGGTCTAGTCAATGTATCCTTGCTCTATTTATTGCCTGTAGTGATTAGTGCAAACCGCTGGGGCACAAAACCCGCCCTATTTTCATCGGTTATTGCTATTATCGCGTTCGATTTTCTATTTGTTCCTCCCGTTTTCAGTTTTACGGTAGGAGACATCAAATACGTTTTTAGTTTTGCGATCTATGTCTTTGTGGCATTATTAACCGCAAAACTATCTGCTAGATTAAAAAGGCAGATCGTTAATTCCCGTTTACGTGAAAACCGGGTCTCTGCTCTCTATGGATTAAGCAGAGATATTGCCGCTGTCGATACCTTAGCTGTCGTATTACAGGGAATAGCAAAAAAGGTAGCGGAAGCGATAGAGGCGGATATTTCACTTTTGCTGCCTGACGAAAATGGCAATATATCACTGCAAGCAAGCAGCGGAAATAATGATTATCTTAACCCAAGTGAGCTTGCGGTTGCTTCCTGGGTACTAGAACGGGGACAAAAGGCGGGTAAAGCTACCGGGACGCTGGAAGGAGCGGATGCTCTCTATCTTCCCATGATTACCGAACAAGGCATCCAGGGAGTTATGGGAGTTCGTTTTCAGCAGGACGTTAATACTCTGGATCAGGAACGCATGCGGTTACTTGAAGCTTTTGTGGGTCTGGCGGCAATGGCAATCAATCGCCTGAAATTGGCCGGAGAGGCTCGCAGAGCTTCCAATCTGGCTGAATCAGAGCGGTTAAGAACTGCTCTGTTCAATTCTATATCTCACGATCTGCGAACACCTCTCGCTTCAATAATTGGAGCTGTAACCAGCTTGATGCAGGAGGATTGTATCTATACACCCACAGCCCGAGATGATTTATTGCAAACGATTTACCAAGGATCGGATCGGATGAACCGTTTTGTGAATAATCTGCTGGATATGGCCAGGTTAGAGGCGGGTGTATTAAAATTGAACAAAGAGTGGATCGATATCCAAGATATTATTGGTGTGGCTGTAAGTCGCATGGACGCGCAATTGAGTCAACGCTCCTTTTCCATGACAATTGATACCGACCTGCCGATGATAGATGTTGATTTTGTTTTAATAGAACAAGTACTAATTAATTTATTAGACAATGCATTAAAGTATTCCGAAAGCAGCAACGCAGTCTCAATCAATGCGCGGCTTTCAGGTACCGAAGTATTGGTGACGATCGCTAATGAAGGACCAACCATTCCAGTTAGTGATTTGGGCAAAATCTTTGATAAATTCTATCGCCTGAGTTCTCCCAGACTGGTAAGCGGTACCGGTCTGGGGCTGGCGATTTGCAAGGAAATCATTGAACTGCATGGAGGAAGAATATGGGCCGAAGACAAGTCTGATTGGGGCGTACTGATAACCTTTGTGTTGCCGGCTTTTGAAAAGGTCCCCATATGTGGAGGATTACCAGATGGGAAAGAATGATGGTGCCAGAATACTTGTGATCGATGATGAATCCCAAATTCGAAAGCTGTTACGGGTAGCGCTTACTGCTTATGGCTATGAAGTAAAAGAAGTTGCATGTGGTCAGGATGGTCTTAGGGAAACAGCTATTTACCGGCCAGACCTCGTTATATTAGATTTAGGACTTCCTGATATTGACGGTCTGGAAGTGTTGCGTCAGCTTAGGGAGTGGTCCGAGATCCCGGTCATTATCCTATCTGTAAAGGAACAAGAACAAGATAAAATCACAGCTCTGGATACCGGTGCTGACGACTATGTGAGCAAACCATTCAGCATGGGAGAATTGCTGGCTAGAGTTCGCACAGCCCTGCGCCATTCTTACCATGCAAATGAAGAAAACCCGATTTTAATCCTTAATGATTTGGAAATTGATATTATTCATCGGAGAGTAAAGGTAAATGACAATGAAGTAAAGCTTACACCTACTGAATATGATATATTGAAAAATCTGGCTATACATGCCGGTAAGGTTTTGACTCATCGGCAGTTGTTGACTACCATCTGGGGAAAGGCCTATGAAAATGATACCCACTACTTGAGAGTGTACATTGGTCAACTGCGAAAGAAAATTGAAATAGACCCGTCAAGGCCTAAACATATTTTAACCGAATCAGGAGTAGGATATCGATTACTCTGAATTAGCTAGAACAGTATTACCCTTTCGAATCGTTAGGAGAAAGCAGGGTTGGAGGAAAGCGGGGACGGTTCTTGACTTGCGTGTGTAGCGCGCAAGTCAAGAACCGTCCCCGCTTTCCTCCGATCAAGTATTTTAGAACTTTATAGTATGATCGATTATCCTGGCGTAGCGTTCCGGGGTTAAGTCCACATAGACATTCTGATCCGGGTCCAGGAAATACAGAGGATCTTTGATTGTAGTCGGGTCGAAGCCTTCCTTCTGAAGTTGGGTTTTCATCTGCTTGAAGCTATTGGTCGCATCAATGGTATCGCGCAAACGGACAAAATAAGGTCTAGCGTAGGAAGGCAGCTTTTCACATACAAACGCCCCCAACTTAGCCCAATCAAGGGTCTCACCGTCCAGCAGCTTGATGGCGGCCATGCCGCAGCGCCCTTCCATACCCGGCACCTGGACGCCGTATATATTGACATCCTCCATCTGCCCGAACTGGTTGACCAGGTTTGATACCTGGGTGGTGGAAACGTTCTCGCTTTTCCAGCGGAAGGTATCTCCCATACGGTCCACAAAAGAGAAGTAATCTTCATCCGCCAGGCAGACCAGGTCGCCGCTGTTGAAATAACAATCGCCTTCGCGCAAGACGTTATGCATCAACTTTTCATCGGTGGCCTGGGGATTATTGACGTATCCGGCGAATACGTTCAGGTCATTGACTTCACAAACCAAAAGCCCGGTTTCTCCGGTACTGCACTTAACCGCATACCCATTTTCGTCCTTTATTATCTCGTCGGTATCCAGATCGAACTTAATAATTTCTCCCTGCCGCCTACCCAGCATACTTAGATTACCGCACATACCGGGTATCCCGGCCAAATTGAGGAAAGAACCGACACCTTCGGTGGCACCGTAGATCTCTATCAAGGTCTCGATCCCGAAACGCTCGCGGAACGGCACCATCAGATCGCCGCGCATCCCGTTGCCGATTACTGTTTTGAGCGGATTGTCAGCGTCGTCCGGCTGAGCCGGCTGGTTATAGATATAACGGCACAGCTCCCCTACGTAAATAAAGACGTCTACCTGATGCTTGCGTACTTCGCTCCAGAAGCTGCGCGCGGAAAACTTGCGCCGCAAAATCATAGTCGCACCAGAGATGACTGTGGCGGAATAACCGATATCAAACCCGCTGTTATGATACAACGGCAGTACCATGTACTGAATTGATTGTGGTGTCATCCGGCAAACGATCTCCGACAGATTGCCCAGGATTAGCCAGCGTTTTTGCGTAACGGCACAGGCTTTGGGGAACCCGGTCGTGCCTGAAGTATAAATATAAACAATCACGTCATCGCTGGTGACGGCTGTAGTTTCAGGCGGGTTCTGCTCCGAGGCCGCCGCCAGCAAAGGCTTCAGGTCAATGATACCCTCCGGTACAGGAATATTCCGGTCCTCATTTTCAGCAAAAATCAGACCGGGTTCCTTGAGGTGCACCTGCTCTCGAATCTCCAAAAAGGGTTCCATCAGTTCATGCCCCACGATCAGCATCTTGGCATCGCAGATATTGAGCGCGTGGGCCAGCACCTCGCGGCGTACCCCGTTGTTGATCAGGGAAACGATCACGCCCAATTTGCTGAGCCCGGAAGCGGCAATCAGGAACTCCGGCCGGTTTTCCATCAAAAGCGCCACTACCTCGCCCTTTTTAAGTCCCAGCGATTTGAAGTGATTGGCATAGCGGTTAGCCAGGGCATTGAGCTCGCCAAAGGTAACGGTCCGATCCTCAAAAATGATGGCCGCTTGATCCCGCAACGCTATCGCCTGGCGTTCCAATTCCGAACCGAGCGACATAACCTGGGTTTGAGCCAGACTGGCAATCGTTTCAAACGGACTTCTGCTCCCTGTTTCCATACTAAAAACCCCCTTCGTATTTCTCTATTTGACCTTTATAAAATGCACTTTGACCCGAGCTACGCCAGAGCCGCATTATAAGGATGGGCTGATCTTAAATATTATTTTACAACAAGTCATTAATCATAAGCGAGAAATAACCGGGGTGGCAGGGGCCGGAAGGGATAAAACTTGTCGAGATGCCGATCAATGTCAAGGCATGTATGCAGGATTATTTCAGAGTATAAAGAAATATACCTCATAAATATTTGTGTATCTTTCATCCATGTTGGGTTAAGGAGTCCTGCTGCAGCATGATCATAAGCCGGTCGACTGGTATCCCTGCAATGAAGATGCGTTTAACAAAGCCCAGTCGGAAGACAAGCCGAACTTCCTCAGCATGACAAGAGAACCGTCCCCGCTTTCCCGCTTTCCCCTAGTGGTAACGCAATAGGCTTTGGCGTTGGAGGAGGATTATACAGAACTTATACTACCACTAAACTGGGTAACATATATTTTTGGAGGGAATAAATATGGATAAAATGTGGGACCCCTTTTATAGTATTTTGGTTTTGATAGTAGTAAGCTATCATTTTGTTCGGAGGAAAAAAATTGCTCGGTTTTATAAAGAAATATATTTTGGTCTGGGCTCGGAGGCTTTTTGGGAAAAATTTATAGTAGTAACTACTCCTTTTGGAATTATATTGGGACTAGCTATGCTTTATCATTCATTTTAATAGCGTGCCATTCCTGAGACAGGGAAGCAAGGGGACTTCAACCACAATGAAGTCAAGCGAGGTCGGTGTGAAGTGAACCCCGCTTTCCTCCTCATAACTATTTATCGAATGACTGGTCAATAAATGCAATTTTGGAGGAAAACATGATTAGCGAAAAAATGTTACTGGCGATAAACCAATTGAATAACAATAAACCAAATTTAACGCGAACACAGCTGTATCCGAATATTGACAAGCAGTCTCTTGATCTAGTTAAAATTGACTTTCCAGAAGTTGATTTTTTAGATGAAACACCATTATTACTATCTATGAGACTTTCTGGAGTAAACGATTTACGATGGATCTTTGTTAGTGATAAACGTATATATTACAGACTGTTTTCATTTCCTTCCATTATGACAGCACTAGACTGTATTGCATTAAACAAAACTGAATCTTTTAAGATTAAAATCAGATGGGTTTACAACCACATAGAGTTGAATAATAAGGTAATAGGGAATATAGTAATCGGTTCTATTATTGAGAATATTTTTGTCGAAAAGGCCATAAAAGCTATCATTGCTAATTGCGATAGAAATGAAATTATAAATGAGGCACCAAGATTAGAGTATTTCCCGAATGAAGAGTGGAAGCATTTAGACAATGCTGCTGTTTTCACAATAATCGATGACTATTTTTCTAACAATAATCAAGGAGGCCGGCTTTGGGGTTTTTATGATTTTAAAACCAATCCATTTATAGACCAAGAGAAAATTGATCAGGCCAGAAAAGTATATGCTGATTATAACCCTATAGAAGAAATACCTGTCTTATTTGTTGATGATTTAATGCCGGAACCATCGGGAATCATGATAACAAATAAATATATATATTATAAACTTATGCCTGCATTATTCCGGAAATATGTCACGGGCAAAATACAATTAAACAAAGTTAATTCATTTAGAATAAAGCCAAGATTTTTTGGTTTGATATATGTTAATGGTCAGCGTTTGGGTACGATAAATGCGTTAAATTTTGCTTCTAAAAGCGTACAGGTTTTTGAAGATTTAGTAAACCTAATGATCAAAGAAGTTAAGGACCAAAACAATTAGGTTTTGCGAACATAACCTTGGAGAAGTGTCAGGAGAGTCTCGGGGACGGTTCCGTCCTTTACGGGAACCGTTGACACACTGGTTGGTATAATCCCTATCCAAACTCCCAAACTAAGCTAGAATGAAATCTAACGGGAGTTGATTTGCATGTCTGAACATAAATTCACGAATCCCCTGATAAACGAAAAATCCCCCTACCTGCAACAACACGCCCATAATCCGGTGGACTGGTATCCGTGGGGTGAAGAGGCTTTTTCCAAAGCCCAGGCTGAAGACAAACCGATCTTCCTCAGTATCGGCTATTCTACTTGCCATTGGTGCCATGTTATGGAACGGGAATCCTTCGAGGATGAAGAGGTTGCCAAACTCCTTAACCGTGATTTTGTAGCTATCAAGGTAGACCGGGAGGAACGCCCGGATATTGACCATATTTATATGGAGGTCTGCCAGGGCCTGACCGGGTCCGGGGGCTGGCCGCTGACCATAATCATGACCCCGGAGAAAAAACCTTTCTTTGCGGCTACCTATATACCTAAGAATCCCGGCCATGGCATGAAAGGCCTGATGCAGCTGTTGCCGCAGATAGCCAGGCTCTGGCGGGAGGAACGCCAGTCAGTACTGGAATCCAGTGATAAGATCAGCCAGTGGCTGAATCGGGAGGATTCCGGATCGGGAGGGGATTTGGAGCCTGGGGTATTGGATGAGGCTTTTGCCTATTTCCAAAAGGCTTTTGACCGCCATTACGGGGGTTTTGGCTCCCAACCCAAGTTCCCCACTCCCCATAATCTATATTTTCTGCTGCGCTACTATCTTTACAGCAAAAAGTCTGAGGCACTGGAAATGGCCGAGAAAACATTGGCCGGTATATATCGGGGCGGGATCTATGACCATATCGGCTTTGGCTTTGCGCGTTATTCCACGGACCGCCGTTGGCTGGTGCCCCATTTCGAGAAGATGCTGTATGATAATGCGCTGTTGGCTATAGCTTATCTGGAAGCTTTTCAGCTTACCCGTAAGGAGATATACGCTCGGGTGGCCCGGGAGATATTCAGCTATGTACTGCGGGATATGACCTCGCCAGATGGGGGGTTCTACTCGGCGGAGGATGCTGATTCGGAAGGGGAGGAGGGCTTGTTCTATCTGTGGACCCCGCAGGAGGTAAAGGGTATACTCGGTGAAAATGATGGTGCGGATTTTTGCCGGGTGTTTGACGTTAGCGATTCGGGTAACTTCGAGGGGCGCAACATAGCCAACTTGCTCAATTTCCTGCCTGGTGAAGATGAGAGGGAACGACTGGAATCCTGGAGGCAGAGGCTGTTTGCTGAGCGAGAGAAGCGGGTTCATCCTCACAAGGATGACAAGATCCTGACTTCCTGGAACGGAATGATGATAGCTGCGCTGGCTTTTGGCTCGCGGGTGCTGGAGGAACCTGGTTATCTGCAGGCGGCTGAACGGGCAGCTGGTTTTATATTGAATCATATGCGCCGCGATGACGGCAGACTGCTGGCGCGCTACCGGGAAGGGGAGGCTATGTACCCGGCCTATGCCCTGGACTATGCCTGCTTGATCTGGGCTATGATCGAGCTTTACCAGGCCGGAATAGATTCACGCTATTTGGAAATGGCTTTGGCTTTGAATCGTGACTTGATTAATTATTTCTGGGATGAGGATAAGGGTGGATTTTTCATCTACGGAAAAGATGGAGAAGAGCTGCTGGCCCGTCCTAAAGATATTTATGATGGGGCAATCCCTTCAGCCAACTCGGTTGCGGCATTGAATTTGCTGCGCTTGGCCCGTTTAACCGGAGACCATGGCTGGGAGGAAAAGGCCAGAACTATATTCAATTGTTTCGCCGACAGTATCAGGCAGATGCCCGGAGGCCATTCCTTCTTGCTTAGTGCACTGCTTTTTTATCAGCAGCCTGGTCACGAGATCGTGATCGTAGGGGATGCTGCGAATGCTGACACCCAAGCGCTGTTAAAGCTGGTCAATCAGTGTTATATGCCCGCCAGTCTAATGGTTTTGAAGGATATGGACAAAGCTAACGGAGAAATCGAAGGCATGGTGCCATTTATTCAGGAGATGAAGTCGATCGATGGCAAAGCGACCGCTTATGTTTGTTCGGGATTCTCCTGCCAATCACCGCTCAATGAACCGGAGCGATTGAGGGAAATGCTGATGTAGCATCTTCAAGGGAAGCAGTAATAAAAACGGCAGCGGAATAAAAGCCGCCGCCGTTTTTTACTTAGCGCTACATTTCTCTGGCGATATAATCCAGCTGGTCGGCCAGGCTGGTTATTTCCTGGATGCTCGCGGTTATTTCCTCCGAAGCCGCCGCCTGTTCTTCGGCGGCCCGCAGGGTAGATTCACTGCCATGAGTAGTCTCCACAATCTTATACTTGATATTATCGGTAAGAGAGCGGATTCGAACCACTGTCTCTTTGGATTCATCAGACAGCTTACGGATCTCTTCGGCAACTACGCCAAAGCCCCGGCCGGCTTCCCCGGCCCTGGCCGCTTCGATGGCGGCATTTAGGCCTAACATTTTGGTTTCGTCCGCAATCTGCTTAATAAATGCCAGGATTTCATTGATGTCCTCGGATAGCTTGCCAATCTCGGAAACATTGAGGTTGAGTTGTCTTTCCGTGTCACTGATTTGCGAGGCTGAGGCCGCTAATTCCTCAATAGCCGACGATATTTCCGTCAGGCCCTCCTTAAGGTTGCCGGACATATCGCGCAATTTAACTGCAGTCGTCCGAGGCACAACTATGCCAAACGACCCAACTACCAGCGAAGTGTCGTCCTCGTCAAACAACGGATAAACCATAGCCATTACTGGCACCCCATACACATTGGCCGGGATGTCACGCGAAACGGGCTGTGCTGTAGTTATAGCCTTTTTCGCCGCAGAATCCTCTTTAAACGGTATTCCCTGAGCTACGGCATTGGGCAGGGAAAACTTCTTGGAGTTATATACATAAGCGAATTTCTCCAGGTCAGTTATGTAAAGAATGGAGCCCTCCGCAAACATGTCTCCTACTATTGGGGCAAAGGCATTGAAGGAATTGGCCACAGGATGCAGACGAGGTTGAAAGACTGCAAATGAACCCACCACCGAGTCTCCATCTAGTATGGGGATGCCAGTCATTAGTATTCTGGTTCCGTATACGTTACGGGGCACCTTTTCAGTGCAGACTTTGCGAGTCGTCATGGCTTGATGCAGTGCTCCGCCGACTCGGACCTTGGTTCCCACATTTATGCTGGGAATATCATATGTAGCGGAGGCTAACTTCCAGGTTACCCCTTCCAGATCTGAAGTAGCGTACATGACACCTCCCGGGACCAGGTTGACCAATAATGGTGCCATGTTTTTGAAGCTTTCAATAGTTTCTAAAGTAATCACCGATAATTCCCTCCCTTGTATAAGTTTGAAAGACAAAAGATTCTTAAAGAGGTTGATTCTGAGAACCTGCATTATATTATCAGGGAATGTTTTTTCCGGGAACCATAATAAAGAAGTAGAAACTGATTTGAAACCATGTGGCAACGTTGGTTGAGGGGACAAGAACCCCCAGCATTCATTGATTAGTTAAGTAATGAGATTTATTTGCGGATCATTGGCATCATTTATTTAATATCGGCATGATTACAAAACTCATCTTCACCAGATTCTATTCGACATTACATGACTAATACCTGCTTATGGAAATAGATTTTTGGAGTGATTATGTAGGATGAACCAATAGAGGGTGAAAGAAATTATGGGCCAATAACCTGCATACAATTTAAGGTTATTGGCCCACAATGGAATTATTATTTCAAAGCTTCGAGGAGACGAGGCACCACATCATACAGGCTAGCAGTAACACCATAGTCCGCAGCGGCAAAAATAGGTGCATTGGCATCCTGGTTAACCGCCACGATTACACGGGCATCGCGGATTCCCGTAAGATGTTGGATTTGCCCGGATATGCCCAGCCCGATATAGAGATCGGGTTTTACCTTCTTGGCTGACAATCCGATGCAAACGTCTTCAGGCAGCCAGCGCATCTCTTGGGAGATAGGTCGGGTGCAGGCAATTTCCCCGCCCAAAGTTTTGGCCAGTTGTCGGGCCAGGTCCAGGTCGGCTTCCTTTTCGAAGCCTCGGCCCACGCAGACTACAACACGGGCAACCGTTATGTCTCCAGCGGTTTGGGTACGGGCTTTGCGTTCTATCACCCTGACCGGGGAAGCCGGCGGGGAAGGGAGTTCTATCACATTACCGGTTCTTTCTTCCTGGCGTGCAGCGGGAGTGAAAGAACGTGGGGATATGGTAGCCATGCGGGGAGCTTTGCTGCAGCGTACGGTTTGAAGCGCGGCTCCGCCGTAAAACAGCCGGTCCATCTCCAGGGCAGATTCTTCTTCGATCCAGCGCAGCCCGTTGCATTCGCTGCCCAGACCAGCACCAAGCTGGCCCGCGATGCGAGAGGCTATTTCCTTGCCCAGCAAGGTGGCTGTGAAAAGAAAGATTTCCGGCTGGTCCAGGCGAGTTCTTTCAACTATAACCGGGATATAGGCCTGCAGTGGTTGACCATCCGGCAATTCCGGAAGCAATAAAACCTCATCCGCCCCATAGGCTATTAATTCCTGGCTCAAATCATTCTGCCAGGTAAGCACCGTTAGGGTTGATTTTATGTCCTTGGCCAGGTTTTGGCCGATATTTATCAGCTCGCGGCCTGATTCCAGGCCTTCTGCCAGTATCCAGACTCCAGCCATATATTTACCTCCTAAGCAATGACCCCGGAATTCTTCAATTCCTGGATCAGGTCTCCGATGCCGCCGGCATCGGCTCCGAAAATGCGACCGCCCCGCGAAATACTGGATGCCTTGCTGGCTGTCGTTTTCAGAATGGCTCCATTGAGCGGGGGCAGGTCATCAGCCGTAAATTCAACTACCGGCTTTTTGCCAGCCGCCAGAGTATCCCGCAAACCGGGCAGGCGCGGAGTATTTATATCCGGCACCACTGTTAACAAAACCGGCAGTTCCACGGCGACCACTTCAATTCCCTCGTCCGTCTTGCGCTCAGCCACCAATCGGCTGCCGTCCAGTTCAACTTTTTGCACGTAACACAGGCAGGGGATCCCCAGTTTTTCAGCCAAACGGGGACCTACCTGCTGGGCATAGAGGTCGCTCGATCCCTCGCCGCAGATAATAATATCGCAGGATATTGATGTAGAGATGGCGGCGGCCAAAAGTGTGGCCGTTTGTTCGGGGTCCAGATCGGCAAAAGAAGAATCATTAATAAAATAGGCCTTTTCCGGGCCCCGCGACAGGGCATCTTTGACCCCCTTGGTGTCATCCGGCAGACCAACAGTTATTACCGCCGTACTGCCATGGTATTTCTCGCTTAGCAGCATAGCCTCTTCTATGGCATTCTTATCATAGTCAGAGATCTTGTAATCAGCCATACTCAGATCCAAAGCCCCGCCGGACCCGGACCTGATATAGGCTTCGTCTACCACCCATTTATAGCAGCTCAATATATCAGGCATATTGGTACCTCCATTTACACTCCAGGAAAATGGACGCAGGTGGCTGCGCCGCACGCAGATTATTTATGATTAACGCAGTTTAAATTAGCAGAGTCAAGGGGACGGTTCTTTTGACTCACCACCAAGTCAGATTTGTGAGTCAAAAGAACCGTCCCCTTGACTCTCTCCCCTTGACTCTCATTGTTGTCTTGCTTAATTAAATAATCTGCGTAAATCATATAAATCTGCGTTAATCTGCGTCTATTCCGTAACCCCTTACCGCAACATGGTGTTGGCGATGACCATGCGCTGGGCCTCGGAAGTTCCTTCATAGATCTCGGTAATCTTGGCGTCGCGCATCAGGCGTTCTACCTTCTGGCCCTTGATATATCCATAGCCGCCGTGGATCTGCACGGCCTTGATGGTATGCTTCATGCACATTTCGGCAGAGAATACCTTAGCCATGGAAGCCTCTTTGGTGAAAGGCATTCCCTGGTCTTTCAACCAGGCAGCATGCATATACAGGAAGCGAGCACAGGAGATATCAGTAGCCATGTCAGCTATCCACCACTGGACGGCCTGGTTCTTGGATATCGGTTTGCCGAACTGGATGCGTTCCTTGGAATAGGCGATCGATTCTTCCATGGCAGCCTGGGCGATACCTACGGCCTGGGCGGCGATGCCGATGCGTCCATGGTCGAAACAGTTCATAGCTATCTTCAGGCCCGAACCTTCACCGCCCAGCAGGTTGGACTTGGGGATGCGGCAATCCTTGAAGATGATCTCGGAGGTCTGGGAGGCGCAGATGCCCATTTTCATGAAGTGTTCACCCACCCGCAGTCCCGGGGCGTCCTTGGGCACGATAAAAGCGCTCATGCCCTTGGAACCGGCTGATTTATCGGTCCAGGCAAAGGTCACGAAAGTATCGGCGACCGGGCCATTGGATGTAAAGGTCTTGGTCCCGTTTAAGACATATTCATCACCGTCCAGAACCGCCGTGGTAGTGGCCGCGCTGACATCAGTACCAGCTCCCGGCTCAGTCAGGGCAAAGGCGCCCAGATGCTTGCCCTGGCATAAAGGGGTGAGGAATTTTTTCTTCTGTTCTTCATTGCCGAAATTATTGATAGGGCCCAGGGACAGGCTGGTGTGCACGGACATGGTGAAACCAGTGGCAGCGCAGGATTTGGAGAGTTCCTCCACCGTCAGGGCGTAGGTGAGATAATCCGTACCGGCCCCCCCATATTGCACGGGATAAGGCATGCCCATATAGCCCATTTCACCTAATTTTGCCACCACCTCGGCGGGAAAGCGGCCTGACTCGTCGATTTCGGCTGCGATGGGATCTACATACTTTTGTGCGAACTCTTTCATGTTCTGTTTGATCAATTCTTGTTCTTCTGTTAGCTTAAAATCCATTTATCACACACCCCTTTTATACTCTTTTTCTTTGAATTCTAAAATAAGCAAAAATACTTTGTCAACCATTAATTTGCATACAAACTAATTTGCTGTATGTAAAGATACACCGGAATAATACTGAGTTTGGAATACGTGCTTGAAAACAAGTTGTTTGATTAAAATTGCTTTGGCGTGACGCCAAGGTTTATGATCCGGGATTTAGTTTGTGCAGGAGGCTTTTGAGTGATTCGCCTTCAATATCATTGAAATTTACCAGAGCCTTTTGATTGGCTTCGATTATGACCTGGGTAAGTGGTTCTTCCAGACTGCGGCCAGCATCTGTCAACATTACTCTGATAGCACGGCGGTCGCGGGGGTCGACCTGTTTTTCAATAAGACCTTTTTGCTCGATACGGTCGAGTACTCCGGTTATGGTAGATCCGTCCAGGAAAAGCAGCTCGGCGATTTGTTTGGCCGTCTTACCATCTTCATCCCACAGGCACTTCATGACTGCATATTGTCCTGGGGTAACACCGAAAGGAGCCAATTGGGCTTTGAAAAAGTGGTGAATGGATTGCTGGGCTTTAGTAAGAACAAAGTTTAAACATTGATCCAACTCCAAGTTGTCCACCCCTTTCAGCATTAAATATTTGTTATTCTATTTTATCATTAAGACTATCACTAGCAAATAGAGCATTACGCACACCGCTATTATTATCATAAGGACTAAATCCTCCTCATATTACTTTTCTAGTAATGTTTAATTGGTATTGCGGATAAAATGCAATAAGTATATAAGGGGAGGTTGGCTATGCTGCGGCTGTTTATAAATATGGTGGGGGCGAAACAAAAAGAACGCTCCCTTGCTTCCCGGCTGTTGTGCTTGGTAATATGTGGAATACTGATCACTGCTGTGGCTGGTGACGCTGCTGGGGCAGGTAAAAAACCTGTTGCCAAACCTGAGGTCAAGGCGGCGCCCCGTATAGATCGGACCGATTTCCCGGCACTATACCCGAGTGATCCCTGCCTGGAGGGAGACGCAGTTTGGATGGTGCAGGCTAGGCTACGGGAGTTGGGGTATGATATCCAGCCGGATGGACATTACGACAGCACTACCATCCAGACTATCCGCTTGTTCCAACTGGCTCATGGCCTGCCGGACAATGGAATAGTATCGCGCAGCGTGTGGCTGGCATTGATGCCCCCCGATGAGAGTGTAAGCTGCCTGACCGAGGATGACCAGAAACCGCCCAAAAGGATGCTGATAGTTATCGATGTAGCCACCCGTAAATTGACCTTATATGAAGAAGATAAGCCAGTAAAAGAATATACGGTGGCGGTAGGCAAGAGTTCCACGCCGACACCACTGGGGGAATGGAAGGTAGCCCAGAAGTCCCTGAACTGGGGCAATGGTTTTGGAACTCGCTGGATGGGGCTGAATGTACCCTGGGGGATATTCGGCATCCATGGTACGGATAAGCCTTATTCCATCGGTAGCTATGCCTCACACGGCTGTATCCGTATGTTCAACCGGCAGGTGGAGGAATTATATCCCCTGGTACCCTGGGGATGTACGGTTAAAATAGTGGAGAATGGACGAATGTTCCCCGAAGACTTGACTCCGGTCAAATTAAAGAAGGGGTCCGGCGGTCAGCGGGTGGTCTATGTCCAGAGCCGGCTCAAGGAACTGGGGATAGTGATGGACCGGGCTGACGGTAGATATGGCAATATGACTGAACTGGCCGTGAAATACTATCAGATTTGGCATGACCTTCCCCCCACCGGTGAAATGGACGAAGCCACCTACCAATCAATGGGCATGATCAAGCAGAAATAAGTCAGGGGACCGAGGCAGGCACGGGGACGGTTCTTATGCCTGGATCTGGATCCAGGCATAAGAACCGTCCCCGTGCCTGCCTCGGTCCCTGGTTAGACCTAAATCGTAATCTTCGCCCGTTCCCGCATAAAAGCGATCTCGCGATTGATGTCGCCTTGAATTTCCGCGATGCGCTGCGCAGCGTCAGGGCCTTTGAGCAGGCGGTTGAAGCGACCTTGCTTCATTACGTATTCATCCACCGGCGCAGCCTCTTTTTTGCCACTGATGATTTGCGAGGTGGGGTTATTAAAGTTGATCTTGCCATTTTCCGCTTCCCATAACAGCCAGGCACCGCTGCGCACTGCCATACGACTCATCTGCACGGTGTCAGGCATATCGAACTGCCAGCCCAAATAGCAGGGGGCGAGGATTTCGATGTATTTCATACCCGGGATGCTTTTGGCTTTTACCACCTTGTCATACAGGTCGCCGGGGTAAGCTACGGTGGCGGTAGCCACGTAAGGAATATTATGTTCCAGCATCAGCAGGGCCATATTTTTCTTGGGCTGGCGCTTGCCGGTGGGAGTGGTGGTGGTGAAACTGCCGCGCGGGGTAGCACCGCTGCGCTGCACGCCGGTGTTGCTGTAGGCTTCGTTGTTATAGCAAAAGTGGATCATATTATCATTGCGCTCGGCGGCGGCGGAAAGCGCCTGGAAGCCGATATCATAAGTGCCGCCATCGCCCACCCAACTGAAAACAGTGGGCAGTTCGCCCTGCAGCCGGCCCTTTTCTTTCATTATTTCAAGTGCATGGGTAATCCCTGAGGCTGAGGAGCCAGCGGTGGCAAAGGTAATATTTATACCTGGCCAGTTGTAGCCCAGCTTGGGGGTCATGCCCATGCTGGCCACTGAACAGGATGGAGTCAGCAGCATGATGGCGTTTTCCCCCAAAGCCTTGCCCACGATACGCAGCGCCATCGTGGCGGGGCAGCCGCCGCAGGCCCCGTTGCCGCTTAAAACCTGCTCAGTATCCGGTAATTGTTTAATACTGGTAGTCATATCTCATCCATTCCTTTCATGGTCAATGCTTATCATTCATCCATCATGGCGCGGATCTCGGCGGCCATGAAGCGACGGGTCAAATCGATGCCGCCAATGCCTATTACGCGGTTTTTGACCGTAACGTCATTACGCCGGCCAAAGAGCACGCTTTTCAGCTCGGAGGCCAAAACGCCGCCGGGATGGCCGAAGTTATAGTTGCGATCCAATACCATCACCTGAGCGTTTTGCGGTAGTGCGGCGATGATGTCCTCAGCCGGGAAGGGCAGATACAGACGCGGTCTGAGCAGGCCGGCTTTGATACCCTGTTCGCGCAGGATATCGACGGAAAGCCTTAACTCTGCCGCCATACTATTGACTGCGAAGGCGACCACTTCGGCGTCTTCCAGGCGGTAGGTGTCGATGGTGTCGCCATCCCACATGCCGGTGATATCCTTGTATTCCTGGGCTGCCTGCTTTACCAACGGGATGGCGGCCAGGATATCGTCTGAAAGCATTTGGCGGAAGGGTGCGTATTCGGCCGCCATGGTCACATTGCTGAAAGAAGAGGGATGGGCCGGGTCGAGCCGCCATTCCGGTTGATGTGGGGGCAGGAAACGGTCAATATCCTCCTGCGGCGGCAGGGTGAGGGGCATCAGACAATGGGAGATAGCAAAGCCGTCAAAGTTGACCATGACTGGGATATTGATCTGTTCGGCCAAGTGAAAGGCCTGCAAAATGGTGTTGAACACTTCCTGATTGGAGGAACAGTGATATTGGATCCAGCCAGTATCGCGCTGAGCCATGGAGTCCTGATGGTCGGCCCACAGGGTCCAGGGAGCAAAAATACCGCGGTTGACGTTACACATGACGACCGGCAAACGTCCGCCGGAAGCCATATGTAACACTTCGTGCATATACAGCAGGCCGTTGGCCGAAGTAGCGGTGAAAACGCGGGCACCGGCAGCAGACGCGGCCACAGCAGCGGCCATAGCGCTGTGTTCACCTTCCACTGGAATGAAGCGGGCGTTCAGCTCGCCATTTTCAACCATGGAGGCCATGTATTCCATAATGGCGGTTTGGGGGGTGATGGGGTAGCCGGGTACTACGTCCACCCGGGCATATTTTACAGCCTGCGCGGCGGCATTAGCACCGGTAGCCATTATAACTTGTGCTGCTTTCATACGGCTACTCCTCCTCCTTTTCCATACTGATTGCGCCGGTGGGGCATTCTACGGCGCATACTCCGCAACCCTTGCAATAGCGGTAATCGATGGTAATTTCATGGCGGTCAATGACCGCTTCCGGGCAATATACCCAGCAAAATTGGCATTTGGTGCACTTCTGAAGGTCAACCACCGGACGGTGCACTCGCCACGAACCAGTGTCACCGCCGGCTCCCAGCATCGGCCAGGAAATGGGCCGGTAGGCTTTCGTAACTGATTTCATTACTTCCATTCCTTTCGCTAATCCAAATATAAAGCGTGCTATTGGCTGATCTGCTTAACAGTGTTGTAAGCCTTGCCAGCGGGGTCCAGATTGCGCTCGCCGTTTTTGCCTGGCCATTTATTCATAATGGTTTGTTCCATGATATTTTGCGGGATGTTCAGCACCCGACACACCGCCCCGAACAGGGGAATGTTGATAAGCGGTCCATCGGCGTTAAATAATCCGGCTTCGCGGGCGATACCTTCGGCATCTATCTGCCAGGTCGGGTGCTTCTCCACGGCTGTGCCTTGGGGAGCATTGATAATCACGGTGCCGATTTCAGTAATACCTTCACCCAAAGCAGCCTCGGTGAGCTTTTCGCTCATCACTACCACATAGTCCGGCAGTTCGCATTGACTATGCGCGTGGATAGTAGTTGGGGACATGCGCACCGCTGCCCGTACCGGCGCTCCGCGGCGTTCCACCCCAAAGAAGGGCAAGGCTTGTCCTTGCTCACCGTTTTCCAGTGCAGCCTGCGCTAACAAGTGAGCCAGGGTAACGGAGCCCTGCCCGCCAAACCCGTTGATTCGTAGTTCTAACATAGTGTTCCTCCTTCTTCCATTGAGCTGCCAGTTAAATATTTTATCTTAAGATTTCAATGAAATCAGATTTCCTACCATACTACTGTCATAAAAAATCTAATATACATGAGGACAAAACTCTAAACAAAATCCGTACCCCTTAAACGGTCTTCTCTAAATAGTTAATTGTGCCAATTGTATTCCCTTATGCTGCTTCATCAGCCAGTCGGGCAGCAGGTGGATAGTTAAGGACAGCCAAACCCAGCTGTCTCTTTATTCAAAACTAAAAATAGCAGCAGGTCGCCAAGATCGTCTTCCATCGAAACCACCCCCTTGATAAAAAATAAATAAACCCTTCGCTCAGAATTCTGAGACGAAGGGTTTAGCTCCGCGGTACCACTCAAATTAACGGCAAATGCCGTTCACTCCATCAGGATGCGGGATCTTAAGATCCGATATCCCCTTCCTTTTAACGGTGGAAGTTCCGTCCGAGCCTACTTTCTATAATGATTTCGGTCGGCAACTCCAGGGTGAGTTCTGCTTTCCTCTTCGACCGCCTCACACCAACAGCGGATCTCTGTAGCCCAAGGATTAGCTTACTATTCCCTTTCATCATCATATTGCATATTGCATTTATTATAATTATCGGCTATTTTTCTGTCAACATTTCTTGTAATGCCTTTAGCTTAAAAAATATTTGCAGTCCATTAAGGTATTAACATCGGGTACGGATCGCCGGGATTTGCGCCGGAAAATCATGATGTCGCTGCGGGGGGCGACCGTGCCGACCGGACTTCAGAAAACTGTTGCATAGTACACAAAATTGCTGGAAAATTTAAATTAAATAGAGGAAAAAACTATCTGGCGATGAATATATTATGTATATATCAATTCGCATAATATCGATATAATTCGCCAGGGGCAAGCAAAGGAGGTAAAATATGGCTAATGAGATCCAACTTGTGGTTTTTACTCTCAAACAGGGCGATATGATCTGTGAATACGGGGTGCCAATTACCAAGGTGCAAGAGATTATTACCATGGCCAAACCAACCAAGCTGCCTCAGGCTCCAGTATTTGTTGAGGGTATCATCAATCTTCGCGGCAAGATTATTCCTATAATAGATCTCAAGAAACGTTTTCAGATGGGATCCTCCGAGTTTACAACCGTAACCCGGAGTGTTGTAGTTGAAGTAGCCGGGCAGACAGTAGGGATAATCGTTGATGAGGTCAGCGAGGTCCTGCGCATATCTGATAATGATATCGAATCGGCACCGGCCATCATAGGCGGCATTGCGGCTGACTATCTGACCGGGGTGGGTAAAATTGACGGGCGCTTATTAGTATTGTTGGATATGGACAAAATACTTGATGAGGGTGAACGAGCTGAACTGGTTACGGTAGGCAACCAGGAATAAAGATTTTAAGACGGTAGTACTCCGGGTTATAATTATTGCCAGTATAAACAACAATTCTGCCTGGATTTGATGCAGCCTTGAAACCCGTACGGTTTCGAGGCTTTTATTTCGCGTAAGAAGGGGTTCATTTTTGCTGATAGGGATAGATATAATTGAAATAGAACGGATTAAACAGGTAGTATTGAGGACACCCCGCTTTCTGGAACGCCTCTATACCGCTGAAGAATTGGCATACTGCCGGGGCAAGGCTAACCCTTACCCGTCACTGGCCGCGCGCTTCGCTGCCAAGGAAGCCGTTCGCAAACTTCATTCCACTTTGAGCCGGGGCATCGGTTTTCAAGATGTGGAGGTGGCATTGGAGGCGGGGGGAAGGCCCCGGATAGTGTTGCATGGTGCAGCTTTGATAAAATGTGAAGCGGCAGGCATCAGGAAAATCGACCTGAGCCTTTCCCATTCAATAACACATGCGATAGCCGCCGTTATCGCGGAGAAGGAGTGACGGGATTGAAGCTCTTATACGCACACGAGATGAAAGAGATCGATCGCAAGGCTACCAGTATCTACGGGATACCCAGCCTGATTCTGATGGAGAATGCCGGGTTGCAGTCTACCGAGGTAGTCCAGGAAATCCTGGGTACGGTTCTCGGGAAAAACGTGGTCATCCTGGCCGGGAAAGGCAACAACGGCGGGGACGGCTTTGTAGTGGCCCGCCATTTATTGAATGCCGGGGCCAATGTTGATACTTTTATAATGGGCAATCCCGGCGAATTTACTCCGGATTCCCGTACCAATTATGATATTTTAAGCCGTATGACCAGCTCCATCTATCCGCTGTATCAGGAAGACCAGCTCAATAAGCTGATGTTGGGGCTGCTCGGTACCGATCTGATCGTCGATGCCATCTACGGTATCGGCTTCAAAGGCAGCCTGGGCGAGCTGGAGGCCAAGATCGTCCGTATGGTTAACTGGACCCGGGTGCCGGTGGTCGCGGTTGATATACCCTCGGGAGTCGAGGCGGATACCGGCAAGGTACATGGAGAAGCCGTGCGGGCCACGCATACTGTTACCTTTGCTCTGCCGAAAATCGGCCTGGTATTGGAACCGGGCAAGGATTATGTGGGGACTCTGAGCGTGGCCGACATCTCCATACCGCGTCCCTTGCTGGAGGACCCGGAGCTTAAAACCAACCTGATTGGGGAAGCTATGGTCAGGCCTTTATTAAGGCCCCGCAAACCGGAATCACATAAGGGTACTTATGGTCATGCCCTGGTAATCGGAGGTTCACAGGGGATGACCGGAGCGGTGATAATGGCGTCCAGTACGGCCTTGCGCTGCGGAGCCGGGTTGGTCACGGCAGCTCTGCCGGAGTCGTTGCTGCCGGTGGGGGAGGGAGCCATGGTAGAGGTAATGACCCGGGCCCTGCCGGAAACCAGTCAGGCAGCCATCGCTCTCGAGGCTTTGCCTGCCATCGAAAATCTGCTGGGTACCTCATCAGTATGTGCAATTGGACCTGGTATGTCCCAGTACCCGGAGGCTCATGCCATAATCCGCTTTGTGTTGGAGAGAGCAGGGATACCAGTGGTGATCGATGCTGATGGGCTCAATGCCCTGGTCGGGGATATCAGTATACTTAAACAACGACAAATACCGGTGGTGCTGACCCCGCACCCCGGTGAGATGGCACGCCTGACCGGCAAGAGCGTGGAGGAGATCCAGGCCAATCGCATAACGGTAGCGCGCAGTGCCGCCCTGGATTGGGGAGTTACCCTGGTATTGAAAGGCAACAAAACAGTAGTCGCCAACGCGCGCGGTGAAGTCTATGTCAATATTACCGGCAATCCAGGTATGGCCACCGCCGGCAGCGGGGACGTGCTCTGCGGGATCATTGCCGGTCTGATCGCTCAGGGACTGAAACCGGCCGATGCTGCCTGTGTGGGGGTATATCTGCATGGCCTGGCGGGTGATGCCGCTGCCCACATGAAGGGTGAAAGGGGTATAATAGCAGGGGATATTATCAACTGTCTGCCGGCAGTGATGAAACAATATGATGCGGTGACGCAGGTCAAGGGTGTCCAGGACACCATTATCTAATAAAGGAGGGATGGTCATGCTGGCACGGGATATCATGACCCGGGAGGTTATTACGGCCTATCCAGAGGAGAAGATCGAGGAAGTCACTCGTTTGATGATCGACAACAAGATTAGTGGCATACCGGTAGTCGACCAGAATCATCATGTTCTGGGTGTGATCACCGAACAGGACCTGATGGTAAAGGCGAGCGAACTGAAGGTGCCATTCTATCTGACCCTGTTTGACAGTATAATATTTCTGGAGAATCCTATGCGCTTCAATCAGGATCTGAAAAAGTACACGGCATCGCGGGTTGGAGAGGTGATGAACTCCAAGGTGGTGACCGTGGAAGAGGATACGCCGGTGGCAGAGGTAGCAGAGATCATGCAGCACAAGAAGATAAACCGGGTGCCGGTGGTGCGCAACAAGAAACTGGTGGGAATCATCACCCGCAACGATATTTTAAAAGCATTGGTGAAAAGTAATGGATAATAGCAGGCCAACCTGGGCAGAAATAGATTTAACAGCTATAGAACACAATTTGGACAGTATCAGGCGGGTCGCCGGCCCAGCCCGGGTCATGGCAGTGGTTAAGGCCAATGCTTATGGGCATGGAGTGGAAGAGGTGAGCCGGGTCTGTCAAGAGTGGGGTGTGGATTATTTCGGAGTAGCCAGTCTGGAAGAAGCGTTGGAACTCCGCCAGGCGGGCATAACTGCCCCGATACTGACCCTGGGCTATCTGCCTGAAGCCTCGGCGGGTACTGCCGTGGCCGCTAATGTAACCCCTTGCATCTTTACTATGGATGCCGCCCTGGCTTTCAGTCAGGCCGCGGAGGCAGCCGGGAAAAAGGCCCGGGTCCATGTGAAGATCGATACCGGAATGGGACGCTTGGGCTTCAAGGTCCACGAAGAATCATTGGAACTGGTTGAGGAGATTGCCAGGCTGCCGGGTCTGGAACTGGAAGGTATTCTGACTCACTTTGCCGAGGCAGATAGTGAGAACGATAGCTTTACCCGCACACAATTGGATTTGTTTTCGGGTTTTATCAGGGAATTGGAGAGCAGGGGGCATCATATACTTATCAAGCATTGTGCCAACAGTGCTGCCATTTTCCGATATCCTGAGGCGGTGTTTGATATGGTCCGGGCCGGCATTGTGCTCTACGGACTGTCGCCTTCCCCGGCTATGAAGAAGGATTTGGATATCATCCCGGCTATGACCCTGAAAAGCCAGGTAAGTTATGTAAAAAAACTGCCGGCCGGATATCCGGTCAGCTACGGGCGCCGGTATTATTGCCGGGCAGAGACCATGGTGGCAACTGTTCCCATCGGCTATGCTGATGGCTACAACCGGCTCCTGTCCAACCGGTCCTGGGGAGTAATCAGGGGCCACTCAGTTCCGCTGATCGGAACGGTATGTATGGATCAGTGCATGTTCGATGTGACGGGGATAGAGGGAGTTAAGACCGGGGATGAGATCATCCTGTTCGGTAAACCGCAGGATGGGATCACGGCGGATGACCTGGCCGCATTAATCGGCACCATCAATTATGAGATAGTATGTTCCCTGGGGGTACGGGTGCCAAGGTTTTACACGAGAAGTCAGGTTTGATGCAATTATTGGATTTGCGGCTTGGCAACAGAATTAATTATAATAGATTCGTCGATGTGTATCTATTATGTGGAGGTGCTCGCTTTGCCAGCCACGAAACGAATCATAATAACGGTCCCGGAAAATCTCCTGTGTGAAGTTGACGATATAATGGTTCTTGAAAGCAAAAATCGCAGTCAGATAGTGCGCGAGGCCATCAAGTTTTATTTGGGTGAGCGGAAGAGGAAGTTGAAGTTGGAGCATATGAAAAAGGGTTACCTGGAGATGGCGGAGATCAATCTGGGTATCGCCTGCGAAAGCCTCGGAATGGAAGAAGAGGCCCTGGTAAACTGCATAGAAAAATTATTGGAGTGATATGCTTAAATGACCAAGAGAGGCGAAATCTATTTTGCCCAGCTGAACCCGGTGGTGGGTTCCGAACAGGGCGGAATCAGACCGGTACTGGTGGTACAAAACGATATAGGCAACCAGTATAGCCCAACCACAATAATATTGGCTATTACCTCACAGATAAACAAAGCCAAGCTGCCCACTCATGTTGAGATTGATGCCCACACCTATGGATTGGAACGCGATTCCGTAATTCTGGCTGAACAGATCAGAACCATTGATAAGAGCCGTCTCAAACAGCGTATAGCAGTACTGAGGGAAGAGAGCATGGTAAAGGTTGATCAAGCCCTCAAAATCAGTCTGGGCTTGGAAGAGGTATAAGTACATAGCTGACAGACGGTAATAAAGCTTTAATGAAGCAGGTTTCTTAGATAGGAACCTGCTGTTCTATTATATTGATAAATAAAAAAAGTGGGGTGAGCAGGATGAAACCAATTATCGGGATCAGCGCTGATTTTAGCTATGAGACAGTCAAACATTGTCTGGGGGATGGTTATGTGGCATCAGTTCGCCAGGCAGGGGGGCAGGTAATTATTCTTCCACCGGTGGATGATGAAAACATGACCGATCAATATCTGGATATCTGTGATGGGCTGATCCTGAGCGGGGGAGGGGACATCGATCCGTTATTTTGGGGCGAACTGCCGTCACCTCAGCTGATGGAAATCAGTCCCAGGAGAGACGCTTTTGAACTGGCTCTGACTCGACAGGCCCTGGAACGAGACTTGCCAATATTGGGCATATGCCGCGGCTGCCAGGTGATTAACGTTGCCGCAGGCGGCAGTTTGGTTCAGGATCTGGCTGGTGAGCTCTGTCATAGTCAAAAAGCCCCCCGGGATTATCCCATTCATGCTATATTTATAAAATCGGGGACTTTGTTGCTAAAGCTACTTGGTCAAAACGAAGTCCGGGTAAACAGCTTTCATCACCAGGCGGTAGGTAATCTGGGCCGTGATCTTCTGATCAGCGCCCGGGCCGCGGACGGTACAGTGGAAGCTGTTGAAAGCCGCTCTCATCAGTTTGTACTCGGATTGCAATGGCATCCCGAAACCATGAATGACGAATTATCACACCGGATTTTTTCCAGTTTGGTGAGAGCAGCCACGGAAGTAAGGGCAAATAAAACAGGGAGATAATGCTAGAGTTTCGATTGAACCGCAAGGGAGCGGCCAACATAAAATGTAGGGTAAGGGAGGATTACAGTGATAGCAATAAAAGGCGGCAAGGTATATACCATGGCTGAGGCAGGAATTATAGACGGCGGGACTGTATTAATTGATGGCGATATTATTAAGGCTGTCGGCAAGGATTTGCCCATACCCAACGACTGCGAAGTTATTAATGCTGTTGGACACTATGTTCTTCCCGGGTTCATCGATGCCCACACTCACATTGGTTTGGAAGAGGAGATCTACCGGGTTGAAGGCGATGATGTCAATGAAGCAGTTGATCCCTCAACTCCTCAACTGCGGGCAGTGGATGGTATAAACTTTGCGGATATAGCTTTTGTTGATGCCCTGCGCGGCGGGGTAACCCGCACCATGAGCATGCCGGGCAGCGCCAACATCTTGGGTGGTCAGGCCGTTTTTCTTAAACATCTGGCGGCCAACCCGGCCCAGATGATTTACCGTCAGCCCTGGGGTCTGAAGGCTGCTCTGGGTGAAAACCCCAAGCGAGTTTATGCGAGCCAGAAGAAAACTCCGGTTACCCGTATGGGCAGCGCCAGTTTGCTGCGCGAAGCTTTTTATAAAGCTGCTAAGGCCCTCGAGGGTGAAGAAAAGGAGAACAAGGATAGTAAGGATACCTGGAAACAGCAGCCGATCATGATGGTGTTGAAGAAGGAGATGCCGCTCCTGCTCCATGCGCATCGGGCGGACGATATTCTGACTGCCTTGCGCATCAAGGACGAATTCGGTTTTGAGCTCATTATTCAACATGGTACCGAGGCGCATTTGATCTCGGATGAGCTGGTCAAGCGCGGTGTAACGGTATGTTTGGGTCCCCTCTTTACCAATCGGGCCAAGGTGGAGATGAAAGAGGTGGCCTTCAAGAACGCCGGGCTGCTCTCACGACTGGGGATCGAGTTCTGCCTGATCACTGATCATCCGGTAATTCCCATCGAGCATTTGCGAGTTTGTGCAGCTTTGGCGGTGAGAGAGGGATTGGACGAAGAGACTGCCCTGGCCGCACTCACCATTAATCCCGCGCGAATGATGCGGGTGGGTGATGAACTGGGTTCACTGGAAACCGGGAAAAAGGCTGACCTGGCTATATTTGACGGACACCCCTTTGACTATCGTTCCCGGGTGCGATTGACCATGGTGGATGGCTTGATTTGGAGGGATCAGGGTGAATAAGGGTGATCTCTTTACCGTTTACATGAACGGGGCCATGATGACCATATGTGTGCTGGGCTTCTATAATGAAGAATACTCCGGCGAGGAGATGGCCATCCTTGCTGTGGTCGATCAGGATAATCTGGTGCATATGCCGATAGAGGATCTGGAAGCCCTCTTTCCCCAAAAACGCTTCATCAACTGATCAGAACTAAGGTACTTACATTTTTTTTTTGTTTTCAAAATGACCAGGCGGGGTTTTCCCCGCCATTTTTCATTGCTTATTATGTCGAGTTTGCCTATAATCTGTCTGGAAAACCTTGACAAGCGAAGAGGAAAAATATACCTTTGGGCCAGGTAGTATAACACGAAATCGGGGAGGTCCGATAAAAACTATGACAAGAGAACCGTTCCCGTTGTCACGCAAAAAGAAATATGATATTTAAATAGCGGCAAAGGAGAGGATGAATATGAAATATGTTTTTATGATATTCTTTTTTCTTTTTTTCTCGATTGGATCATATTTTAGACTATATATTAGCGGTTGGGACACAAAAAAAGCGATATTATTGGTTTTAATTGGAGATATAGTAATGTTAATCTCGTATTTCTTTTTCCCAGCCAATACCAATATTAATACTCGATTTGGATTTTAACGAGCAAGCGGAGCAACATGACAAGGGGACAAACAATGTCACGGGGACGAACAATGTCACGGGGACGGGGTTATTGACACTTCAAATTTCCTGACTATTTATTGAAATGAGGGATCTTTAGTGTTTACTGATGCTGATAATCGTTTAATTATGATTTTTGTAGCTATTGTAATAATTTCCCCAATAGCATACCATTATATAGAAAAAAAGGATGGGCCAAATTTCTATAGAAATGTAAAGATACTTTTAATAACAACGGGAACTGTAATAGGTTTGGTGTTTGCATATTTTCGCGGGGAATCGCCTAAATTGTTCTGGCTTTATACAATACTTGGAGTATTAGCTGGTTGCACTTCATGGTTATCGTATTTCTGTACAGAAAAAAGAACCCTGCGTTATCAAGAAAGAATAAATGGCAACAATAAAGAACCGTCGGTTTGAAGCAAAGCTACCCAGGTTATAGAGTGACACGAGATTTTTCTCATCCCAAATTTTACTTCAAGGAATATATCGGTTTGTCTCGAATTTAAGTAATAAATTAATAGAATTCGAGGTGAGCATATTGCGCAGGCGCTTGCGGGCAGTCAGCGGATTTCTGTTGCTGCTCATGTTTTTGACGCTTACATATTCCACTCCAGCTCAGGCTGCAGAAGACCTAAAGGTAACCATAGACGGAACCCGGCGCTATTTTGAGACCCCGGTGGAGATCGTCAATAACCGGGTTATGGTGCCCATTCGTTTTGTCATCGAGGACCCGGCCCTGCAGGGCAAGGTGTATTGGGATGCCAATCTGCAAAAGGTGGCTATTGACTGCCGCGGTAAGTATATCGAGTTGTTTATTGGTTCGCTCCAGTCTTCGGTGGACGGGAAAACTATAACTATCGATGCGGCTCCTTACATATCAAATAGCCGCACCTTTATCCCGTTGCGCTTTCTGACTGAAAGCTTGGGCGCGTTGGTGGACTGGAACAATGCTGCCCGTCAAGTAACTATCGACTTTTCACGAGAGTTCAAGATCATGCCCTATTACTACATGCCGGCCCGCAGTGAGTTGGAATCCAATGCGGACTTGTTCACCGATTTGGCCTTTCGCTGGCTCAAAACCGATGCCACCGGTGTTCTGGAATACGAATATAAGGACGATTACTCAGGGATGCTGGACTTGGCCCGATCCGCGGGTCTACGTACCGAAGCCAGTGTGGTTTTGATGGGCAGTGAGCCGCTGCATAAACTGCTGTCCAGTGAGCAGAACCGTGCTCGCCTGATCGGTAATATACTGGATCGAGTAAAGAGTGATGGCTATGATGGAGTTAATATCGATTTTGAACTGATGGCTGCGGCTGATGCCGATTTATTTACCGCGTTTTTACGTGAACTGAAGACCTCTCTGGGGGATAAGACGCTCTCGGTAGCCGTTTTTGCCCGCACCTCCAACGACAAATGGCCCACACCTTACCAATATGCCAGCATCGGGCAGATTGCCGACCAGGTAGTGGTGATGGCTTACGACTATCACTATGCCACTTCAACTGCTGGTGCGTTGGCGCCCTTATGGTGGGTGCAACAGGTGGTGGATTATATGACCGCTAATATTCCAGCTCATAAGGTACTCCTGGGTCTGGCAACCTACGGTTACGACTGGTCAGCCGGCTCCAATGCTACCAGTGTCACGGCCAAAAAACTGGCCAACCTCAAAAGCCGTTATACCCTGGTGGAGGTCTTCGATAAGACCAGCATGAGCCCAAGCTACAGTTATTGGGATCAATATGGAGTCTTGCACCATATCTGGCTGGAGAACCAGCAGAGTCTGCAGGCCAAGGTCGATCTGGCTAAAGCCAAGAAACTAGGCGGCATCTCCTTCTGGCGTATCGGTACCGGCTTTACGGATTTATACGAGGTAATTGAACAGATTAAATAACCAAACAGAGGGACGAGACACGGGGGGAAGGTTCACAACTGAATCTTCCCCCCGTGTCTCTAAAATTGTCATTGAATTTCTCGCCATGCTGGAAAATCAGACCGGGAAAGATTAGAATGAGACAGGAGGGGAGAAAATGTCAGTTGAACAGCCTGATCTTTTTGGTATAGCTGAACCGGTTACCAAGCCGGTGGAGAAGGCCGAAGTAAAGCCGGCGGCGGAGACGTTTCTGCCCGGCGTGCGCCTGGAAGCGGCTTATCCTGAGGTGCATAGTCTGGAGGAACTGGAGCTGCTGGCCCGGGAATGTCGGGCTTGCCGCTTGAGAAGCACCTGTCAGCAGGTGGTGTTTGGCGAAGGCAATCCCCACTCGAAGATCATGTTTATTGGTGAAGGACCGGGTCAGGACGAGGATATCCAGGGACGTCCGTTTGTAGGCAAGGCCGGTCAGTTACTCAATAAAATACTGGAGGCGGCTGAGTTTTCCCGCCCCGAGTTATACATAGGCAATGTGGTGAAATGCAGACCGCCCGGCAACCGAATCCCCAACCCGGATGAAGTGCAGGTATGCCGGAATTTTCTGGAGGCCCAGATCCGGCTGATCAAGCCGTCGATCATCGTATGCCTGGGGGCGGCTGCCAGCAAGGCGGTCATAGATCCCAAAGCGCAGATTTCTGTCTTGCGTGGCAAGTGGTTCACCCGTCAGGGGATCAAGATCGTGGCAACCTATCATCCGGCTGCCCTGCTGAGAACCGAATCCTATAAACGCCCGACGTGGGAGGATTTCAAGCAAATACGCGACGAATATAAACGCCTGTAAACATTAGCTTAGTATTATCGATCAAATATAAATATTTCCGTTGGAGTGAGGCTTCTGCAGATCAAAATATATAATGATCAGGAAATGGAACAACTGGGCGAGAAAATTGCCGATGTTCTGAACAGCCGGGATCTGGTCTATCTGATTGGCGAACTGGGGGCCGGAAAGACGACCCTGGTACGGGGGATTACCCGGGGTTTGGGGTACCAGGGACGGGTGACCAGTCCCACCTTTACCCTGATGAATATATATCCAGCAGAGCTTCCGATCTATCATTTCGATTTCTATCGCCTGGAGGGGAACGAATTGTCTGATCTGGGTCTGGAGGAATACCTGGAACAGGATGGAATCGCCCTGATCGAATGGCCCCAGAGCGGATTAGCATCGCCGGAGAGGACAGGAAGCCATGGCATACTGCCAGATGAAGCACTTTTGATAAAGATCGAGCTGACTGAGGATGATTACGACCGCGAGCGCCTGGTTACCATATTCGCCCGGGGCGAACGCTATCAGCATAAATTGGAGGAGCTGCAAAAGACATGCGCATACTAGCTGTTGACAGTGCCACCCCGGTTGCCGGTGTGGCATTGCTCCATGACGGGACCCTTTTAAAAGAGGAGTTCACCAATTACAAAAAGACCCACTCCGAGACGTTGATGCCCATGATTCATCGGGTGCTGCAGGAATGTGATTGTACCATGACCGAAGTTGATGCCCTGGCGGTGACTACCGGTCCGGGATCTTTCACCGGTTTGCGTATAGGGCTGGCTCTGGTCAAGGGACTTGCGCTGGCTACAGGGATATCGGTGGTGGGCGTTAACACCCTGGAGGTGATGGCCCATAACATCTATGACAGCGAAGCCCTGGTTTGCCCACTGCTGAATGCGCGCAAGGGCGAGGTCTATTGCGGCTTTTATCAGGTGGAGGGAAGGCCGGTGTCCCTGGCCGAGATGCGAGCCTGTTCACCGGCTGAATTTTGCGAACAGGCTTTGAGCATCCTTGCAGCATCGGAGGCAACCAAGATCATTCTTCTGGGTGATGGTTACCTGCCTTATCAGGAATTATTCCGCGAGCAACTGGGAGATAAGGCGATCATGGCCCCATCCCATCTTATGCTGCCGCGGGCTTCGACTCTGGCTGATCTTGCCGTAGAACGGGTGAGCCGGGGAGAGTTTGAGGACGTATTCGGATTACGCCCGGTATATATACGCCTGTCAGAAGCTGAGTATCGTTTGGGAAGAGGAGCTGTTTGATGCTTAAACAGGATTTTATGATTAGAAAGATGACGCCCATAGATATTGATGCGATCATGCGAATTGAAATTGAATCTTTCACACTGCCCTGGTCCAGGGAATCCTATCTGGGCGAGTTGAAAAATAACTTTGCCACTTATCTGGTCGGTGATTATGAGGGCGAGGTCATAGGATACGGCGGGATCTGGGTGGTATTCGACGAGGGGCATATTACTAATGTGGCGGTGGCTCCCGAGTTTCGCAAGGCCGGAGTGGGACAGGCTCTGATGGAGGAATTGGAAAAAGCGGCCCGGCAGAAGAAGGCTACACGCATCCTGTTGGAGGTGCGTCCATCCAATATCGCGGCCTTGGCTCTGTACCGGGGTCTGGGTTACCTGACCTCAGGGCTGAGAAAGGAATATTACTCGGACAACAACGAGGATGCCCTCGTGATGACCAAGCTCATCTTTTAGAATTGCCTGGAGATCCAGCATTATAATTTTAATGAAGTGGGGATATTATTGTTGGAAGAAATCTTGATCCTGGGAATAGAAACCTCCTGTGATGAAACTGCAGCCGCTATTGTAGCAAATGGCCGGCACATCATGTCCAATGTGATTAATTCGCAGATAGATATTCACCGCCAGTTTGGCGGTGTGGTGCCGGAGGTTGCCTCGCGCAAGCATATCGAGAACATTGCCCTGGTAGTCGAACAGGCTTTTAGCGAAGCCGGGGTCACACATCAGGATATAAACGCGGTGGCGGTTACCAATATGCCGGGGTTGATCGGAGCATTACTGGTAGGGGTGTCCTTTGCCAAGTCCTTTGCCTACGGTCTGCAAAAGCCCCTGATTGCGATTAATCACCTGCAGGGTCATATCTATGCCAATTTCCTGGAGAATGATGACATTGCTTTCCCGGCGGTCTGCCTGGTGGTTTCCGGCGGACATACCAGCCTCCTTGTTATGCAGAAAGCAGCTCAGATGGAGCTGATCGGCGAGACGCGTGATGATGCGGCAGGAGAGGCCTTTGACAAGGTGGCCAGATTCCTGGGCCTGGGTTATCCGGGGGGGCCGGCGGTGCAAAAGGCTGCCGAGCAGGGAGCACCTGGCCGCATCGTGTTGCCCCGGGTGTTTCTGGACCGCAATGATTATGAATTTAGTTTCAGTGGCTTGAAAACCGCAGCTATGAACGAGTGGAAGAAGATAGAAAGGCGCGGCGGAGCTACTGTCTATGATATGGCTGCCGAATTTCAAACGGCATTGGTCGAGGTGCTGGTGGGAAAGACTATCAGGGCGGCCGACCAATATCATGCCCGAAGTATCCTTATGGCAGGAGGAGTGGCAGCAAATGCAGAATTAAGAAGAGTCATGGGAGAGAAGTCCCGGGATGCCGGATATCAACTTTATTATCCTTCCTTGACGCTGTGTACTGATAATGCCGCTATGATCGCTGGCTGCGCCTATAATTCCTACCGGCAGGGTGACTTTGCACCCATGGATCTTAATGCCTATCCGTCTGCCGGGTCCCTGTGAAAATATCCTGTGGATAATGTGGATAAGTCTGTGGATTATTTATTTTTCAGGGTTTCAGGGACATGCTCTTATCCCGACAGGTCCTGCTTTAGACCTAAAACATAAACAAGTCCAAGTTTTTGCCCTGTGGATAAACCTGAAAGTAAGGAGTGGTGGATTCTGCATCCAGTTCTGATGCAATTCGGGCCAATAAAAGTCTTTGCCTGGGGATTTATGTTGGCGATGGCAGTGCTCATAGCAGTTTTTGGTATTGGCCGCCAGCTAAGGAAGGAAGGTTACGAGCCGGAAATTGCTATAGATTTGATTCTGTTATCAGTCATATTTGGAATAATCGGGGGGCGGTTCGCCTATATCGTCACCTATGAATGGGCGGATTTCCTACGCGATCCCTGGATGGTTTTATCCATTCGGGAAGGCGGGATCCAGGGCCTGGTATGGTATGGTTCCTTAGTGGGCGGAGTTATCCCTTTCCTGTTATATCTCCGTAAAAAGAAACTGGCGGTGTGGCCGATAGCCGATATCTTTGCTCCATTTGTGGCTCTGGGTTACGCACTGGTTCGTATTGGCTGTTTTCTCGAAGGGTGCTGCTATGGCCGGGTGACCTCTTCATGGTTGGGTCTGGTTTTTCCGACTGTTGATTCCTTCAGTCGCTACCCTACGCAGCTCTTCAGTTCGTTCCTGAACTTGATCCTTTTCCTGATCTTGATTTGGCTATACCCGCGGCGCCGGTTCCCCGGTCAGGTTTTCATTGTCTATCTCATAGGCTACAGCGTATACCGTTTTATAGTGGAATACTTTCGGGAGAGTCTCATAATGGTGGGACCGATTTCCCTGGGACAGGTCTACACCCTGGGCTTATTGGCAGCGGGCATCGCGCTTTACTTCTGGCAAAAAAGCCATTTTGAAAAAGACCGGGAGATAGACCAATGAAGCAGGAAGAGGTAAACGAAAACAGCAGAGCTCTGCTCCGCCAGCAGATGCTGACCAGCCGCAGTGAGCTTACTCTGGAACAGGTCGCATCGATGAGCAGCCAGATAGTATCCCGCCTGGACCAGTTGGCCCCCCTGCGTCATGCCCGCTGTATAATGGGTTTTGCCAGTATCAAAAACGAGATCGATCTGGCATTCTGGATGGGAAAGGAGATGGCTCAGGGGAAGACTCTGCTGCTGCCCCGGGTGGAAAAGAGCGGGCAGTTGGCGGCAGTGGAGTTCAAAGGCTGGGAACATACGGCTGCCGGTTCTTTTGGCATCCGCGAGCCTCTAGGCCCGCCATTCGATCCACAGCTGATCGATGTAGTCCTGGTGCCCGGCCTGGTCTTTGATGCCCAAGGTTATCGCCTCGGTTATGGCAAGGGCTACTACGACCGTTTTCTTCCTCGTTTGCGCAAAGAAGCCTTCTGCTGTGGACTTTGCTACGATTTTCAAATGGTGGACGACGTTCTGCCTCATCCGGCCGATGTCCCGGTAGACTGGATACTGACCGAACGATCAGAACTGGCTAAAACCAGGCAAGGGGACGGTTCTTATGCCTGGATCTGGATCCAGGCATAAGAACCGTCCCCTTGCCTGGTTTTTACTATTTAGCTGTGGCCGGTGTATCCGTGGTTACTTCCTTTAATGCGGCAAACACCCCGCCCAGTCCAGCCAGGTCGGAGGGTATAATTAGCTTGGTAGCCTGGCCATCACCGATGGCTTTAAGTGCTTCCAGCGATTTCAGGGCCAGTACGGCTTGATCAGCTCCAGCTTCTTTGACCATGACCAAACTGTCAGCAAACGCCCTCTGGACGCTCAGGATTGCCTGAGCCTCACCTTCTGCCTGTAATATCTTGGACTGCCGCTGACCTTCAGCTTCTCTGATCGCAGCTTCCTTGACTGCCTCGGCGTTCAGAATAACTGACTGTTTCTTGCCTTCAGCCTCTAGTATGGCAGCGGTTTTTTGCCCTTCAGCCAATAGGATGGCCTGGCGTTTTTCTCTCTCCGCCCGCATCTGTTTTTCCATGGCGGTTTGGATATCCTGCGGAGGCACGATGTTTTTCAATTCCACGCGGTTGACCTTGATGCCCCATTTGTCGGTAGCCTCATCCAGGATGATCCTGAGCTTGTTGTTGACCAAATCGCGAGAGGTCAGGGTCTGGTCAAGCTCCAGGTCGCCCACTATATTACGCAGGGTGGTGGCGGTCAGGTTTTCTATCGCCAGCTTGGGGATGGCTATCTCATAGGTGTACCTGAAGGGGTCGGTAATCTGATAGTAGATGATAGTGTCTATCATCATGGTCACGTTATCTTTAGTGATAACTGGTTGGGGTGGAAAGTCCACCACTTGTTCTCTGAGGTCGACTATCGTTCTAAAGGTATCAATAAAGGGAATTATTACGTTAATACCCTGAGCGGCGGTTTTATGATATTTGCCCAGCCGTTCAACAATACCCACCGTGGCCTGTCTGATAATTTTGATAGAAGAAAAGGCGATTATTACTACGAAGATAACCAATACCAGGTCAACTGTTATCCGCAAAAAACTGCCCATACTATACTCCTTTCTCAGAAAGCCTTAATTATTATTTGCCTTGATTACCATTAACTTAATACCGTCTATTCCCGTTACTTCTATGCGGGTACCAACCGTGATCTCCTCTCCGGCGATCGCGGTCCATATCTCGCCGTTTACCTTGACCTGCCCAAATTGCATCGGCGCTATAGTGCTGGTTACCATGCCGTGTTGACCGATCAGTGCCTGGACATTACTCGCTGTGTCATTGGTCTTGAAAAATCTCAAGACCAGCGGTCGGGTAAAGATAATAAAGATCAAGGTCAAGAATGCAAAAGTCAGCAATTGAGTATCCAGACTGGTCAGGAGCCCCAATCGGGCGGCCAGTGCTACAATGACGGCAGATATGGCCAGCCACAGAAACCATAGTCCCAGGCTGAATATCTCGATTACTCCGGCGATGACAGCGACCAGGACCCATTGCAGTGAAGACACTAAAAATCCCCCTTTCATTTAGAAAGTTTTAGGATAGACCTTATGCTCCCGGAGGATGGTCACCGTCAGGTTATTAAAAACCTATGCCAGGGTGGCTTAGTCCATTTGATCCGGGTTCCATAGAGGTTTTTTGTAAGGGATACAAATAAATTATGATGCTTACAAATTATATTATACATCAAATATTTGATAGGTAGAATTTCGGGGAAACCTTATGAAATAGTACGTGAAAATTATGTAATCATTTGTCGGAGCCAAGTGTCGTGATGTATAATGAATACTGTTAAAAGACTCCGATTCAGTTTGCCTAAGGCAGTGCTAGGGCGGCTGAACGTTCAGGGTATGCCGGGAAACTGGCATGCCTCCCCGGTGGCAAGGAGTACTAAAGCGTAAGCTTGCGTAATTGGCTCCCTTCCAGGGAGTCATTTCTAATTTGGAGGAGGGTATCTAATGAATCAGGAAGATCTTATCAAGAAATTGAAGGAAGCGTTTCCGGTCGGGAAGGTCAGCTGTGTTGATGCCCGTGAATTTGCCGCCAAGGTGGGGATCGACCCGCAGGAGGTAGGCAAGGCCTGCAATGCTTCAGGTATCAAAATATTTGGCTGTGAACTGGGTTGTTTTAGGTAATGTAGCCAGGATCTTATTGGAAAGGGAGAAAACTTTCCAGGGGGTACAAAAAATGATCGATCAATTTGGCAGAGAAATAAATTATTTGCGAGTTTCCATTACGGACCGCTGCAACTTGCGCTGCCGGTACTGCATGCCGGAAGAAGGCGTGGACAAGCTGGAGCATCGAACCATCCTGAGTCTGGAAGAGATGGCCCGTCTGGTTGGTGTAGCAGTGAAGGCCGGAATACGCAAGGTCAGACTTACCGGAGGTGAGCCTCTGGTACGCCGGAATGTGGTTCAATTGGTCAACTATATAGGAAATCTTCCGGAGATCGATGATCTGGCTCTTACCACCAACGGGGTTCTCTATGCGCCTATGGCCCAAGACCTGCGTCAGGCCGGATTAAATAGACTAAACTTCAGTCTCGACAGTCTGAATGCAGAGCGTTTTCACTATATGACCCGCGGGGGTAACCTCACCACGGTCATGGCATCGATTTTCAAGGCCCTGGAACTGGGTATGCACCCGGTCAAGATCAATACGGTAGTTATACGCGGGTTCAATGACGATGAGGTTCTGGACTTCGCCAGGCTGGCGACCGAATATCCCCTGCACGTCAGGTTTATCGAATTCATGCCCATAGGGGATCTGCACTACTGGAATCGGGAGCGCATGATCAACAGCAGTGAAATAAAGGGCATAATAGAGTCGTCTTATCAGTTGGAATCAATCAAGCGGGTGCCAGGTAATGGTCCGGCCAAGTACTACAATATTAGGGGCGGACAGGGTTCACTGGGTTTTATTACTCCAATGAGCAACCATTTTTGTACTGAATGCAACCGGATTCGCCTCACGGCCGATGGCGGGCTGCGTGCCTGCTTGCATGACTATCATGAAATAGATTTGAAAACTCCCCTGCGTTCAGGCGCTAGTGACGAAGAACTGCTGGCTCTTTTTGCCGGGTGTGTGCAGGCCAAGCCTTCCCGCCATCAGATGAATGCCGGCTGGGGTCCTGATAATGAACGAAAGATGTATCAAATAGGAGGCTAGGCATGGATTTTACCCATGTTAATGAACAGGGACGTGCCCGTATGGTGGATGTAAGCGGAAAAGATGACAGTGAACGTATTGCGGTGGCTGAGGCGATTATTACAATGCAGCCGGAGACCCTTGGCATGATCAAGAGCGGCGGCATCAAAAAGGGTGATGTGCTGGCGGTAGCCCAGGTAGCGGGGATAATGGGAGCCAAGCAGACCCATAGTCTAATCCCCATGTGTCATCCCCTGATGATCACCTCGATTAATATAGGATTTGAAATGAAGGATGCAGAGTCCTGCATCATAATTAGATCTGAGGTAAAAACTACCGGGAAAACCGGCGTAGAAATGGAAGCCCTCACTGCGGCATCGATTGCGGCGCTGACGATTTATGACATGTGTAAGGCAGTCGACCGCTGGATGGAAATAATCTCAGTAAAACTCCTCGAAAAATCCGGCGGCAAAAGCGGTCACGTAATACGGAAATAGTAAATGGACGCAGATTAACCCAGATTTTTATATGATTAACGCAGATTTTTAGAAGCACGGGGACGATTCATTTGTTTCCTTATTAACTTTTGTAAAGTAGGCGGATATTGAATCCTCCCCTACAGTTATTCCCAAAGAATCACGGTAATCGTGAATGCAGCTATCTTCGTTTTGTTCGACCATCTATATGGTCATTATTAAATTATAATAATCTGCGTCTATTTATTTAAGGAGTGTTGTTGATGTCGGGAATTTTGCATTCGATTAGTATTGCTCCGGAGCGGGGGCAGTTGAAGAAGGAGGTTGAGTCGGCTAACGTAATCGCCGATTTCGGTATAGAGAATGACGGTCATGCCGGGGACTGGGGGAGACAGATCACCTGCCTGGCCTGGGAGAGCGTTGTTCGGGTCAATCAGGAGAAAAATCTCAACGTGGGACCGGGTGAATTTGCCGAAAACCTGCTGATCGAAGGCTTGGATCTGGTTAGTATCGGAGTCGAAGGCAAACTCAAGATCGGATCGGATGTTGTCCTGCAGGTAAGCCAGATCGGCAAGGAGGATCACCCCAGTGTAGTGACCAGAACCTTGGGTGTGACCCTGTTGCCTTATGAAGGGGTGTTCTGCCGTGTTGTTCAGGGCGGTAAGATCACCCGCGGTGATATAGTCGAGGTGATATGATGTATCGTACCGGTATAATAATAATGAGTGACAAGGGGTCGCGGGGTGAAAGAGAGGATCTTTCCAGTCAGGAGATCAAGCGGGTCCTGGGTGACGCCTATCATGTGGACCACTATGAGATAATACCAGATGAAAAGGATATTATCATCGACCGGCTGCGCCATGTCTGTGACGAGTTGAAGCTGGACCTGGTCCTGACCTCAGGTGGCACCGGTTTCGCCGAGCGCGATGTTACTCCGGAAGCCAGCCTGGAGATTATCGAAAAGTTAGTACCCGGGATACCGGAAGCGATGCGCTTATACGGAATGCAGCACACCCCACGGGCTATGCTGACCCGAGCGGTAGCTGGAATCAGGGGTAAAACTCTGATTATAAACCTACCCGGAAGTGTCAAAGGGGTTAGGGAATCGCTAGAAGCCATTATACCGGCTCTGCCGCATGGATTGGATACCCTGGTCGGGCAGTCCAGCGAGTGTGGGCAGGCCTGATTTTCAAATTATTGTGATTTTTAAAGGTATAATTAGAAAAAGGAAGTAGAATAATACTAATCGGAAATATTGGGCGGATTCAGTGGATTATCTGTGTTGAATACTCACCGGGTCTTGCCTAATATTATAGATATGTGTTAGCACTCACACTTGATGAGTGCTAACAACAAAAGAAAAAAATTTTAAAGGAGGGTATACCTTTGAAGATTCAACCTTTAGCTGATAAGCTGGTGGTGAAAGTAGTAGAAACTACCGAAGAAAAGACCAAGAGCGGGCTGTATGTTCCCGACACCGCCAAAGAAAAACCCCAGGAAGCAGAAGTGCTGGCGGTAGGCCCCGGCATTATGAATGACAAGGGCGAGAGACTGCCCATGAGTGTTGTCAAGGGTGACAAGATCATTTTCTCCAAGTATGCTGGAACCGAAATCAAGCTGGATGGGGAAGAGTACTTGATTATGGCCGAGCGTGACGTTCTGGCTGTTCTGAAATAATTGAAAGTAAAGGAGGACTACATAGATGCTGTCCAAAGAGATTAAATTCGGCGAGGATGCCAGAAGATCACTGGAAAAGGGTGTAGATACCCTGGCTAATGCAGTAAAGGTCACCCTGGGCCCCAAGGGCCGCAATGTGGTGCTGGACCGCAAATTCGGTTCCCCCACCATCACCAATGACGGCGTGACTATCGCCCGTGACATTGACCTGGAAGATCCCTGGGAGAACCTGGGTTGCCAGCTGGTAAAAGAAGTAGCCATCAAGACCAATGATGTAGCTGGTGACGGAACCACTACCGCCACCGTTCTGGCTCAGGCCATGATCAAAGAAGGTCTGAAAAACGTAGCCGCCGGTGCCAACCCGATGATCATGAGAAAGGGTATTGAGAAGGCCGTTCAGGCTGCAGTAGAAGAAATCAAAGCCATCAGCAAGCCGGTAGAATCCAAGGAAGCCATTTCCCAGGTTGCGGCTATCTCTGCTGATGATTCCGATATCGGCGTCCTGATTTCCGACGCTATGGAAAAGGTCGGCCGCGATGGTGTTATCACCGTTGAAGAATCCCAGTCAGTAGGCACTTCACTGGAAATAGTCGAAGGTATGAGTTTTGACCGCGGCTATATCTCCCCTTACATGGTAACCAACCCTGAGAAGATGGAAGCGGTTCTGGACGATCCCTTCATCCTCATCAGCGACAAAAAATTGTCCTCGATCCAGGAGATTCTTCCCGTACTGGAGAAGGTTGTCCAGACCGGCAAGCCCTTATTGCTGATTGCCGAAGAAATCGAAGGCGAAGCCCTGGCTACCCTGGTAGTCAACAAACTGCGCGGAACCTTCAACTGTGTAGCCGTCAAGGCTCCCGCTTTCGGCGAGAGAAGAAAGGCTATGTTAGAGGATATTGCCGTCCTGACCAAAGGCCGGGTAGCCTCCGAAGACATCGGTGTCAAGATGGAGAATGTCGGTATTGATATGCTGGGTAAAGCCCGCCAGATCGTGGTCAAGAAGGAAGAAACCATCATCGTTGACGGCGCCGGTTCCGAAGATGATGTCAAGGGCCGCATCGCCAATATCAAGGTTCAGCTCGAAGAGACCGATTCTGAGTACGACAAAGAGAAACTGCAGGAGAGAATGGCCAAACTGTCCGGCGGCGTAGCCATCATCCAGGTGGGTGCCGCAACCGAGACCGAACTGAAAGAGAAGAAGCACCGCATCGAGGACGCTCTGGCTGCCACCAAGGCTGCTGTTGAAGAGGGCATCGTATCCGGCGGCGGAACTGCTCTGATCAATGCCATCACTGCCATCAACAAGCTTAAGGCTGACGGCGATGAGATGACTGGTATCAAACTGGTTAAGAAAGCCCTGGAAGAACCCCTGCGCCAGATAGCCAACAATGCCGGCGCTGAAGGTTCCGTAGTAGTCGAAAAGGTAAAGAACAGCAAGCCTGGCATCGGCTACAATGCATTAACCAATGGCTATGAGAATATGATCAATGCCGGTATCATTGATCCGGCCAAGGTTACCCGTTCAGCGGTTCAGAATGCTGCCAGCATCGCAGCCATGGTTCTGACCACCGAAGCCGTAGTAACCGAGATCCCCAATAAGGATGAATTCAAGGCCATGGCCGGCGGCGGCGGCATGGGCGGCATGGGTGGCATGATGTAACTAGACCCAGACAGCCCCGATCTTTCGGGGCTGTTTTTTCGTTTAGGGGGTCGGTGCTAACATTTAACCACATATGAGAAAAATATATTGAACGCTTCATAACAAGGGACCGGAAATGTAAAATACTTTAAACTATCAACTTAATATATAGTTTAGAAAAACTTGCTAGACAATAAAAATGTTCCCCGTGTGGATCTGAAATCAGCAGGCGAAATTAGGAGGCTCTATATGCATCTGGATCTGGACAGCTTCAAACAGCAATTGACTCTGCGCAAGCAGTTGGTGGACGACCTTCTGCAGGAGTGTTTGAGAGAGATAGATGGATACCCCCCGGTCATTCATGAGGCCATGCGCTATGCGGTGATGAACGGCGGCAAACGGCTGCGCCCCGTTTTGGTCATGGAAGGAGCACGGCTGGCAGGGGGAGACAAGCAGAATGTATATGCCTTGGCCTGCGCTGTGGAAATGATCCATTGTTATTCCCTGGTGCATGACGATCTGCCGGCTATGGATGATGACGACCTCCGTCGGGGCAAACCTACCTGTCATATAGTATTCGGTGAAGCCAATGCTATCCTAACCGGAGATGCTCTGCTTACGGCCGCTTTTGAGGTAATAGCAGGCATGGCAGATACTAATGAAGCAGACCCTAAGCGTTTGCTGAGAGTGATCAGGGAGATAGCGGCAGCAGTTGGCAGCCGGGGTATGATTGGAGGACAGGTGATCGACCTGGAATCCGAGGATATGGAGATCGACTACCCTACCCTGCAGAAGCTGCATAGTATGAAAACCGGTGAGTTGTTCCGGGCGGCACTGCTCTCCGGGGCCATTCTGTGTGGTATCGATGAGGCGGGACTGGCCGCGTTGGACCAATATGCACGGCATTTCGGTCTGGCCTTCCAAATAACCGACGATATCCTGGATGTGGAGGGTAATGAAGCGACCATCGGGAAACCGGTGGGCAGTGATCAGAAGAACCTCAAGACCACCTATCCCAGCCTGTTCGGTCTGAACCGTTCCTATCAACTGGCAGGCGAAAGCGTGCAGATCTGTCTGGACAGCCTGGCCCGCTTCGGCCCAGAGGCTGATTTTTTAAGGCAACTGGCTTTGTTTACCCTGCAGAGAGAAAGCTAGGTCAAAAGTCTCCAACCTCAAAATAAACTAATGTAATAAAAAAAGCACTTTCCCTGAGTCAGTTTAAGAAAGTGCTTTTTCGTTCGGCTAAATGTTTGTTTATACCCTTGAAATTACTCTGGCATCTTTTCTTCGATAAACCAGTAATAGAATAATTATCAGCAATAGAGCTGTGGATATCATGGGATGATAAACCAGATATACAACTGCCACCACTGGGGCCAGCAGTATTCGAACCAGTACTTTCAAGGGCCGGTTGCCAGCAATGGTGGCAGCAATGGGAGGGGAATTTCGATAATAGAATTCAACAAAGGCAGTACCCCAGTGATTAGTCAGCAGGTACTGGTCGCGGAAATGACGCAACAGAGCAACCGGCCAGGCAAATTTGGAACCAAAGGCGGCGGTGGCGATGAAACATTCATCTTCTGGTTTTAGCGTCAGATTGATAACCTGCCCGCCAGTCATGGAAACGGTAATCGTCTTATCGACTAATTGCTTAAGCTGCAGTTGAATATAGGGAGTACCAGTGGCGTCGGCCAATTCCACGATGGCTTGTTGAAGTGCCTGATAGGTAGCGGTCGCGTTGCTGACCATATCGCTGCGAGAGAAGGATGCTCCCGGCTTTATAAGTATGCTGTCCAAGGTGCAGCCCTGTTCATTTTCCAACTGTATTAGAAGGGCCATCAGGCTTAAGATATCGAAACTATCCGCCAGATTGGAATCTCCTGCACCGGATTTGAAGCTTAAATAAATATTATTGTTACTGCATAACGTGTTGAAATATTGGTTAAAATGTTGATCCGTCTTGATTTTTTCTGCAATTGCCTGTGCCAGCCAATTGGAGCCTTCAGCCTTCGATACAATTTGCACGGTATAGGTAGTCTTCAATCCACCAATGATAATGGTTAAAACCTGGTCGGTAGCAGGGGCTTTACTGTCAAATCCGGTTGTATTAGCTGTGCTGAGATCCTGTATACGGGTCGAACCGTCATCGTAAGTTCCGGTTACCACTAATCCTGTGCTATCAAGCTGTTCTCCTACCACATAGTTGAGTTTCTTTGCCGGATGGGTAATACATATGCTTTCCAGAGCATTACCGATTAATATGAAGGTTCTGTTATACTTCACTGCATAGTCTCGGGCTGCCGATGGGTTATAGCCAATTATCGTGGCCGAGGCTGGTATGGTGCTTGTACTATCGTATATTGTTGTTTTGTCCGATTTAAACGTAATACTGTTCAACCCGGTACAACTGCCGAAAACCCCTTGATAAATACCAGAGACTCCGGACGGAATAGTAATGCTGGTCAGACCTGAGCAATCCAAAAATGCGCTGGAGCCTATGCTGGTAACAGTGGAAGGAAGATTGATATTGCCCAGGCCACTGCAATTATAAAAGGCGTAGTTAGCTATCGATTTTACCCCCGATGGGATATTTATGCTGGTTATTCCGCTGGGACATAACATAAGTGTAGTCCTGGCCTTGTTATATAGAACGCCGTCGATACTGGTATATGATGAATTATATTGATCTACCGTAATATTGTTTAATGGGCACCCGAAGAAGGGCAGGCTTCCCATACTGGTCAAGCTTTCCGGAATACTTATACTGGTCAGCCCGGTTAATTCGAAGGCCCAGCCCCCAATACTGGATAGTCCCAGGGGGAGGTTGACACTGGTCAAGTTGCGGCAGTTGGAAAAGGCTTCATTGCCGATGCTTCTTACACTGTTTGGAACGGTAATGCTGTCCAGGGTACTATTCCAGGAAAAAGCCCCGCTGCCGATTCTGGTAACCGGATATCCTTGTAAGGTGCCGGGTATCACCACATCGCTTGCCGAGCCTGTGTACTTGCAAATCTCTGCTTCATTGCCAACTACCTTATATTTATAATCGGATTCAGTGTATTCACTGGTGTCAATGGTTGCGAATGACCGGTTGTATTTATTGGCATAGGTCTGGGCGGTCGATTGACTATAACCATTAATTACAGTTGAGGGCGGAATGGTGTTTGCATGATCAGAGATAATTGTATTAGGTGACTGAAAAACTATTTGGGTCAAGCCCGAACAAGAAGCAAAGGCCTGTTCATCTAAATGTCCTACCGAAGCTGGTAATATAATGCTGGTCAGGCCGGTGCAATCTTGAAAGGCACTATAGCATATATAGTCAACATTGTCTGGTATAGTGAGGTGGGTCAAGCTGGTGCAGTAGGCAAAAGCACTTTCGCCTATTAACGTAAGGCTGCTGGGGAGATTAATGCTGGACAGTTTCGTACAGTTGATAAACACACCCTCGCAGAAATAAGAACCCAAGCCGCTTATCCCCTGGGGCAGGGTAACACTGGTCAGGGACGTACAGTTGGCAAAAATGCCCTCTCCCAGGCTGATTATCCCATGGGGAATAGTGATGCTGGTTAGCGAAGAACAGCCCTTGAAAGTATGATGGCTTAAATTAGTCAAGTCTTCGGGAAGGTTGATAGTGCTCAAACTGGTGCAGTCGTTAAAGGCATAACGCCCCAGACTGGTAATTCCTGTCGGCAATACAACACTCTTTAAGCCGGTGCAGCCATTAAAGGCATCGTTGCCAATGCTGGTTACTCCCTGGGGAATGGTAACGTTGCTCAGGCCGGTACGGCCCATAAAACAACCATCGCCAATTGCTGTTACTCCCGAAGGGAAGATAATGGCGCTCAGATTGATCGAACTGAGGACCAGAGTATGCTTGATTTTATCATAAAGCATATTGTTCGCGAACTCATAACTTGGATTATTGGCATCAACCGTAATATCGGTTAGAGGACAGCCGGAAAAGGCAGAACCTCCTATACTGGTCAGCCGCTGAGGGATGTGGATACTGGTCAGAGGACAGCCATCAAAGGCGCTGGTGCCTATGCTGGTTACACCATCAGGAATTACAATGCCGGTTAAGGTGGTGCACCATTTAAAAACACCATCGTTTATGACGATCAGGTTAGCCGGCAGCGTTATACCGGTGAATTTACATTGGGCAAAAGCGTAACTTCCAATGTTGGTTACCCCGTCCGGAATGTTCAGGGTGGTCAAACTGGTACATGCCGAAAAGGCTCCCTGACCTATACTGGTAACGGTCGATGGAAGAGTAATACTGGTCAAGCTGGTACAATACTCAAAGGCTTCGCTGCCTATGGTGGTTACCCCTGCGGGGATAGTAATACTGGTCAGGCCGCTGCAGGAATATAACATTCCGCTGCTTATACTGGTTAAATGCGGGGGGATAATAAAGCTGGTCATGCTTTTGCAGTTTCTAAAGACGCTGTTGCCTAAACTGGTAATTGTATTGGGTAATATTACCCCGGTTAGTTTACCGCAATCGGCAAAGGCCAGCGTATCGACGGTGGTCAGCCCCTCGGGCAGATTAAGGGTCTTCAGGTTGGAACAGTATTGAAAGGCACTTCGATCGATTCTGGTAATGCCTGAATTTATGGTAATGTCGGTGAGTGCAGAACAAGAGTAAAAGGCGTTTTGACCAATGGCGATTACTGTTTTACCGCCCAGGGTAGAGGGTAACTGAATAACTGCCTGTCCGGTTCCGGTATACTTCGTAATGGTTGCTTTATCATCGGTTATGGTATATGTATAATCCCCTGCCTGCTCTGCCTGTGCCTGATCGATAAAACACAACATAATAAATATGGTAATCAAGAATAGAAAAATGCACTTGCCATAATCACGTTTAAACACAACAATCCCTCTTTTTCACATTATTGTTCTTACATGAGACCCTTTCCTAGCATTCTACATATTATTCCATTCTCCTTTCATGTAATAAATATTTTTTGAGGTATGCGTTCTTTTGGCCTTTACACCAAAAAGTCATATCGACACTGGAGTATAACTTCAGCTGCTGAAAAAGCAAGACTGTCAGGAGAAATCATTTATTAAACTAATTTCAGCTTGTTTTCTGGGTGGATTAACGTTGGAACTGGATAATATATGAAATATGTTTCGCTCAGGCGAATGCTGATGTAAGGAAGGGATCGCATGAGAAGATGGGTGTGGTGCGGTTTACTCTTGGTGATGTTCAGTCTGCTGTATATCCCGTTAGGGTTGGCGGCAAATGAAACGACGGGATTGACTCTGAGTTCCGACAAGCTGGTGGAGAGGCTAATTTGGCCGACAGTTTCGATATCCTGAGTCTGATGGCTTTGTTATTAAAATGTGCCAATCAGAATTAGTAAAGTCGAAATTCGCATATATATTTATAAAAAACTATAATAGTGAAATAAAAAAGATAATTACACAGAATAATTTCATATTAATTGACAAGGTGAAATTACTATACTATTCTGAAGGCGTAATTGCGTTATTAGGAGATGTGTAGTATGAAAAACCGAGCGGGAGAATATAGGGCAAATTTAACCGGCGAGCTCCGGTATAGCTCCTTTTTGCCTAATTCATTGCCGCCAAATCCGGCAATTGAGCTTGATGAGGCTGCTATTAATCTACTGGCTAAGGCTAACCGCAGCGTTGGCGTCTTAGAGGGTATGTCAAGACAGATTCCTAATATCGAGTTGTTTGTTTCCATGTATGTACGCAAGGAAGCATTGCTGTCTTCACAAATTGAAGGTACTCAGGCAACCTTGGATGATATTTTGGATCCCAACATTGAAGATAATACCAATCAAAACGTTGCAGATGTTATAAATTATATCAAGGCGTCGCAATATGCCTCGGCAAGACTGGCCGAACTGCCGATTTGTAATCGGCTGCTTAAGGAAACCCATGAAGTACTTATGCAGGATGCACGGGGGGGAGATAAATATCCCGGTGAATTCAGGCGCAGCCAAAACTGGATCGGACCAGTAGGCAGTACATTAAAGGATGCCAAGTACATTCCTCCTGATCCGGAAGACATGCTTGCGGCGATGTCGGATCTGGAAGAATTCTTAAATAGCGAGGATGAACTGGATCCATTGCTTAAAATTGCTTTGATTCACTATCAATTTGAAACCATCCATCCGTTTTTAGATGGCAATGGTAGAGTAGGAAGGCTGCTGATTGCGCTCTATCTGATTGAGAAAAAACTATTAAGTCACGAAACATTATATATATCTTATTTTTTAAAAAGAAACAGAATTGAGTATTATGACCGATTAACCGAAGTAAGGGTTAAAGGGAATTTTGAACAGTGGGTAAATTTTTTTCTATTGGCGGTATATGAATCGGCTCAGGATGCGATTTATACTATCGAGAGCATAATCCAGCTGCATCACCGAAATGTTGAGGTGGTAAAAAACACCGGGAAAGCCGCCAAAACTATTATGAAGGTATTCAATTATCTTGAAGGAAGCCCGATTATCGATATTAAAAAAACCAGTATAGCATTAGGACTTTCCTTTAATGCTGTGTCCAACGCGGTCAATAAGCTTATGGAATTGGGAATACTACGACAAACCGAAAATGTTCGCAGAAGACGAGTGTTTGCTTATGAAGATTATTTAAGGATATTGCGCAAGGATACCTAAAGGGTGTCATAAACGGTGTCATAAACCCCTCTCCTCATTGACAATACTAAGACCGACAGACTATAATACATGTGGTGTTTTTATAGGGGGATAGTATGAAAATTAACCTGGAAACACTTAAACGACATCCTCAGGAAAGCCAGACCTTCCATATGGAGGAAGCAGGCCGCAAGGAACTGTTGCAGGATCTGGGTGCTGCTTTCCTGGAAACGGTCAAGGTTGATTTGGTGGTGCGCAATACCGGCGAAATCATGGTTGCGCACGGAGAGCTTCATACTTGTATAAGCTTGCTTTGTTCACGCTGTCTGGAACAGTTGGTCCAACCCATCGCGGGTAACCTGGACTTCACCATTTTGGAGGCCGATATGGCCGGGGAGCAGGAATTATCCGATGATGTGCTGATACTGGAACAAGACGAGGTGGATTTGCAGCCTTTAATCGAGGAAATAGTGATCACTGAAATGCCCTTGATACCTTTGTGCAAGTCGGATTGCAGCGGTTTGTGCCCGATCTGCGGAATCAACCGGAATACTGGAATCTGTGACTGTGCAAGAGATAACACTGACCCTCGTTGGGAGAAGCTGAAGAATCTAACATAGGAAGGAGGATCAACGATGGGTGTTCCTAAAAGAAGACAATCTCATTCCCGTAAGAACAAACGCCGGGCTGAATGGAGGAAAATCGATAAGCCGGGTCTGGTGGAATGTCCCCAGTGCCACGAGTTTAAGATGCCCCACCGGGCCTGTCTGGCTTGCGGATACTATAAAGGCAAGAGCGTTATGTAATTATGAACATATGTCAGGGCATCAAAGAGTAAGGTATGGAGTCCTAACCACGGACCGATAGCTTACTTTTTGTTTTATTTGGAGGTGTTAATCACGAGAGCAGCAGTTGATGCAATGGGTGGAGACTATGCTCCTGGCGAGATTGTGGCCGGAGCCTTGGAGTGGGCAACTGCCAGTCCGGATAACCAGTTGTTGCTGGTAGGCAGACAGGAGGTTATTGAGGCGGAGATAGCCAGACTTAAGGAAGCCGGCCAGGTTGCCTGCGCCCCGGAACAGATCGTTATTGTCAATGCCAATGAGGTGATCGGCTGTGATGAGTCACCAGCCACAGCCCTGCGACGGAAAAAGGATGCCTCCATCGTGGTGGCCACAGCCCTGGTTAAGGAAGGGCGGGCTGATGCCGTGTTGTCCTGCGGCAGCACCGGGGCTCAGATGGCGGCGGCAATTTTTATACTGGGCCGGATGGAAGGGATCGACCGGCCGCCTATCGTTACATCTTTGCCGGGAGAAGGCGGACATCGGACCTTGCTCATTGATGTGGGAGCCAATGTGGATTGCAAGCCGGCACAGCTGCTGCAGTTTGCGCTACTGGGATCGGCTTATGCCGTTAGTGTTCTGGGCATATCTTCACCTCGGGTGGGATTGCTCAATAACGGGGCGGAGGAGACCAAGGGCAACGCCCTGGCCCAGCAGGTACATGCCCTGCTCAAAAAACAGGATAACCTCAACTTTATCGGCAATGTTGAGGGAAGGGAACTCTTTTCCCCGCAAGCGGATATCGTGGTTTGTGACGGTTTTACCGGAAATATTCTGCTCAAGGCTCTGGAGGGATTGGGCTTATTTTTTGCCAGGAGTATAATAAAGGAAACGGACAAGCCTCCGACCATACTGGAAAGCTTTGATTATTCCCGGGTGGGGGGAGCCCCGCTCCTGGGAGTCAATGGTGTAAGTATAGTATGTCACGGCAGTTCGCGTCGGGAGGCAGTGGCGAATGGTCTCAGGATTGCTGGGGATTGTGTGGGGAGTGGGATGGTAGCCCGGCAGGCTGAGGAACTGGCGAAATCCAATTAGTGATGGAGGGATATTGTGCAAGAATTCTTTGAACTGGCCAGAAAGATACTGGCCGAGCAACTGGAAGTGGATATCGCGAGTATTGAAATGGACACTACATTTGAAGTCGTGGAGGCGGATTCCATTGATATCGTGGAAATGATCATGGCCCTGGAGGATATCTATCACGTGGAGTTCCCGGAAGAAGAACTGGAGGAGTTTCCGACCTTCGGATCACTCATTACTGCGTTGTATCAGTATTTGCAAGAGGTAGGGAAATGAAACGGGCCAAAGAAGCCACCAGGGGTTTTCTCCGTGATCATGGCTTGGTCTTTTGCAACGAGGAGTTGCTTTCCATGGCCCTGACCCATCCGTCCTATGCCCAGGAAAAAAACAGCGTTGTCAACAATCAGCGACTGGAGTTTCTGGGGGACGGGGTCTTGAATCTGCTAGTGGCCGAATACCTCTATAATCACTATCAGACCAAGGCCGAGGGCGAACTGACCAAGATCCGGGCCCGGGTGGTATGTGAGAAAGCGCTGCTCGGTGTTGCCGACAGCATCAACATGGGTGAATACCTGCTGCTGGGCCGGGGCGAAGAGATGTCCGGCGGGCGTAAGCGCAAATCGATCCTGGCTGATGCCGTTGAGTCTATTATCGGTGCCATCTATCTGGACCAGGGGATTGATGCTGCCCGGGAATTTGTGCTGAAGCATCTGGAAAAGGAGATCATCGAAGCAGCGCAGGGCGATTTTTATGATTACAAGTCACGGCTGCAGGAGATGGTCCAGGGAAAAACCAAAGAAAACGTGAGTTATGCGATCATTGAAGAAAGCGGTCCTGCCCATGCCCGGTTTTTTAAGGCAGGAGTTTATTTTCAGGATCGTCTGCTGGCGGCCGGCGAAGGCAACAGCAAGAAGGAAGCCGAGCAGAAGGCTGCGGAAAGGGTACTCCAGGAGACCAGTATATTGGGCGATTTTGGTTCCAAGGAATGAGTGGCAATGAAGCATTATAACATTCCGATATTTATACCCCATCAAGGCTGTCCCTTTCAATGTGTTTACTGTGACCAGAAGATCATTGCCTCTCAGCAGGAGGCTCCAACGATCCGGGAAGTCAGTGAAATCATTGAAAGGCACCTGGCCACCATACCGCGTGAGGATGCAGAGGTAGAGATCGCTTTCTTTGGCGGCAGCTTTACTGCCATCGACCAGGAGATGCAGGAAGCATACCTAAAGGCCGCCGCCAGCTATCTGGAAGATGACCGGGTAACGGGGATCCGTCTTTCTACGCGTCCGGATTGTCTTGATGAAGATATCCTGCAGTTTCTAGGCCGGTATGGGGTCAGAACCATCGAACTGGGGGTCCAGTCCCTGGATGATCAAGTCTTAAAAATGTCCGCTCGCGGCTACCAGGCGGCTGATGTTTTTAAGGCTTGTCAACTGATTAAAGAACATGGCTTTAAATTGGGCATTCAGCTCATGATTGGTCTGCCCGGTGACGACCGGGCCCGGGATCTTAGAACCACAGAACTCAGCATCAGTATGGCACCGGATATGGTAAGGATCTATCCCACGGTGGTCATTGCCGGGACCTGGCTGGAGCAGGCTTGGAGCAAGGGCGAGTATGTGCCGCTGGATCTGAACGAAGCAGTGGCCATTTGCAAGGATATGTACCTGTGCCTGGCGGCAGCTGGTATAAGGGTTATCCGTATGGGGCTGCAGACCGGAGAGGACCTGCGCCGGGAAGGCAGTGTGGTTTCCGGCCCTTTCCATCCCAGTTTTGGCGAATTGGTACAGCAGGAGGTATTCTGCGAGCAGGCCCGCATGCTTATAGGGGATTATCTGAGAAGGGTTGGCCTGCAGGCGGAATTACAGATCTGGGTCCATCCCCGGGATTTGTCGTTGGTGATGGGTCAGCGCCGCCGGAATATATTGTTTTTGACCGAGTATTTCGGCATGAGAGCATTACTCATAAAAACATGGGATGGTTTGAACAGATATGGGATCGGAGTTTCCCGGCCGCATGGCGAGAAAGTGGAGATGCAGCTGGAGCGCCGGGAGCTGCTGGAGAGAATAAAACGTGAATCGTGAAAGTGTGTTGGCCGAATTGGCTGCTCATCAGGGTGAATATATTTCCGGTCAGGACCTGGCGGAAGGGCTGAACATCAGCCGGGTAGCGGTATGGAAGCATATCGAGGCTCTGAAGGAACAGGGTTATGATATACGGGCTGTATCCGGCCGGGGATATCAGCTGGCAGTCAGGGGCGGTCTGATAGAGGCGCAAGTTGTTCAGGCTGCTCTTGCTGGTGCTCAGATCGGGAAGCGGATTATCTACCTGCCCCGGGTGGATTCAACCAACGAAGCCTTAAAGCGCCTGCGCCTGGAGGAAAACCTGGAGGAAGGGACTTTATTGGCGGCAGGGACTCAGGAAAGGGGCAAGGGCCGGATGGGACGGCGCTGGGAATCTCCGCCGGGGGGACTGTGGTTTTCAGTGATACTCCAGCCCCGGGTCCCCTTGGAGCATATCGCTCTGCTTTCCCTGGTTTTTGCGCTGGCGGTAAACCAGACGCTGGATCAGTACCTTCCGGTTCCGGCTGCTATCAAGTGGCCCAATGACGTATACGCAGGGGGCAAGAAGTTGGTGGGCATCCTGCTGGAAACCAGCGGAGAAATGGATGCACCGGAATACCTGATTGTTGGTATTGGCATCAATACAAATATTGGAGCTGAGGATATTCCCCCCGCCATGAGACCGCTTTGCACCTCTGTGCTGGAACAGGGCGGGGTACTGGTCTCCCATAATGAACTGTTGGCCGGGGTTCTTCAAAGCCTGGACCAATACTACCGCAGGTTCTTGGAGGAGGGTTTTTCTAATATACTGCCCGAATTCAAAGCAAAATGCTTCCATCTGGGTCAGCAGGTTGAAATTCAGCAGGGAACCCGGAAGATCAGCGGAACTAATATCGATATCAATGAACGCGGCCACCTGCTGGTGGATACTGGCGAGGATATCGTGGAGATAACCACCGGGGACGTACACTTATTGGGTTAATTTACTAACTTGGAAATAAGAAATTACTAAGATTTGCGTACCTTAATAACTCAATTTTCGCAGTTGGCTTATAGTACGATAAAGTAGCTTCCGAAATGTCATTGCTATGAAAACTAACGTATTTGTCATTGCGAGGAGCGCTGCAACGCGGCAATCTTGGTCTTATATTTTATTTGCAAACAACTTGGATTGCTTTTATAAAGAATGACAGAATTGCAAACAAGCTTTGACTCACTAACCGGTCAACTGCGAAAGTTGAGTTAATAATAGTTCTGCGTTATTTGCGTCTATTTAAACTGTGGAGGAGTAGCGTGTTTCTTAAACGCCTGGATATCAAAGGCTTTAAGTCCTTTGCCGATAAAACGGAAATTGCCCTGGAACCTGGGGTCAACATCATCGTGGGTCCCAATGGCTGTGGTAAGAGCAATGTGGTGGATGCCGTCCGCTGGGTGCTGGGTGAGGGCAACGTGCGCCACCTGCGCGGAAATAAGAGCGAAGACGTTATCTTCAATGGCACTGACAAGGAGAAGGGCCAGGGAATGGCTTGGGTGGAGATGACCCTGGACAATAGTGACGGAATGCTGCCAGTAGCCTTTAACGAGGTAACGGTGTCCAGAAAGGCCTTTCGCAATGGGGAGAGCGAATTCCATCTCAATAAGACCCGGGTGCGCATGAAGGATATTGGTGAGTTCTTCACCGGGACCGGTCTGGGCAAGAAGGGTTACTCCATCATTAACCAGGGCGAACTGGAACAGGTGCTGAATGCCCAGCCACTGGAGCGCCGCCTGATGCTGGAAGAAGCCGCCGGTATAATCAAATACCGGCAGCAGAGGGATGAGGTCAACCGGCGCATCGAAAAAACCGGACAGGATCTCCTGCGCCTGGGTGATATTATTAATGAGCTGGAGCAGCGCCGCCAGGAACTCCAGGTCAAGGCGGAGAAAGCCGCTCAGTACCGCTTGTGGGCTGATGAATTAAACGCCAAGGAACGTTTGGTATATCAATTTGAAGGCCAGCGTCTGCGCCGCGATCTGGCCAAAAAACAGGAGGACTTTATACATAAGAATACCGAAGCGGAGCGCTGCCGCCAGGAGATCGCTGACGGTGAAGAGAGCCTCCTGCGGGAAGAGCTTGACCTGCGCGAAGTTGAACTGACCCTGAACCGTCTGAAGGAACAGCGCCGCGAACTGGAGGGAACTCTGTCAGCTTTGACCAGTGACCACCGGATTGCCGGCGAGAGGCTGAAGAATAATCAGGAGCGCATAATGGCTGCCGGGGCGGATGCTGCCAAATATGCTGGGATGCTGGAGTCACTGCAGACTGACCTGGAACGCCAGCAGTCGGATTGGGAAGGTGAAGCCCGGGGATACCAGGCTCGAGTGGCGGAGTATTCTGAACTGGAACGGGAATTGCTGGATCTGGAAGGACAGTTGCAGGAGGAGCGTTCGCGTTTTGAGAGCCAAAAGGCGGAATTGTTCACCCGCATGCAGGGTGAAGCTGAGGTCAAGAATGAGATACTATCCGCTGCTGAACAGATGAGGAAGCTACACGATAAAGACGAACGTCTGCTGGTGCGGGTCGATGAGATGAAGAATAAACTCGTTGAGCTGAATCGCGATATAGAGGGGCAGGAGCAGGAGAAAACCTCCAATGATAGCCGGCTGGCAGCCCAAACTACTGAAAAATCCCGGGTGGACCGCGAATATGTTACCATGGTGGACCAAAACCGGCAGTATGAAGAGAAGCTGACAGCTTTGGGCCGTCAGGCCCAATCTATAAAAGGGCAGATCATCAACCTGCAGGAGATGCAGAAGAACCTGGTTGGTTATTCACCGGCCGCCCGGGCCATCCTGACTGTCGGACAGAAGGGCGGACTCAAGGGTATCATGGGTCTGGTCGGTGAGGTTATCGATGTGCCGCCTGGCATGGAACTGGCAGTGGAGATTGCGGCAGGACGAGGACTGGAGAATGTCATCGTCGAGAAAGCGGGTCATGCCGAGAAAGCGATAGAACATTTGAAGAAGAGCGGTCTGGGCCGGGTTACTTTTTTGCCGATGGACATGCTTAAGGTTGCTGAAGTACCGGAAAAAGTCATCAAGGAAGTTGCAAACTATGTTGGGGTACGGGGACTGGCTTCCCGCTTGGTCAAGTGTGATGAGAAATACCGGCGGGCAGTTGACTACCTGCTGGGTCGGGTGCTGATCGTTGAAGATCTAGCCACCGGCATCAACATCTATAAAGCCGTTTCCTATCCCTTCAGGATTGTGACCCTGGACGGCGAGTTGATCAACCCTGGTGGGGCAGTGAGCGGCGGTAGCAGGGCCAAAGGGGATGGCGGCAGCCCCCTGCAGCGCAAGGGTGAGGAGAAGAAGCTGCAAAAGGCTTTAATTGAAATCGAAGCTCAGCAGGGGGATCTGCAGACCACATTGAATGAAAACCGGGTTATACTGCACCAACTGGAGGCAGAACGGGAGAATATCCGGCAGTCCATCATGGAGCTGGAATATCGCCAGCAGCTTCTGGTCAAGGGGATTGACAACGGCAAAACCAATGCGGCTGCTGCCCGCCGGGATATCGAAGATAACCTGGGAGAAATCGGGCAGATAGACCGTGAAATTGAAGCATACCGCCAGAAGATATCGGATATTGAACAGCGCCAGCAACAGGTGGAAGAGGAGAATCAAAACCTGGCCGCCGAAATGGAGCAGGCCCGGGAGGACGTGATCGCCCGTCAGAGTGATCTGGAGCTGCGCCGGGAACGCCTGACATCCTGGCAGGAACAGCTGGCCATGAAAAAGAACGAACTGGATCACTATGCCGCAAATATAGAGCAGTTCAAACAAGTGGGCGATTCATATGCCAATTCCTATCGCGAGGCCGGCGCTTTGCAGGAACGCCTGGAGCACGAATCCCTAAAGGAGAAGGAAAAGAGTCAACAGTTGGAAGAGAGGATTACTGAGCACAAAGAGAAGTTGGTCGGGATTGCGGAAATGCTGGATGAGTCCCAGACTGGCTACCGGACCGCTCAACAGCGGATCGATGATCTGCGGGGCGTTCTGCATCCCGGGCGCCATCGGATAGCCGAGTTAGATACTCAGACCAGGAACCTGGAGATGGCAATAACCCGAACCGGGATGGAACTCGAATCCTTGCAGGACAGATGGCGGGAACGCTTTCATGCCGAATGGATCGAGGGCGAGTCGCCAGCAGTCACCGCCGGGGAGACCCGGGAGTATAAGGCCAGGATCGAGTATCTGCAGGTGCAGATTGAGGAACTGGGCCCTGTGGATATCGAGGCTATCCGCGAGTATGAGGAGATCAGTCAGCGCTGCAGTTTCCTGACCGGACAATATCAGGATCTGGTTAATGCGCGGGACTCCCTGTATAACCTCCTGCAGGAGACTGAAAAACTAATGGCAAAGAACTTTGGCCAGTTTATTCAATTGGCCAACCAGAGCTTCAACCAGACCTTCCAGGAGATATTTGAGGGTGGTGAGGCCAATCTGGTATTAGAGTCCAATAAGGATCGCCTGGAAGCCGGGGTGGATATCGAAGTCAAGCTGCCGGGCAAGAAGAGTCAGCTACTGGGTCTGCTCTCGGGAGGAGAGCGAGCCCTGACCTGCATAGCCTTTGTATTTTCACTGCTGCGCCTGAAACCGGCACCATTCTGTTTGCTGGACGAGATCGATGCGGCCCTTGATGAAGTAAATCTTAACCGTTTTTCACGTTTCTTGAAAAGTATGGCCGATAACATGCAGTTTATTGTTATAACCCATCGTCAGGGTACCATTGAAGCCGGCAGCAAAATCCACGGGGTCACCATGCCGGAGAAGGGAATCTCGTCAGTGTTCAGCTTGGACCTCAGCCAGACGGAAACCCTGGCCGGGTAGCCGGGGGAAAGGTACGCAGGGGTTAATAGACGCAGAGGGACGCAGATTTATATGATTGACGCAGATTTTTTTGGTGATAGATGAAGCAGTGTTTGTGATTTGTTTTATAAAGGTCTTTGAATTTGAAGAGAAAATTCGACCCTTTTGAGCAAACTCAGTTAAAACCACAATTGATTAAGATCCGAAGGCTATGATAAAGCGTTCTTAAATAATCTGCGTTATCTGCGCCCGGAAGGTCTGCGTGTGGCGTAACCGCCAGCGTCTATTTACTTTATATTTACTATTTTAGGGTGGAGGATAGCTGAATGGCGTTTTTTGATCGTTTCAGACGAAAAAAGCACGAAAACAAAAACCAATCGGTTGAAGAACCGGAGAGCGAGGAAAACTTGACGGAGGCAGAGCAGCCGGAAGACCAAACGGTCGCTGCTATTGTTTCCGAGTTGGCAGACGAAGTTGAGGTGGAACCATTGGCTGAGGAGTCTCCGGCAGCCGAGGCAATGAATGAAGAAGACGAAGAGGATGAGGAAGAACAACGGGCGGAGGGTAAAAAGGGATTTTTCAGCCGTTTAAAGCTGGGCCTGACCAAAACCCGTAAAAATATCGGTGAGAAGATCACCAATCTGGTCAAAAGCAACCGCAAGCTGGATGATGAGTTCTGGGAAGAGTTGGAGGAGATCCTGATCGAAGCCGACGTAGGGGTAAATACCTCTCTTGAATTGGTCAAATCGGTCAAGGAGAACGCCCGCAAGCATAAGATAAACGATTCCTCCCAGGTCATGGCATTGATTAGGGAAGAAGTCAAAAAGCTTCTGGAGTCATCCGGCGACTTGTCCCTGCAATCATATGATGACAAGTTGACCATCATCCTGGTAGTAGGGGTCAATGGAGCCGGGAAGACCACTTCCATTGCCAAAATGGCGTATCGCTTCAAGAGCTACGACCAGAAGGTAATACTGGCAGCAGCTGATACCTTTCGGGCCGCAGCCATTGACCAGCTGCAGATCTGGGCTGACCGGGTGGGCGTAGAACTAATCAAGCATCAGGAAGGGGCCGATCCCGGAGCAGTGGTTTATGATGCCATCAATGCTGCCCGGGCCCGCAAGGCGGACATCCTCATAATAGACACCGCAGGTCGTCTGCAGAACAAGAGTAATCTCATGAAGGAGATCAGCAAGATCAGGAAGGTCATTGAAAGGGAAGTTCCCGGCGCCCCCCACGAAGTATTGCTGGTCCTGGATGCTTGTACCGGGCAGAATGCCATCAGCCAGGCCAAGATATTTGAGGAGGCAACCGGGGTGACCGGCATAATCTTGACCAAACTGGATGGTACGGCCAAGGGCGGAATCGTGCTGGCCATCGCCCGTGAATTGGAGATGCCGGTAAAATTGGTCGGGGTAGGCGAGAGGATGTATGATCTGCGTGATTTCGATCCAGCTGCCTTTGCCGCCGCACTATTTGATGAAGAGGAATAACCGGAGGAGTGGTGAAATTTGATTAATACAGCAATTATTGGAGGTACCGGGGTATATGATCCTTACCTGCTTGATGATATTCAGGAACAGATAATGAATACCCCTTATGGAGATGCCAGGGTTATTACCGGCAAATACCAGGAGACCGAAGTGGCCTTTTTAGCCAGGCACGGTGAGAAACACAGCCTGCCGCCGCATCTTATAAATTACCGGGCCAATATAATGGCTCTCAAAATGCTGGGGGTTAAGAACATAATTGCTACCGCTGCAGTGGGGTCACTGCACTTCGAGTATAAACCGGGCAGCATTGTGCTGGCTGATCAGTTTCTGGATTTTACCCACTGTCGTCCCAGTACCTTTTATGAGGGCGGTGAAACCGGGGTAGTGCACTGCGATATGACAGTGCCCTATTGTTCTGAATTGCGTGGAGCATTGGTCAAAGCGGGTGCAGCAAATGGCATAGAGGTCTGCAATGGCGGGACCTATGTTTGCACCGATGGACCCCGTTTCGAGACGGCAGCGGAGATAGCCATGTTCAAGCAGATTGGCGGGCATTTGGTGGGGATGACCAGTGTGCCGGAGGTATGTCTGGCTCGTGAATTGGGCATCTGTTACGCCAATATTTCCATTGTCACCAATTTTGCCGCCGGAATTGCACCCGGAGTATTGACCCACAGCGAAGTCCTGGACATGATGAAGAGCTGCCTGGGCGGTATCAGAAAGATTATGACGGCCAGTCTCAAGTGTATAGAAGAAAAGGCACCCTGCGACTGCGGCAAAATATTGAATGAACCCGGGGTAATGAAATGATAAAAACCATCGCCTTTGAAGCACCCTGTGTGGTGATATTGGACCAGAACCAGCTGCCGCAAAAGGTGGCATATGAAAACTGTGCCAGCGCAGAACAGGTGGCGGGAGCTATTCGTGAGCTAAAGGTGAGGGGAGCGCCCTTGATCGGGGTTACCGCAGCCTTCGGACTGGCACTGGCCATGCTAAACTACGACGGCAGTGCGCAAGGGATAGCCGCATACTATCAGGAAAAACGTGATCTATTGGCCTCCACCCGTCCTACAGCGGTGAACCTGTTCTGGGCCTTACGGCGAATGGATGAGGTTATGCAGGGTGCTCAGGATCTTGCGCCGCAGCTAGTGGGGGAAAAGCTGCTGCAGGCGGCCAGGGAGTTAATGGAAGATGATATTCGGGGCAATGAGGCCATCGGAGAATATGGGCAAGAGCTATTGGGGGCCGGGGTGCGGGTGATGACTATCTGCAATGCCGGTGCTCTGGCTACCTGCGGCTATGGCACCGCCCTGGGGGTAATTCGCTCTGCTGCCCGCCGTGACAAGATAGTGCAGGTCTGGGCTTGTGAGACGCGTCCGGTATTGCAGGGAGCCCGCCTTACTGTGTGGGAGTTGATGGAGGATGGGATACCGGTTACCCTTATCAGTGACAATATGGCGGCCTCGGTGATGCGCCGGGGTGAAACGGATGCTGTCTTGGTAGGTGCGGACCGTATTGCTGCCAATGGTGATACTGCCAACAAGATCGGCACCTATGGACTGGCGGTGTTGGCGGCCTATCACCGGGTGCCCTTTTATGTTGTTGCTCCGTCATCTACCATTGATTTGAGCCTGACCACCGGAGAGCAAATTCCCATCGAAGAGCGGCATGGTGACGAGGTCCGCCAGTTCCGGGGGGTATATTTCACCGTACCCGATGCACCGGTTTTCAACCCGGCCTTTGATGTGACTCCACATGAATTGATCACAGCCATTATTACTGAAAAAGGTATAATACGACCACCATTTAATGACAATCTGGCGCTTGCATTTGGGGATGCCAACAAAAAATAGCCCGGTAAGGAAAGTGTTGACATGGATTACATGAATGAACGGAAACAAGTTATGGACGCGGTCCGGGAGATATGTTCTGCCCATCTGGTCACTGGGACCTGGGGCAATGTCAGTGCCCGTATTGGCGATCAGCCCTTGATGCTGGTGACTCCCAGCGGTATGGAATACTCGACCATGGAACCGGAGGATCTGGTTTTGGTTGATTTTAATAAAAGGGTGGTGGCTGGCCAGTACAAACCATCGGTCGAGACCCTCATGCACCTGAAGATATATCAGAGACGTCCGGATGTTATGGCTATCATCCACGAGCACGGAATGTATACCACAGCCTTCGCCGTGGCCCGCAAGAATATTCCGGTTGTTACTGAGGAGAGTGCCGAGGTGATCGGGCATGAAGTGGGGGTAGCAGCCTATGCCATCTGCGGCAGCGAACTGCTGGCGGATAACGTGGTCAAAGCCTTGGGGCTGGATAAAAGAGCTGTCCTTCTGGCCAATCATGGCATAATTGCTCTAGGGCCAAGCATGGAAGAGGCCTTGAAAGTAGCCCAGGTAGCGGAACGCACCGCTATGATAACGCTATATGCCCGGATAATGGGTCCGCCCCATGCCCTGCAGGACAAGGATATTGCCCAACTGAACCGTCTCTATAAGAATTACGGTCAGAAGAAATAAAGGGGGATATGTCATGAGCATATTATTGGAGAACATCAGCATCATACCGATGACCGGCTCGGCTGATTTCATTGAGAAAGGCTACCTGGTAATTGATGGGCAGTATATCCGGCAGGTCGCAAGCGGTGAGGCCCCGGCGGGGGATTATGAAATAACTATTGACGGGACTAACCGGGTGGTTTTGCCGGGAATGGTCAACGCCCATACCCATGCCGCCATGACCCTGCTGCGCAGTTATGCTGATGACATGCCCTTGATGGAATGGCTGGAGACGAAAATATGGCCATTGGAAGAAAAGTTGACCGGTGATGATGTCTACTGGGGAACCATGCTGGCGATAACCGAGATGATAAAATCCGGTACCACGTGTTTTGCCGATATGTACTTTTTCATGGACCAGGCGGCTCAGGCGGTGGAGAAATCGGGGATACGTGCTGTGCTATCTCGCGGCATGGTGGGGGTAGGTCCTTCGGCAGAACTAGCTTTGACTGAGAGCAGTGAACTGGTGGGCAAATGGCACCGACGGGCCAAAAACCGCATAACGGTTATGCTGGGGCCCCACGCTCCATATACCTGTCCGCCAGACTACCTGCGCAAGGTAATCGATCTGGCTTCGGAGCTGGGTATGGCTTTGAATATACATATTGCCGAGACTGCCGGCGAGAGAGAAGACATGATCAAGATGTATGGCAAGAGCCCGGTCAAACACTTGGAGGCTTGCGGACTCTTTGAACGGGCGGTACTGGCTGCTCACTGCGTCCATGTGGATGAAGAGGATATAGCTCTGCTCAAGAAATACCAGGTAGGGGTGGTGCATAATCCGGAGAGCAATATGAAACTGGCTAGCGGCATAGCACCGGTTCCGCAAATGCTTAATGCTGGCATCCCGGTGGCCCTGGGCACCGACGGGGCTTCCAGCAACAATAATCTGGATATGCTGGGGGAACTCAGAACGGCAGCTTTCCTGCACAAGGTGAATACCATGAATCCCACCGTCCTGCCGGCGTATCAGGCCTTGCAGATGGCCACGGTTAACGGAGGAATAGCCCTGGGCCTGGAGCAGGAGATCGGCCAGTTACAGCCGGGAATGAAGGCGGACCTGATTATTATGAGCCTTGAAGCCGCCCACATGATACCGCGTTATGATATCGTGGCCAATATCGTTTACAGCGGCCAGGCCAGCGATGTGGAAACGGTTATCATAGACGGCCAGGTAGTAATGCAGGACCGGCAGATACTGGCCTTCGACGAGACTGAGGTTTTGGAGCAAGCCAAGCGCTGTGCAGCCAGATTAATCGAAGCTTAACTACGAATTAAAAAAAGCGGAGGGCTCGGGTTACACCGGATTCTCCGCTTTTTTATACGCAGATATCGGTTGACTGAAGATGCGCCACAAACTCCGGTAGGCAATCATAACGCATTGTCCCGCTATCGGGCGGTCTCATGTTGAGGGTATTATGAAAACCCTTAGCATAACAAATTTAGGTTTAATGAGAGGAATGCCGGTTTCCGCCCGCCTTCCCTCCTGCTTGGATAAAGCGTTATGCTTGCCATCCATCTGTTTCCTAGGGTGTCATTGCGAGCGCAGCGCGGCAATCTTCCCGGGGTCTTATATGGTTTATAGATTGCTTCGCTACGCCCGCAATGACGGGATGGGGTGTGCCAGAAATATAATCTGTGTTCATCCGTGAGGCGAAGCCATCCGTGTTCATCTGTGTTAAATCGTTCCCCTTGACTCCAAGGATTGCGTCGCATCATATACCTACTGCGCAAGATGGGTTTTTTACTTACTGGCGGGTCTTGATAGAGAGCATATGGAAAAGGGCGGCAGCAGCCTCGGCCCGGCTCACCAGGTGTGAGCGGTTGAAGTTCTTTCCATCTGCCCTGATAATGCCTAGCCCCCAGGTTATGGCGGCGGTGGCATAAGTTTCGGCCGACATGGTTTTGGCATCCTGATAGTGTACCTGATATATACCCGGCACTCCCACCAGGTACTCGATCTTAAGATAACGCAGCATCAAAGCCGCCAGAGTCTCACGACTGACCTGCCCGTCCAGCTTGGGAGTGTCGGTTATCCAACCTTGCTGTTGACAGCGATTGATCAAATCTTTGTCGGTAAGTTTAGTTCGGTCATAGACTCCTTCGCGGGCATTCAACATGGCGGTGAGCAGTGAACGCAGGGTGATTGCTTCTTCAGGATGGAAGCTGTCGCCATATTCACCCATTATACCGGCCTGCCCCAGCAGGCTTATCTCATGTTCCGCATAATGCCCCTTGATATCATTGAAGTGCAGAGCCCGTGGTTCGGGAACTGGAGTTTCGCCTTCCCAGTTAAGCTGGGCTCCGCTTACGGCATCCAGCATGGAAAGACTGTTCTTTATTTCAGGTACGTAAACCAGGTGGCTTTCAAGATTTCCGGAATCCGCGGTGGTAAAAACATATTTAAGTTTCATGGGAGCCGCCTGGAGGAAGAGGCGGTTGGCCCGGACGCTGTCAATCAAGCCCTGAGCCGGGGGAAACTTGGCCTTGGACCAGTTAATATTGTAATTGATTATCTCTTTGCTTGCCTTTACGGTAATGTTGACACTATTATTGTAATAAGGAACGCCATTTACCAGTCGATAGTAATTGAAGGACCAATTTGACGGCTCATTCCAATTTTCATTATTATTTTCATCCAGTTTAAGTTCCTGCCAGTGCTGAGCCTGTATCTTCCTGATAAAAGCTTCCGCCAGTTGGCGGGCTTCATCCCGGCTGAGTTTAGTCTGACTGGAGCCTTGTTCTTCATTCATCAGGTTAAACGATATCAACTCTCCGCTGGCAGCATCTACCTGAGCCCCGAGATATCCATAGGAAGCCCCCAGTTTGGGCTGCTTGGACCAACTCAATGACCAATAGCGAGTATCATCTTCATTGTTGCGTCTTTCCAGGTTGGATGATTGCAGTACATAACCTTCCGGCAGCTTAACCCACTTGGATACAGCCTGGATTGCCTGCTCCTGGCTAAGTAAATTAGCCGATTTATCCACTTCCGCCTGCTCTTCCGGGGTTAGAGCAGGTGCTTTTATACTGCTGCTGTCGAGGGCAAACTTGAGATTCTCTGCCCGGCCGGCTGCCATCTCATAAGAGATCATGCGGGCGGTAAAGGGGGTGCCGGTAATGGCGTCAATAGCACCATTCGATGAATTGTGCAGGGCATAAACCAAACGGGGTTGGCGGGCAGCAGTCTTGGAATTGTCGCTTACCGGTCTGAATACCTGCGGTATAAAATACTGCAAGGCCAGCATCTTTTCACTGGCAAAGGTCTCTGCAGCCTTATCGACTCCGATTACCCCTTTAGGGTCAGGCAGGGATACTTGATGCCAGTTCAGGTTATAAGAAACCGGTTCCCCGGTCTGCATATCGATGTTAACAGTAGCATTGTCACTATCAACGGGAATACCTTGAGAGACCCGGTTCCATCTCATATTGTAGAGCAATTGGCCGTAACCGTTGATCGGGACCAGAGTTTGGTTTTCATCGGCGACCAGAGAAGCAGACTTGGCCGGCAGGAGACGATTGATAAGTTTTTGCCCGCTTTGCCGGGCTTGCTCAATGGTTATGGCGGGAATTCTGCTGACCGCGTCTTCTTGCCTTTCCCAGCGGTTCATACTTACAATCTCGCCGGTATTACTATCGACAGTGGCCATAAAGCCGCCTTGGCTTTGGTCCTGGTTTCTCCAGTCCATTCGCCAGACCTGGGTTTGGCCCTGGTAACTCTCGTAGCCTGAATCAAACTCACTATATTCGTTGGGAATGGTGAAATTATTCTTAACGATAACGATAGCCTGGTTCAATGAAATGTTGGCGGGAGCAAATGGCCTAGCAGGCGGTACCGCCGGTGACACAACTGTCGGAGTAACGTGAATCGCAGAGACGGGCAGGTCAGCTTCAGCAGCGAAGGCGTTTAAGGGTGCCAGGAATATTAGGATCAGCGCCAGTGACATCCATGAGTGTATATGGGTTTTCAATATGATCACTCCTTTTTATTGGTTCCAGACTTGATTACTTGGAAACCTTGATCAGCGGAACGGTATCACTTACAGGTTCTTCATCAACTGACTCTGCCCTCTTCATGATCAGGGAGTCTGGTTACATATCATTACGTTGCTATTAAAATGCTCCTTTCACTAATCATGTTAATATAAGTGAAAAATAAATACCCATATAGGGTATAAATAGATATGCGCCCATTGTCACGATGGATGTGGACCAGTATTTACCGACAAAAGTGGTAGAAAATATTAGTAATCAATGTTAGAATACAATTACAACAATAAAGGGGGTATGGGTATGAGCCGAATCACCCGCGAGACAAAGAGCCAACTGAAGAACAGGTTTTCCAATCGAGTTAATTTTGATGAACTGGAACGTAAGATCTATGCCCATGATATGGGGGTAATGCCTTCAATGGTCAAACCTCTGGTGGGTGATGCTATTCCTGATGGCATCGTACAGCCGGAATCCGAGCAGGAACTCATTGAACTGGTCCGGTTGGCCAACGACGAAAACATTAAACTTACCCCCCGAGGCAAGGCTACCTCGGGGTATGGAGGGGTATTGCCGATTCAGGGCGGACTGGTAGTCGAGTTTAATCGTTTAAATCATATTATGAATATTTCCGTGGATAACCGGACGGCTACAGTTGAACCCGGAGTGGTCTGGAAGGAAGTTGAATTCCATCTCAATAACCAGGGTCTTACCCTGAATCTCTATCCCAGCAGTTTCCCATCATCAACGGTGGGCGGCTGGCTAGCCCAGGGAGGGACAGGTATTGGCGGTTATGAGTTTGGTGATTTCATCGACAATATAGTTTCAGTACGTCTGGTGCAGCCGGACAGCACCGTACGTGAACTCAAGGGACATGACCTGGAACTGGTATCCGGAGTAGGGGGTATAACCGGTTTTATTAGTCAAATCACCTTCCGGGTCAAACCCCTGAAACCGATGCATATAACCGCGGTGGCGTTTGACGATGCCGGACAGCTGGGTGACTTCATGGTGGGCTTGTATGATCGCAAGGTGCCATTATGGTCGGTGTCCTTTATCAATCCTGAGGCAGCCAAGATGAAGAATAAACTGCCTCCGCACCTGCATCATGGGCATCCTGTGGATCATCCGCGTCTGATCATTCCGGAGAAATATATAGTGCTGATGGCATGCACCTCTGATCGCTGTGATCTTATACGGGCCGACGTATTGGAACTGGCAGGCCGGTTTAATGGCCAACTGCTGGCGGAAGAGATCGCCTGGCATGAGTGGGATGCTCGTTTTGAACCCATGCGTGCCAAACGCATTGCCCCATCGCTGATCCCCAGTGAGGTGGTAGTGCCGGTCGAGAACCTGATCGCAGTTATTGAAGACATCGCTAAAGATATCAAGCATCCGTACATTATGGAAGGTTTCGCCACCAACCGGCGTGAGTTGGTATTGTTGGGATTTATCCCTCATGATGAGCGTAAGTTCAATTTTAATCTGGCTTTTGGCCTCTCACTCAGTGTGATGAAGATCGCGCAAAAACACGGTGGCAGAAACTATTCTACCGGTCTCTACTTCACGGGATTTGCTGAGCAGATCCTGGGTAGGGAGGTAGTAGAACGTCTCCAGCGGTATAAGCGGGAAATGGACCCGAAAGCCATGATGAACCCGGGAAAGGTAATTGACGGCAGCTTGATTGCCAGTGGCCTTAACATGGCCAGCGCTTTTGAGCCGGTGATACGGATTTTCGGAAACTGGGCGCAGGGCAAAGAAGCCGGTGAGGTTTTCAAAGAGCGCAAGGGGATACCCGGTGACATTGCCTGGTATGCCTACGCCTGTTCCCAATGCGGGTATTGCGTGGACCACTGTGAGCAATATTATGGCCGGGGTTGGGAATCACAATCGCCGCGCGGCAAGTGGACCTATATCAAAATGCTGCTGGAGGGCGACGTTGAGTGGGATCAGCAGGCTGTCAACAATGTGCTGGCCTGTACCACCTGTGAGATGTGCAACCGCACTTGCCAACTGGATCTGCCCAATGAAAGTTCCTGGCTGAAACTGCGTGGCTTGTTGGTAGACGGAAAGGGATACCACACCTTCCCGCCTTTTGAAATGATGGTCAATACCATGCGTCAACAGGGTAATATCTGGGCCAGTTACGCCAAAGACCGGGATGCCTGGGTATCGGATGAGATCCAGCCCATGATCAAGGATAAAGCAGAATATGTTTACTTCCCGGGTTGTACTTCATCCTTTGTCGAGCAGGATGTAGCACGCTCAGCTGCCCTGGTGCTCAACGCAGCCGGGGTGGATTACACCTATATGGGTAAGGAAGAGTATTGCTGCGGCATTCCCATGCTGGTATCCGGAAGGTGGGAGGTCTTTGATGAGGTCGCCCGCCACAATATCGACCTTATGAAGAAAACCGGGGCGGACAAAGTAATTACTACTTGTCCGGCTTGTTGGCTGGTCTGGGAAATATACTACCGGCACTGGGCAGAGGAACATGGTGAGGAATATCCCTTCCATGCCATGCATTATGCAGATGTGCTGGCCGATAAGATTAATAAAGGGGAATTCACTATTCCGATCGAGCTGGACCGTAAATGCACCTACCACGACCCCTGCCATATGGGCCGGGCCGGGGTGCGGTTTGAAGGGCCGCGTACCTTGATCAATGCGATACCCGGTACTAATTTCCGCGAGATGCGCTTTAACCAGATGGATGCCCACTGCTGCGGAGCGGTATTGACCCTGATAGCCGACCCGGATGTAGCGGAGGAGGTCGGGGCCAAACGGGTGCAGGAAGCTATCGATGCCGGGGCGGATACATTGATTACGGCCTGTCCCTGTTGCCGGGTACAGTTGAAGCGTTCCCGGGACCTGCGGAACCTGCCGGTCGAGATCAAGGACCTGGCTACTCTGACCGCCGAAGCCCTGGGCTTTAAGATCGAGCCTTCCGATTCGGTAATTGATGAGAAGTGGGCAGTATTCGACGCCATGATCCGTCTGATGACCCCGTGGGGGATGGCTGATCTGATGGCTGACATGCTGCCGGATATGATCGAAGCTATGCCGGACATGTATAAGAGTATGATGCACATAGTCATAAAAGCTCCAGACGTATTCAAAGAGCCCATGATCACCATGATGAAGGGTGTTATGCCGGCACTGTTCCCTAAATTGATGCCGGATATTATGCCCAAGGTGATGCCCAAAATGCTGGATAAGGTGGCAGAGGCCATCCCCATGCCGGATTATATGCTGGAACAGATGCCGGATCTGATGCCCAAGACCATGGAGGTCCTGATGCCCAAGATGCTGGACGAAATCATACCGTACTTCATGCCGCATATGGAGGAATATCTGAGAAAAGCGTAGAGGCAGATAAAAAAGGGCTGGGTTATAAAACCCGGCCCTTTTGCCATTCTTACACAACTATTGATCGAGCGGGGCGGGGTGAATACCCCGCCTACCTTAATTGAGGGCGAGGTTTTACTCGTCGTGGTTGGTGTAGCCCTTCTCTTGAGCCAGCATGTCGAGATATATGGTCTCAATGTTCGCGATATAAAGATCAGTTGGTTCTGCGCCATCACGCTGATCATAGGTCTTGACATAGCCTTTGCATTTTTCACATACGTAAACCTTGTATGCGCTGTTATCGTTTTCTACCGTAATATAACTGATCTCACCCGGTTTGTCATGGCCGCAGTACGGGCAGAAGAGATAGCGGATCTCCCATTCACTGAAACAGCGGTCACAGAACATCAAACGGTGGCCTTCCTCCTCGGTCAGACGACAGATATGGGCTTTGGCACCGCATACCGGGCAGTTGGCCGGGAAATCCCAGGGCAGGTTTTCGGCAACCGGCAGTTCTTCCTCATATGGTGCGGCAAAGACCCTCAGAAAGGGACGCAGAGCATGGTCGATGGTGAAAAAGAGCAAGTCATAGGCGATTCCAACCTTTTCAGCCAGTCCGGCGAAGTACTCATCATTGCCCTTGGTAAAGGCAGCAGCGATTTCCTCGAAATCCAAACCTTCTGCCTGGGCAAGCAGCTTGGAGATTTCTCCGCTTATAGCTGGCCGGGCCTTTTGCAGCCAGATCAACAGACGAAGATAGGTTTCCTTGAGTTTTTGGGGTTCTATGCCGGGATTGACCTGCTGCATCAAAGCACGTTTGCTTTGTTCCAGGGATTTAACAATATCCTGGCGGGGTGGTTGATAGTTCTGTTTTAATTTGATGACCTCTTCATTTTGCCAGTTCTCCAGATTGCGGAAGAATTCCACATAGCCTTCCGGCAATGCTACTGGCAGCTGGTGATTAATCAAAACGATCACTCCTCATTCAAATTAGCTACAGATGGACACAATGATGGTTATATGGCCACTACGATATCTTTATAGTCTGCGTTCATGTGTGGCTAATTACTATGACAATCTGCAAGATAACCCAGAAAAGGTTATCAGTCAAGCTGGTGCTCAGGCAGCGCCTATTAAATAAAAGGGGGGAATAAATCCCCCCTTAAATATGATGCGATTTCAGCGTCTGCTTATTCAGCGTCCTTGGCTTTGTCACCATAGGTCTCATCATACCAGATGGCATGATGGTGCTGTGCCCAGTCGCTTCTGACGGTGCCCTTCCACATACCCCAGAAGGATTCGCCGGAGCCGGGGTGGAAGGAACCCAGATAGCCATGCATGCAGACCATGCAGGTGGCAAAGATCATGGCCAGGTCGTGGATGGGATAGGATATCCTAACCAGTCCGGCCGGGAAAATCATCGGGAACCACATGATATAGCCGGAGAGCATCAGCAGAATCACGCAGGTCGGGGTAACAATGGAATTGCCCTTCTCACCGCCATTGAATCTCGTCTGCGGCGGAACCTTGACCGGAAAGCCCAGGAACTCAAAGGGGAAAACCATGATGAATTTAATATCATTGATTCCAAAGCGCAGGATGTCCTTAATCCAGTTGATGATGCCCTTGAAATCAAAGACTACAAAGAGACCAACAAAGATGGTCATACCGACAGCGGCAACGCGGTGCACCAGGTTGGCACCATTGAATCCGCCGAAAAGCGGAGCCATCCAGTCCATGCCGTCCATAAAGATGAGCAAACCGGTCAACAGGCACAGGATGAAGGTCACAGTATGGCCCCAGTGGGTCATACGGGACACGAAATTAAAGCGTTCTACTCGGGGCAGGTCTTCACGATATTCAGGAATAAACTGCATTATTCATGCCCCCCTTCTACAGGATGATCATGACCATGTTCGCCGTTCTTATTAGCCAGCAGGCGTGTGGTCACGAAACTCATGGCGGAACCGGCCAGGGCCACAGGAATCAGCCAGCCAACGTATGGCTGAATCCAATTCTGCCAGAAGCCAATGGTTCCAGACGGCTGGGGATTTACCGGCAGATCGAATTTATCCGGAGTATCTGTCAAAATAAAAATATTGTTCAGACCACCGAGCTCGAGTTTGCCATAGATGGTTGCCCGCGGGAAGCCGTTCGCCCGCAGGTACTTTACCCGCGCTTCAGCCTTTTGCAGCAGTTCATCGCGGTTGCCATGGGTCAAAGCGCCGCTGGGGCAGGTCCGGGCGCAGGCAGGAGTTAAACCTTCCTCGACCCGGTCAGCACACAGGGTGCACTTACTGATCTTGTCTTCACGTTTCCGGTACTTGGGTATCCCAAAGGGGCAGGCATAGGTGCAATACTGGCAGCCTATGCATTTTTCCGGATCGTGGATGGTAGCCCCGGAAGGGCTCTTGTAATAGGCGCCCTGCGGGCAGGCCTTGACACACTCGGCATCGAGGCAGTGCATGCAGCTGCGCTTCATGAAGTTCCAATGCACGCCGGTAACCGGGTCTTCACTCTCGAAGAACTTGATAATGGTGTAGGTATCACCATTGGTGTCTTCATGAGTCTGGTAACTGCCGGTAAACGGCTCGATAACTGCCGGGAGCTGGTTCCAGTCTTTGCAGGCAACCTGGCAGCCACGGCATGCGGTACATTTGCTTACATCGTACATATTAGCCATATTTGCCATGTTTAAGCCCTCCTTATATCGCACAGCCATGCTTTGTACTCGGGACACATGGCATTGGCGTCACCAATGTGCGGGGTTAAACGGTTGGCCGGGTCGCCGGTGGCATAACCCTTGAAACCGTATTGCCACAGCATTCCGATTTCATGCACGGTTTTGCCGTTAACATTAAAGGGCTTAAAGCGCTTGGTCACACAAGCCAGAGCTTCAATATCACCACGCATGGTGGATATAATAACGTTGTGACCGTTCTTGATACCCTTCTCCTTGGCCAGTTCTTCGCTCATCTCAACGATCATGTTAGGCATAAGTTCTGCCAACCAGGGCAGGTTCCGGGTGAGTGCTCCGGTTTGCCAGTGCTCGACCACACGATAGGTGGTGCCAATAATCGGGTATTTATCACTGGTACCCTGTTTGTCGGGCTCCCAGACCTTAACAGCCGGATTGAGTGCTATCTTGTTAATGACGGGTACAGTCGGACTTTCCCAGGGCTCATAGTGCTCGGGGAAAGGACCATCCTTCATCAAAGTCTTGGTAGCAAACAGTCCGCCCTTGCCGTCAGCGCGCATGATGAACGGGCTAGCGAAAGCCGGTTTATCCGGGCTGGTCGGTTTCAGGAAGTCTGGCACATCGTCGCCGACCCAGCTGCCCAGCAGTTCGGGTTTCTTGGGATCAGACAGTGCCAGGGGATCCCAGTGAATCAGTTGGCGCTCGGCATCACCTGGCCACGGAGTAATACCGTCAGGCTGTACCGAGCAGCGGTTATAAACTATACGACGGTTCATCGGCCAGCTCCAGGCCCAGTTGGAGAACAGTCCCAGACCAGTCTTGGAGTTGTCCGTATTATCACGTTTTTGCGGTTTATACAGTACCGTGCCATCGGGCAGGGTAGTCATAGCTCCGCAATAGACCCAGCAACCACAGGCAGTGGCACCATCGTCAGTCAGCTTGGCGAAGCCTTCGATGGGGGCCTTGGTCTTGGTATCGAAACCACAAAGCTCGCTGGCGATCTTCATGATATCGGGTTCTTCTGAGCCAGCCGGGCCTTCATAATCCCAGGTCATGTTGACGATGGGTTCATCTTCGATCCTCTTGCTGCCGGCATAGGCCTTCTTGATCGCCTTGCCCATTTCATAGATGATGGCCAGATCAGCCTTGGATTCGCCGACCGGGTCAGCACCCTTCCAGCGGTATTGTACCCAGCGTCCGGTCTGAGCGGCAGTACCTTCCTTCTCGTATACAGCGCAGGCAGGAAGGAAGAACACCTCGGTCTTGATGTCAGCCGGGGTCTTTTCTGCGACTTTCTCATTCTTGACCGGTCTTTCCCAGGCCGGATAGGTCCAGAACTCGGCGGTTTCATTCAGCCACAGATCGGAGGTTACCATCCACTTGAGGTTGCAGAGGGCTTCCTGTTCCTTGTTGGCATTAGGGCCGCCGACTACCGGGTTGGAACCACTGACAAAGAGTCCATCAATCTCGCCTTTGTACATGGCTTCAAAGATGGCGATATGCGAGTAGTTCTTTTTCTCATCCCGCTTGGGCAGGAAATGATAAGCGAATTCGTTTTCGGGTTTGGCAGCGTTGCCCCACCAAGCTTTCAAAGTGCTTATCACCCACTTGGAGGTATTGACCTTAAAGCCGGAATTGGGGATGCCTTCTTTAACAGCAGCTCTTAATTCTTCCAGGTTGGTGACCGGAAGCTTGGCTGCACCCGGGGTAACCGCCTTCAGATAAGAGATCAGGTCCTTGTGGGCGGTGCTATTCATCGGCGAATCGATATAGCCCGGGATATAATGGAAGAGCAGGGCCATATCAGTGGCGCCCTGAACATTGTTCTCACCGCGCATAGCATTGATGCCGCCGCCAGGACGTCCCATGTTGCCCAATAGCAGCTGAACAATGGAGAAAGCGCGGATATTCTGCGCACCAACCGTATGCTGGGTGATACCCATGGCATAGATTATGGTTCCGACTTTATTGGGTTTGCCGGTGGCACAGAAGGTTTTCAGAACCTCCAGGTACTTGTCCTTGGGAGTTCCAGTGATCTGGCATACGGTATCGATATCATAGCGCGAATAGTGCTTCTTCATAAGCTGGAATACGCAACTAGGATCCTGCATGGTAGGATCGGTCAGGGCCATGCCCTTATCATCCTTCTTGTAATCCCAGGTAGCAGTATCATATTTGCGAGTAGCTGGATCATAACCAGTGAAGAGGCCGTCATCGAAACCGAATTTGTCATCGATCAAAAAAGCAGCATTGGTGTAGTTGACCACGTAATCATTGTGATAAAGATTATTATCCAAGATATACTTGATCATTCCACCCAGGAAAGCGATGTCGGTACCAGAGCGCAAAGGAGCATACAGGTCAGCTCGGGCTGAGGTTCTGGTAAACCTGGGGTCTACATGAACCAGCTTGGCTCCCCGATTTTCTCTGGCCTTGAGCAGCCATTTCATAGAAATGGGATGATTTTCAGCAACGTTGCTACCCATGATTAGGGCGCAGTCCGTATTCTTCATGTCTACGACATGATTGGTCATAACTCCGCGACCAAATGAAGGTGACAAACCTGCCACCGTCGAGGAGTGTCAGATACGGGCCTGGGTTTCCAGATAGACCAAACCCAGGGAACGCATTAACTTGCTTAAAATATAAGCTTCTTCATTGTCAAGGCCGGATCCGCCTACATGAGCGATCCGTTCGGTGCGATTTACTATAACCTCATTGCCATCAGCGTTCTTTTCTTTGTGGATAAAGCTCTTATCGCGAGTTTCTTTAACTCTCTTCGCGATGGTTTCTACCATCCAATCCCAATCTTTTTCTTCCCACTTGTCACTCCCCGGTGCTCTGTACATAGGCTTCTGGGCGCGCTTGGGGTTGATCTCTTGTTCACCAGTACTAGGGTTGTAAATCTCCCGGAGGTTGAACATGGCTGCACCTTTGGCACAGGCTCCACCCTGATTGATAGGGTTGTCCGGGTCGCCATGTACGCTGAGCAGTTTCACGAACTTGCCGGCAGAATCCTTCTCAGAGTATACTACCAGGCCGCATCCGGAAGCACAGTACGGACAAACCGTCGGTGTGGGAGTAACGTTTTTGATGCGCAACGCTTGAACTCCAGCCGCTGTCGCCTGCATATTAAAACCTAAGTCCAGGACGGCAAAGCTGGCAGCGGTTGCACCGGTTACCTTCAGGAATTCTCTACGGGTAACCTTCATAACCTTAACACTCTCCTTTCCCCATTCTATTGAGTTATCCCTCAACTTTTATCCTCTTTGCATTATAGCACCTGAGAACGTATTTTCGACAAACCAATAAATGTCATTCCGGTCATCAAAACATAGAAATTCGGACTTAATCAGTTATCGAAATCCGCTAGATGCTCTAAATCCCTCCCTCCAGGCTTATATCTGGCATGAGCCTAATATACTGCAAAGCCATAACTTACTTATGCTTCGACAACTCTCTGCAAAAATCCTTTCATTTGTTTCGACCAATTGATATATAACAAAAAAGAATGCATATATAATAAAAATTTATAGCAAATTTCGGGCTATAACCTTACCGGATAATTCCAGCGAATAGCCACCAAAAGCATCAGCTCTCTGCTGAAAGGCCTCACTCCTGATGGCGTTCAGGAGGACTTCCAGGTTTTTTTCACCCATTACATCAGGTAATATGACCAGATCATAGCGTTCTTCAGTCAGGGGCACGAAGTCGAGGTCCAGGGCCCGGGCGGCAGCAAAGATTCCCAGACCGGCATCAGCAGCATTATTTTTAACTGCAGCAGCTACGGCCAAGTGGGTGTATTCCTCGCGGTTGTACCCATTGATATCTGCTGGTTTCAAATGGTTTGTAGTTAACAGGTAATCAAATAGGACCCTGGTTCCCGCACCCGCTTGCCGGTTGATATAGCGAATGGCCGGTTGCTGAAGATCAAACAGAGAAAGGATCTCAAATGGATTGCCCGGGGAGACAATAAGCCCCTGCTGGCGTTTTACCAGATTGATCAGCAGCCATTTGCGGTCGGCCAGGTAGCGGTTCAGATAAGCAATGTTGTATTCACCAGTCTCCGCATCCAGCAGATGGATGCCAGAAAAATGTGTATCTCCCCGACGCAGAGCCATTATTCCACCCATACTCCCAACATTGGCTGATACCAGACGCAGATCCTGCCGCTGCAGGATATCGGCCAGGAAGTCCAGGCAGATATCATGGCTGCCAATGCTGATGACGGTGCGATCAATTAATTCCCGGGGACGGCGGAGTTCCACTTGGCAGGCTTCGCCGGCCTGCAGGCCCTCATTACCGCGAGGGATCAATACTACCCCGTCAGCCTTGACCAGGCTGGTGCTGATGCCGGCTCCGCGATTGAGGGGAAAGGCCACATACTTATCTTTAATCGGAGCAATATTTACATATACAAATTCATCGACACCGCCTGAAGAGGCCAGTTTACGAGACATCTGGCAGGGCAGAGTTTCCCCCTGGGGAGGCTTCAAGCCTTGTTTGCGGTAAATTACCGGTCGGGCAAACAGATTGAATATCAACTGAGCTGATATCGGATAACCCGGAACCCCTATGGCCGGTTTATCGTCGATAATGCCCAGGATTGCCGGCTTGCCCGGACGAGTAGCGATGCCATGCACCAAAACCTCGCCAAATTCACCAATAATACTGGAACTGTAATCCTCACGGCCGGCCGACGAACCGGAGCAAATCACAATCATGTCTGCCTGGTCTTTTACCTCAGCTACCGCCTGACGCAGCAAATCAACATCATCGATGACAATTTCGTGACGGAAGGGTAGGGCACCCCACTGGCGGCAGAGCCCTGCCAGCATTGAACTGTTGGATTCAACTATCTCGCCAGGTGCCTCAATATCAGTTGCTCTTTCCCGCAGTTCAGTCCCGGTAGGGATTATTGCCACGCGAGGGGCTTTTATTACCGCTACTTCTTCCAGGCCAGCGGTTATAAATGAAGCGACCTCATAAGGCCCGATGGGGACCAAACTGGTAATGAGCAGATCCCGGGCGACCAGATCCTCGCCTACCGAACGGATATGCTGCCAGGGAACCGCCGGTTTTATAAGCTGGGCCTTTCCATCAATGAAGTTTACTTCTTCAATCATTACCACGGCATCGAATTGGGGTGGGACCCAGTCTCCAGTGTCAACTTCTAAAAATTCCTCTGGGGCAAGGTCGACCGGTTGCTGCTCGTTGGCGGCAGCGGTTGACAAAGCTTTGACGGCGATGCCATCCATAGCGGAGGCTACATAATGGGGTGATGAGCGTCGGGTATAGACGGCCTCATTAGTAACCCGTCCCAGGGTATCAGCTACTGGAACCGATTCACTCTTCAGATTAAAATAGCCGCAGTTTTCCAGAGCCTGGTTGAAGATCTGGAAGGCTTCCTCCAGGGGACGATTTTCAATATATATATTTCGCTGCATTAATGTCATCACTCCACAAGATCTTTTTATACATTCTAGCGTAAGGAATCCAAAATGCAAAATCCACTTATGAAACATGTATTAGAACTGTCTATAGGTACGGTGATCACTCCCGGCTGAGCATTTTCAGCAACTTGCGGTGAAAGCCTTCGGGAATCTTGAAGATTGGGGATGAATTTGACCGCGAAATTTCTTCCGTTATAATTGAGACATAGAATCAGGAAGGGTTGAAGGTTTAGCATGAATGAATTTCTGCAGATAGTAACCTTTGGTGAGGCATTGGCACTGCTTAAAGATAATTTCCCGAAGCGTGGTTTGATTAATATCCCTTTGGCGGAAGCGGTTGAATGTATTGTGGCCTCGGACATCATGAGCCCGGAGGCACTGCCTGCCTTTAATCGCAGTACAGTTGACGGTTACGCGGTTAATGCGGCTGATACCTACGGGGCCAGTGAATCACTGCCGGCCTTTATGATTTATGCGGGTGAGGTCAGCATGGGCCGGGCAGCAGATATTACCCTTGCATCCGGTCATTGTGCCTGGATCCCCACTGGTGGTATGCTGCCCGGCAGAGCAAATGCGGCAGTGATGGTTGAATACACGGAGAAGCTGGCGGATGATACTGTTCTGATCTATCGCCCGGTGGGGCCCTGGGAGAATACTATGCAAACGGGAGAAGATGTAGCCAGCGGTCAGCTACTCTTTAAGGCCGGTCACCGGTTGCGGCCGCAGGACGTGGGCCTGCTTGCCTCGCTGGGGGTTCTGGAGGTACTTGCCTATGATGCTTTTAAAGTAGGGATTATTTCTACCGGTAATGAGATAATACCGGTCAGTGAGCAGCCTCTGATCGGCCAGGTGCGGGATGTGAATTCCCTGGCGCTGGCGGCAGCAGTACAGCAATGTGGGGCATTGGTGAAAAACTACCCCATTGTACCGGATGATTTTGACCGGTTACGGGAGGCAGTCGATCAGGCCCTGGCGGAAAACGACGTGGTTTTACTTTCTGGAGGAAGTTCAGTGGGGGTAAAGGATATAACGCTGGATGTTCTCCTGCAATGCCCTGGGGCCAATTTGCTGTTTCATGGCCTCGCGGTTAAACCGGGCAAGCCTACCCTGGGGGTAGGAATAGGAGAAAAGCTGGCGATTGGTCTGCCCGGTCATCCAGTGTCCGCCTTGATGATGTTTCATATTATATGCGCTCCCTTGCTGCGTTCTGAACCATCTTTATGGCGGGAAGGTAAACTCGAATTCAATCTGGCCTCCCAGCCCGGACGCGATGATTTCATTCCCGTACAGATTAAGGAAGCAGCAGGAGGCGCCATACTAGTGCACCCCCTGCTGGGAAAATCAGGTCTGATGTCCATCCTGGCCCAGGCCGATGGCTATATCCATATAGGCTATCAGCAGCAGGGACTGAAGGGCGGAGAACAGGTCAGAGTCGTATTATTTTAGCAATTCCAGCAATTGGTCGCGCAGCTCGCTTCGGAACTGTTCGATGGATTCCAGATCCATGGCCGGGGTATAATATGTCTCCAGTTCATCGTGATAATCCTTGGCGGTCTTTATGTGGGCGATGGCATCTTTGATCCCGGCATCAAAGCGCTGGCGTGCAGCCCGGATCAAGCTTCCGCTTTTTTCAATTGCCTCCGCCGGGATCAGAGGGTCAAAATCAAGCATACGTTTGACCTTATGCCCGGAAACAGCGGTTTCGTAACTGGAGAGGTAACCTGATAGGTCGATCAAAACGGCTTTGGTTTCGGGCAACAGGATAATATCGACATCTGACGGCTCCAGAGGGTTATGATATATCTCGGCCCGGATGGCCCGAATCTTGATGAGATCCAGGATATGTGAGAAAAGATGAGCCTTGCCACTACCGGGACTGCCTTTTATGGCAAAAACCGAGGTATCGTCTTCCAGCAGACTGTCAGCAAAGTTTACCAGACCAAGGGGTGTAATAGCCGAGGCAAATAAGTGCCGGTCAGGGCCGGAGTAGCTGGCAGCCCCGGCTAGGAAGTCGGCAGCCAGTGCTAAAACATTTCTGCTTACTGCTTCTGTATTGATGATCTCATCGTAATAGGAAGCCCATTCATCCATGGCGAGCCGGCTCTCTTTCAGACGACGGTAAGCTCGGGAAAAACACCGGCCGATCTTGCCGGTAAGGGTTACAATGCTGTCACGGTTTTGTTCGATGAGGTTACGGTCCCAGTATTCACCAAGGTTGATTATTTCATCTACTGCACCAGGGTACACCGGATCTACTACATGGGGAGCCGTACCATCGAGGACGCAGTACTCCCCGGCACCTAACACCACCCCATCCAATGAGTTATTATCTGAGGAACACCAGTGGTATTCCACAGCAATGCCGGCAGCAGAACAATCTTCGCCCAGCCGCTTCATCAGGGTCGATTTACCAACGCCAGGCCCTCCCTTAAGTATGAATTTTCGTTTGACCGCCGGGGATACCATTTGATTGTAAAAGGAAAAGAATCCATTACAGGTATTGCCTCCGGGGAATACATGCCTTACCTTAGCCACCTGTTCACACTCCTAATGTTTTTGTATATATATGTGTATACAAGCAGCTTTCCCACAGGTTAATTATGGCAAAAAACCGCTGGTGTTATTTAACACCAGCGGTTTAAACTGTGAAAAGTCCTGCCAGCAGCACCGGTTGAATTTGTGAGAATAGTAGCCAGCTACTCTCGGTGCCGCATGGCTTTGGTTACGCTCTGTTTAAAAATGAAATACCCGAAAAAGAAGTCAGGAAAAGGGTAATTTTAAGGTTGCACCATTCATAAGCCAGTACTGCTGGCGGACAATTCCACAAACCTTGTTCTTAGGCTTTGAAATCCTTATCGGCAGCCGGGGCATCTTTCTTCAGGTAGCTGTACCAGTAGAAGCTGCCCACGAAGATGGCGCCGCCCACGATGTTACCCAGGGTGACCGGTACCAGGTTGTTCACCAGGAAGGTCTTCCAGTTGAATA